>ERZ869936.206-NODE-206-length-69328-cov-55.524923_pt1 | contig 69328 bp, 50 predicted proteins | sample MGYA00520876_ERZ869936 | MGnify/ENA primary metagenome ERZ869936 (study PRJEB32218, sample SAMN09650985) | biofilter metagenome | isolation source: enrty point of leading RO module | place: Saudi Arabia: Thuwal, RO plant located on Red Sea | collected 2016-02-17 ... | reverse complement strand
GTCTCCTGTCTCCTGTCTCCTGTCTCCTGTCTCCTGTCTCCTGTCTCCTGTCTCCAAAAAGAAACCCGCCCAAAATTGGGCGGGCTGATCGTTAACCACGCTCTTTGAACTCTGAACTCTGAGAACTGCGGGCAAGCCCGCCGCCAAAGAGCTCGCTGCTCACTATCAGAACGTGAACTTCGCCCCCAACTGGAATTCCCTCGGGTTGAATGAAGCAGTCGGGCGGCTGTAATACTTGCCTCCGCCAGGGCTCTGGCCAAACTCGTTCACGTCATTGAAGAACGGCGAAGCAGAAGCCTCATTGAACCTGTTGAACAGGTTGAAGCCTTCCGCGATGATGTCGATCCTGAACCTCTCGCCAAACCGGAAGGCCCTTGAAATACGTAGATCGATCGATGCAAACGGATGCGTAAGACCCCTGTTTCTACCGAGATTGCCGGTCGAGAATGCAGGAGGTGTGACGAGAACTCCGTTCGGACCTACGTTTGGCCTGTCCGTCTGCGACGACTGGTCGTTGTTTGTATCAGTGTTCGTGATGATGTTGAACGGACGCCCCGATGAGATCTCAATGATCGGCGCAACAGTGAAGTCAGAAAATATCCTGCGCCACGCGTTGTCACTGCTTCTCCAATCTACCGGTGAAGAAAGCAGGCCGCTGAACACGAATCGGTGACGCTGGTCAAACAATGAATCCGCCCTTTCAAGATCGAACCGGTTCACATCCTGCGGAAGCAGAAGGGTCTGAAGATCTGACGAATCATCGATCGAATGTGCCCAGGTGTAGGTCGCAAGGAACGTGAAGTTGTCAGCGAAGCGACGCTTCAACTCGACGTTCATAGCGTTATAGCTGGAATTGCCGTCCGATACCTGAGCGTTTACAGCGCCAAACGGCGATATCACGCCGGGCGTTCTGAGCGAATTTGTCGCCTGCAAGGCTCCGTCCAATACCGCGGGTGTGACCAGGCCGCCCGAAAGTGCCTGCGCCAGGAAGTAGTTCGGTGCATTTGGCCTGAAGAAATTCGCTACCGCCGGAGCGATAAATGAAAGGCCCGTAGCGTTGTTGATCGCGAGGATCCCCGGAATTACTACGGTAAAATTCGCGTTGCTTGCAGTCGGAACCGAGAAGGCGACCGCTTCTGTAGTGTTGACCGGATCACGTCCAGCGAACCTTCGGAAGTTCTCGATCTGAAGCGCAGTGTTTGGCGTGTTCAGGTCTGTAGGATGCGGAAGGTTACGCGCACCGACATGGATGTACTGCACCGTCAGCGCCATATCCTCTGTCAGGCGCCGCTCGAATGCGAGGTTCGCCTGAAATGCAGACGCATACTTGAAATCCTTGCCGATCGGCAAGGAGAACGGAAGGACCGCACCGAATCCGGTATAGAACTGGTCATCAAAGCGCTGCCTGCCGAACTGGTAAATGGCCGAAGGCGCCACGCCCGGAGTAAAGGTCCCCGCGGGGAGTGCTCCGCAAACCGGAGTCGGCGCTGCTCCCGGAACGCAAACCGTTCCCTGGAACACCTGCGCGGCATTAAGTAGTGCTGTCGGAGACGGGCTTCCAGCCGTTAGAACCGACTGTTGCTGCTGCGCCGCATCCGCGATGTCAGAGTTGAATGCAACCGCAAGAAGCGGATGATCGAAGAAGATTCCCGCTGCGCCGCGGATGACGTTCTCACCGTCGCCCCAGATGTCCCACGCGAATCCGAGCCTTGGTGCCCAGTTGTTTGTGTCCCGCGGAATCCCCTGTTGAACATTTACCGCATCCTGCGCCGCAAGGATGTCCGCCGCAGAAAGGCTGATGCCGGAGAGCGGATCTGTAATACCGACCGGAGCGATAGTCTCGGTCAGCTCGACGTCATAGCGTATGCCGTAATTAAAAGTCAGGTTCGGCCTGATCTTCCAGGTATCCTGCGCAAAGAAAGCGATCGGAGTGTTCTTGATCTCCGACACAGGATCTCCGAAACCCTGGATGTAGGTCGAAGGGAATCCAAGACCGTATGCCTGAACGGGAGTAAAGTTCGGTACCGGTGCACAGGTCTGAGAACTGCCCGGAATACATCCTGCTCCCGTCATCAGTTCAATTCCTTCCGGGAACGTAAGCCGCGTGGGGCCAAAGTTGAAGAGTCCGGCGAAGTTAAGTTCAAACACCGCGGACGGGATTCGTACAAAGTTAATGTCACCGCCGAACTTGAAGATGTGGTCCCCAAAAACCCAGTTCAAATTGTCTGCGAACTGATATCGGGTCTCTGTTCTGTCAACAGGCGAGAAGAGCTCGCGGCCGATAAATGCTGCACCCGAAATATTGAACGCAACTGCATCGCCTACCTGAGACCTGAACTCGGTGTCGCGCCTTCCGTATGAGAACCTGAACTCATTGGCCCAGTTCGCGCTCAGGACCGAATTAAGTCCTGCCGAGAACGAGTAGTCGGTCAGGTCCTGAATCCCCGTTCGGGAAAAGTCGTTCTGTCCCAGTGACTGGTTCTGCGATTCAACCTGAATTCCGGTCACATCATTGGTGTTGTAACCGAACCGAACCGTCATCTGGTGATTGGCATTGAAAATGTGGTCTCCCCGGATAGAGAAGAAGTTCGTCTCCTCAGTTACCGGAAAGATCCTCTGCAGATCGTTGAGCGGCCTGAAAGCGATGAAATCTCCATTCGTGCCGGTCGTTCCAGCAGGAACCGGAGCTCCCGAAAGGAAGAAACGCGGTCCGATCACCTGACCCGCAGGAATTGCTCCACCCGCACTTATGAGAGGATTGGTGCCGGTCAAAGCAGTGCTAGTGCCACTTGATCCAAGATATAGATATTGGACCGCCGTATTGATGAAACCGGGGACGCCAGTGCCGATCAGAGTCTGCGCGAACGCCACCTGTTCCGCCGTTAGCCCGCTGAAGGTCTGTGTGAACGGCAGGATGGGAGCCCCAAGCGTTATCGATTCGGTTAGGCCCCGGTCCACATCGCTCGTAAAGAATCCTGACTCGTCCCTGTCGCGCCTTTCATAAGAAGCAAAAAAGAACGTCTTGTCTTTGACCACAGGTCCGCCGAGCGTGGCGCCCCACTGAGTTCTGCGAAAATCCGGGTCATCCACTGGTGCGAAAGGATTTCTCGCCTGGATGCTCTTGTCGCGGATAAAGCCGAAGACGTTTCCGGTGAACGTGTTGGTGCCTTGCTTTGTGACAACATTTACGATTCCGCCGGTCGCGCGTCCAAATTCGGGAGCATAAGAATTTGTCGCTACCTGATACTCCTGAACCGCTTCCTGCGAAACAGTCGTTCTTGCCGCATTGACCGAGTTGTCGGTAAAATCCGCTCCGTCCACTTGTACAAGTGTTGAACGACCACGCTGTCCGCCAACGTTAAGACCCGAAGTTGGTGCCGGGCCGATGGGCCTTCCGTTATCTCGGCCAATGGTCGAGAGCGTAAGTGCAAATCCTGTCGCGCTGCGCTCGTTGATCGGGAGATTTTCAATCCTCTGCTGCTCAATCGTGTTAGCAACTGTGGAGCTGGTCGTCTCTATAAGCTGAACATCGTCAATACCTACGTTAACGACTACCTCCTGGTCACCCAATTCAAGAGGGATCCGCAGTTCCGCGCGCTGACCAACGGTCAGTCTTACGTCAGCGATAACAGCAGTCTTGAAAGTGGCTGCTTCCGCCGAAACCTCGTAAACGGTAGGTCGCAATCCAATGAACTGGTATGCACCTTCATCGTTGGTCGTGGTGCTTCGTGTGAAGCCGGTTGCCGGGTCTCGGACCGTTACCGTCGCACCGGGCACTACGGCGCCCGTCGGATCGACTACCGTTCCAACGAGATCGGCGGCGCTCGACTGTGATTGAGCAAACGCACCAACTGTCAAAAAAGCGGCGACAGCCAGAACCGAAAGCGACCTGCTCAGGAAAGCAGATAATTCCATAAAGATTGAGTTCATCCTGATATTCTCCTCAAGTGCTCAGTGATGTTCCGCAGAATTCTGGCGCTGACTGGCGTACTTTGACGGGACGCCGCCTTAGGATAGCGCTGGTGTTGGATTTGCAAGACCGTTGTAAATGCTTCTAGCGGAATAGAGTTTTCCGAATTGGTTTCGAAAAATTCTAATTGTTGCAGGGCCTAAAGGCAAGGAAATTGTAACTTTTTTGTCACAAAATCCGGCTCAATAGTTTTTGGGTTTTGTAGCTTTGGATAGAGGCTAGTCGGCCGGCGATGATTCTGACAGTCCGCTTCGGGTGAACGAAGCAATGAGCCGCCTTGCTCCCGAACTCAGACTTGCGGCATTCACGGCTACCCCTGCGAACGCCGGATTGAATGCCACCCTCCTGATGAGAGAGCATATCCTGAGGCGTCTTCCAAACCTCTTCGAGTGTAGCCGCCTGTAGAGTGCCTGCCGATTCTCGTTCGATCCAATTACTACCGAAGAAAGCACTTCCGACCCTTCGAGTGCCATCAGCATCCCGCTACCCGTGAACGGATCGATGAACGCTGAGGAATCGCCCAGTGTGAAAAGATTCTCAGACGGTGCCGGATCCGTCGATCCGAAACCTTCGACTGCGACGGCAAGCCATTTGCACCTTCTCTCCGCAGACCCGAGCGTTTCATTCGCTCTTCTGTTCCTGAAGATCAGCTCCTTGAGGATGGAATCGGCGTTGCCGCCGAACGACCTCGCAGTTCCGGCATCAATAAGGAAACAGTGATTCGCGATTCCGTTCTCGACGTAATTCACGCCACCATAGCCGCCTGGAAAAAAATAGATCTCACACACGCCTCGGGGAACTCTTGCGCCTTCAAAATGAGCTTTGAATCCGACAAGAGTCGAAGTGCGGCTCTCTTGGCTTCCCGTTTCCCTTGAAAGAATCCCGGCGAGGACCCTCTGTCGGCCGGTTGCGTCAACGAATACCTCCGCTTCGACCTCGGTCTTGTCGCGGTCCCTGCTTTGGCAAATTGCTGACACAACTCTTCCGTTCTCGATATTCAGGTCCTTGACCGCCGTTCCTTCAAGCACTTCCGCACCAAGGGCTCTCGCTCGCGACAAAAGGCGAAGATCCATTTCTGCCCGGCTCAGTCCAAGTGCCGCTTCGCGCCCGTCTCCGAACCATTTGCTCGGCACCTCGGCCCGCCGGCCGTTCATTGCATAAAAGACCGTTTTCTCGATACGGTCTCCGCCGGCTGATTCCATGTCGGTCAGAACTCCGAGCGCCCGGAATTGATCGAGGCATTCCGGAGAGATGAACTCGCCGCACAGCTTGTGCCTTGGAAACCGAGCCCTTTCAACCAACGTCACTTGCGCTCCCGAGCCGGCAAGTCGGATCGCAAGGCTTGCACCGGCAGGGCCGCCTCCAGCGATCAGAATTCGTTCCGATCTGTTCCGGTCTGTTCTCATCAGACCTTCAATCTACCAATGGCGGCAGAAATTTGCACACTTTGTAATGCCCGGCAATCGTGTTATTCGTTTATTTCTCTACCTTCGAAATGAACATTATTCCGTTATCGATCCCCACGCCGTTCTATGTAGGTGACGTCAACGTCTACCTGATCAAAGAAGACCCTCTGACGCTGATCGACGTTGGTCCGAAGACAGAAGAAGCGACGCTTGCACTGAGGCAAGGCCTCGCTCAGAACGGCATCAGTTTCAGAGACATAAGGCGGATCGTACTCACCCACGCTCACGAAGATCATTGCGGGCTAGCAAAAAGAGTACGCGATGAAGCGCTGAACGCGGAGATCTTTGTACATAAGTGGGAGACCGGGCACTTGTTTGGCCGGCTAGCGAAGGATGCCCACAGGGATCTGATGGAAAGGGCGGGCGTTCCGGCACGAGTCTTTAAGGAAATGAGGGAAGTTTACGAGGGGATCAGCCTGCTTACCGATTCTCTTTCGGAGACTGAGATGACCGAGCTGGCAGACGGCCAGGAACTGGTGTTCAAGAACGGCGTGATAAAAGTGCTTCACACGCCCGGGCACACTCCCGGCTCCTGTTCTTTCGTTCGCGAGGCCGACAGGACTTTGATCTGCGGCGACTGCGTGCTAAAGCGCATTACCCCGAATCCGATAGTCAGCCCCGATCCGAGCGATCCTTCCTCGCGTTTCCGTTCTTTGGCTGAGTACCTAGTTAGCCTGGCGCGGATACGTTCCTATTCGCCGACTCTTGTTTACGGCGGCCACGGTGAGCCGATCTGGGATTTTGAAGAGATTTTCAACAGGTATGTGAATGCGATCGAAAACCGCCAGAAAAAGGTGCTTGGCTTCGTTACAGGTTCAGGCGTCACGGCTTGGGAAGTTGCGCGAAGGCTGTTCCCTGAAGCCATAGGCGAAGACGTGCACAGATTCCTGGCAGTCTCGGAAGCGATCGCACATCTGGACTATGCGGTTTCGGAAGGGAGGATCGGAATGGAGTTCGGCGACGGAGTCGAATTCTACAGAAAGTAATAAAAGGCGGTGTTTCGATAGCTCTTGCCTTGTGTCGGTTGTTAGATCCTTAGCGTTCTTTGTAGTTTGATCTTCGGTCGATCAAAATAACGATCAATAGGAACTCCTCTCGCAAAGGCGCCAAGGCGCAATGTGCCGCAAAGACATTGGCAAGCCCTCAGCGGTCTTCGCGATAATCTCCGCGACCTTAGCGGTTAAAATCCTCTTCCTGATCTTGGACTCTCGGAAAAGATCCCGCCTCGATTCATCGGTAGCCTCTCCTTTATGTCCTTTGTGAGATCCTTTGTTTGCTTTGTGGTTGAATCTTTCTGCTTACAAACGATCGGTCAGCAAAAGAATGATTGTGGGAAAGCCCCAACCTGAACAACTCAGCTGAGTGCCGCTACGACCGCGTTCGAAAGTTCTTCAAGATCCGATTCATCGACGGTCCTTAGGTCAAGAACGACCTTGTCATCTTCGATCCGCGCGATAACAGGAGGCTCATTATTCCTGAGCCGTCGCTCGATCTCATTCGCTCCTACAGAGGCGTGAGACAGGGAAATCAGCTTGCCGGGCTGATGAGCGTTCGGAGCTGAACCGCCGCCGACGACCGAGCTCCCGTCCACGACCGCCACTTTAGCACCGACGATATTCGACGTGCGATCCCCTAGCCCGCCCGCAAATGAGACCGTTGACTCTTCGATCTCGTCCAAACTCCTGGCGAGCATCTTCAGCACCGGGATCTCCTCAAACATCTTTCCCCTCCTGAACGCGCCAAGCGTCGCTTCAAGAGCTGCGTAGATTATCTTGGAAGGCCTCAGGGCCCTGTACAGAGGATTGGACCTGATACTTTGAATAACTTCCGCCTTTCCGACGACGAAACCGGACTGTATCGATCCGAGTAGCTTGTCGCCGCTGAACGTAACGACGTCCGCCCCTTCGGAAACAGAAGTACGGATGACAGGTTCGTCGTCCATTCCAAAACCGCTGAGATCCACAAGCGCGCCCGAACCTGCGTCTTCATAGAAGAGGATTCCCTTCGAATGGGCGAGCTCCGCGAGTTCCCTAACCGAAGGGGCAGAGGTGAATCCCACGATCCTGTAGTTCGAAGGATGGACTTTTACGAGAAGACGTGTATCTTCGGAGACAGCTTTTTCATAGTCAGCGATCTTCGTCCTGTTCGTTGTCCCGACCTCGACGAGCCTTGCTCCTGATCGCTCCATCACGTCAGGCACTCTGAAATCGCCTCCGATCTCGACGAGTTCTCCCCTCGAAACGATCGCCTCGCCTCCATCACAGAGGCTTGAAAGCACGAGCACCGCGGCCGCCGCACAATTGTTAACTATCAAAGCGTCTTCGGCACCTGTAAGCTCTGCCGCCAACGATTCCGCGCGGCTTCCTCTCCGGCCGCGGTTTCCGGTCTCAAGATCATATTCAAGGGCACAGTATCCCGCCGCGTCCCGTATCGCATCCAACGCCCTTTCGGACAAAGGCGAGCGGCCCAGATTCGTGTGGATGATCACACCGGTCGCGTTGATGACTCTTGAAAGCCCGCTCCGAACTTCTTTACGGAGCGCTTCTTCGATCCTTGCTTCAGCGGCTCTCAACAGATCATCCCGATCATCGGCCCGGTTATCATTTCTCTGCAGCTCTTCCCTGAGATCTGCAATCGCAGAGCGGGCTGCCTCTGCCGCAGACTCTCTGCCAAACCTTGCAGCAAATTCTTCAGCGGCTTCCGACTTGAGCAATTGATCCACCGAGGGAAGGTCTCTAAAGCTCGATGAGTCGGTCTTCTGTTCTGCGCTTTCCATAATTTCATCCACCTGACTTATCCAAGTTTCGGGAAACGATCGTCATTGAAAGTTTATTACAAGACGGGCCTTCTTTGCCCGATCCCTCCTCTCAAAAAAGGCAATATCCTATGGCAATTTTAAGAAACTCTCTTGATCGCAAGAAAGCACAGCTTGCGGAAGGGATAGTCTCGATAGACGATCAGCTTGAACGTCTGGAAGAAGACATCAGACGCCTGAAGATCGACTTCGACATATATTTCAACGGGGGGACAAAGACGCCTCCGCATGCCGCCAGAGCCAGCCTTGAGGCGAGGATGTCCCGCATACACGGCAATAGGGGCCTGTCCTATGGCAGCCGGTACAAACTTAATGCCCTGATGTCCAGATACAACTCGTACCGACATTTATGGCGTCGCCGGCTGAAGGAAAAGGGCGAAGATGTCCAGTAAATGAAAAAGGCGCTTCCCGATCGGGCGGCGCCTTTTTGCTTCTCAAAGCTTCTCTGGTTTCCTTGCGGTCAGACCTTGATCACATTCTCAGCCTGCGGGCCCTTCGGACCATTCGTGACCTCGAACTCTACTTCCTGGCCCTGTATTAGGGTCTTGTATCCTTCGCCGGATATTGCACTGTAGTGCACGAAGATATCCTGCTCGCCTGGCTGTTCTATAAATCCGTAGCCTTTGGCATTGTTAAACCACTTTACAGTGCCTACGGTCTTGGTCATATCCATCAAATTCCTCCTACCAACTTCAAGTAAAGACTGGGGCATTCACTGAACACCCTGCGAACGTCGCCCTGCGGAGAGAACACCGGACGACTTAGTTCTTAAACCGCACAAAAGTACTCTCGCACTTTCTCCCGGTGCAGATTAAAGAACAAGCGTTTAACCTCATTACCAAACTAGTAACAAATCTTAAACTGCAAGATTTTGTGGGGGGTTATGGTTTGCTGCGTTGTTTTAGTGACAGAATGTCGGGAATTTACAAAATCGAAAAGCGGCTTGTCAAGAACAAATGTTAACCCGGTGTTAAATTACACGTCTGATTGACAGCGTATTGAGGATGGATGAAGATGTTCGCGGCCCCGCCCGGATGCGTTCGTGGATTCCCGTGGCCGCGAGAATTTCAAAATGGAAGAATACGGTCAGAATCCCAAGCTGTCATACAACGAATATTTGAAGGTCCCCGAACTCATTTCCCTGCAGGAAACCCTTTCGGATCCGGTCAGCCACGACGAGCTCTTGTTCATAGTCATCCATCAGGCCTACGAGCTTTGGTTCAAGCAGATCCTTCACGAGGTAGACGCGACCGTGGGATGGATGAACGAAGGCAGGATGTTCCGCGCGAACCATTCCCTGAAGGCGGTCAACAAGATCGAGAAGCTTCTGGTCAGCCAGATCACCGTGCTCGAATCTATGGCACAGATCGGCTTTCTTGAGTTCCGAGACAAGCTGAATCCGGCAAGCGGTTTTCAATCAATGCAGTTCCGTGAGCTGGAATTCGCATCTGGCCTGAAGGACGAAAAGATCCTGAAGTTTTTCGAGTTCGATGAGTTTGCTCACAAGCGCCTGACCGAAAGGTTCGGACAGCCTACTCTTGCCGACGCATTCTGGAAACTGCTTGAGAGGGAGGGCTTAAAGGCGGGCACAAAAGAAGAGAAGCTGGACTCGATCGTCAGCATTCTCTCGAAACCGGAGAGCCGACCCAACCTGTTCATAATGCAGGACCTCCTTATTGACCACGATGAGAATATTGCGGCGTGGCGGTACCATCACGTATTGATGGTTGAACGAATGCTGGGGATGAAACGCGGCACCGGAGGTTCGGAAGGCGTCGGGTATCTCAAGACCACGCTCAGCAAACGCTTCTTTCCGGAGATCTGGGAGGCGCGGACGTATCTGGAACTCGAGTCCCAATGATCATTGACCATCGACCATTGACCAATGAGCGGGGAGCTCCATAGGAGCGAAAGTTCTGTGGAGCGCGGCCTTTCACACAGACCAGCTGCCGAGTAGCGGCGGCACTTCTGGACCCGGCACTCGGAGTTGGCACGCTCCCTCACGGTCGCGTTTCCGCCACGACAGTCGCGCGAGCTTCAGCTTGCGCCAACCTCTTTCAAACGATTGTTCCGCAACAAGCTAAAGCTTGTTGTACCAGAATTTAACATTATGATTTCCGCAACGAGATTACTCTTCACCACATTTTGCCTCACCGTTCTCGCCTTTTCCTCATTCGCTCAGACCGATCCGGAAGCACCGATCAGGGTCACGTTCCTGCACGTCAACGATGTCTACCAGTTCATGCCAGTCGAAGGCGGGAAGCGCGGCGGCCACGCAAGGCTGTTGACGATCAGAAAGCAGGCAGAGGCAGAGAATGCACACGTCCTTTTCACTCTCGGCGGTGACACACTTTCGCCCTCGGTAGAGACCCGCACATACAAAGGCGCGCAGATGATCGACGCCTGGAACGCGATCGGACTCGACTATTCCGTGTTGGGAAATCACGAATTCGACATTTCAACCGAGGAGCTTCTAAAGCGGATCGAGGAATCGGAATTCACCTGGCTCGGTGCGAATGTCATAGAAGCTGAATCCGGCAAGCCCTTCGCCGATCTCCCCGAGTTTGTGATCAGGGAATTCGAAGGCGTGAAGATCGGGATAATCGGCTTGCTTCTTCCAGAAACGAAAGAAACGTCTTCGATGGACGACTCGCTGAAGGTCACTGACTACTGCCTGGCGGCAAATCTGATCGTCAGCCGTCTTCGCAAGGTGGAAAAGGTCGATGCCGTCGTCGGGCTGACGCACCTGTTCATGGAGCAGGACAAGAAGGCGGCCGGCTGCGCGGATTTCGATTTGATCCTGGGCGGGCACGAACACAGCCTTCTGCAGTCAAGCGCCAACGGAACGCCGATCTTCAAGATGACGGCCGACGCACGAGAGGTCGGAAAGTTCAACCTGAACTTCGACAGGCAGACCAAGCGACTTACAGGAATAGATTGGGAAATCATTCCTGTTACCGACGAGATCCCGGACGATCCTGAATTCGCCCCGATAGTTGCGAAGTACAAAGATCTTTTGGACCGACTCTCCGTCCCCGTTGGCGCTACCTCGGTCACGCTCAACGCTCTTTCTGTTGCAAACAGGACCAATGAAACGAACATTGGCAATTTCATCGCCGATGCCTACCGGGAAGCCGTGGACGCCGACATCGGATTCGTAAACGGTGGCTCAATAAGAGCAGACCTGACCTATAATCCGGGACCTCTGACGAAGCGCGATGTGCTTTCGATGCTGCCGTTCAATAACCCGATCGTAAAGGTCGAGGTAACGGGAGCGGTGCTGAAGGAGATCGTCGAACACGGGGTCGCGAGGTCGGCAGAAGACAGTGAGCCGGGCAGATTCCCGCAGATCTCGGGCATGACGTTTCGGTTTGACGCATCTCGCCCCGCGAGGAATCGCGTGATCGAGCTGAAGGTCGCGGGACAGGATGTCGTCGCGAATAAGACTTACACGATCGCAACCTCGGACTTTCTTGTCTCTCGCGGCGGCGATGGGTATACGATGTTTGCCAGAGGGAATGTGGTATCGGGAGCTGAAGGTGCGCCGAGGGATTCCGAAGTGTTTGAAGATGCGATCAAGTCAGCCCCGAACGCGACGATCTCACCGAAACTTGAGAATCGAATCGTAAGAGAGAATTGAGAATTGAAGATGGAGAATTGAAGATGGAGAATTGAAGATGGAGAATTGAAGAATGGCCGATTAACGGGGGACAGAGACACTTGAGTCAAAGGCCGAACTGAAAGAACAGCCACTTTGACCACATCGCTTTAAATGATCGTCAGACCCCGAATCCGAGATATCAATTTTCAATTCTCCATTTTCCATCCGTGATCTTTCTTTGAATTCTCGCCCGTTTTCAGATTAAGGTGCCTTCGAAAACTTAATCAGCGAGGAAATACAAGTATGCCGGCTTTGGACATTGGAACAACGAAAGGAGTTTGCGAGATCGCATACAATGGCGTACGGGGAGAGCGCTACAGGTTTCCGGACGGCTCGACCTGGAGCATCTCCGAGCACAGGGGAGACTGGACCACCGGATTCAAGGGAATCATTACTTCCCGGGAAGGCGGCGGAAAGAAGGTGCTTGCATTCGCGGGCACCGATTCGCTGCTGGACGTGATGGTCGACGCAGCCCAGGTAGCAGGACAGCTTCCGCCACAGTATGTTCAGGCGATCGCCTGGGCACAGCAGTTTTCCGCACAGGAATCCGGCCAGGTAGTGTTTGCCGGACACTCTCTTGGCGGCGGTCTTGCAGCGTATTGTTCGGTAAGAACGAGGGATCCTGCGTGCACTGTCAATCCGGCCCCCTTGATCGGGGGAATGACACTGCGTTCACTCGGATCAAATGCTCAGATCACCAACTATATTGCGAGGAACGAATTCGTAAGTAGCTCGCCGGGAAGAAACCCCGGAACGGATGTGGTCGTACCCTCCGCCGGCGGGACCTTCAGCTTCTTTACAGATCATTCGCTGTCGGCGGTCGCCCCGAATATTCCTTTGCCGAGAAAGATCAACTGATCCGTACGTACTCACACTGTCCCGAGAAAGGAGATCTCAGATCTCAGGTCTAAGATTTCAGAAAAGAAATTCCAGTTTCCAAATTCCAAAGAGAAAGTACAGTGTCTCGATGGCGGAAACGCGACCGTAAGGGAGCGTGCCGACCCGGCATGCCGGGTTCCAACGGTTTGTGTCTCAGATCTTAGAAAAGAATTGCCGGACGAGTAGCCGAAACCCGCAGTGGCGAAAGTGCGCCCGTAAATAGGCTTGGGCTCATTCATACGATCGGCGCATAGGCTGCAGTCCCATCGCAGAACGCCAGACCCCTATCTGGCCGCTGTGGTAAGCCGTGTGCCCGATCAGTACCTGTGTTATCGCGTGACGGATCGTTGGAAAGACCTTTATATAGGACTCTTCCGGGAACGGCTGGTCAAGCATTTTCGAATCCAGATAACGAACCGCATTTGAAATCCGTGTCTCAGCCTCTTTAAGCATCGTAAGAGCCTCTGCCTTCGGCGCGTTCATCGAAGGGTCCGTCGACGGAACACTTCCGAATCCGAATCTGCCGCCCCAACAGGGCGGAAGCCACTCTTCTACACCGATCACCGAGCCCAGCATCTCACACGCGAATGCGATGTGCCCGATGGTCCAAAGCGGATGATTCCGCACGCCTTCGGGCTGAGCGATCATTTGCTGTTCAGGTACATCAGCTACCTGTTCGCGGATAAATTCCAGGGTGTAAGAAAAGCTGTGAAGAACTGTTTCCATATTTCGCGATCTCCTTTGCTATTGAAGTCGCGTAATAAGGTGTTGAATCGTGTCAGAGGTTTTAGCTGAAGCTCGGGCGACGGAGTGTCAGAAGCCCAAGCGTCAGCGCGGGCTACGATCGGAGGGTGAGTCGTTCGGATTGAGTTACGAACTAGTGGCGGAAACGCGACCGTTAGGGAGCGTGCCAATCGGAACCCGGAGCGCCAGCGACGGGCATAAAAAAAGAAGAAATTCCAGATTCCACATTCCAGATAGTCACTTCGAAATGCCGAATGCCAGATCGTCGTGGTCAGATGGCGGAAACGCGACCGTTAGGGAGCGTGCCAATCGAAACCCGGAGCGCCAGCGACGGGCATAAAAAGAAGAAGAAATTCCAGATTCCAAATTCCATAGAAGTTCCTGGAGATTCCGAAGCGGTACGAGAGTGGTTTGGCGGCAGAAACGCGACCGTTAGGGAGCGTGCCAATCGGAACCCGGAGCGCCAGCGACGGGCATAAAAAGAAGAAGAAATTCCAGATTCCAAATTCCATAGAAGTTCCTGGAGATTCCGAAGCGGTACGAGAGTGGTTTGGCGGCAGAAACGTGATCGTCAGGAAGCATGCCAATCGGAACCCGGAGCGCCAGCGACGGGCATAAAAAGAAGAAGAAATTTCCAAGTTCCAGATTGCGTAGGTCAAATGGCAGAAACGCGACCGTTAGGGAGCGTGCCTGAGGCGCAAGCTGAAGCTCGCGCGACAATTGTCGCCGCTACGCTGCCCAGGGAATTTGCTCGACGTAGCCCGCACTGACGCTTGGGCTTCTGACACGAGCCGCGTGCTGCAGATCTCTCGCTTCTACGGGGCTCCTTTTCATTGGTCAATGGTCAATGGCCATTGGTCAATGACTTCTATTCGCTCACCTTCAGCACCGCGAGGAATGCTTCCTGGGGGATCTCGACGCGGCCGACCTTCTTCATCCGCTTCTTGCCTTCTTTCTGCTTCTCAAGCAGCTTGCGTTTGCGTGTGATGTCGCCACCATAGCACTTGGCCGTCACGTTCTTGCCCATCGCCTTGACGTTCACGCGTGAGATGACCTTGTTACCGATCGCGGCCTGGATCGGAACCACGAACATCTGCCTCGGGATCAGCTCTTTCATCTTGCTCACGAGCTCGCGTCCCGTCCTTTCGGCCGAGTCCCTGTGGAGGATCAGGCTGAGCGCATCGACCGGTTCGCCGAGTACGAGCACGTCCAGCTTGACGAGGTTCCCCTGCTTGTAGCCGGAAAGGTGGTAGTCGAGCGACGCGTATCCTCGTGAAGCGGACTTAAGACGGTCGTAGAAATCGAGCACGATCTCGTTCAAAGGAAGCTCATAAACCAGCATCACCCGGTTCTTTGACACGTACTCGAACTTCTTTTGAATGCCGCGCTTCTCCTCGAGCAGGGGAAGGATTCCGCCGAGATATTCGTCCGAGGTAAGGATGGTAGCTTCAATGTATGGCTCCTCGATCCTCTCGATCCGGACCGTTTCGGGCATTTGCGCCGGAGAGTCGACCTCAACCATCTCGCCGTCCGTCGTGTGGACTTTGTACCGTACGCCGGGAGCGGTCGTTATCAGGTCCAGATCGAACTCGCGCTCGAGCCTTTCCTGGATGATCTCCATATGAAGAAGCCCAAGGAACCCGCACCTGAAGCCGAAGCCGAGCGCTGAAGAAGACTCCGGTTCGTAGAAGAACGAAGCGTCATTCAAACGAAGCTTGTCCATCGCATCGCGAAGCTCTTCGTATTGAGCGGAGTCGGTCGGATACAAGCCCGAGAAGACCATCGGCTTGACCTCGCGAAATCCCGGAAAAGGCTTGTCTGTCGGCTTTGCCGCATCGGTGATGGTGTCGCCGACCTGAACATCGGCCACTGTTTTGATCGAGGCGGTGAGAAATCCGACCTCTCCGACACCCAGTTCGTCGATCGAGCTCGGCACCGGCCGGTTTACGCCCAGCGTCTCGATCTGGTATTCGCGCCCCGTGTTGAAAAGCCTTATTTTCTGCTTTTTTCTTATGGAGCCGTCAATCACCCGGAAAAGGACAACGACGCCGCGGTAGGAGTCGTACCAGCTGTCGAAGATCAGCGCCTTCAGAGGTGCATCGGGATCGCCCTTTGGAGAAGGCACGTCGCGAACGACAGCCTCGAGTATGTCCACGACGCCTTCGCCGGTCTTTGCCGAAGCAAGTACTGCGTTGTCGGTCTCAAGACCGATGATCGTTTCGATCTGTTCAAGAATGCGGTCCGGTTCGGCCGAAGGAAGGTCGATCTTGTTGAGGACCGGGATCAGCTCCAGATCGTTGTCTATCGCGAGGTAAGTGTTTGCAAGTGTCTGCGCCTCCACCCCCTGCGAAGCATCGACTACGAGCAAGGCGCCCTCGCAGGCGGATAGGCTTCGGGACACCTCGTATGAAAAGTCGACGTGGCCCGGCGTGTCTATAAGGTTCAGCACATACTGCTTTCCGTCTTTTGCCTTGTAATCGAGCCGCACTGCGTGAGACTTGATCGTGATCCCGCGCTCTCGCTCCAGGTCCATGCTGTCGAGCAGCTGATCTTCCATCTCACGGTCCGTCACGGCGCCTGTCTGCTGAAGGATCCTGTCCGCGAGGGTGGATTTCCCGTGGTCAATGTGGGCAATGATGGAAAAGTTTCTGATCTGTTCGGGTGTCATCTATAAAAGCCGGACCATAGCGAAGCAAGTGCCCTACAGGGGCAAATCTTGACGATGTTCGAAATGTTTAAATCTAACAAATGATTGACGAAATATCACGCCTCAACTAGGCTTTGGGAGTGAGTCGCGGACAATTCGCCAGAGATAGAAATGATCGAACTCCCCACCAGGATCTGTACAGACACGGACCTTGCCTCAAGCCGTGAATGGCTTGAAACTAATGGCATTGGCGGATACGCATCGTCGACTGTCTCGGGGATCAACACACGCCGCTATCACTCCCTACTTACCGCCGCTTCAAAACCGCCGCTCGGCAGAGTACGGCTACTGTCAAAGTACGAGGAGATACTTCGCATAGGCGATGTTGAGTATCCGCTTTCTGCAAACCGTTTTCCGGGGAGCATCCATCCCGAAGGCTTCAAGCTGCTGGAGTCTTTCGCACTCGATCCGTTCCCTGTCTGGACATACAAGATCAATGATTCGGGTATCTCCGTAAAGCGTTCGGTCTTTGCGGTCCACGGAGAGAACACGGTAGTTTGCAGATGGGAGGTCGTTCCGGGGCTACGCACGCTGGATGAGGCGGTGGAACTCGAACTGCGGCCGCTTCTCGCGTGCATCGACTATCATTCTCTCAGAAAGGAGACCGAGCAGTTCGATACCTCATACATCGCGACAGACAATTGCGTCTGGATGCAGGCGGCGGCTGACCAACCCGCGGTCTACTTCAACCACAATGCCGAAGCTGTCAGGGAAACGGGCGATTGGTACCTGGATTTCGAGTACGCGATCGAAGAAGAGCGTGGGTTCGATTTTCGTGAAGATCTCTACCAGCCCTTCTCAATGCACTTTGACATATACAGGAATCCCGCTGTGACCGTGGTCTCGACCCGGCAGATAAACTACAGCGACGCAGAGGGATTTGAAACCGTAGAAAAGTCGAGGCGCTCAGGTTTGTGCGAGATCGCAGGGGCAGACACTGAGCTCGAAAAACGCCTTGTCGTTGCGGCCGATCAGTTTATCGTGGCTCGCGGAGATGGACATACCGTCATTGCCGGATACCCCTGGTTCTCGGACTGGGGCCGCGACACGATGATCGCGCTTCCGGGTCTGACCCTTTCGACCAAGCGCGAGGGAATCGCGCAGGGAATTCTGAAGGAATACGCCAGCTACGCCTCTGAAGGAATGATCCCGAACAGATTTCCGGATGAAGGCGAAACGCCGGACTACAACACGGTCGACGCTACGCTTTGGTTCTTTGAGGCCGCAAGGGCTTACGCTGAGCACACGGGCGATTTTGAATTTGTAAAGAAGGAGCTCTTCAAGCAATTCAAGAAGATCATCAAGAGGCATATCGAGGGAACACGCTATGGGATCAAAGTCGATGAAGATGGACTTCTGAAAGCCGGCGAGGAAGGCACGCAGCTGACCTGGATGGACGCCAAGTATATTGACGAAGTGTTTACACCGCGTATCGGGAAGCCCGTCGAGATCCAGGCTTTGTGGTACAACGCACTGCGCACAATGGAAGACTTTGCTTCGCGTTTCAAAGCAAACAAGAAGGGACGGAAGTACGGGAAACTAGCTGAGAAGGTAAAGAACAACTTCAACCGCAAATTCTGGAATGCCGATGCACGGTGTCTCTTCGACGTCGTCGGCGAGGGATTTGAAGATTCCTCGATCCGCCCGAATCAGATCTTTGCCGTCAGCCTACATCATTCGATGCTGAGCGCCTCAAGGGCCAAAAAAGTCGTGCGTGCGGTTGAAAAGGAGCTGTTTACGCCCTTTGGCCTGCGAACGCTTGCGCCCTCAGATCCAGCCTTCCGTCCGATCTACATAGGAGGTCCTCGCGAGCGCGACTCGGCATACCACGAAGGCACGGTCTGGGCGTGGCTGATGGGAGCTTTTCTGGATGCCCTCGGAAGAACCTACCCCAAAGGGCGAAAGCTGAACCAGTATCGGGAAATGATCTTTGCCTCGTTCCTCGGCCACACGGAAGAGGCCGGTCTGGGACAGATATCGGAGATCTTTGACGGCGCAGAACCGCATCATCCGCGCGGAACCTCCGCCCAGGCGTGGAGTGTCGCCGAGATCCTGCGGGCATTGGGCGATAGAGAATCCGATGGATGAGTTTCCATGCCGGAGTTCGCTCAGCTTTCGTTGGTGAATGTAGTGGGCTCCATTACCTGAGTCTGAAAAGTCGTGATCATTGCCGGTCCGGAAGGAGCTTCTGCTGCTGAAGTTACAAGGCCAATGCTTGTGTGAACAAGAGCCGGGACTCCCCTCACATACAACAGGGTAGAAGGACTTACCCAAATCACACTCATGCAGGGACGGTAGAGCATCACGCATCCCGCAACGTTGTAAGTATCGTTAACCAGCATTACGGGTTCTCCGAGCACCTTGTATACCCGGTGCATAACAGGGACGTGGATTATCACCCCACCGTGAGGACACAAAACTGTAGCGCTTCTCGAAAGGACGTAAGCTCCCATATTCGCTCCTTAGGTTATCTGCGGAAATGATGCGCCAAATAATAGTCCACATCCGAGCAGACAACAACAGTTTCCGACTACCTGCAGGTGCTCGACGGCACCGGATTGCATTCGAAGGCGACTCGGGGGAAAATGTCAGTGAACTCAGGAGATAACAAGATGACCGACGGCTTCAAGATCCTAATCGGATACGACGGTTCTGAGTCTGCAGACGCAGCCATCGACGACCTTTTACGAGCGGGGCTCCCTGAAAAAGGGGTCGAGGCACTCGTTGTTTCCGTTGCGGAAGTATGGCTGCCCCCGCTGGATGAGGACGGTGACGAACACAGGCATTTTGCGACTCCCGCTCTAAAGCGAAGGTTCGAAGAGAATCTGGAGATATTGGAGAACGCGAAAGCGAGCGCGGCTGAGGCTGCTCGGCGCGTTGAAGGACACTTTCCGGATTGGAGCGTTTTGTCCGAAGGAACCTACGGATCGCCGGCGTGGGAATTGCTGGCGTTTGCGAACAAGTTCGAGTGCGATCTTATCGCTGTCGGCGCGAAAGGCGTTTCGGCAGTTGAGCGCGTGCTGCTCGGAAGCGTGTCGCAGAAGATAGTTACTGAAGCCAACTGCCCCGTAAGGGTCTCCCGTGGAAAGGTCATTGTAGAGGACTCGCCAGTACGCCTGGTCGTCGGATATGACGGCACGGAAGGTTCCCGGGAAGCGGTCCGCACGATCGCCTACCGCGATTGGCCAGAGAACACCGAGGTCAAGGTAGTAATCGTCGAGGATTCGATGTTTGTTCGCAGTTCTCTGGAGTTCGATGTCGATGAGATCAAATCGGTCGGAAACGAGCTGGTCGAAAACCTAAGCAAGATTCCGCTAAATGCGGAACTGACGATCCTCGAAGGCAATCCAAAGACTCAACTTGTAAACGTCTCGGCAGAATGGGACGCGGACTGCATATTCATCGGCGCTACACGCTACAACGACATCCTTACCAAATACCTTCTCGGCAGCGTTTCAACTGCAGTCGTGTCACGAGCCCACTGTTCTGTCGAGGTAGTACGGCCGGCCGGATATGATAGCAAAAAGCACTGAGCCAAAACTCGAACACGGCCACACAGCTGCTGACATACAGGAACGTCTGGCAACGGTCAAGCATTCGTATGTCCGCGACTGGATCTACGGCGGCATAGACGGAGCGGTAACGACCTTTGCAGTTGTGTCGGGAGTCGCCGGTGCCCAGCTTTCGCCGATGATCGTGCTTATCCTGGGATTTGCGAATCTGGTCGCCGACGGATTCTCGATGGCGGCGAGCAATTATCTCGCTACGCAATCCGAACACGAAGATTACAGGCGGCTTCGTGAGATCGAGCTCAGGCACATCGACAGGGTGCCGGAAGGGGAGCGCGAAGAAGTTCGCATGATCTACGCGGCAAAGGGATTCGAAGGCGAGGAACTCGAAAAGGCGGTCGAACTTATTACTTCTGACAAGGAACGGTGGGTGCAAACGATGCTGACCGAAGAATACGGCCTGCCTTCAGAGATCAGGTCCCCTGTGAAAGCGGCGGCCAGCACATTCTCGGCATTTATCGTGTGCGGCCTGGTCCCTCTGGTACCCTACTTCTTCGATATCAGTTACTCGTTCGAGCTTGCCTGTGCAATGACGGGAACCACCTTCTTTTTGATCGGGGCATTCAAGAGTTTCTGGTCGACCTCCAGCTGGCTAAGATCGGCGACGGAAACCCTTGTCGTGGGGGCAGTTGCGGCGGCACTTGCGTATGGCGCAGGAGTGCTTCTAAAAGATCTTGCTACTTAAGAATCACTTGCGCCTGCCGGTCTTTGCGAAATAGCCCTCGCGATGCGTCAACTGCACTTTTTCCCTAACAAGCTGCTGATTGATCAGCTGCACATCGATCTTCCGGTAGGTTCCGTCGAGCGCCTGGTTGGTGGGTTCGTAGGCGATCAGGTATTGGGAGCGCATTTCTTCCTGGATCTGATCAAACGCCTCCCGCAGCTCGCGCTCATCGCGGGGAAAGAAAGCGTTTCCGCCGGTGCTTTGCGAGATCTTCTTTAACGCACCTTTGTCGACGCCGTCATAATAATTGTCCCCGATCCCGATGGAGTAGATCACTACCTCGGCCTTCAGTGCCGATTCGATCGCTTCTCTCATCTTCTTTACACCATAGGTGTTGACGCCGTCGGTCAGAAGGATCATCGCCCTTCGAGTGCCGTCCGGTGCTGGTCCAAGAACCTCTTCTGAAGTAACCCATACCGCATCCCAGATAGCAGTCGACCCGAGCGTCATCTGGTTCCTTCCGGAGATCGGCGGCGTTCCTACGACCACTCCCCCGCCTACGTAACCTGACGGAGGGCTGAACCGGACGTTATCCACCGCTCTTCTAAGCCGCGATACGTTGTTGGTCATTCCCTGTTCGAGAGTGGCTTCGCCGGTAAAGGAAACTATCGCGACCTCGTCTTTCGAGGGACGAACGACAGATTCCAGAAAGGACTTCGCGGCTTCTTTTTCCTCCGGGAGAGTGCGTTCCTGGGAAGCGGAGGTGTCGATCAATATGGTAAGCGAGAGCGGAAGATCGATCCGGCGGACGAATTCGATGATCTCCTGCGGTTCGCCATTCTCGTAAAGTTTGATATCGGTATCACGAAGATCAGTGATCAGCTTCCGCTGCCGGTCCTGCGCAGTAAAGAGCACATTGACGAGCTCGGTATCGATCTCGATTATCCCCTCATCTTCTTCAGGGAGCGGGGGCGGAGTGGGAAGATCGGCGGGCGCCGGAGGAGGCGCCGATTGCTGAGCGCTCGTTCCGACGGTAAACAGCACACCCGCTGAAACGAATGCCGCCAGAAGAAACGCGGCCGTCAAACCCTGTCTGTTGATACTTCTCACTTTTGTCTGAGGGCTATCTGAGAGAGTCTTTGATCGCCCTGTACTCCTTCTTGGTTCTGATCTCGTATTTATCGGACATCGAGGGGTCCCGGAACTTGACCTCTATCTGCCGTTTTCTCGACTGCCCGTCGTAGGTCTGGTTTCTCGGCTGATAGGTCACGATGTACTGTGATTTGAGCTCTTTCGAGATTCGTGTGAACGCCCTCTCAAGCTCGAGCATGTCGCCCGTAAAGAATGCCCGTCCGCCCGTTTCTTCACAGAGCCTTTCAAGCAGCTTGTCGCCCTTGTCTTTGACCGTTCCGGCTTCAACGCCGGGAACAGTACCGAGGAATCCGGCTTTAGTCGAGATGCCGAAGATCGTCGTCTCTGTTCGCTGGGCGATGTCAACCGCATCTTCCAGCTCTGCACGGCTGAAAGTGTCGTCTCCATCTGTGATTATTACGATAACGCGCCTGCCGGGAACGCTTCTCAACTTTTCGTCGGCAAACTGCCAGATGGCGTCGTACATAGCCGTCTGCGATCCTGTGTCCTTGACGGTATCCACAGCCCGATCAAGCCTGTCGAGTTTATCGGTGAAGTCCTGGATCAGATTCACACGATGATCAAATGTCATGAATGCGGCCTGATCTTTGCGAAGCTGGACCACTGTGTAAATGAAGTTCTTCGCCGCTTCTTTGGAGAAGTTCAGCTTTCCCGAGGTGGAGGGCGAGGTGTCCATCAAGACTCCCACATAAACCGGCGGATTGGACTTCTCGTCAGTGAAGAATGTTACGTCCTGAAGAACTCCGTCCTCATAGATCAGGAAATCGCTAGCCTTCAGGTTTGTAACCAGCCTTTCTTCCCTTTTCTTCACTTTCTTTTTCTCAACAGTTATCGGAAGCCGCACCTCGAAGACGGATACAGGGTCGTCGCGGTCATCAGGAGGCGTTGGAGTCGTTTCCTGTGCAACCGCAGCCGCCGCGATTGTGAAGACGAGTGCCGCGGAAAAGATGATGTAACTAACTTTTCTCATAACGAAGATCGAATGTTCGGCTGCTTTTGCAACCGTCTGTGATGCCCCTTAAGGGGGCGCTTGTTGCACCGCGCGTCAAACGGTTGAGTATATCAAAAGACAACGACCAAGGGTCAGGGATCAAGTATCAATGGTCATGTGACAGTGATCAGGTGTCAATGATCAAGTATCAGTGATCAGGGGTCAATGCTCGTGGATCAATGGGCAGAGAAAAGGTGACTATAATGATTGATACATGCTAATTGATCGTTGAGGCTTGACCATTGATCCCTGACAATTGATACCTGAAAGTTGACAATTGATACCTGATACCTGATACCTGAAGCATGAGCCTCAATCCCCATATTTTCCGCGAGTACGACATAAGGGGAATCGTGGGCGAGGACCTGACCGAACGGTCCGTAGCAGACCTTGCCCTCGCTATCGGGCACTTCTTCCGGTCCAGCGATGCCCGCACGATCGCCATCGGCTACGACGCGAGAGAGAGTTCACCTGTGTTTGAAAGTGTCCTTGCCGATGGCCTCCGTGAATCGGGGATCGACGTGCTTTCGGTCGGACAGGTCCCCACGCCGGTACTCTACTTTGCTGTAAATACTCTCGATGTCGATGGCGGCATCATGATCACGGGCTCCCACAACCCGCCTGAATACAACGGTTTCAAGATCTGCCTTGGAAAGGAAGCTCTTTTTGGGGACCAGATCCGCGAGATTGGACAGATCGCGAAGGAAGGGAAACGGTCGGACGGCTCGGGCAGTTATGAAGAGGCGGAGATCATTGATCAATATCTCGACGAGCTTGCTTCAAGGACCAGCCTCGGTTCCCGCAAGCTTAAAGTTGTAGTGGACTCAGGGAACGGAATGGGAGGCGTAACTGCCGTACCTCTCTACAGGAGGCTTGGAATCGACATCATCGAACTCTTTTCCGATCCCGATCCCGCGTTCCCGAATCACCATCCCGATCCCACCGTTGAGGAAAATCTCGTAGATCTCGTCAAAGCCGTCGATGATCACGAAGCGGATGCCGGCATCGCGTTTGACGGGGACGGAGACCGAATCGGCGTAATTGACGAGAACGGTAGCGTGATCTGGGGCGACGAGCTGATGATCTTATACGCCCGCGCGGTGCTTCAGGAGCATCCGGGCGCGACGATCATAGGAGAAGTAAAGTGTTCGCAAAATCTGTATAACGAGATCGAGCGCGTTGGCGGAAAGCCGTTGATGTGGAAAGCGGGCCATTCCCTGATCAAGGCAAAAATGAAAGAGACCGGATCGGTCCTCGCCGGCGAAATGAGCGGACACATATTTTTTGCCGACCGCTTTTACGGATTTGACGACGCGGCATACGCCGGAGCAAGGCTCCTTGAGATCCTCTCAAAAACTGATCGAACCTTGAGCGAACTCCTTGTCGATGTTCCCGAGACTTTCTCCACGCCGGAAATTCGCATCCCCTGCCCGGAAGACAGAAAGAAGGAAGTGGTCGACTCGATCGCCGAGATCTTTTCGGAAGCCCACGAGGTAGATTCAACTGACGGCGCACGCATAAAATTCGACAACGGCTGGGGGCTGGTAAGGGCTTCCAACACTCAGGCGATACTTGTTCTGAGATTCGAGGCTGAAAGTGAGGAAGCGCTTGAGCGGATCAGCGGGGAAATCACCGAGAAGGTCGAAGCGTTGTTAAGTTAATCTACATAAAAGAGCAGTTTTTCCAAGTCGCCTGTCTATTGAAAGATAGTCTTAACCACGAAGAACACGAAGGAGTTACAAAGACCTCGAAGAAGTAGTCGGTACTCTTTGCGGCGCTTGGCTGCGTAGCGAGCGGAGTTCCTTTTCGGCGGCCGTATGTTGGTAGGGAGATTTAGCCGCGGAGGGCGCAAAGGTACTAGCAAAGACCGCAAATTTGAAGCCTTGGTGTCCTTCGCGAAATCCTTCGCATTCTCTGCGGTAAGAAATCCTCTTATACCTCCTGACCGGTAAAGCGCAACGCCTCCGGTTCACTGAAAGGCATCTGTGATGTATAGTTTGTTACTGGACATGAACCGACATCTCATAATTATCAGCCCCAGAAGGGACGAATCGCCTTAGCAAACAAGCACAGGCGGAATGCTGATATATGTCCCAGGTCAGAAACGGCTTGGGGCTTTTTTGATTTAGACATCAGGTCGCAATCCTTTATGATTTAGCATTCGACCGCTACCGAAACTGACTATGGACGAGCCTTTGAAACTCAAAGACACGATCAACCTGCCGAGGACCGCGTTTTCGCAGAAGGCGAATCTTGCGCAGTCGGAGCCGCAGCGCCTGCAAAAATGGGGCGAAATGGGGCTGTACGAGAAGATCCGCGAATCACGGAAGGGAGAACAGCAGTTCATTCTCCACGACGGTCCACCGTACGCAAACGACAACATTCACATCGGAACGGCGCTGAACAAGATCTTGAAGGATTTCATCGTCAAGACCGCCACTATGTGCGGCTTCGATTCGCCGTACGTGCCGGGATACGACTGTCACGGCTTGCCGATCGAGAAGTATGTCGAGAAGGCTCTCGCGAAGAAAGGCAAGAACAAGAACGATCTGCCTGTGGGTACATTTCGGAGAATCTGCCGAGAACACGCAGCGAAGGCTTTGAAAGATCAAACGGCTGACTTCCAAAGACTTGGAGTACTTGGCGAATGGGACGATCCGTATCTCACGATGTCGCACGAGTACGAATCAGAGACGGCCAGGCTGTTCGGAAAGTACCTTGAGCGCGGATACGTTTACAAAGGTGCGAGGCCGGTTTACTGGTGCGTCCACGATCAGACAGCGTTGGCGGAAGCTGAAGTCGAATACCGCGAGCACACCTCGCCTTCGATCTATGTAAAGTTCCCGCTTGTTTCTGATCCAGCAAGAATCGATCCGGCGATAAAGGGAAAGAATGTTTTCGTCGTTATCTGGACTACGACACCGTGGACACTACCCGCGAATCTGGGCATCACCGTCCACCCCGCATTCGACTACTCGGCGATCGAGGTAAATGACGAAGTACTGATCGTCGCTACCGAACTGGTAAAGAACTTCGTCGAGATCGCGGGACTCAGCGACTACAAACAAGTCGCGGTGTTTAAGGGCGAAAAACTGGACAATCTTGAGGCTCGTCACGCGTGGCTCGACCGTGCTTCGGTGCTGATGAACGGCGACCACGTCACGCTCGGCGGAGAGTCTGACGCAGAAACAGAACTGGATGTCAGCGACGCGCGCGAAAGGTCACAGACCGGCGGCGCGGGAACTGGATGTGTTCATACTGCTCCCGGTCACGGTCACGACGACTTTGTGATCGGACGCGAATACGGTCTCGAGATCTACTGTCCGGTAGATAACGGAGGCAGATTTACCGACGAGGTTGAGCATTTCAACGGACTCCAGGTTTTCGAGGCTAATGAGAAGATCGTCGAATTCCTCGATGAGAAGGGCGCCCTCATTTTCACGGAGGATTACGCACACCGTTATCCGCACTGTTGGCGGTGCAAGAATCCCGTTATCTTTCGCGCCACCCCCCAGTGGTTCATCTCGATGGATGCGGTGGCAGCAACAGGTGAGAAAGTCTCGCTCCGCGAGAATGCACTGAAAGAGATCAACCAGGTCCATTGGCATCCTTCCTGGGGCCACGGCCGTATGGAAAACATGCTCAAAGGTCGCCCTGACTGGTGTGTCTCGCGACAACGGTCGTGGGGGGTCCCGATCCCTGTTTTCTACTGCGCCGGATGCGAAGAGGAGGTTGCCGACCCCGAGATCGTGAACCGCGTGGCTGATATCTTTCTCGAGGAAACATCGGACGCCTGGTACAACAAGGAAGCTTCCGAACTTTTGCCCGGCGACTTCAAGTGCGGCGAATGCGGCGGCACTGAGTTTACGAAAGAGACCGACATCCTCGACGTATGGTTCGATTCCGGTTCATCGTGCATTGCGGTTCTTGGAACACGCGACAATCTGCGGTTTCCAGCCGAGGTTTATATCGAAGGAGGTGACCAGTATCGCGGATGGTTCAATTCTTCTTTGATGTGCGGTCTGGCCGCACACGATACGGCGCCTTACAGAGCGGTGCTGACCCACGGTTGGGTTGTCGACGGCGAAGGAAAGAAACAGAGCAAGTCGCTCGGGAATGTTACATCTCCGAAAGAAGTGATCGAGAAATCGGGCGCGGAGATCCTTAGGCTTTGGGCGGCCGCAGTCGACTACACCGAGGATGTGCGTTGCTCGGACGAGATCCTGCTTCGCGTCGTGGATGCTTACAGGAAATTCAGGAATACGATCAGATTCGCGCTCGGAAATCTCGACGAGTTCGATCCCGAGCGTGATCTCCTGGAACCGGATGAATTGCAGGAGGTCGACCGGTGGGCGCTTGCGAGCCTTGATGTCGTGATCGGCAAGGTCCTAAAGGGGTACGAGGATTACAACTTCCAAGCTGTTTACAGAACTCTCTACGATTTTGTTACTGTGACACTCTCAGCCAGGTACTTCGACATTATCAAGGACCGCCTTTATATCTACGCGCCGCGTTCAGCCGAAAGGCGATCGGCGCAGACGGCTGTTTACAGGATCGCGGAAAGCCTGACGACGATGATGGCTCCGATCCTCGCCTTCACATCCGACGAGGCTTACGAGAACCTGCCTGGGAAGAGATCGGAATCCGTTCATCTGGCGAAGTTTCCGGTCACTGCAGGAATGATCGACGAAAAGTTGCTTGACCGTTGGGAGAGGCTCTATTCGATCCGCGATGAAGTGCTGAAGAAACTCGAAGAAGCACGTAACGAGAAGGCCATCGGCTCGTCGCTTCAGGCGAAAGTGCTGTTAACCGTCGATCCGGACACATTCGAGTTTCTAAAGGACTACTCGAGCGAACTCAGGTATATCTTCATCGTTTCACAAGTTGAAGTGTCAGAAGGAAACGCGATCAGTGCCAGGATCGCGAAAGCGGACGGCGAAAAGTGCGAGAGGTGCTGGAATTTCTCGACACAGGTCGGTGACGATTCAAGATATCCGACCGTTTGCGAGCGATGTGTCGAGGCCCTGGACGTGATCCTTGCCGCCGAGGATGCCGTACGGCAATAGAAGTAAATTGAAAAAACGAGACATATTCTGGAAGTTCGGATATCTCGCCGCAGGGGCGGCGGTCTTTATGCTGGATCAGGCGACCAAAGCCTGGGCGGTGAGTCGGCTTCGTTTCAAGTCGGACATTTCAGTGATCGACGGGTTTCTGAACTTCTCATATGCGCAGAACACGGGTGTCGCATTCTCATTGTTTGACGGCTACGGCGACGGCGGAAGGTGGGCTCTTTCGGGCCTCGCTTTCATTGCGGCCGCGCTCGTTGTCTACTTTTTCTGGAAAACGCCGCGCTCCGACGACCGCATACTTGGCGCGCTTGTACTCCTTCTAGCGGGCATCGTCGGAAATGTGACCGACCGGGTCCGGCTCGGCTTTGTTGTCGATTTTATAGACGTGCAGTTCGGAAACTGGCACTATCCCACGTTCAATATTGCGGACATCGCGATCTGCACGGGGGCCGGATTGCTGATCCTTGATATGTTCCTTAGAAAGGAAAAGAAACAGAAAGAAACAGGGATGGAACAGGGCGATGACGGTGGAGCTTAGGGAAGTAAACGAAAAGAATTTTGACGAGTGTATCGGATTGAAGGTGGCAGAATCGCAAAACGGGTTCGTTGCCACGAACCTTATGTCGATCGCCCACTCGGCGATATATCCCGGCCTGAAACCGCGTGCCGTTTACGACGGCGACGAGATGGTAGGCTTTGTCCTTTTCGGGCTTGACCCGGATGAGGGTAAGCACTTTCTCGTAAGGCTGATGGTGGACGAATCGCGACAGGGCAAAGGGTACGGAAGGCTAGCAACCGAAAAAGTAATTGAAGAGCTCAGGAATACCGAAGGCTGCGACGCGATTTATCTTTATTGTGTGCCCGATAACGAAAACGCTTTCCGTCTATACGAGTCTTTGGGATTTGAAAGGACCGGGAAGATAGATGAGGAAGACGGCGAAGTAGAAATGCGTCTGGGGCTCTAGAACCAGAAATCAATGTATCCGGAATTATTCAGGATCGGAGACTTTCCGATAAACACTTACGGCGTTCTTTTGGCTGCGGGGCTTATCCTTGCCCTGTTCACTGCGGCGAAGCTTGCGCAAAGAGACGGTCTGCCAAAGGAAAGGATCTATGACCTTGGGCTCTGGACTATACTCGGTGGCCTCCTCGGATCAAAGATCCTGATGCTTTTCGTCGATCCGAACGTCGAAATATTTTCGCTTGATTTCCTTCGTTCCGGCGGAGTTTACTTCGGCGGTTTCATCGGCGGGTTCATGACGCTCGCAATCCTGCTCAGGTTCTACAAGCTGCCGTTCTGGAAAGTCGGTGACGCATTCGCTCCGGGTGTCGCACTCGGACAGGTCCTGGGAAGACAGGGATGTTTTTCGGCGGGATGCTGCTGGGGAAGACCGACAGATCTTCCGTGGGGCGTGCACTTTGGCGAAGCCGGCCACGCAAACACCGGTGTCCCGATATATGGGCCTGACGGCGCTGACCTTTTCCTTCATCCGACCCAGCTCTACGAGTCGTTCGCGATGCTTGCGGTCTTTGGATTTCTGCTTTATCTGCACAGGAATAAGAAGTTCGACGGCCAGGTCCTGATCGCGTATGCGATCATCTACAGCATTTTCCGGTTCCTTATCGAGTTCGTGCGTGACGATCCGCGCGGTGACATTCTCGGAATCACCTCGCTTTCCGGCCTTTCGACATCTCAGGTCATTTCGCTTCTCGTGGCTGCCGGCGCGACCGCTTTGCTTGTGAAAATGTGGAAGGGGTCTGGCAGCAAAAGCGAGCCGGAAGAGGCTTCGACGGAATAGATCTTGTCCGAAACCGCTGAATCATTTGAGTTTACGGTCGACGACGCTGATGAAGGCAAGCGCTTCGACGTCTTCGTTTCGGAGCAGTTTGAAGACCGCTCCCGATCGCAGTTAAAGAAACTGATAGATGAAGGATCGGCGACGGTGAACGGCGGGCAGGCAAAGTCCTCCTACAAACTTCGAGCCGGTGAACGGATCCAGATCGAGTTTACTACTGAAGACGACGACCGTTTCACACCCGAAGACATTCCCCTTAACATCGTGTTCGAGGATGAGTACCTTGCGGTCATAAATAAACCGGCGGGAATGGTCGTTCATCCGGGGGCCGGGGTATCGAACGGAACGCTGGCGAACGCGGTCGCGTTTCATTTCGGAATTGCAGCTGAATCAACGGACGAGTCTAAGAAGAACCGAGTCGGGATCGTCCACCGGCTCGATAAGGAAACCTCCGGGCTGATCGTCGTCGCAAAGAACGAGATCACGCAGGACCGCCTTTCCGAACAGTTTGCTTCTCGCAAAGTATCGAAATCATACGTCGCTCTTGTGCACGGATTTGTTAGGCGCCTTAACGGGAAGATCGATGTTCCGATCGCAAGGGACAGAAAGAACAGGGTTAAAATGGCGGTCGACAAAAACGGAAGGAACGCGCTGACCTTTTATAAAGTCCGCCAGAGGTTTGAGCGGTTTACTCTTCTCGACCTTGATATACGCACGGGACGCACTCACCAGATCCGCGTTCACACGGCTCACATCAAGCATCCGGTCGTCGGCGACACTGTCTACAATGAGGGCCGCGACAACACTATTCCCGACGCACAATTGAAAAAAGCGGTCCGCGAGCTGGACCGCTTCTTCCTGCATTCTGAAAAGCTCGAGATCACTCACCCTGTCTCGAAGGAGCGTATGAGCTTCGAGGCGCCACTGCCTGACGAACTGATCTCGATCATCACGATGATCCGCGAACGCGAACATTGATCATTGCTCGCAAAACCCTCCCGTCTTCTTCAAACACTCGAACTGCTCAAAGAATTGCGATTCCGCATCGATCGGCTTGTCTCCGTTCCCTGTAAAATTTAGGTATGCATCCGGAGCGATAGCGCCAAAGCGTGGTTCCTCGATCACGTTCGCGATCACGTACGGAGCCCCGTTCTGGATAGCGATATCCCTTGCCGTCAGTGTGACTAGCTCGTAGCGAACAAGCTCGTTCAATTGTGAAATCGTCTTGATCACCGGCAGGCCGTCCAGCGACTTTCCGTTTCGACCAAGAATGTCGTTCATAATCACCCGACCTTCCTTTGTCAGCACCTTTCGGGTGTATGCCACTTCTACAGCGGCACCGATCCCGAGCGGGTTTTTCTCAGGATTGTTCTCACGCCTGTCAATTAGTGCCGACTGTCGCTGAGCGCCCGCAATTTTCGTGCTCGGGAAAAAATACACGGATGTGCTCCGGGCAGCTTCCATTGCCTGCTCCCCGGCCTTGTCGAAAGTGAACGAGCTCCTTTCGAGATCGCCGTAGAACGCCCAGTACAAAGGCTTACCTTCGTGATCGTACGCGGTTCGTGTTTCAAGGATCCTGACTCCCCGAAAGCGAAGATCAGAGTTCGAGTCAAAGACGGAAAACGTATCCACACCGGTCCTTCGGCCGATCACTTCGTGGCCAAAGACCCCGTTGTCTTCATAGTACTTGTCGGAATAGTCAAAAGGCCTGTGGTCTTCGAGAAGGCCCTCGCCGGACTGGCCATGTGCCGTGACTGTAAGCGCCAGGATTGCTGTAAGGGCAGCTGTAAATATGCTCTTATAAATTCTCATTACTTCCTCTCCTCTTGTCTGTGTGCCCTTCTCTGTTGATACAGTGCGTAGAGGAAACGGATTGAGACATACGCCGCTACGCGGCTGAGAATTCACTTCGTCTGATACGGGTTCATTCGCGCGCATCCCGTGCGCTGAAGCGCACGGCTAAGATACGGCGTCCCTACGGGACGGAGCCCGATTCATCACGGCTCAAATTATTCTCACAACCCCGAAGACATTGTGATTTGCGCTCTCATCGCGTCCGGACTATTTCCCCTTCTATCGAATATGCGATGCGCCTATCCATCGCGTAGCGATGGTGAATCTTAGCCGTGGCCTTCAGGTCACGGTCCGCTCACGATCCGTCCGTTTAGTCGCGTAGCGACGTTTTGAATCGAAGCGTTCCCTCGGGGTCTTGAGATGTCGTGTCTTCATCGCGTAGCGATGGTGTATCCTAGCCGTGGCCTTCAGGCCACGGTACGTTCGCAAAAACCCGACCTAGCCGCGTAGCGGCGTCTCGAAATCATTGAAATCCCGAGGCATTTTTGTTTCAATCGTTCCACTCTCACAGGAAGCATTGACAACTTATGCCAAACACTTACTCCTCACACTTCTTTCACATTGTCTTCAGTACGAAAAACAGACGACGACTAATTACCCAAGAGATCGAAAAGAAGATCTGGACCTTCATCAGCGGAAGCGTAAAACGCGCAGGAGCAACGCCACTTCGAGTCGGCGGATACGACGACCACATTCATGTGCTGATGATGGCAAAGCCTTCATCAAACACAAGCAAGATCGTTCAGCAGATCAAGGGCGAATCATCCAGATGGATAAGCCAGACGTTCGAGAACCGGCGGACCTTCAAGTGGCAGGACGGCTATGCGAGCTTTACTGTCAGTAGGTCGGCACTCAGTTCCGTCGAGGCGTATATCAAGAACCAACGGTCCCATCATTCGCGAATGGGATTCGAGGACGAGTACCGCAAGCTCCTGGACCTTCACGACGTTGATATCGTGGATGAGAAGTATCTGTTCGGTTGATCGCTACGCCGCGACGCGGCTGGCCGAATATTATCGCTCGTTACCGTGCGCTGAAGCGCACGGCTAAGATACGGCGTCACTACGGGACGAAGCCCGGATGATCACGTCTCGGATCATTCCCACGCCCTCGGTCGTTTACGTTTCGCGTCATCATCGCGTCCGGATCATTTCCGCGCCTGTCGACTATGCGATGCGTGCTCTCATCGCGTAGCGATGGTGTACCTTAGCCGTGGCATTCATGCCACGGTGGACTGACGCACATTTGTTTTAGTCGCGTAGCGACGTCGTTTTCGACGCGGTCCGATTTTGCCGGCGTGATCTCATCGCGTAGCGATGGTGTATCTTAGCCTTGGCCTTCAGGCCACGGTATCGTCGCCCACCGTCCGTTTAGTCGCATTACGACGTCGCCCAATCGAAGGACGCCGCTACGCGGCTGGGGTATAATTTCCGCCTGTTTCCGTGGCCTGACGGCCACGGCTAAGATACAGCGTCCCTACGGGACGGTCGTGTGTCTCATTTACGAATTCTTTTTACGTTGGTACGCCGCTACGCGGCTGACCTCTACTTCGTCGCTGGGAAATCGTGATCGACGCATTTCCGTGCGCTGAAGCGCACGGCTAAGATACGGCGTCCCTACGGGACGGACATCAAACATATTTCCCGTAACCAAGAAATATGAAAAGGCTGCCACTCCTGACTATTTGTTTTGTCCTCACATTCGTTTCCGTTTTACTCGCCAACGAAGATCCGTCGCGGTGGGTGAATCCGTTCATCGGCACAGGGGGCCACGGACACACATTTCCCGGCGCGACGATGCCGTTCGGTATGGTCCAATTGTCGCCCGATACGCGGATCGATAACTGGGACGGGAGCTCCGGATACCACTACTCGGACGACATCATCTACGGGTTCTCGCACACCCACCTCAGCGGCACAGGCATTCCGGATTATTGCGATGTCCTTTTCGCTCCCTACATAAACGATGATTACTTCTGGGAAGCGAGTCCCGAAGACACCAAAAGGGGATTCGCCTCAAAGTTTTCACACGACCACGAGAAGGCGGAGCCGGGTTATTACTCGGTGAAGCTCCACGACGAGAACATCCTCGCCGAGATGGCCGCGACCGAGAGGGTCGGATTTCACAGGTACACGTTTCCTAAAGGAACGAGGGAAGCAAAGATCGCGCTTGATCTTAAATGGCGGGACGAGGTTCTTGATTCTGAATTGAGGATCGTTGGTGACAGCCGTGTCGAGGGCTTCAGACGCTCGCGGTCGTGGGCCAAGGACCAGATCGTCTTCTTTTCGGCCGAGTTTTCAGTGCCCATCCTCGCGACGGCCGTAAGAGGCGAGGGCGGCAAACTCGAAAATACGAATTCGAAGGACCCGCTACAATCCAACTACAAAGGCAAAGACCTAAAGGCCAACTTCCGCTTCAGGACTTCCGAAAACAAACCCATCCTCCTCAAAGTAGGCATCTCTGCCGTCAGTATTGAAGGCGCACGTAGGAACCTCGAAGCCGAAGTTCCGCACTGGGATTTCGACAAGGTGAGAAAGGACGCGCGGGCGGCCTGGAACAAGGAGCTTTCGAAGATCGAGGTCTCCGGCGGGACCGATGCCGAGATGACCAACTTCTACACCGCGCTTTATCACACGATGATCGCCCCGAACGTATACAACGACGTCGACGGCAACTATCGCGGACTTGATCGCCAGGTTCACAATATAACTTCGGATAGTGTCAGTAGCCCGACCGTGAGGGAGGGCGAAAAAGATCCCTTTAAGAACTATACGATCTTTTCATTGTGGGACACTTACCGCGCGACTCACCCTCTTTACACGATCATCGACGAAAAGCGCACGGTCGAGTTCATTAACACCTTCATACGGATGTACGAGCAGGGCGGGAAACTTCCGGTCTGGGAGCTCGCCGGAAACGAGACCGACACGATGATCGGCTACCACGCGGTGTCGGTCATCGCCGACGCGATGGCGAAGGGCATCGAGGGATTCGACTACGAGAAGGCGTACGAGGCGGCGAAGCATTCGTCGGAGCTCGACATCGAAGGCCTCGACGCGTTCCGCAAGCGCGGTTACATCTCGATGGAGGACGAACAGGAATCTGTCTCGAGGACGCTCGAGTATGCGTATAACAGTTATTGCCTGCATGTCATTGCAGAAAGACTGCTCGATAAGAGGTACCCTGGCTCCGGGATGGGTCGTCACCCCCGTTACGACGATCCGGTCCACGTTGAGGGAGAAAGCCACCTTAAGCGTGCCCAGTTCTACAAAAACCTCTTCGACAAACGGACTGGCTTTATGCGGCCAAAGCAAAACGGCAACTGGATCACACCGTTCTCGCCGAACGAGGTAACGTTCCATTTCACCGAGGCGAACTCCTGGCAATACACCTTTCACGTTACTCAGGACGTCCCAGGCCTGATCCGTCTGTTTGGCGGCAAACCGAAGTTCGCCGAGAAGCTCGACGAACTATTCACGACCGATTCGACCCTCGAAGGTCGCGTCCAGCCGGATATCACGGGACTGATCGGGCAGTACGCGCACGGAAACGAACCGTCGCACCACATTGCATACCTCTACAACTTCGCCGGACAGCCCTGGAAGACGCAGTACTACGTCCGGAAGATAATGGACGAGTTCTACAAACCGACCCCAGACGGACTTATCGGAAACGAGGACTGCGGCCAGATGTCGGCTTGGTTTGTCCTGAGCGCGCTCGGGTTCTATCAGGTGAATCCCGGCGATGCGACGTACGCGATTGGAACTCCGGTATTCAGGGAAGCGAAGATCAATCTCGAGAACGGAAAGACATTCACGATTGTGAAGTACGGCGAGGGACCTTACCTCGCTTCGGTCAGGCTCAACGGCAAACCCCTCCGCGATTCGTCTTTCACTCACAAGGCTCTGCAGCAAGGCGGAGCGATTGAATTCACGATGTCGCGGGAGCCTGTGAGGGACTGGTTCTTCGCACCTAAGGTTTCTTCGATAAGTGAAGCCTTTCCGCCCGTACCGACGATCTCCGGCGACCGCGTCTTTGAAGATTCCACGACGGTGACGATCTCCTCTCCCGAAGAGGGTTTCAGGATCCTCTATTCCGTAAGCAGTGAAGAGGCCGGGCCTTACGCGACGACAAGAACCTATGAAGGTCCCTTCAAGGTTTCTAGGACAAGTACCGTCAAGGCCATAACAGTGGGAGCCGATGGAATTCAAAGCCTCACCGCCGAATCGAAGCTGAACAAAATGCCGCACGACTGGGACGTCGAGATCAGATCGAAGTACTCGAACCAGTACACCGCCGGAGGACCGAAGGGGTTGATCGATGGCCTTCGCGGAACGACCAATTTCGCTTCGGGAGAATGGCAGGGATACCAGGGACAGGACTTTGAGGCGGTGATCGATCTGAAACGCCCGACGAAGATATCGAAACTCGGCGGAGGCTTTCTGCAGGTCGCGAGGAGCTGGATCTGGATGCCGCGTTCCGTTGAGTTCGAAGTGTCGGACGACAGGAACGCCTGGCGAAAGGTTGCGGAGATCGAGACGAACTTCCCCGAGCGTGAGATGGAGCACACGATCCGCGACTATATGAAGACGATCGATCCCGTAACTGCTAGATATGTCCGTGTGAAGGCATTGAACTACGGCAAGCTCCCGGCCTGGCACCCCGGCGCGGGCTACGATGCATATATCTTCGTCGACGAGATCATCATTGAATAGCACCTGAACCTTCTAACCACGAAGGGACACAGATCGGCACAAAGAAAGAGCGCTTCTTTTCTTCGTGTACCCTTCGTGTTACTTCGTGGTTGAGACCATTCTTCAGCATCACGGCTAAGATACGGCGTCCCTACGGGACGAAGCCCGGTTCATATGAACTTCTTTGTCACCGCCGCGACTTTCGATTATCCTTGGTCCGACCTCCGATGAATCTCTTCACCTTCAAACTCGTCATAGCGGCGGTTGGGTTAGGTCTTGCAACCGGCATAGCCGCTTACACTTTCTGGTACGCAAAAGGGTACAGCTACCTAAGCAACGACCCTTCCTCGTGCGCGAACTGCCACGTGATGGAAGAGCAATACAGCGGATGGATAAAAGGCAGCCATCGCGCCGTCGCGACCTGCAACGACTGCCACACACCGAGTGGATTTATCGCGAAGTACGCAACCAAGGCCTCGAACGGGTTCTGGCACTCGTACTACTTCACCACAGACGGCTTTCACGAACCGATCCAGATAGGAAAGACGAACTTGGAAATAACGGAACAGACCTGCCGGACCTGCCACGCCTCGATGGTCGAATCGATCACCGTCTCGTCCGGCCAGGAGCATTCCGAAGAGGTCTCGTGCGTCCGGTGCCACCGTGGAGTCGGTCACGCCAAGTAAGAGAGGTTTCTTGATCAGAGGAAATGAGATGACAGAAGAAAATCTGGAACAAGAAGAAAAGACAATAGCACCCGAACCAGAGAAGGGCTCCGCAAGGCCGCGCCTGTTCGGCCTTAAGATCGTGGTGCTTGTCGCGGTCCTTTCGTTCTTCGCCGCGATCTTCGGCGTATATATGCTTACGAACATCATCGAGCGAAAGAACGAGGCGAGAAATCCCTTCTTCAGGGTCGTCGAGCTTACCGACGATACGGTCGATCCCGAGATCTGGGGCAAGAACTTCCCTCTTCAGTACGACGGCTACAAAAAGACGGTTGACCAGGAACGAACCCGTTATGGCGGCAGCGAGGCCGTGCCCCGCACGCCTACGAATGCCGATCCCCGTTCGGTCGTGTCGCAATCGAGGCTTGAGGAAGATCCGAGGCTGAAGACGATGTGGGACGGTTATGCGTTCGCGGTCGATTTCCGGGAGGAGCGCGGCCACGCTTTTATGCTTGAGGATCAGACGTTCACCGAACGCCAGGTCGTCGCGCGTCAGCCGGGAACCTGCATCAACTGCCACGCATCGGTCTACGTCGCTTACAAGAAGCTCGGAAACGGCGACATTTTCAAGGGTTTCGAGGCGATCAACAAGATGCCGTACCCCGAAGCCCGCAAGCAGACGAACCATCCCGTTGCCTGTATCGACTGCCACAACTCACAAACGATGGCGCTTCGTGTCACACGTCCGGCTTTCATGGAAGGGATGAAGGCCCTGAAGGCTTCGCAGGGTATCGAGAATTACGATGTGAACCAGTCCGCGACCAGACAGGAAATGAGGACATACGTTTGCGCGCAGTGCCACGTTGAGTATTACTTCAAGGGAGAAGAAAAGAGGCTTACGTACCCCTGGAACAACGGCCTAAAGGTCGAGAACATAGCCGAGTACTATTACGATGTCGCGCACACGGACTGGACCCACAAACAGACCGGAGCCGAGGTGCTCAAGGCACAGCATCCTGAATTCGAAATGTTCAGCCAGGGGATTCACTCAAGGGCGGGCGTTTCCTGTTCTGACTGCCACATGCCGTATCGCCGCGAGGGTGCGATGAAGATCAGCGAGCACCACGTGAAAAGCCCGCTTTTGAGCATCAACCAGTCGTGCCAAACCTGCCACAAGGCTAGCGAAGATGAGCTGAAGAACCGTGTCGAACGGATCCAGACCACGACATACAATCTCAGAAGCCTCGCGATGGACGCACTTGTCGGTCTGATCGAGTCGATCAAGGCTGCAAAAGATTCCGGCGTGGCGGACGATCAGCTTGCAGTGGCAAAGGACTTCCAGCGGAAGGCGCAATTCTATCTTGATTTTGTAGAGGCGGAAAATTCTATGGGATTCCACGCCCCGCAGGAAGCCACCAGGATCCTTGGGGAATCGATCAATTTCAGCCTGCAGGGCCAGCTCGAGCTTAAAAAAGTCGCCAAGTCTCCGGCTGAGGTCGCGCTACTGGCTCCGGGTCATTGAAGACTGAGGACGGATCTCGTTTCATCGCACAGCGAAGGTGTATCTTAGCCGTGGCCTGCAGGCCACGGTGAACTGGTGAATACATCAACTCAGTCGCGTAGCGACGTCTCAGACGTAAACAAACTCGACATACGTGCCCCTCTGTGGCAGAATCCTCATTTGCAAAAGATCAAGGAAACACCGCAAGTACCAAGGAGTGAACCAGTTTTAATGTCCGAGAACGAAACGCAGAACGCTGCAGAAGAAAAAGCGGAAGAAACAACCGCCGCAGCTACCGATGAAAGTACAGCAGCCGTAGAGGCCAAGACCGAGGAAACGGAAGTAAAGGCAGAGACAGCAGAGGCGAAGGAAGAAACTGCTGAGTCCAAGCCTGAAGCTGAAGAAGCGAAGCCTGAGGCGGAAGAAGAAGAGATCTCTTATCACGCCGTCGAGAAAGAGGGCGAGATCTCCGCGATCTGGGAGATGCAGGGCAAGAAGCACATCCGCACGATCAGCGCGCGGTCGGCCGAGGGACAGAAGATCCTCAGCCTCTTCACCAGCGAGATCCACGAGACTGACAGTCCCGCAATGGCGGAAGACGCTTCGGCTTAGAATTTCTCAGTTTGGAAAAGAATTTGGCGGAGTGCCGGAAAAATTCCCGGCGCCTCCGCCTTCCCTGTTATAGCGGTACTATCTGGCGTCTTCCCTTTTGACACCTTCTATCTCGAGCACCATATCAGCGCCGTAGCAACCAGCAGGTGTCTGGAAACCCACGCAATGCTCCCCGCTCATAATTCTTTCAGCGATCATTAAGGCAGTCAGCATTGTGAATTTGTAACCCTCAGGCCCAAACAACCGGGCTTCTTTCGCCTCGCCTTCATTGTTTGTCACACGTCCCCAAAGATAGGTCTTACCCTTTTCCCTCTCCTCAAGCGAAGGTCCGCCTTCAGGGATCTGACTCTGCAGGATCGCCTGAACCGGCGAAGTTGCCAAAAGCCAGCCAATATAATTGCTCAGCCTCAACATGCGCATCTGTGCATCGGGCATCACAGTGAACACTTTTATGTTCGGAATACCTGTCGTGTAGAAAGCGGTCGAGACATCCCCCCAGGGAATCGTAACCCCTTCCTTCTTAACTTCTCCAAAATCTATTTCCCGCGTTTTCCAGGCGGCAGGTACAGGAGTGATCTCACCGTCACTGCGAATCGCGCCTCCTCTACCGACATTCATCGTCATCGTTCTCTGCGTTCCGTGGGAGATCCGTCCGAGTCCGTAAAAGGCTAGCGTAAGGTCCTCCGCGTCAGGCATTTCGTTACTAAGGTGCCTCGCAAGAGAATCAGTGGGAACGACGTCAAATCCGACACCGGGCATCACCATTATCCCGGCCTGTTTGGCCTTTTCATCCAGTGCCGCCATCGCTTCAAAGACCGCTATCTCACCAGTGATGTCCAGATAGTGAGTGCCCGTCCTCAGACATGCCTCGACCATCGGTGTGGCAGTAATCGAGAATGGACCTGCACAATGGATCACAAACCCGACTTCGTCCAGAACTTCGTCAAGCTGCTCCGTGTCGTCAAGGGAAAATGCCCTGTAATCGAGCCCAAGCTCTTCCGCGATGCTTCTTGTCTTTTCCGCATCGCGGCCGGCCAGAATCGGCGTTATTCCTCTCGCGGCGGCCTCGCGCGCGATCAGATCTCCCGTGTATCCATATGCTCCGTAGATAAGAAAGTTCATTCTTCTGTCCCCGATAGTATTCGTTTGACGCGCCCAACACTACCGTCGTCAAGACGGACCTTTATACCGTGCGGATGGAAACGCGAACGGGTGAGGATATCACGCACCGTTCCCTCGACCTCTTTTCCGGTGCGCTGGTCCTGCTTCCTCACGATCGACACGGTCGAATCAGGCTTGATCTCATCTCGGCCGGGATACTTCATCACTTGTCCGACAACAGTACGTGTCTAACGATGTACGTCCTGATCTTGTCGCGATTGGCGGCACGGTACAGCATGTAATCATCGCCGTAATGGTCGTATGGCCTCACTAGCAAGAGGTAAGGCTCCAAAAGGCCCTGATCGACTAGTCGAAGCAGGTTTACAAGGCTCGCGTCAGGGTACTTTATCTTTCCGGCCTTAAGGTCCTTGCGAAACGCTTCGGCTACGCTCTTCCAGGCGGATATATCGTGAGAGAACAGAGGCCCTCCCGCAGAACTGGCTGGCGCAAGCTTCTTTCGCATCTTCGTGTATTCGCGCCAGTGGACCGTACCGTCATCCGAACTCAAAAGCTCTTCTTTAATCTCGATCGGATCTCCGAGATCGTTACCCGGCGGCACAACCTCATAGATACCAATATCCTGTTCGGCTGCTTCCGCCCATCTGCTGAGCGCAGACCAACCCATCCGTGCATAAGGCTGTGCGACGATCGCATCGATGAATTTCTCACGCGCATCGTCATACTTTTCCTGGTAAAGAAGCGCGTCACCCCAGAATCTATATGCCATTTCACGGTCCGGATCGAGTGCAACGGCTTTAGCGAACCAAGGTTCCGCTTCCTGGTACTTCTTCTGTGCGTAATAACAATCGCCCATAAACAGGACCGCTTCGTAGTTTTTCGGATCAAGCTTGTGCGCACGTTCATACGACTTGAACGCGTTCTCGTAATCGCCTCGGCCGAAGAATGCCTCGCCCTCACGAAGAGCTTTCTCGACCTCCGGATTATCGGAGACGAAGTTGTCATTTCCATCCGCACCTTCGAACTGGTCAAGCAGGTCGAGAGCCCTTTCGTTCTCTGTGCCGAGTTGTTTCGCACGCATCAGCGCCTTGATACCGCGCTCCTGCTCTTCCCTGCGCTCGTCGGGCGTGGAAAGCACGACCGAGTTCGAAATGATCGCGATCCCGAAATGCGCCCAGAGTTCTGCATCTCTCGGGTATTCGAGAACGATGCGCTCAAGGATGGGAAGTGCGTCAAGATACTTGTTCTCGTCTATCAGGCGGATAGCTTCCGCGCGGTCCGGATCCTGGTCTTCGTCCTGAGCAAGTACCGAAACCGGTTGCAAAACGAAAAGCGAGCAAGCCAGAGACAGGGCAACAAATGCAGCCCATCGACCTTTTAGAGCCTGGTTCATTTTGTGGTCCTCCTGCCTGGGCAGGAATCGTAACTCCTAATTCTTAATCTTATCTTCGGCCGCTGCCGAACCGGGAAAGACTTTAAGTCCCCTCGACCGTACATCAGCCAGTTCTTTCAAAAAGACTTCCCTGGGTATTTCTGTCGCACCTAGCTTTTCAAAATGCGGCGTCATTACCTGGATGTCTATCCATTCCGACCCTTGCTCTTTCAGATGCTCGACCAGCGTCAGAAGGGCGATCTTCGAGGCATTGGACCGGACAAAGAACATGCTCTCACCGCAGAACACGCCTCCGGCATCCACACCGTAAAGGCCGCCGACCAGCTCGTCGCCGTCCCAAACTTCCACGCTATGCGCGTGCCCCTTCTTGTGAACTTCGGTGTATACGTCGATGAACTGGTCCGTTATCCAGGTCCCCGCCTCGTGCGTGCGCGGGACCTTTGCACACGAAACTATTACTTCCCGAAACGCCTTATCTATCGTGCAAACCAGGTCGGTGTTCCGAAAAAACTTCGCAAGACTTCTAGGGACAGTCAGGTCCTCAAATCTCAGGATCGCCCTCGATGCGGGGCAGAACCAGGGAAGCGGAAGGCCCGGAATATGCCACGGAAAAATACCTTTCGCGTACGCCTCAAGGACGTTCTCTACAGTCAGCTCGTCACCGAAGGAGATGATGTCCGCCGCATTGAAATAGTATTTCCCGATCTTGACCCACTCGGGAAATCCGTACTGCTTCGGATCGGGAAACGTGCTTGAGGACATATCCATTCGACGCCGAATATTCTATCAAATCAATGTCAACTTTCACTGGATGGAATCACCACAGAGCGCACAGAGTACACGGAATCTGCGGATTATGTCTTTGAATCTACAAAGATTTAGAATCATTAAAGACAATTAATCAACAAGCAGATACCATAGCCCCAATGTCGTTTAGAGCAGCGCTTGCGCTGCCCAAAGCGGGTCACACCCGCTTCGTAATTCAACCTGCTGCTGATGGATCGAATATTCCTCACCAACGATCCGAACACGTGCCATTATGTGACTATGGTCTGTAACCAGCGTTCGCGTTTGTTCGCGGACGAGGGAAATTGCAGGATCCTCGCCCGCGTATTCGATGAGATCCGAGAGAAACATCCGTTCAAGCTCTGCAGCTACGTCTTTATGCCCGATCACGTTCATATGATCGTGAACCCCCTTCGACCCGAATTGAGCACGATCCTGAACAAGATCAAGGGTAAGTCAGCGCGGCTAATCTTAGACAGATTAATGAGGAACGGTTCGGAGAGAATGCTCGAAAGACTTTATTTGAATGTAGCTAACAGAAACTATGCAGTTTGGATGACACGATCGGCTGTGATCGACTTAGTGTCTTCGGAGTTCATGATCCAGAAGACCGGATACATACACAACAATCCGGTCAGGGCGGGGTTGTGCAAACACCCGAGGGACTGGAAATGGTCAAGCTATCGGGCACTTCATCCGGCGAACGAGGACCCGGTTCCGTTGCGAGTAGACCGGCCGATGCATTGGAAGGCGGATGAGGTCGCATGCGGCCGGTTAGAAGTGCAATAGTCACAGAAATGAAGCGGGTGTGACCCGCTCAGGGCAGCGCAAGCGCTGCTCTAAACGGTTCGATTCTCCGTCTCTGAGATCTGGAATCTGAGATTCGAGCTTCGGCCAATGGCCGACGATGCTGAGATTCAGCCACCCATCGGTTCCATCTGTGTTTATCTGTGTCCTTTTTTTCTCTTCGGAACTGAAAGCGATCAAGCGGGTCTTTGCGGGTAACCAGAGGAGGCCGCAATGAACATCAACCCGCCCGAACACTTCGTCGAATTCTTCCGCTCCAGGTTTGTTTTCGTTGTTTTAATTGCCAGCGTGATAGCTAGTTGTGCCGTTCTTTCTACAAGACCGGTCAAGAAGATCGAGCAATATAAGATCGAAGCTGAAATTCGCCAGACAGCAGGACAAGAATCAGATTCGGTACAAGGAGAGCAGTTCGTTTTCCATTCAGGGATTCGGTCTTCCGGGCCAAACTTGCTCGAACTGGCCGACAGTTTTGGCGATATAGTTCTGTCTATACTTTTCCTTCCGTCATTTCTTGCGGTGCTAATACTTGTCTCGGTATCGACCGTCGTCGTCCCGAATGCAAACCCTTTGTTCCTGGAAGCAGCCGCCTCGATCGCTTTCGTTTTCTACACCGCCTATTACTGGCTCTCGATCAGCTATCTGATCTATAACCCGCCCGGCGACTGGGGCCCGTTCCATGAGGAATTTAAGCTTCCTTCGATCCTCGATGCCGGAAAGAAATAAACCGCAAAGAAACGTAGGCGCAAAGTTGAGAGGAATTCGTAAATCGTGAAGTGAAAATTGAGAATGGGGAGTTGCAGATCGTGAATCGTGAATAGTGAATAGTGAATAGTGAATAGTGAATTGAAAAATGAGAATGGGGAGTTGTGAATTGTTGATAGGCGTCCGACTACTTTTTGGCGCGGTGGTCTTAACTTCCCGGAGCGTGTCATACCAGACTCTCTATTTACGATTCACGATCTACTAGAACAAGTAATTCACAACTCACAATTCTCAATTTTCGATTCACCATTTTCAGTTCACTATTCACGATTTACGATTTACGATTTACGATTCACGATTCACTATTCACGATTCACGACCTGCAAATCACACCTCCATCAGCTTCCACTTCCCACGGCGGAACAGAATTACCGAAACAACGGCAAGCATCGAGAAGGCAATCGTTATCGCCCAGAACACGCCGTACGGCCCGTAGCCGAAGTAGTGTGCAAGGACGATCGCCAGAGGAATCTCGAACAGCCAGAAGACGAACAGGTTGAGATACGTCGGAGTCCACGTGTCGCCTGCGCCGTTGAAAGCCGTTTCGACGACCATTCCGATCGCGTAGAAGAAGAAGCCGTACGAAATGATCCTCAGCGAATCAACCGCGTATCGGCTGACCTCGGGTTCGGTCGTGAATATCCATACGATCGGTTCGGCAAAGATCGCGAACGCGATACCGATCGAGGTCTGAAAGATCGCGTTGTACTTAGCGGCGGTCCAGACGCTTCTTTCAGCACGATCCGATTTCTGAGCCCCAAGATTCTGGCCTACCAGCGTCGCCGCCGCATTGGCCAGTCCGACTGAAGGCAGAAGCGCGAAGATAACGATCCTTATCGAGATCGTGTATCCCGCTACAGCCTGGCTTCCGAAACCGGCAACGACACGCATCAACCCCAGCCAGCTGGCGGTCCCGATCAGGAACTGAAGAACCGCAACCCAAGAAACGCTGAACAATCGCTTGAACCGGTCGACGTCGAGTTTCCAGTGTTCGGCCCGGATCTGAAATCGCTTCTCGCCGTAAAAGAGCACGTAAGAAGCGTAGATCACGCCGATACCGCGGCCGATCACAGTCGCAACTGCCGCGCCCGTCACTCCAAGCTCCGGAAATATCCAGATACCGAAGATCAGCATAGGGTCGAGCACGATGTTCAAAGCGTTCGAGAGCCAAAGCACCCTCATCGCGATGGCCGCGTCACCGGCGCCGCGAAAGATCGCGTTCAAAAGGAAAAGAAAGACCACGACGCAGTTTGCGCCCAGCATGATCCTCGTGAAGGTAACGCCCTGAGCGACGACCTCCGGCTCGGCGCCGATGAGTCCAAGGAATTCCGGAGCCCATATCACGCCGACGACGCCCATTACGACCGAAACGACGATGCCCATATATATGGCGTGCGTCGCCGAGCGCGCCGCGCCGTCGAAGTCCTTCTCACCGATCCTTCGCGAAACCGTCGCGGTGGCGCCGATCGACAGCCCGATCGCGACTGCGTAGATCAGCACCATCATCGATTCGGTGATCCCCACGACAGCAACCGCCTCGGCGCCGAGCCGTGCGACAAAGAACACGTCGACGACCGCGAAGATCGATTCCATGATCATCTCAAGGATCATCGGGACCGCGAGCAAAAACACGGATAGCCCTATCGAGCCCTTTGTAAAATCGCGGTTCGATCCCCTGATTGCTTCGACCAGCACCGACCAAAGGGTGTAGTCACGCGCAGGACTGCGCACAGAATTGCTGCTTGTAGACATTTTTATGAATCCCCTAACTAAAAAGAAGAACGCTGGAAGGGTCCAGAGCAGGACATCCGAACGTCAAGAAACTAGCTTTGACGAACAGACGCTATGGGCGTGTTTTGTCGATTGCGAGGGTCTTCATAACAGCCGAGACCTTAGCACAAAGTGCCCGCGCGGGCAAAGCCGTTTGGCGGCTCCATTGAAAAAGTGGTAACTTCCTTCGGTAAATTCCCCACTTGAAGAACCTGTTATGAAAAGAATTCTACTGCTCAGCGTGTGCCTTCTGGCACTGGTCTCACCGACCATCGGACAGGACGACAAGCGTTCGCCGAAGACCCCGGACGAATTGACGAAAGGCCTTCAGAAGATAGAAGGCTTCGTTCCGCTCTTCTACGACGAAAGCTCCGGGAAGATGATGATGGAGGTCTCAAGGCTTGGCGAGGAGTTCCTCTACCAGATCTCTCTCGCCACCGGCGTCGGCTCAAACCCGATCGGGCTCGACCGCGGACAGCTGGGGGACACTTACGTTGTCTATTTTGAAAAGGCGGGCAACAAACTTTTTCTGGTCCAGCCCAACTATCGTTTCCGCGCGATGAGCAGTAATCCGGCGGAGCGCAGGGCGGTCGAGGAATCGTTCGCCAAATCGGTAATCTGGGGATTCAAGATCGCCGGCTCGTCTGACGGAAAGTATGTGGTTGACGTTACGGATTTCTTCGTTCGCGATGCACACGGCGTGGGCGAACGTTTGAGGCAGGCGGACCAGGGAACCTACTCGATGGACGAAAGCCGAAGCGCTTTCTATATACCCCGGACTAAAGGGTTTCCAAAAAATACCGAGGTCGAGGTGACGGTTACGCTGACTACGAGGGGAAATCCCGGAAGGCTCGTGCGGCAGACTGCGCCCACAGGAGAAGCCGTCACCGTCCGCCAGAGGCATTCGCTGGTCGAGTTGCCGGACGGCGATTTTATTCCGCGCGAATTCGATCCGCGGGTCAGCGCGATACCGATCAGCTTCTACGACTACGCAACTGATATCAGTGAGAATCTAGAAAAACGGTGGATCATCAAACACCGCCTGTTTCCAAAGGACATTTCTGCCGACACTTCGGAGCCGATCGAGCCGATCATCTATTACGTCGATAACGGCGCTCCGAAGGTGATCCGCGATGCTCTGATCGAAGGTGCCGCATGGTGGAACCAGGCATTCGAGGCGGCGGGATACAGGAACGCATTTCAGGTGAGAGTACTTCCGGAAGGCGCCGATCCTCAGGACATACGCTACAACGTGATCAACTGGGTCCACCGATCGACGAGGGGCTGGGCTTACGGCAGCAGCGTCGTCGATCCGCGTACAGGCGAGATCATAAAGGGCGACGTGACGCTTGATTCGCAGAGGGCGCGTCAGGATTTCCTGATCGCTTCGGGACTCGCGCCTCAGTATTCTTCCGATCCGAACTCGGCGTGTGATTTCGCATTTCTTCCCGATATCGATTACCTGCTTAGTACCCAATCATCAACAGACGCAGCCGAGCTTGCGGCCGCGAGGATCCGCCAACTATCGGCACACGAGGTAGGCCACACTCTCGGCTTTGCGCACAATTTTGCGGCGAGCACATACGGTCGCGCTTCGGTAATGGACTATCCCGCGCCGTTGATCAAGATCGTCAACGGCGAGCTCGATTTCTCGGAAGCGTATGACACGGGTATCGGCGAGTTCGACAAGTTCTCGGTCAAGTTCGCGTACTCGCAATTTGACGAAGGGACGGACGAGCCGGCGGAATTGGAAGGAATCGTTAGCGACGGTATCGCCGACGGAATGCTCTTCATATCGGACGCAGACACGAGGCCCGCGAGTGCGGCTCATCCTTTGGCAAATCTATGGGATAACGGACCGGACCCGATAGCAAACCTTACGCACGAGATGAAAGTCCGCCGGATCGGCCTTTCCAGGTTCGGGCTTTCCAATGTGGAGAAAGATGAGCCGGTTGCGAACCTCGAACTCAAACTGCTTCCCCTGTATCTTCACCACAGATACCAGTTGACCGCTGCGACCAAGTCGCTCGGCGGCGTTTTTTACTCTTATGCGGTCAGGAAAGGCGCAGCCGCAGAGCCTTCTAAGGTCTATGAGATCGTTTCCCCAGACAGACAGCGCGCGGCGCTGGCAGAAGCGATCAAGACCCTTTCCCCCGAAGAACTTGCCGTTCCCGAGAACATTCTGAACCTGGTTCCACCTACACCGTACGGATATGGCTCCGGACGCTCGGAGGAGTTCGCGAAAAGGACCTCGCCGATGTTCGACCCTCTGGGCGCTGCAGAGATCGCAGCTGACCTTACGCTGAGCGGTCTTTTTCAGCCGAACCGCGCTGCGAGACTGGTCGAGTTCAACGCTCGTGATTCAAAGTACCCGGGGTTCAAAGAAGTGATCGACTCGGTGATGTCTGCTACCTGGAAGAAGCCGTACGCGACGAGCCGTTACCACGCGGCAGTCGAAAAAGCTGTTCAGACCGTGGTCGTGATGAAACTGATGGATCTCGCTTCGAACTCGTATGCAAGGTACGAAGTCCGGGCGCTTGCGACGGACGCTCTTCGTGATCTTCTTGCAAATTTGAAAGGAAGAAACGGCAACAACGAGAACGGGCCGCATTACCGAATGACGATCGACGACATCACGCGCTTTCTTGAACGGCCGGATGCGGTGAGAAAAGGCACGACGCCTCTTCCCGAACCTCCGGGCGACCCAATTGGTAATTGAACCATATGGAAAATTGATAATTGAGAATTGGGATGCGATTTCGAGAATTGGCACTTCATTTCTTCTGGTTGTTGAAGGAAAAGCTTCAAACTCTGTCGGCATTCAGGTAATTTGAACTGCTAGTCTCGAGCAATTGCCCATTCTCAATTATCAATTCTTAATTTTCCATCCTGTCCATCCTGTCTCCTTCTTCTCCCAAATTTTCTTTCAGAATTCCGGCTTCTGAGGTACCCTTGGCCTGTCGCCATGAGAGTCAAGAAATATAGATTGTCGCTTCTCGCTCTGTCAGCGATTCTCCTTATCTCCTCTTCCGCCGCATATTCCCAAGACAAACCCTCGGCCGCGAAGAAAGATTCGAAACAAAAAGCCGCCGAGGTATACGAGAACCGCCAGCGGGCGCTTTCTCTGATCCTTTTCGATTCCAAGATCAAATCGCTCGATGACGCGCCGATGAGGTGTCTCGCGCTTCACCAGGTGGTTCGCTTTCTTGCCGAGTCAGGACCAAAGGACCTTTATCCTTATGCCCGCGACGCTGCGGAGGGGTGTCTTGACGAGACACTCCGAAAGGCGGACGAATTCACTGATAGCGCGATCGGCTGGCACCGGGGACAATCGATTAACCTGATCAGGAAGATCGATAAGGAAGGGGCGGACGCGCTCGAGGAGAAGTATCCGATCAGAGGATGGGCGAAATCAATGGCACGAAGCATGGAGCTCCGTGCGTCGGACGATCCGACGGCGGTCGCTGCAAAGGTCATTACCGAGATTCGCACGGGTTCGGTACCAAGTGGATTGAGTACGTTCATTTCATCTCTGAGACGGAAGAATGCGGATCTCGCAAATGCCGTGTTAGAAGCAGTGATCGTCCATTATGAAGGACGGCTGAACTCACTCGGTGCGGAACCAGATCTAATGTATATCTCCTTCGAGTTCCTTCGCGCTACAGCTTCGCCCGGGCTACGTGAGAGGTTCCTCCTGCTGGCTTTGAATATCGGGAGGAGGGCAATCGCAGATCGTTCCAGCGAAGGATTTACGCGTTTTGCCGTGCAAATGCTCGGTCTTTCCATACCGCTCTTAGAGAAACATTTGCCGGCAGTTCTGGAAGAAGCAAAGTCGATCGAATTGACGCTTAGAACCACCCAGTCTGAGTATGACAGGCTGGCACAGGCAGCGTTCGATCGAATCAAGGAGAGCGACGACAAGTTAGCCGCGATAATTGCGGAAGCAGAAGCCGCAGAAGACGAGAAGCTCCGAAACCTCCTTTGGAGACAGGCGGCACAAGTTGCTAACGGTGAAGGCAAGTTGCGGATCGCGGTGGACGCTACCCTCAAACTGGACGGGTTTTCGGCAAGGGTGTTTGGTCGATTGATGCTAGTCAATACGATTCCGCGGAAGGCCTTCCGTGCCGACGACATTGAAACCATAGATTACATCCTGGAAGTTGTCGAAGACGCAGGTTACCGGGCTGAGGTGTGTTTCTTTGTCGCCGGGCAGAAGACGAAGGAAGGCCCAAACCCTTATGCGGTGACTTATTTCAAGAGGGGCCTGGAATTGCTGGAGAGAATGAGCAACGAGTCGGACTCTCTAAGGTCATATTCTAGAGCAGTCGATCTTGCGATCAAACTTGACGAAGGCGATGTCTTTGCAATCGCACGCGATGCAGTGGCTTCGATCAACAGGCTTCCCGGGCCAACCGCGGAAGAACTGGAAAAAGAGGACGGCAAGGCTACGTACGTATTCGGCACGCTTTCAGGATCAGCAAACAACGTGATGCGGATTTTTGACGTGATCTCAAAAGAAGATCCCGACCAAGCGTACACCATCTCGCAGGGGATCCAGCGAAGGGACCTGCGACTGATGGCGGAGATAAGCGTCGAGAAGTTTAAGAAGTATCCCCTTCCGAAGGAAGAAAAGAATTGACAGGGATGAAAGGGATTATTCTGTTGAAAATGGAGAATTGAAAATTGAGAGTCCCATACTTTTGCGTGATGCGGTAGGAACAGTGTTTCCAGATATTTAGTCGGATTTCGTAACTAAACTCTTAATTCTCAATTATTCATTCTCCATCCCTTTCATCCCCTTCATCCCTGTGAATCACTGATCTCTGCTGTAGTCCGGGAACGCGCCGTTCTTCGGTTTCGTCTGCGGGTTCTTCCTTACCGCCTCGAGCGTCACTTCGACTGCTTTCTCTAGCTGAATGTCCCTTCCCTGGCGCCACATCTTCGGATCAAGGTCCACCACGATGTCCGGAGCTACTCCCTTGTTTTCGACATCAAGCTCGCCCTGCCGATTCCTGAACGCGACTCGCGGAGCCGTCACACTGCCGCCGTCAATCAAAACGGGATACGAATAGATCCCGACGAGGCCGCCCCATGTCCTTGTGCCGACCAAAGGACCGATCTTCGCCTCGCGGAACAGCCACGGAAGCAGGTCGCCGCCGCTTCCAGCGTACTCGTTTATGATCATCGTCTTCGGACCGTAGATCGATCCGACGGGCGTCGTGAAGTCCTCGCCTTCGCGCGTCGACCAGTAGTTCCAGAGCGGCCTGCGCATGTAGTCGATCATGTAGTCCGCCGCCGAGCCTCCGCCGTTGAAGCGTTCGTCAATGACCGCGCCGTCCTTGTCGATCTGGGCGAAATAGTAGCGGTTGAAATTCGTGTATCCGGCGCCGCCTGTGTTCGGGAGGTAAACGTAACCGAGAGTGCCTTTTGAAAGCCTGTCGACCGTTCTTCGATTCCCCTCGATCCAGTCCAGCCTTCGCAGCCCAGCCTCGTTTCCGACCGGGACCACCGTCACATCGCGAGCCCCGCTTCCGTCCGCGTTCGGTCCCACTCGCACTATCGTCTGTCTGCCGGCGGTCTGCTCAAAGAACGCGAAGATGTTGTCGCTGCCCAAAACATTTCGTCCGTTGACCGCGAAGATGTACTCGCCTTCCTGAACATTCAGGCCGGGACGGGTCAGGGGAGCGTTGAGGCCAGGATTCCAGTTCTCGCCGTTGTAGATCTTCTTGATCCGGTAACGGCCGTTCTCGATCGAGTAGTCGGCTCCGAGAAGTCCGACGTTGTAGGTCCTCGGATTCGGCTGGTCGCCGCCGCCGGAATTGTGATGGCCGACGGTCATGTTACCGAGCATCTCCTGGAACAGGTAATTGAGGTCCGCGCGCGTCATGATCCCCGCCAGGAATGGCCTGTAGCGCGCCTTTGTCGCCTCATAGTTAATGCCGTGCAGTCCCGGATCGTAGAAGAAGTCACGCTGGATGCGCCACGCTTCCTCGTACATCTGCTTCCATTCTTCGCGCGGATCGACATAGACCTCTAGTTCGTTGAGCTTCAGCATTCCCTCGCCAGGCTTCAGAGGAGCCGCGGCATTGGCGATCATCACGCGCCCTGGACCCATTCCGACCAGCATTTTCTGGCCGTTCGGGGTTATATCGAACAGGTTGACGTTATCCGCGACTTTTGTCGCCTCACGCTTGTCCATATCGAAGCGGTGGAGCGTCACACCCTGTTGTGATCCGTTCGAAGTGCCGCTCGGCGGAACCGCCTCGAACAGGAAGAACGTGCCTGCCTTTCCTGCGACCAGTCCTCGATAGTCCCTGTTCGCAACAGGAAGATCAATGATCCTTTGGTCGATCCTTTCCAGGTCGATCTCGACCTTCGGGCCCTCGGGTTTCTTCTCGTCTTTCTTTTCTTCAGGCTTCTTGTCACCTTCTTCGGCCGCCTTGACCGTTTCCTCGTCACTTTCGGGCTTTAGGGGCGATTCCTCGTCAGCCTTCAGGACGATCGCGTAGACGCTGCGAGTCGTGCTGAACGGGAAGCTCGACATGTCCAGCCAGCCTGTCGTCGGCCCGCTGTTCGTCGAGGCAGTGAAGTAGATGTACTTGCCGCTACCGTCAAAAGACGCATAGCGGGCGTCGCTCATTCCGTCGCTCAAACGATAAGGTTTGCCGATATCGAGCGAGTACGCGTGAACAGCGCCCATACGGTTCCTGAGCTGTTTGGTGTAGACGATCCATTGGCTGTCGGGAGACCACGACGGATCGAGGACCGTAAAGGGATTCTCGAACGTGTTGGTGTCGACCCTCGTCAGCTTTTCGCTTTCGATCTCCAGGTACCATATGTTCAGACGCTTGTCGGTGAACATTAACTTCTTGCTGTCCGGCGAAAACCGTGGGCTGTAGAAGTATGAAGACGGATTTCCGAGCGAGACCTTCTTCGCTTCGCCCATTCCGCTTTGGTCGCGAAGATGAAGCGCGTACTCGCCTGATTCGTCAGAAAAATATGCGATCCATTTACCGTCCGGCGACCAGGCCGGGTCGCGGTCTGCGACGCCAGACGTATTCGTAAGATTTCTCGCATTCCCTTTCTCAGCCGGAAGAGAAATGATCTCTCCTCTTGCCTCAAACACAGCGCGGGCTCCATTTGGCGAAATAGCCGCCGCTCGGATCGCATTTGCGACCCTTTCGTATCGCGGCCTTACCTCGGGGAAGTCCCCGCGGACGGTGATATTCACTTTCTGCGAACGCCCCGAGGAAGGATCGAAAGTGTAGATCCCCCCGAATTGCTCGTAAACCAGGCCGTCCTGACCACCTGAAAGGGATTTGAGATCGAGCCCGTTGTTGCGGACCTCCTCGTTCACGCGTTTGGAGCCCGTGTCGTACGAATAGAGCGTTACATTCCGCCCGTTCCGGTCCGAAAGGAAGTAGATCTTGTTGCCGACCCAAACCGGAGAAAAGTCGTTCGAATTCTGGCGCGGAATCTCAACAACGGCGGAATCGGACATGTTACCGATCCATACTTTGGTAGTTCGGCCGCCGCGGTACATCTTCCACTGGTTGAATGCGGGGAAGAGCGGCATATAAGCGATCTGTGAACCGTCCGGCGAGTAAGAGACCTGGCCGCCTGTCATCGGGAACGGAAGCTCTTCCGGCATTCCCTCGCCTAAGACGGAGATCGTGTACATCATCGGAACCGGAAGCGACGAAGTGCGCCCGGACGCGAACACGATCGAACGGCTGTCGTTAGTCCAGCCAAGAACTGTCTCTGAATTCGGGTGATACGTGACCCTTCTGGGCGATCCGCCGTCAGCCGGCATCACGAAAATGTCCTGGTTTCCGTCGTATCCCGCGCGGAACGCGATCCACTTTCCATCGGGCGAATAGTAAGGCGAAACCTCTGGGCCAACCGCGGTAGTGAGCCTTTCGGCCGTACCCCCCGAACGCGGAACCCTCCATAGATCGCCGGCGAACACGAACGTGATGTGCGTCTTGTTCATCGTCGGCGAACGGAACAGCATCGGCGCATCCGATTGCGGAAACATTGCGACTGAAAGAAATAAAACGAGGAGAGCAGTAAGTATTGTGTTCTTGGTCATTTTTATCGTGTTCGGTCGTGTTCAACGGTCATTGCACATTGACCATTGGTAAATGCCTGATGTTTTCTGGCCTAGCGGATCTTTGCGTCTTGGCGCCTACGCGAGAGGTCGTTTGAAGCCCGATCATTCTATTCGCAATTGGAACTGAATACGTTGGTGATGCTCGCTAAGGCGCGAAGTTCCGCAAAGAAACCCGATCGTTGTCTGAAGCGCGTTTGAGATCTGAAATCCGAAATTTGAAATTTCAAAGCTGAAATCTGCCATCTGAAATTTGAAATTCGGCCGCAGGCCGATTAGCTGCTCTAAACGGAGAATGCTTTTCTACGCTTCGAGCCGTGCTTCGCACGTCTATTGCAGCGCAAGCGCTGCTCTAAACGGTGAATCTTGTTTTACGCTTCGAGCCGTGCTTCGCACGTTAACGCAGCGCAAGCGCTGCTCGCCGCTCACCGCTCACTGACTAGGGTCTTTCCCCTCATACCAGGTCGGCCTGAAATCTGAATTCAAAAGCCATACGACGGGGCTGATCATCGAATTGACCGCCTTGGTCATATGCCCGAAGTCTATGTTCGAGATGTCATCGCTTGGCTGATGATAATCCGTATGCAGGCCGTAGCTTGAGACCGTGTGTGCGACTATGCCTTGTCGTGCAAGAGTATAGTTGTCAGATCTTCTGAAGAAATTCTGTTCGGGATGCGGATCGTTCACGATCTTCGCACCGCGTTTCGCAAGCTCTGATCCAAGGTTCGAGAGAGTATAACCTGTAAGCCACAGTTCGTCAGAAGCAACCGCCGGATCCGCCCTCCCGATCATCTCGAACTGCAGGTTTGCAATGAACTTCTCTTTCGGAAATCGCAGATTGCTTACGAAATGCCTCGAACCCAGACCGCCTCGCTCTTCGCTGCCGAAGAACGCAAAATAAACCGTCCGTTTTGGTTTCGGGCCTTCTGCTACAACCCTTGCCAATTCAAGAACCGCCACGCAGCCCGACGCATCGTCATCGGCGCCGTTATAGATCTTGTCTTCTCCCGGCGCATTCGGACGCTCTCCAAGATGGTCCATATGTGCGCTCAAAAGAATCACCTCGGAGCCAAGTAAAGGGTCCGAACCCTCGATCATCCCCACAGCGTTCCAGGTCTTCCGGACCTCAGGTTCGCCAAGTGTCCCGGCGATCGTTATCTCGGTGCCCTCGGGAAGTTTGGAAAGAGCTTCTGCAGCTTCTTTCGAAATCACGATCCGCGCTGTGCTGCTGCTGTCAGCCGATTCCGTGAACGAGACCCCACGGCTACCGAACCGGTCCCAGGCGGCCCGCGACTGCTCATTCTCTTCAATTATCAAGGCCGCCGCGCCGCTATCTCCGAAACCGCTGATCTGCTGATTGAATGCCTGCGGATCGGACCCGTCGTATCTAACGAGCAAGGCTTCACCTGCTCCAGGGGTTGTGCCCGGCTTGATCACCTTTAGTTTTCCTTTCACATTCGCCGAATTGATCGCGAACAGGATCATTTCCTTTCCGTGGGTCAGAATCACTGTCTTTCCCTGCGACTGGTAACTCAACGTCGGGGCTGACGCAAAGGAAAATCGTTTCTGTTCAATCGTCTGAATATACGACCTTTTCCCGGAGCTGTCGGTATCGCCCGCTGGCCGGATACCAAACTGCATCATCATCGATGCAAAATACTCGCCCGCTATCCATTCGTCGCGGGTCCCGCTGCCGCGGCCGTTCAAAGCGTCACCGGCAAGGAAGTTCATATGTGCACGAATATTGCTTTCGGAGATCGACGAACGTCTTGATTCGGCCTGACCGAGGATCATCCCGACGCAAGCCAGAACGAAGAAAAGAACCGAAACCCTGCGGAAAAAGCTGGAGTTCATATCGTTGGTAACAGGTTTGGAGACTGTATTAGGAGCCTAAAAGATAATATCTATCAGTATTTCTGGCAAACGCTCTATTGGCCGTGCTTTTCGTCTACTGGTCACGGCGGATCAGCAATATGTCGGCGTTGTCGAGCGGAATGCTGAAACTGTCCGGGCCGCGATACGTAACTCCGGAACCGCGGGCGGATTCGACGGTTCCACGTTTTATGCCGAATCCCATTGAGACAGTGATCTCAGGTACGGGACGGCCCGAGGCATTGTTCAGGAAAATGATCGTGTTGCCTCCGGATTCCATCAAGGTCGCATACACTCCGTTTACCGATAGACGAAAAAATCTGCCGCCGAGCGCCTCCGCGGGCACCACTGCTGCGTTCGCAGTTTCAGAACCGAGCCCTGATCTCCAGTTCTCTCCCAGCTCGTCATTCCCGTCCGGGTTCCCGGGATAATTTGCGTTTAGGTAAGCATTTCCGACAAGGGCCCCGATCAGTATTCCCTTGCCTTTTCCGAAATCGTTTTCGAAAGCGCCCGGCGTTCCGTCGGTGTACCTCCCGATCACCTTCGCCCGGCTCCTGGAGGAGACAAGTTTCACGCCTCTGACGTCCAGAAGAACGGGATGTTCAAAGATGCCGCCCTCGAGTTGGAGCTTGTCGACCTCTTTAAGATCGAAACGGTTCACTTTGGCCGTCCACGGTGGGGCTGCGGGCTTGATCCCCTCAGGTTGTTCCACAACTTTCAGATTGCTGACGCCAAACACTTCCTCCATACGTTTGGAGGGCCGGCCGAATTCGTCATACATCAGTGCGCCAGCCGACGCCCAAAGCCATCCGCCAGCTCGCACCCATTTGGCGATCTCCTCCTGAACTTCATCGGGAGATTGCGGATCGACCACATACAAAATCGAGTAATCTCGTAGAATATTCTCTTCGAGTATCTCCTGCTCGGAGATCAGGTCGACGGGTATCTGCGAATGCGCGAGGGCGACGAACAGGTCCTGGCGTTCGGGGATCAGGTGCGTGCCCCCGGTCTGCATAATGTCGTACGCCGTCGATACAAGCATCGCAGCGCGCGGCTTCTTTAGTCTCCCGGCAGCGATCTCTTTGTCGAACTTTCCGATGATCGCTATCGCGTCTGCTGTCTGGCGCAGCGATTCCGGCCGATCCGCCCACGCCGGGCCTTTGTTTGTGATCGGCCCGTACTGATACATGTTGATCTCTTTGATCCCCTGAGAAACGTAACCGATCATCTCGGCCCGGATCGCCTCGCCTCCCACCAGATAACCCGCGAGGGGCAGATCGTGTTTCCGCGCCGAGGCCCTGATAACACCCGCACCGAACATCTCGCGTCCGATACCGAGGTCCCAGCCTTTTACCCAGTCCTCGGTCATCGCGCCTTTGAAAGCGCGGTTCCTGCCGAGCTCGAAAATATCGAGCTGGCCCCTGTCGAGATTGTTGTCCGAGCCAATGAAACCGAACTGCATCGGCCCGGCCTGATAGTTCACTGCGATTAGGTCGGCCTGCGGGAAGTGTCTTTCCACGGCTTTGGTGGCGCTGCGATAGTAGGCTTCGGTGTAGTGGTTGATGAATCTCCGCGTGTAATAGAAGTTCTTCGAGTACCTGAGATCACCCTCAGCGAGCTTCTCGCGTTCGTGTGCCGGCATAACCTGGTCCCAGCGGGAATAACCTAATTCGGAAGCAGTGATCCCGTTCCGCTCAAGCCACCTTCTGTAGAGACCGAGTATGTCCGGATCATTCGCCAGCCGGTCAGGACGGACCGCGCCAGTGATCTCGTCACCCAGTATCACGTGGTCGGTCAGGCGGTAGAGATTCGGCTCATCCTTCCTCATCTTCTCCGCGCGGCGGGAATAATAATCCTCAAACACCCTTTCCCAGCGATCCTCGGCGGTCTCCCCGGGCCTGTAGTCATACTTGCCCCTTCCGCGACGTATGAAGCCGCCCATTCCCGTCGCCCAGGCTTTCAGCATCGTTCCGCGCATTCCGTACTTCTCCGCCAGTAAGCCGAACAGATCGTCGCTCAATACTGTGGGTCCGATGCCGTTCAGCCCAAGGTCGTGAAGGTTGCGGAAATCAAGTTCGGCGATCTCGGGGCGCGCCGCCCCGCCGCCTTTCCGATAATTCTTAAAGCTGACCCAGGTCCTGATCTTTATGCCTTCCGGTTGACGGGTCGGGTCTTTTACAAGCCGTTCAACGAGTGTCCTTCTTTCCTTTGCCCATTCGCTGAAGGTCTTCAAAGAGACAAGGCCTTCGACGCCGCCTTTGACGGGCATCCTGAAAGAGACAGTCCCTCGATCGTCGGGGAATTCTGAAACCCTTTTGAAGATGGCGTCTGGTCTTGGTGCAGAGGCGAACTCGATCGTTGTCGCAGCTTCTACAAAATTTCTCCTGCCCGGCGCCCTAAGGCTCACGGCGCAATGCCACTGGTTTCGCTTCGACACTGGCAATTCGGCCCAGACGGTAAATCGGCCTTCGGTCAGCCAGCCGCCATCCGCGGGTTCGATCCATGCAACAGGCTTTGGCCAGTGGTTGTCGAGTTCTTTCTGCCAGGGAAGTGTGAAAAGGCCGTCCGCGGAGAGCGTGCCGACCGCCCAACGGGCAGGCTTGAAAGGATTCGTTTCACAATCGACAACTGCGGCATATCTCAAAGGCTCGGACGAGTCGACCTTGATCCTGATCCAGACCTTCCCGGCAAAGTCATCGGGCTGAGATCGGGAAAGCCATTTTTGAATTTCCGCCGGATACTGCGTCTGAGCAAAGATAGCCGTAGATAAAAGAAGACCCGCAGCTGCCAATAAGCAGACGCGGGTCAGGAGATCGAAGAAAGAAAAAAGAAACTGCATCTTCAAAGCTTTGTTTTTGCGAGCTTTAAAGATTATAGACCAACTGCTACAGATTCTCGCGGACCGATTCGCTTTCGATCTTGAGAGAGATGCGTTTTAGCTTCCCCTTTTTGAATTCGTACTCTGCCCTGTAAGCAGCAGTGGAGCCAAGGTCCTTGAACGTCATTTCAGGATCGTGATAGACAAATGTGGCTCTTTCGCCATCTTCCACGGTCTCGTCGGGTTCGCCGAACAACTTCTGAACTCGGCTCTTTCGCACGCGGTTCTTGCCTCCCGGGTCGTTGATGCCAATGGCAAACCCGCTCAAGAGGCCTACCGCCGATTGTTTGTATCCCAGAAATAGACCGCTTGGGGTCTTGAAATAACCGATCTCTTTCAACTGGAAATGCGGCCGTCTGTATTTGTCCGTCACGGCAAACACTTCCATCTCAGTGATCAGGAACTTGTCCTGCCACGAAGCTGCCTTGAACCGCACTACCTGGTCGGCATACTTGTTATAGAAGTAGTATTCCGGTCTGCCGTCATCCCCGAAAGTCGGGCCGTAGTCCGCAAGCAGAGCTTTCGCAGACTCACGGTTCCCCAGCTCCACATCGGCGATCGCGTTGTCCGGTTTTGCGTCCTGGGCAATTGCGAAAGTGAAAGAAAACAATGCCAAGGCTAGTATCGGAAAAGGGTTCCGGAAGTTGGACATAACTGGTTCTTCGTGTCTGTTCCGGGAGTGGTTGAGAAAAAGCGCGGGAAGGAGCTGTGAGCGGCGCGTTAAACGAAGTTTAACATTTCGATGCCCGTGAGTTCAACGTTTTGAGTCGGGTCATTGTGCGAGATTGGGCATGAGGAAATATCTGCTCTTTCGGACGGGTCTTTTTATCCAAGAGAGTTCTTACCGTGAAGGACACGAAGGTTCACACGAAGTGCACAAGGGTAAGAAAATGGCGCTGCTTTGCGGGACTTTGCACCATGGCGAGAGATTCGTCGTCGCAGACTATCGACGCGGAGCACTTCTTCAAGGTGGGAAGCCTCTTGCGAAGACGCCAAGCCGCGACGGATCGCCAAGAAGAGGCGATCCTCACCAATCTGTACTCATCGCTCTTCTCTTATCTCTTATCTCTTATCTCTTATCTCTCAGTAATCAAGCTCGATTCCGTCGTCCATAGCTTTCGCCGTGACGCTTCCGCCGTCCTTGAGCTTCCCGAACAGGATCTGCTGTGCCAGCGGCCGTTTGATCTTCTCGTGTATAAGCCGCTGCATCGGGCGTGCGCCGTATTTCGAATCGAATCCGTTCTTTGCAAGCCACTCGCGCGCCGAGTCGTCCAGACTCACGATCACTCGCTGTTCCATCATCTGCGCGTTCAGTTCGCGAATGAATTTGTCTACAATAAGCTTGATCACGTCAAGACCGAGCGCCTTGAATGCCACCCGCGCGTCCAACCGGTTCAGAAATTCGGGGCTGAATGTCCGTTCGATCGCGCCCTTTGCACTTCCCTTGGTATTTGCCTCGTTCTGGAACCCGATTCCTCCTGATGAAAGCTCCCGTGCTCCTGCATTGGTCGTCATTATCAGGACAACGTTGCGGAAATCCGCCTTCTTGCCGTTATTGTCGGTCAGCGTCGCGGAATCCATTACCTGAAGAAGCAGGTTGAAAAGGTTCGGATGCGCCTTCTCGATCTCGTCAAGAACAAGTACCGAATATGGGTGACGCATTATCGCGTCGGTCAGAAGTCCGCCCTGGTCGAACCCTACATACCCCGGAGGTGCGCCGATAAGCCGAGACACCGTATGTGCTTCAGCGTACTCGCTCATGTCGTAGCGAAGAAACTCTACTCCGAGTATCTCAGCCAATTGTTTCGAGAGCTCGGTCTTGCCGACCCCCGTCGGTCCGGAAAAAAGAAATGATCCGACGGGTTTCGTTTCATGGCCAAGTCCTGCGCGCGAGATCTGGATCGCCTCCACGACCTTTTCGACTGCTTCATCCTGGCCAAAGATCACATCGCGTAAATCGCTTCCGAGTGTCTTGAGCCTGTGCTTCTCGTCTGCAACAACGGTTTTCGGCGGGATCTTCGCCATTCTAGCCACGGTGTTCTCGACCATCGAGACGGTGATCTTCTTTGGCCGCTTGTCTTCGGGCATCAGCCTTGTCATCGCGCCCACTTCATCGACGACGTCGATCGCCTTGTCCGGAAGATGCTTGTCGTTGATGTACTTCCCGGCTAGCTCGGCCGCGGTCCTAAGGGAATCATCCGAGTACTTAACGCCGTGATGCTCTTCGTAATAGTTCTGCAGGCCCTTTAGGATCTCGTATGTCTCATCGACGGTCGGCTCGTGAATCTCGATTTTTTCAAACCGTCTCGCAAGGGCCCGGTCGCGGTCGAACGCCGCCTTGTATTCCGAATAGGTAGTAGACCCTATGCAGCGAAGCTCGCCCGATTGAAGAGCCGGTTTCAGGATGTTCGACGCGTCCATCGCCCCGCCCGAAACGGCGCCCGCACCGACGATGGTATGGATCTCGTCGATGAACAGGATCGAATTCTCCTTCTTTTTAAGGTCCTTGATGATCGCCTTGAATCGCTGTTCGAAATCGCCTCGATACCGGGTTCCCGCGAGTACCGCACCCATATCAAGTGCATAGACCTTTGCATCTGCGATCACATCCGGAACCGCGCCTTCCGAAATACGAAGCGCGAGTCCTTCCGCAAGAGCCGTCTTTCCGACACCCGGCTCACCGACATACAACGGATTGTTCTTCTTTCTCCGGCAAAGGACCTGAATCGTCCGTTCGATCTCGGCATCCCGGCCGATAAGGGGATCGATCCCGCCTTCTTCAGCAAGCGCTACAAGCTCGACGCAAAATGATTCGAGGGGCTTCTTCCTCGGCTGCTGGAGCGGATTCTGCCCGTCGGCGAGGCCTTCGCCATCTTCCAGCTCGTCAGGATCGAGACCATCTACCTTTGAGATTCCGTGCGCAATGTAGTTGAGCACATCAAGCCGGGAAACGTTCTGTTTCTGAAGAAGGTAGACCGCCTGAGAATTTTCGGACTGGAAGAGTGCCGCCAGAATGTTTCCGCCGTCGACCCGCTTCTGACCGCTCCCTTCCGCCTGGAGAATCGCGTACTGGATCGTCGCCTGAAAAGTCGAAGTGAGTTCCGGCATCTGGGAAACGCCTTCCGGCATTTTCTCAAGTGACGATTCGAAATACTCTTCGAGGTCCTTCGCAAGTTCCTCAACCTGAGCACCGCAGTTGAAAAGGATCTCCCTAGCGGACCTGTCCTCAAGCAATGCGAACAATAGGTGCTCAAGCGTGACGTACTCGTGCCGCCTCCGGACCGCCTCATCGACGGCAAAGCTCAGGGTTTCTTCCAATTCCTTAGTCAGCATAAACCGCAGTTACCTCGGGCGCCGCTTGCGCGGCGAAAACTCCTACTCTTCCTCAACCGTGCATAAGAAAGGAAATTCCCGTGCCCGTGCCATGTTCATAGCCTTGTCGGCCTTCATCTTCGCTATCTCAAGGGGATAAGTACCCGCAACCCCGACACCTTCGTTGTGAACCTTCAGCATTATCGTGACGGCCTCGGCGGGCGTCCGCAGAAATACGTGGTTAAGGACGAAGACGACAAACTCCATGGTCGTGAAGTCGTCATTGTGCAAGAGCACTTTGTACATCCCGGGCTTGTCGAGCTTCGCATCTTCTTCAGCGACGGCTTGTTCGTCGATATCAATGTCCGGGATATCTGACATAAGAAGATTTTGCCACATCTCGGCACTCGCCGAAAGAGGCGCTTTCGCACGACTTAACTGCCGTATTTTTCAAGGATGCACGCCACAAGCGCCGTCCAGCCCGTCTGGTGGCTTGCTCCAAGGCCTTTTCCATTGTCGCCGTGAAAGTATTCGTAGAACAGCGGATAGCCAAATTCAGGGTCTTCAAGAAACTTTTCTTCGTTGCCGAAAACAGGCCGGTTCCCTTCCTTGTCTTTCAGGAAAAGAGAGGAAAGCCGTTTGCCTATCTCCTCGGCAGCTTCGTTCAGGGTGACCATTCGTCCCGTGCCGGTCGGGAGCTCGATCTTTAGACCGTCTCCGTAATAGCTGTGATACTTCTCGAGCGCCTCTATGACTAGAAAATTTATCGGGAACCAGACCGGTCCCCGCCAGTTTGAGTTTCCTCCGAAAGACCCCGTTCTCGACTCACCCGGCTCGTAATCCACCCGGTACTCCCTTCCGTCAAACAAAAGGAAATAAGGGTTTGTCTTGTGATCCCTTGAAAGGGACCTGATCCCGTAGTCCGAAAGGAATTCCTGCTCGGAGAACATGATCCGAAGCAGACGCTCAAGCCTGGAGCGGTTCACAAGCGACAAAAGACGGCTGTCATCGACTCCTTCTGCGTGCAGACAGGCAATCTCCTCGATAAGGTCCTTCCTGTTCTCGATAAACCACTCGGTCCTGCGCCGGAAAGCGGGAAGCCGCTCGAGCCACTGCTCCTCGATAACCTCGACTGCAAACAGAGGGATCAGTCCGACCAAAGAACGTATACGCATCGGCAGGTTGTATCCGTCAGGAAGATGCAGAACGTCGTAATAGAATCCATCGCGCTCGCTCCAAAGCTCCGTCTCCTCGTGTCCGACATTGTTCATCGCGTCGGAGATGAAAATGAAGTGTTCAAAGAACTTGCTTGCAACATCCTCATAGGCGCTGTCTTCGAGGGCGAGTTCGAGGGCGATCGCGAGCATGTTCAGGCTGAACATCGCCATCCAGGATGTCCCGTCGGACTGCTCCAAATGTCCTCCGGTCGGAAGGTCCCTGCTGCGGTCAAAAACGCCTATGTTGTCAAGACCGAGGAAGCCGCCCTCGAAAACGTTGTCGCCTTCCGAGTCCTTCCGGTTGACCCACCACGTGAAATTCAGCAGCAGCTTGTGAAAGACCTTCTCAAGGAACTCCCGGTCCTCGCGGCCTGTGATCCTCTTCTCGATCCGGTAGACCTGAAGTGCTGCGAACGCGTGAACGGGTGGATTCACGTCGTCAAATGACCATTCGTAGGCGGGAATCTGGCCATTGGGATGCATGTACCATTCTCGCAGCAGAAGAAGCAGCTGCCGCTTTGAAAAATCCGGGTCGATCATCGCTGCCGGGATGCAGTGAAATGCAAGATCCCACGACGCGAACCACGGATACTCCCATTTGTCCGGCATCAGAAGTACTTCTTCCGTGTGCAGGTGTCTCCAGTGAGCGTTCCTTCCGCGCCGCCTGGAGGCCGGCGGTTTGGGATAGACTGGATCGCCATCGATCCAGTCCTCGACCGCGTAGTGATAAAATTGCTTCGACCACATCAGACCGGAAAACGCCTTCCGCATTACGTCCTTGGCGTCGTCTTCAAGTCCTCCGGGGATCACAACCTGATAGAATTCGTCAGCTTCCGAGATCCGCTTTTTGAAGACCTTGCTATTTTCCCGAATGAGCTCTTTGTATGACGAGACCGAGCCCCTGTCGACAGCCCGCTGGGCGGACAGTCGGAGATGAAAGGCCTCGCTTTTCCCGGGCTTGATCGGTCTGCGGATTCGAACCGCGCATTTGGTCCCCTTCTGGCTTGGATCGATCGCGTCAAGATCGCCTTCGACCACGAACTTGTGAAAAGCGTCCTTTGTGTACGGCGAATCGTTCTCCGAGCCGTATAGGTCCTGAAAGTTGGTCTCGTTTCCTGTGAATAGCACCTCGTTGGCACCGTCAAACAAAAGCCAGTAGATGCCCCGTTCCGGCTCGTTTGCCTGGACGGCCCCTAAAGACTCGTCGCTGGAGTCCGCTATCTGTAGAACTGGCTTGACCGAATCCCCGGACCACGACCATGTGTTTCGAAACCATAGAGTAGGAAGCAGATCGATCTGCGCTTCTTCAGGTCCCCGGTTCGTGACCGTGATGCGGATGCATATGTCGTGCGTGCCAGCCTTGGCGTACTCGACAAGGACGTCAAAGTATCGGTTGTCGTCAAATAATCCGGTATCTATCAGCTCGTATTCCTCGTCGTCTCTTCCGCGCTGTCGGTTCCGTTCAAGAAGGTCCTTGTATGGAAACTCGGCTTGCGGATACTTATAGAGAAACTTCAGATATGAATGCGTAGGGGTGGAATCGAGGTGATAGTAGTACTCCTTTACGTCCTCGCCGTGATTGCCCTCTGGTCCTGAGACGCCGAAAAGCCGTTCCTTCAGGACCGGATCTTTTCCATTCCACATAGCGACAGAAAAACACAGCTTTTGCCTACGGTCGCTAATGCCGGCTATCCCGTCTTCATTCCAGCGGTAGGTTTTCTTGTGAGAGATGGAGAAGGGGAAATAGTGCCAGGCCGATCCGTCCGCGCTGTAATCCTCACGTACGGTCCCCCACGCACGCTCGCTGACATACGGGCCCCAAAGCTTCCAGTCTTCCCTATGTTCCACGGCGGCATCCAGCCTTCCTTGTTCTTTGGTTTTTCTCGGCGCCATCGTCAATCAGGATAAGCTAGTTCACAAATAAATGTTCAAGTTTCGAGTTCCGGGTTCAAAGTTCGATATTCACTGTTCAAAGTTCAATGTTCAATGTTCAGTGTTCAAGGATCAAAGCAGGAGGGTAGATCCGATTGACCCAAAAGACTCTATAGACTCAATAGACTCGACAGACTCAACAGCCTCACATCTTGACGCCGCTACGCGGACTGAAGAAAAACACTAGACTCAACAGACCCACCCGGCTCAATCGACCAAACAGACTCAACAGACGCGATCCACTCACATCTAAACGCCGCTCCGCGGCTAAGCGGTATTGCGGGACTCCTTCCCCACACTGCGCCTTCGGCTTGTGAGGGGCTAAATTATGGCGTCCGCTTCGCGGACTGAAGAAAAACTCTAGACTCAACAGACCCACCGGACTCAATAGACTCAACAGACTCAATCGACCCAACAGACTCAATAGACCCGATAGACTGAACAGACCCACCCGACTCGACAGACTCAATAGATTGTCTCCTGTCTCCCGTCTCCTTTTTCCTGACTTCTAACCTCTTTTGCTGTATAGTAGCTAACCATTACAGGATCCTCCCACAATTTGGCCGTTGGGCGATACTGAAATCAGAGCTCGATTAGGCCTTTTTAGCTGTATTCAAAGAGTTTAAGACCGATGCCGACTTCCGGTAATAAAAACGGATCGGATGGTGCAGCGTCCGGCAGAAACCCGCGCAAAAAGCGTCAAATGCCCGATCAGCGCCTGACGGAGATCTTTACCGATGTCCGGGAAAGCCTGGACAAGGGCCTCTCTGCGCGCGCTGAACAGATCCTGACGGACGCCCTTGAAAACTACTCCCATTCGGCCAATGACGAGGCCCGTTTGACTCGCTACCTTTCATACACTCTTGAGACTCTTGGCCGCTACAAAGAAGCGCTGGAAGTCATTGAAAGGTACGACAACGAAGAATTGCTGGAAGCGCTCGATCCAGAGATACAGATCTCGGTCATCAACCAGCTTGCCATATCGCTAAACAATACCAACGAACATCCGAAAGCGGTCACACTGCTGAACTACTCGATCGACAAAGTTGAGGAACACGGCCTCACTGACCTGCTGGGAGAGATCTATGTCGCGCTGGCTAGGGTCTACAGGAAGCTCGACGAGTTGCCGATCGCGATCGACAACGCAAAAAAGGCATTAAAACATTACCGCGAACAAGGTAACTGGCGCGGTATGGCCGAGAGCTACCAGACGATCGCGACGAATTACTCCGCAGAAGGAAACAGCAAAGAGGCACTCGAGAATTTTCAGCTTGCTATCAAGATCATCGGCGAGCACTCGGCACCCTTCCTGCTTGGAAAGCTCTATTCCGATATGTCCGGGGCATACTGGTTCCTAAGGCGGCCCAAGAAAGGCATCGAGTGTCTCGAAAAGTCGATCGAGTTCTTTTCGCAAACCGAGCACAAGGTCCAGACTATCGCAGCCTATAACAACCTGGGCATCAACCTGATGCTGGTCGGCGACTGGCTCCGGGCCGAAGAAATGATACAGATCTCGCTTGAGATCGCAATCGAGGTCGACCATCCGCATATTTCGGGGATCCTGGACTCGCTTGGCGAACTAAAGCTTCTCAGGAATGAACTGGATGAAGCCGAAGAACTGCTGAAGCAAGGCATTAAGATCGCCGACGAGAGGAACAAACGCTGGTATTCCATCCAGGCGATGAGAACGCTGGCAAGATGCTACCTGGCTAAGAAGGACTACAAGCGGGCTATCAGGACCGCGGAAGAGACGATCGAGATCTGTTCCGAGATGGGTGAGACACAGTTTGCTGCTATGGCGCGTCTCGTGCTCGCCGAAGCTCATCTCGAACGGGACAACCATAAGAAATGCGGCCGAGAACTGGACACCATCGAAGAGGACGAGCCCGAATCGGACCTCTTCGTACTTGGTAACGCTCAGCGCATACGTGGACTTCTGGCGGAGAAGAAAGGCGACTCGAAAATGGCGGCGCACCACTATAACCGCTCCCTGACGATGTTCGAAACCGCCGAGGACATCTACCACATTGCGCTCGCACACTACCATCTCGGGATCGTGCTCTCAGACGGTCAGCCAAAGAAGGCGGCAAAACACCTTATCTCGGCAAGTGAAACGTTTCGAAAGCTCCAGGTCGAGCACCTGTATCACGCGGCGGAAGAGATGATCGAGGGCCTCGATACCTCGGACGAGGATGAGGATACTTCAGCAAGTTCACAGCTTCTTATGCAAAGGCTGGCCGAGGCGACCGCTTCGCGCGAACTGCTGTTCCGCGAACTCGCATCGGTTCTTCAGCAGGAAAGCAAGGCGAACAGGATCATCATCGCCGAACAGAACGAGCAGAAGAGGTATATTCCGTTTATCACGCACGGCTACACGCCGGCTGAGAGTTCTGACCTGATACAAAGCCTTAATGCGTCAGGGACTGACCGCGAGACATTTGCAAAGACGAAAAACGTTGCGCTGTTCCCGCTAAGGGCATCGAGCGCCGCGCCGTCGATGCTGATCGTTTATCCGCGATCAGGAGCTGCTTTATTGAACGGCGGTGACCTGAAACCGCTGTTGCGGGTTGTAGAGCTCGGAATGGACGTCTGTGCCTTGCGCGACCGCGAATCGGTTTCGGGTTCCGAACAGGAATCCAGTCCATTCACATCGCAAAGCCTCATGCCGGGCTTCATCCATTCTTCCCCGGCAATGACGGACCTTGTAGAAGAGGTCTACAAGATCCGTTCTTCAGACGTGACCGTGCTCGTCACGGGCGAAAGCGGTACCGGTAAGGAGCTCGTATCCCGTGCCATACATTTGCTATCGACGAGGAAGGACCGTGCATTTGTACCATTCAACTGTACTGCCGTGCCGAAAGAACTCGCCGAAGGCCACCTTTTCGGATACAAAAAAGGAGCGTTCACCGGAGCCGCTCAGGATTCACCGGGAATGATCCGGACCGCTGACGGTGGCACGCTGTTCCTGGATGAGATCGGCGACCTCCCTTTGGATGTCCAGCCAAAGCTGCTCCGGTTTCTTCAGGAAGGCGAGGTCCAGCCCTTGGGCGAAAAGCGGCCGATCAAGGTGGATGTGAGGATCATCGCCGCGACGAACATGGACCTTGAGCATCAGGTAGAGAAAGGCCTCTTTCGCGAGGACCTGTTTTACAGGCTAAACGTGATACGCCTGCGCGTGCCGCCTTTGCGTGAGCGCCGGTCGGAGATCGAGCCGATCGTGCGCTACTACTTGAATCATTATTCGGCGCGGTTTACCAAACAGAATCTCAAGATCACGCCGCAGACGATCGACCTGCTGATGGTATGCGAATGGGAAGGAAACGTCCGTCAGCTTTGCAACGAGATCCAGAGGATCGTAGCAAGGGCCGAGGACAACGATGTCATTACTCCCGACCACCTTTCTCCCGAGCTGAAGCGGAGCGCAGCGCCGCTTTCGCCTGCTGAAGGAAGCAACGTCTCGCCGATCACTACCCGTTCGGGTTCTTCAGGGGTCTACAGTGTCGGTTCAAAAGGGGCCACGCTCGAAGAAGCAGTTTCCGAGCTCGAAACCCAGATGATCCAGGACGCCCTCAGACGTCACGATGGAAATATCTCGAGAGTGTCGAGGGAGCTTGGACTGACCCGCCGCGGGCTTTATCTGAAGATCGAAAGGTACGGAATTGAGCGGGCTGCCTGAGAATCAATGAACATCAGACGGCGATCACTGACCAATGATCGTAGTCTTCCATCCTGGAGGACCCTCCGCTAAGACTAAGGATCTTCTGTCATTGACCATTGATCTCCGTGCAATGACAATTGACCGAAGTGATCAAAGAAGACCTATCAATCCGGGCACAGATAAATCTCTATTACGACCTCTTTATCCCAAGGGAAGCCGAAGGGCCCTTTCCGCTTCTGATCACCGTTCATGGATACGCGGCTCATAAGCGCTATATGATGCGCGAAGCGAAACTAGTCGCGCCGGAAGGGTTCGCGATCGCATCCCTTGAAGCACCGAATCGATTCTACAGAGATGCCGGCGAGGGCGTTTACAAACCCGTGGCCGGATGGCTGACCGCCCACCGCGCTGAAGAATCAGTCAAGCTTCACCAGGAATTCATTCTCGATCTGATCGAAAAGCACTCAGAAGAAGGGCTTGTCGATCCCAACCGCGTCTACCTTCACGGCTTCTCGCAGGCCTGTGCTCTGAATTTCAGATTCGCGCTTACTTATCCCGAAGTGCTGAAGGGATTCATAGGCATCTGCGGCGGCATCCCGTCCGACCTTGACGAGAATCCTGCTTACCGCACAACGAGCGCCGACGTTCTTTATCTTTTCTCGACCGACGACGAGTTCTATCCGCTCGAGAAGTTCAGGGAATTCGATGACAAGCTGTCGGGTCTTCTTCCGTCCTACGATTCGAAGGCGTATGAGGCCGCGCACGAGATCACGGACGAGATGCGCACGGATGTAAGGAAATGGCTTGAGGAGAGGGAGGACTAAGGACGAAAGAAGTACTGAGAGAAAAGTACTGAGTACTGAGTACTGAGTACTGAGTACTGAGTACTGAGTACTGAGTACT
>ERZ869936.205-NODE-205-length-69336-cov-19.563704_pt1 | contig 69336 bp, 74 predicted proteins | sample MGYA00520876_ERZ869936 | MGnify/ENA primary metagenome ERZ869936 (study PRJEB32218, sample SAMN09650985) | biofilter metagenome | isolation source: enrty point of leading RO module | place: Saudi Arabia: Thuwal, RO plant located on Red Sea | collected 2016-02-17 ... | reverse complement strand
CCAACCCTGACAGCCGCCTTCAACGACGGCCCGCCAGACTCCCAGCCCTTCAACCGAGCCACATCCAAGACCGATCCCACGACAAGTCAGGCTTCTCGACGTTTCGGCAGAGCCGAGACTCCCCGGCTCTACAAACGCGTCCTCTAACTCTTTCGGCCGATCAGCCACGCCTTGCCATCGCCTTCTCCGTGGGCCAGCACATCCAATTCGTCAAAAGACTGAAGGAGCTCACCACGCTTTGCTGTGTGACGGCCCGGTTGCCCGCCGACTTCGCTCAACACCGCCATGAACAGCACGCCTCCTGGATTCAGCCTCTGGACCATCAGGCGATTCAGCGAGCGATTCCGATACATGTGGCAGAGCAGCACATCCGCGGGAGGTGTTTCCGGCAGCCCAAGGTCCAGGTCGTGGACGATGAATTCGCACCGCTTCTCGAGGCTCACTGATTCGACGAGTTTTCGTGCCAAGTCGATGGCTACCGCAGAGACGTCGATGCCGAGATACCGGAGTCCCCGTTTTGCCAGCCAGACTGCCGCACCGCCTCGTCCGCACGCGATTTCGAGAGCAAAACCTTCTGTTGGCACCAGGCTCTCATGACCTGCGAAGACCGACGGAAGCCCAACGTCCTCAACAGGCGCGATCCCTAGCGCTCTGTGCCGCTCGTCCCACCGGAGACGCTCTTCCTCACTCACGCCGACAACGATACGTTCGGCATATGCCGCGTAATGAGCCAGACCAAGGGGTAACGTCATAGAACACATGTTCGTATTGGGAATCGACCCTGGGCTGTCCCGTCTTGGCTACGGGATCGTCGAGGGCACACATCCACCAACCGCGCATTTGGCCGGCGTGATCAGCACCTCACCAGAGTCACCAACGGAGGTCCGCCTCAGGGAGCTCTACGCAGGGCTCGACGACCTGATCGCGGAGACGAAGCCCGACGCTGTGGCAATCGAATCGATCTTCACGAACCGAAACTTGCAGACCGCCATTTCAGTGGGCCGGGCATCCGGGGTGGCGATGCTCGTCGCAGCCAATCACGGGCTCGAGGTTCATGAGTATGTCCCAACAGCCGTCAAGAGAGGTGTGACTGGCAGCGGCACGGCAGACAAGAAGCAGGTGCAACAGATGGTGGCTCGACTGCTCAACCTGGCCGACGTCCCATCACCCGCCGATGCTGCCGACGCATTGGCCGTCGCCTTGTGCCATCTGCGGGCTGCCCCGCTGAAGGTGCGCACATGATCGGGCGACTGCGCGGCGTGCTGGTCTCGTCTAGCGAGAGCAGCGTTTGCATCGACGTTTCCGGTGTTGGCTATGAGGTCACGATGACTCCCCGCGGCCTCGTCTCACTCCCTGGAATCGGTGAGGAAGTCGTCGTTCACACCCATACCCATGTCCGGGAAGACGAGATGAGCCTCTTCGGGTTCGATTCGGAGAACGAGCGCGACCTGTTTCGGATCCTGCTGGGTGCCTCCGGCGTGGGAACCAAAGTGGCGATGGCAATGCTTGGCACCATGTCGCCCCAGGACATCGTGCGCGCCATCGCCTCGGAAGACGCAGACGCTCTCACGGTGGTGTCCGGGATTGGCAAGCGTGGAGCACAGCGCATCGTCCTCGAGCTTGCACCAAAGCTCGCCGGACGTGATGCCGACGTTCTCACAGGTTCAGGTTCTGCCTCGGTTCGCGCTGCCCTGGAGACGCTGGGATACTCGACCGAGGAAATCAACTCTGTGATCGGCAAGGTGGATCCGAATGAATCAGTCGAGTCCCAAGTGAGAGAGGCCTTGCGGACTCTGGGTGGTAGCTGACTATGAGGGAGGAGAGCCTTCTCAATCCTGCCATCGAGTCAGAGGACGAGCTCAGCCTCCGACCAAAGCGACTCGACGACTTTGTCGGCCAGGATCGTGTCAAGGAACGACTCCGAATCTCTATCGAAGCTGCCGCCGAGGAGCAGAGAGCTCTAGATCACGTGATCTTCTCCGGGCCCCCCGGTCTGGGAAAGACGACCCTCGCCAACGTCATAGCCAACGAGCTGGGAGTCGCAATCCGGGTCACCTCCGGACCTGCGCTGGAGCGTCCAGGAGACCTGGCTGCCATCCTCAGCAATCTGCAACCGGGCGACATCTTCTTCATCGATGAGATTCATCGGCTCCCCCGGGCAGTCGAGGAGGTCTTGTATCCCGCAATGGAGGACTTCAAGCTCGACATCGTCCTCGGCAAAGGCCCAACAGCGCAGTCGATTCGGCTCGACCTCCCTCGCTTCACCCTTGTCGGCGCAACGACGAGAAAGGGCAAAGTCACCGCACCATTGCGTGATCGCTTCGGAATCGAGGAGAAGCTGGACTACTACCAGGACCACGAGCTCGCCGACATCGTCGTGCGCTCTGCTTCGATCATTGGCGTCGAGATCGGTCGCCCCGCCGCGGAAGTGCTTGCCCGGCGAAGCCGCTCGACACCCCGGATCGCCAACCGTCTCCTGGCCCGGGTCCGTGACTACGCGGTCGCACGCGCCGATGGAGATTTGAACGAGGAGATTGCCGCAGCTGCCCTGGATGTCTTCGAAGTGGACCCGCTGGGCCTGGACAAGGTCGACCGCTCGATCCTGGAGGCCCTGGTCCTGAAGTTCGGTGGAGGCCCGGTAGGCCTATCAACCCTCGCCATCGCGGTTGGGGAGGAGCCGGAGACCGTCGAAGACGCTTATGAGCCATTCCTTCTCCAAATAGGGATGATCAACCGGACACCCAGAGGCCGTGTCGCCACGGTGCATGCCTATTCGCATCTTGGCGTGGAGGCTCCTGCCAACACTCAGACTTCTCTACTCGACTGAGGCACAGTCGCCCGTTGTGATGGCGATCGACCAGACTTGGGGGTTCGAATGAGCGCTATCGAATGGACCAAAGGTTCTTCCGACGGGCCGGCACGGAGCGGCGTGCTGCGCACGCCTCATGGTGAGGTGAAGACCCCGGTCTTCATGCCCGTTGGAACCAAAGCGGCGGTGAAGGCAGTGGATTCGAGCGATCTCCACTCGATAGGTGCCGGCATCATCCTTGCCAACACATATCACCTCATGCTCCGCCCCGGATCAGGAACCATCGAGAAGCTCGGCGGTCTCCACGAGTTCATGAATTGGAGCCGTCCGATCCTCACGGACTCGGGAGGCTTCCAGGTGTTCTCGCTCGACCCTGCCATCGAAGAGGAAGGCGTCATTTTCCAATCGTCAGTCGACGGAGACGAGATCCACCTCACCCCGGAGCTGGCGATACGAGTGCAGGAGGAGCTGGGAGCCGACATCGTCATGGTCCTCGACGTGTGCGTGGGTCTGCCGGCCCCCGAGTCAGTTGTGCGCAACGAGATGGAACGCACCCTGCGCTGGGCGGAACGCTGCATCGAAGCACACGACCGCGACGATCAGGGGCTGTTTGGCATCGTGCAAGGCGGTGTCGATCCCAACCTGCGTCAACTGAGCGCTCGCAAGACCGCTGAGCTGGATTTCCCCGGCTTTGGGATTGGCGGGCTCTCGGTTGGGGAGAGCGCGGAGGAGCGCAACCTGTCCATCGAAGCTGCCATCTCAGAGCTCCCGGAGGACAAGCCGCGATATGTGATGGGGCTGGGCGATCCCCAGGGGTTGATCGATGCCGTGGCCAGAGGCGTCGACATGTTCGATTGCGTCATCCCGACGCGTCACGCCCGTCACGGCAAGGTGCTCACCAGCTTTGGCGATCTCAACATAAGGAATCAAGAATTCGAGTTCGACGAGTCACCAATTGACCCAGACTGTGCCTGCGCTACATGCCACAACTATTCGCGGGCCTATCTGCGCCATCTCTACCGCATGAAGGAGATCTCAGCGATGAGGTTGCTGAGCATTCACAATCTTCGCCATCTGACCGACTTGATGGCTGACGCCAGGGCCGCCATTTCGTCTGGGCGCTTTGGCGCCTTCCGCGAGGAGTTCCTAGCGCGGCGGGCGAACGGTTCGGCTTAGAGCTCTTCGATCTCCTAACCTGACCCGTCGGTCCGTAAAAAACCGGAGGCACCGTTGTCTTACTTTGTACTCGCTCAAGAAGCCACTGGAAGCTCAGGATTGACCACCCTGATTTTCCTCGGCTTGATGATCGCCGTCTTCTACTTCTTCATCATCCGGCCCCAGCGCAACCGGCAGAAGGCTCAACAGGCGCTGTCGGAATCACTCGCAGTAGGAGACGAGATCCGCACGATCGGAGGGATCCACGGTCGGGTGCTCACCGTCGACGAGGATTCCGTCCTCCTTCAGGTGGAACAGGGCCAGATCCGCGTGGCTCGCAGGGCGATAGGCTCCAAAGCCGGCGACAACGAAGAATCCTGAAGTGACCCGACGGCTGGTCGGGATCGCAGTCGTCCTCCTCCTCGGTTGGGGAGGGCTGGCAACGGCGATCCTCACCGACACGACTCCGAGGCTCGGCCTCGACCTTCAGGGTGGCACGGCAGTCATTCTGACCGCGCCGGAAGGCACCGATCCCGAGCTGCTCGACGTGGCAACCGAGATCATGACCCGGCGTATCGAGGACTTCGGGGCCGTTCAAGAGCCGGAGATCGCGGTCTCGGGTGATGACACAGTCGTCGTGCAGCTACCAGGCGTCGAAGATGAGCAGCGTGCGATCGACGCGGTGGGCCAGACCGGCTTGCTCAGCTTCCGTCCCGTTCTCGACTCAGTGCCCGGCAACACCGGCCCTCTGGCCGGCACAGACGCCGAGAACATCGACCCCGAAACAGGTCTGACCATCGAAGACGACATCGACGCAGAGTCCGTCTGGTTGCTGTACGACCAGGCTGACATCCAGACGCAGGTCCTCGAACTCGGCCCGGCGGTCCTTCAAGGCGAGCACGTGGACCAGGCCGTGCCTGTCTTCGACCCCAACTCGGCGGTATGGGCCGTCACGCTCGACCTCGACAGCGAAGGGGCTGAACTGTTCGCCGCACTCACTGCCCAGGCCGCGGCATTTCCACTCAATGACCCGAGGCGGCAGATTGCCATCGTCCTCGACGGGGAAGTAGTGACGGCGCCGGCTGTCAACCAGACAGTCTCACCTGACGTCGGGATCACAGGTGGGACGGCGCAGATAACCATGGGCCGGAGTGAAGACGATCAGACGCAGGCTCAGGATCTCGCCCTGACCCTTCGCTACGGGTCGCTCCCGGTAGCTTTTGAGATCTCTTCGGTGACCAAGGTGTCCGCGACCCTTGGCGAAGACTCACTGCAGGCGGGTGTCATCGCTGGCCTGATTGGCCTCGCCGCCGTTGCTCTCTTCCTTCTCTTCGTATATCGGTCGCTGGCGACAGTGACGATCGTCGGTCTCACGGCTTTTGGCTCGCTGCTCCTAACGCTCTTCGGGTTGCTGGGCAGAGTGCAAGGTTTGACACTGACCCTCGCCAGCGTCACGGGGATCATCGTCGCCATTGGGATCACCGCCGACTCCGACATCGTGTATTTCGAGCGAATCAAGGACAAGGTGAGGGAGGGGCTCTCGGTGGAGGAAGCTGCAGAGGAGGGTTTCCGCCTTGCCTTCCGCACCATCCTGACGGCCGACACGGTCAGCCTCCTCGGAGCTGTTTTGTTGTGGGCTCTCGCCGTGGGTGCGGTTAAGGGGTTCGCCTTGGCCCTCGGGCTCGCCAACATCCTCGACATTTTCATATTCCGCACCTACACCCGCCGGGCCGTGTCACTTCTGGCTGAGTCGCGTCTCGCCGAAGGGGGCCGCTTCAGCGTCGAGGGGGCTGCGTCGTGAGCACGTGGTCAAAGCTCCGGCGCAGTGAGACCACTATCGACTTCGTGGGGCTGAGGCGCCGCTGGTTCACCATCTCGGCCGTGATCATCTTGTTGTCGATCGCCGGATTCGTGGTGCGAGGAGGATTGAATCTGGGTATCGAGTTCGAGGGTGGTCTAGCACTGCAGACGCCCAATCCCGCTCAGGCGACCGTCCCCGAGGTCAGGGATGCGATGCAGGAGCTGGGGATCATCGGGGCCACGATCCAGGAGCTTGGAGACGGCGAGTCCCTTCGGGTGACCGCCGGAGTGCTCAGCCCCGAGGTGGAGTCCGAAGCAGTGTCTGTGCTTGCCAACGTCGCAGGAGTAGATCGCGCCGAGGTTTCGATATCGGCCGTCGGGCCCTCGTTCGGAGCTCTGGTCCTGCAACGCTCGTTGGTGGCCCTCGGCGTCTTCCTGGGCGCCGTGATTCTCTACATCAGCTGGCGACTCGAGTTCAAGATGGCGATGGCCGGCATCGTCGCCCTCATCCACGACCTGGTGATCACCGCCGGCGTGTATGCCATCACGGGTTTCGAGGTGACTCCCGCGACGGTCGTGGCAATCCTGACGATCCTTGGGTATTCGCTTTATGACACCGTCGTGGTCTTCGACAAGATCGATGAGCTCGTGATCGAAGATGAGAAGACCCCGTATCGGGATATCGTGAACAACGGGATGAACTCCGTTCTCGGGCGCTCTCTAGCCACCTCGATCACTTCTCTGATCCCGATCGGAAGCATCCTCTTCGTTGGGGCCTTCCTACTGGGCGCGCCGACGCTACGTGAGTTCGCCCTTGCTCTGTTCGTTGGTATCGGTGTGGGCACGTATTCGTCGATCTTCGTGGCGGCACCGATTCTCTCCACCTGGAAGGAAGGTGAGGATGAATGGGCCGAGCGTGCGGCGCGAGCCGAGAAGCGTTCCAGGTCGGCACGAAAGTGAAGCAGTCGTAGACTGTGGTTGTGGACAAGCTGAGCGGTCTCATCCGGGATATCCCCGACTTTCCCGAGAAGGGCGTGGTCTTCAAAGACATCACACCCGTTCTCGCCGACGGCTCTGCATTCCATGAGCTGATAACCAAACTCACCGAGCCTTTCAAAGATCGCGGGATCACAAAAGTCGCCGGTATCGAGGCGCGAGGCTTCACACTCGCCACCCCGGTCGCCGAGCGGCTTGGCGCCGGATTCATCCCGCTTCGCAAGCCCGGCAAACTCCCCTATGAGACCGTGCGTGAGGAGTATGAGCTCGAGTACGGGATCGACTCTCTAGAGGTCCACACCGATGCCGTCATCGAAGGCGAGAAGGTTCTGCTCGTCGACGACGTGATTGCCACCGGAGGCACGGCGTCCGCTGCGATCCGGCTTCTGCGACACCTCGGCGCCGACGTGGTCGGTTTCTCTGTCTTCATCGAGCTGGTCTTCCTGAACGGTCAACGACAATTGGACGGTGTTCCCCTGCATGCCCTCCTTCGCTACGACTGAGGACGAGACTGCGGTCCAGCTCGTCGATGTTCTCGACGCCTACCGATCGCATCATCCCGATGGTGACATCGAGCTCCTGCGTCGGGCGTATGACGTTGCCGCTCGGGCCCACCGCGGTCAATCGCGCAAAACGGGTGCTCCATACATAACCCACCCGCTGGCCGTTGCGTTGATGCTCGCTGAAACCGGTCTCGATGCCCCGACCGTGGCCGCAGCGTTCCTTCATGACACCGTTGAGGACACCGAGCTGACGCTCGAGGCGATTCGACAGGAGTTCGGTGACGAGATCGCGTCCTTGATAGATGGCGTGACCAAGCTGGACCGTGTCCGCTACACGAACCGCGAGCAGGCGCAGGCCGCAACCATCCGCAAGATGGTCGTTGCCATGGCCCAGGACGTCCGGGTCCTGCTGATCAAACTCTTCGATCGCTTGCACAACATCAGGACTGTCGGTGCACTTCGTGAGGAGAAGCAGGTGCGTGTCGCCCGGGAGACCCTCGATGTCTATGCGCCTCTGGCTCATCGGCTTGGTGTGCAGGAGATCAAGCACGAGTTTGAAGATCGCTGCTTCACGATCCTGTTTCCCGGCCCCCAGGCGGAGATCGAAGCAAAGCTGGCCTTGCTCGCACCGGAGCGCGAGGCATTCATCGAGAAGATGGTCACCGAGATCGGTGGGATCCTCTCCGACGCAAACATCGATGCAACCGTCACAGGTCGGCCCAAGCACCACTACTCGATCTACCGCAAGATGATGGAACAGAACCGGCCGTTCGAAGAGATCCATGATTTGATCGGGATACGCATCGTCGTCGATTCGACCAGAGACTGCTATGCCGCGCTCGGGCTCGTTCATAGCCACTGGGTCCCGGTGGCCGGCCGGTTCAAGGACTACATCGCCATGCCCAAGATCAATCTCTACCAGTCGCTGCACACGACTGTGATCGGGCCTGACGGGAAGCCGCTCGAGATTCAAATCCGGACCTGGGAGATGCACTGGCGCGCTGAGGCCGGTATCGCGGCACACTGGCGTTACAAAGAGGGAGAGCATGCGCCGGCAGCCTCGGTGGATGTCGAGGCCCTCATGTCGGATGAGGACCCCGAAGAGTTCCTCGCCAACCTGAAGCTCGATCTCCATCACGATGAAGTCTTCGTCCTGACCCCGGGTGGGGACGTCAAATCTTTGCCTGAGGGAGCTACGCCGGTCGACTTTGCCTATTCGGTCCACACCGAGGTCGGCCACCACTGCGTCGGCGCTCGGATCAACGGCCGCCTTGTCCCTCTGTCCACGAAGTTGCACTCGGGCGACATCGTCGAGGTCCTCACGTCCAAGTCCATGGATGCCGGGCCCAGCCGCGACTGGCTCAAGTTCGCGAGGACAGGTCGGGCAAAATCCAAGATCAAGCAGTGGTTCCTGAGGGAGCGACGCGATCAGGCGACTACCGAGGGACGGGAGCAGATAAACACGCTGTTCTCCAAGGAGGCGCCGGAGCTCACAGCGTCGGAGAGGGAGGATGTGCTGGGGCTCATCGCCAATGAGCTCGGACACCGAGATAGCGACTCACTGGTGATTGCCGTCGGCGAAGGGAACGTCTCCATCGACTCCGTTCAGACGCGCATGGCCCGGATTCTGCGACCCGAGCCCGATGTAGACACAAGTCTCTTCAAGCCCCGCAAACGCACAACGAGGTCGGAAGCGCACGTTGTCGTAGAGGGTCAGGACGACATGTTGGTCCACCTGGCACGATGCTGTTCCCCGGTACCCGGCGATGACATCATGGGGTATGTGACGGTCGGGCGAGGCGTTTCTGTTCATAGGTCTGACTGCACCAACGTCGCTTCGCTGGCAGAGCGGAGGGAACGGTCCGTAGATGTGAGTTGGCCCGCTGAAGACGTGGGGGCTTTTGTCGTGTGGATTCAGGTAGAGGCTCTCGACCGAACGAAGCTTCTCAGGGATGTCACCACGATGATCACCGAGACCGGAGCCAACATCACTGCATCTTCAACCGTTGTCGGCGACGATCGGGTCGCAATCCTCCGCTACGAGGTGGAGCTCTCTGATCCGACGCAATTGGGGCGCCTCCTCAGCGACATGCGGGGAATCGATGGTGTGTTCACCGCTTTCCGACTTGCCAACGACCCGGCCTCACAGTGAAGGTCGTTGCCATCCCGGCATGGGTCACGGGGACGAACGCCTACCTCGCCTATGAAGAGAAAGGCGGAGTCGCCTTTCTCGTGGACATCCCTCCCGACCCGAAGGCTGTCTCCAAAGTTGTCCTCGAGCATGACGTGACGGTTGCTGCCGTCTTGCTCACCCACGGTCATGTCGATCACAGCGGCGGGGCGGGAGAGTTCGTGGCCGATCACGGAAGTGAGGTCTACGTGCATCCTGACGACGACTTCCTCACCCTCCACCCCGAGGAGCAGCTGAAGCAGATCTTTGGAATGGCGCCTCCGGGCTCCTATGAGGTGCCCAAGAAGCTGACTTCTCTAGAGGATGGGCAGGTTCTCGATCTCGCCGGTTTCGCTGTGGAGACGCGCCACACTCCAGGGCATACCCCGGGGCATTGCTGCTTCTATGTCGCCGACGATGCGGTGCTGTTCTCTGGCGATCAGCTGTTCAAAGGCAGTGTCGGTCGCACCGACCTCCCCGGCGGGTCTTGGGACCAGCTCCTCGAGTCGATGCGCGAGCGCGTGCTGACACTCGACGATGACGTTCACGTGCTTCCCGGCCACGGCCCTCAGACCACCATCGGGACAGAACGACGCTCAAACCCATTCATACGCGGCCTGTGAAGCCCTTCCGCAGATCGGGGTTCGCGAGTCGTCACGCCTAACCTGCCTCAGTCATGAGCTTCCAGCCTCCCAAAGGCGTCGACGACATCCACCTGCCTGAATCGGGCATTTGGCGACGTGTCCTGACCGCCTGGGAAGAGTGGTCAGAGCGATTCGGGTACCCGTTGATCATCACACCCATCTTCGAGTCGACGGAATTGTTCGAACGTGGCGTGGGCGACACCACGGATGTCGTGACAAAGCAGATGTACACCTTCGAGGACAAAGGAGGCCGATCGATCACATTGCGCCCCGAGGGGACGGCCGGGGTCGTCAGGGCATTCCTCGACTCTGGAGCACAGGGGGCATGGAAGGCCGCCTATTCCGGCCCGATGTTCCGGTACGAGCGTCCTCAGAAGGGACGGAACCGGCAGTTCTACCAAGTGGGTGTGGAATACCTCGACGTCGAAGCGCCGATGGCAGACATCGAGGTGATCGAGCTCGGCTATCGATACATCGAAGATGTGGGCGTCGAGGAACTCGAGTTGAGGATCAACAGCCTGGGCGACGCCACCTGCCGGCCCGTATACCTCGAGAACCTGCGTCAGTTCTTCAAGGACATCGAGGAGGATCTGTGCGACGACTCGGTGGCATTGATCGACCGGAACCCCCTTCGAATACTCGATTGCAAGGTTTGTGCTGACGTCGTCGGCGATGCCCCATCCATGACCGACTTCTTGTGCAACGAGTGCCAGGCCCACTACGACGCGGTCAAGCGAGGACTCGACACCGTCGGCATCCCCTTCATAGAGGACAAGAAGCTCGTCCGCGGGCTCGACTACTACACGCGCACAGCATTCGAGTACATCGGGATCGGGTTGGACGCGGCGCAGAACGCTGTGGGGGGTGGCGGCCGATATGACGGTCTCGCCGAGAGCATCGGCGGGCGTCGGGCCCCAGGCGTGGGCTTCGCACTGGGGATCGACCGCATTGTCCTGGCGCTCGGTGAGCAGCCGGGAGAGCCCGAGCTCGATATCTACGTCGTGTCTGAGACGACACCAGCAGATGCACTCCCGTTGGTTTCGGCGTTGCGGCGGGGTGGTCTTGCCGTGGACTTCGATGCATCCGGCAGGTCGGTGAAGGCCCAGTTCAAATCGGCTGCCAAGTCCGGTGCGCCCACCACCGTGATTCTCCACGGCCAGGGCCAGGACGTAAGCGTCCGCATCGAGGACGACAGACACGAGATTCCGCTCCAGGAGGTTGTGAATTGGCTGATCAGCCACAAGTGATCCGAACACACCACGCCGGCGAGCTCTCGTCGGCGTCCGTTGGCGACCGCGTCACTGTCGCCGGTTGGGTGCAGCGCCGTCGCGATCATGGCGGTGTCGCTTTCCTCGATATACGTGATGCCTCCGGCCTCGTTCAGGTCGTCGCAGACCCCGAGGAGCACGACGTGGTCGATGAGTTGCGGATGGAATACTGCGTGAGTGTCACCGGAACAGTCAGGGAACGGCCCGAAGGGACGGTCAACCCCGACCTTGAGACCGGTGAGATCGAGGTGGGGGCCGATTCGATCTCGGTGCTCTCACCCTCCGAGACGCTCCCTTTCCTGATCGACGATCGTACGGAAGTAGACGAGAAGACCAGGCTCCAGCATCGCTACCTCGATCTGCGGCGTCCGCGGATGGCTGCGAATCTCAAGGCCCGCTCCCGGGCGACCGCAGCGATCCGGAAGACTCTCGACGAGGCAGGGTTCTTGGAGATCGAGACGCCGACGCTCATCAACAGCACCCCGGAGGGAGCTCGCGACATGCTGGTCCCTTCACGTCTTCGCCCAGGCGAGTTCTACGCGCTTCCCCAATCTCCGCAGTTGTTCAAACAGCTCCTGATGATCGGCGGAGTCGAGCGATACTTCCAGATCGCCCGGTGTTACCGGGACGAAGACTTTCGGGCCGACCGCCAGCTCGAGTTCACCCAGCTCGACCTCGAAGGGTCCTTCTGGGGTAAAGAAGAGGTCCTCGAGACCATCGAGTCGGTGTTGAAAGCGGTGGTCGAAGAGGTTCGTGGCGAGACGATCACCGAAGACTTCCCCCGGATGACCTGGCTGGAGGCCATGGATCGCTACGGCACGGATAAACCCGACATTCGTTTTGAAATGGAGATCGTCGATCTCAGTGACATCGTCGCCGGTTCCGAGTTCGGGGTCTTCTCCAAAGCGATCGACGGGGGCGGGACGGTTCGCGGAATCAACGCCGGGTCACAGGAGTGGTCGCGTAGCAGGGCGGACGGGCTCACCGAGAAGGCGAAGAGCTTGGGAGCCGGCGGACTGGTCTGGATGGTCGTCGAGGAGGATGGCTCGCTGCGCTCGCCTGTCGCAAAGTTCCTCGGCGACAACGAGGTCACCGGGATCAAGGATGCTCTGGAGGCCGCACCTGGCGATGTGCTGCTGATGGCAGCGGACCGATGGAAGGTGGCTGTCACAGTGCTCGGGGCACTTCGCCTCGAGCTCGGTAGGCCCAAAGGGCACGACGACCTTGCTTTCCTGTGGGTCGTCGACTTCCCGCTCTTCGAGGAGGACGAGGATGGCAGGATCACCTTCTCTCATCACCCCTTCACGTCTCCCGCATCGATCGACGAGATGAGAGATGACCCTCACAACGCAATCTCAAAGGCCTACGACGTCGTGCTCAACGGTGTCGAGCTCGGGTCGGGCTCGGTTCGTATTCACGATCCCGAAACGCAGAATGAGGTCTTCTCGATTCTCGGAATCGATCGGGAGCTCGCCGAAAGACGCTTCGGCTGGTTCCTCGAGGCCCTCCGATACGGGACACCGCCGCACGCGGGGTTCGCCTTCGGCATCGACCGGCTCGTGATGATTCTCCAGAACGAGCCTTCGATTCGAGAAGTCATCCCGTTCCCGAAGACACAGACCGGTGTGGACCCGATGACAGGCGCTCCCACGCGGGTGGATGAGGGTCAACTGGGAGAATTGGGTCTCGAGCTCGGGGCGGCTGCCAGGGAGCGTCAGGACACTTGATGCGTCTTATTGGCTCGGGGTATCGGTGCCTTCGGACTTAGTATCGAGGCACCTTGGATAGCCAACAGATACGGGACAAGTTCACTTCGTTCTTCGAGGAACGAGACCATGTTCTGCGTCCGTCTGCGTCGCTGATCCCGGTAGACCCCACCCTCCTGCTCAACAACGCCGGGATGGTCCCGTTCAAGCCTTACTTCCTCGGCGAGGAGGAGGCTCCATGGGATCGGGCGGTTTCGATTCAGAAGTGCGTGCGAACGGTCGACATCGACATCATCGGCACCACGGCCCGCCATCTTTCCTTTTTCGAGATGATGGGCAACTTCAGCTTCGGTGACTATTTCAAAGAGAAGGCCATTCCCTACGCCTACGAATTCGTCACCGAGGATCTGGGATTGGATCCGGATCGCCTCTGGTACACGGTGTACGAAGACGACGACGAGGCGGCTCAGATCTGGATCGACGGGGTCGGCGTGCCTGCGGAGCGCGTGCAAAGAGGCGGGAAGGACAACTTCTGGCAAATGGGTGTCCCCGGGCCTTGCGGCCCAAGCTCGGAGCTGTTCTGGGACAAGGGCGAGGAGTACGGCGAGGGAGGAGGCCCAATCGGTGGCGATGAGGATCGATTCGTCGAGATTTGGAACCTCGTCTTCATGCAGAACATTCAGGACGAGCCTTACCACGTGGTCGGCGACCTTCCCGCCAAGAACATCGACACCGGGATGGGCCTCGATCGGGTAGCTGCGGTCCTCCAGGGTGTGCCCACGGTTTTCGACATCGACACCATCAAGGCAGTGCGTGATCGCGCAGCGTCATATACCGGGCTCACCTACGGCGATGCCCCAGGCTCCGACGTCTCCCTTCGCCTTCTTGCCGATCACGGAAGAACAGTCACCTTCCTCATCTCCGACGGTGTGGTCCCTTCCAACGAGGGGAGGGGATACGTGTTGCGGCGGGTACTTCGCCGTGCCGTCCGGCATGCATGGCAATACGGCGGAGAAGGCCTCATATTCCCCGGACTGGTAGATGCGACGGTGGAGTTGATGGGCGCGGCTTATCCCGAGCTCGTCACGAAGAAGGATTTCGTCCTCGACGTCGTCACCAGGGAGGAAGAGCGATTTCGGCGCACTCTGGAATCGGGGCATCAGCTCCTCGAGTCGGAGTTGGAGGGCGATGCCGGGTCCCTTCCCGGCACCACGGTCTTCAAATTGCACGATACCTATGGCTTCCCTGTCGACCTGACCCGGGAGATAGCCGAAGAACGGGGAATTTCGGTTGACCTCGAGGGTTTCGAGTCGGAGATGGCACAGCAAAGAGAGCGCGCCCGGGCGGCATGGAAAGGTGGTGACGCCGCGGCGGCCGCCGACATCTACCGGGAGATTCTCGATGCGACAGGTCCTACGAATTTCGTCGGATACACCCACGAGTCATCGAAGGGGACGATCCTCTCGATGGTCAGCGACGGTGAACTGATCGACCGGGCCGAGAAAGGCCAGACAGTCGAGCTCTTCCTCGATGTGACCCCGTTCTATGGGGAGTCCGGAGGTCAGGTCGGGGATACCGGGCTGGTCGAGACCGAGACGGGCCGGGCCGAGATCGTTGACACACAGCACGCCCTTCAGGGCCTGCACGGGCATCGCGCCAAGGTCATTGCCGGCTACATGGCAACCGGGCAGGAAGCCACAGCCTCAATCGACTCACCAAGGCGTGAGGCGATTCGCAAGAGCCACACAGGCACTCATGTGCTCCACTGGGCCATCCGGGACGTTGTTGGCGACCATGCCGGCCAGGCAGGCTCCTTGGTCGAGCCGGGCAGGCTGCGGTTCGACTTCTCTCACCACACCCAGGTTCCCGGTCAAGAGCTCGCCGAGATCGAGTCGGAAGTGAACGAGCGACTCATCGCCAACTCCGCGGTCGAGACCACGGTGACGTCCAAGGACGAGGCGAAGGAGATGGGCGCCATCGCCTTCTTTGGCGACAAGTACGGCGAAGTCGTCCGGGTCGTCAGCATTGGCGACTTCTCCGTCGAGTTCTGCGGCGGGACCCACACCGACACTTCAGGCCAGGTCGGCCCGCTCATCCTCACGAGTGAGTCTTCGATCGGGGCCAATGTCCGCCGGGTCGAGGCGCTGACCGGCATGGCGGCGTTCGACAAGCTCGTCGAGATGCGAGCCGACCTGGACCAGGTCGCCCGGTCCCTCAAAGTGCCGGCCAGGGAGGCCCCAGCACGAGTCGAGGCGATTCTGGAGAAGTCGGCTGAACTGGAGCGCCAACTCGATGCGGTCCGCTCGAGCAGCCGAAGTCAGCTCGCTACGGAGCTGGCGAGCGCAGCGGCTCGCGTCGGCGAGTACAAGCTGGTCGTGGCGCCGGCAGAGATGGGTGGCAATGAGCTGCGCCAACTCGCCCTTTCGGTACGGGACGCCGCTGGGCCGGGCACGGTCACGATCTTGGGGTCCGACGTCGGGGGCAAAGGGGCTCTGGTGGGCGTGGTGACGCCCGATCTCGTCGAAGCCGGTGTGTCGGCCGCCGAGCTCATCTCGGACGGCGCCAAAGCTCTGGGTGGAGGCGGTTCGAGGGATCCCGAGCTGGCCCAGGCCGGTGGGCCAGATGGCAGTAACCTCGAAGCGGCGCTGGCAACGTCGAGAGAAGCGGCAGAGAGGGCGCTCTCGGGCCTGTGAGCCGGGTGCTCGGCGTCGACTACGGCCACAAGCGAGTTGGGTTGGCGGTCTCCGACCCTCTTGGCATCACCGTTCGACCACTCGATGTCATCTCCAGTCGAACCGCAGTCGAGGTGGTCGGAAACCTCGTAAAGGAACTGGAAGTCGGTAAAATTGTGGTCGGTCTCCCCACCTCCCTCGGTGGGCATGAGGGCGCCTCCGCTGAGGCGGCCAGGGCTCTCGGAAAGGAAATCCAGGAGGCCACAGGAGTCCAGGTTGTCTACCACGACGAGCGCTTCACTTCGCGGATGGCGGAGTCGAGTCTGCTCGAGAAGGGTATGAAGCGCCGGGACCGCCGCAAGAAGCTAGACAAAATCGCCGCAGCGATGATCCTCCAGGACTACCTAGATAACCAATGACCTTCGAACCTGCCCCAGATCCCAAACCCGCGGTAAGAACCGCGAAGGTTCTCGGGATAATCGCCATCGTCATTCTCTCCGGTTTCGTGCTCGTCGGGGGTGCGTCATATCTCGGCCGTCAGGTGGGCTTGGCTGTCGGCGGTGACGGCAGTGACGATGTACCGGTCGATGTCGAGCCTGGGCTCGAGGTCACCGTCGACATCCCATCCGGCTCGTCGGCGCAGGAAATCGGCGCGATTTTGGCGGCGAACGGCGTGGTCAAGTCGGCGCTCGAGTTCGAGGTCGCCGTGCGGAACTCCGATGCGGCCGCAGACCTCAAGGCGGGCACATATCTCATGACCACGTTGATGGATCCGGCCGAGGCGGTCGCAATGCTGGTCATAGGGCCCGTGGCAGACGTGTATCGGGTGACAGTGATTGAGGGGCTCCGCATTGAGGAGATACTGTCGTCCTTGGCAGAGACGAGCGGGATCCCCTACCGGGATTTCGAGACGGCTCTGCTCTCTGGAGAGGTCGCATCGTCACTCCATCAGGGTGGCGATGACTTGCGCTCGTGGGAAGGGCTTCTGTTCCCGGACACCTACGAGTTCACCCGGGAAGCCACGGCGGGTGACATTCTGCAGAGACTTGCCTCGACCATGGAGCAACGAGTCGACAGCATCGACTGGACGGCCCTGGAGAGTCTTGGCTTCACCGTTTACGAAGGCCTCATAATTGCCTCACTCGTCGAGTCGGAGGTGCTCCTCGACGAAGAGCGCCCCATCGTCTCCAGCGTGCTTCACAACCGGCTCTCGCTGGGCATGAAGCTCGACATCGACGCCACGGTCCTCTACGCCCTCGAAACCCGTGATATCGCAGACTTCAATCGCGAATTCGATTCCCCGTACAACACGTACCTGGTGAACGGGTTACCCCCAACGCCGATCTCGGCGCCGGGAAGGGCATCCCTCGAAGCGGCGGCGGCTCCCGCCGAAACCGACTATCTCTTCTACGTGCTGTCCGATCTCGACGGTCATCACGCCTTCGCCGTCACGATCGAGGAGCACAACGCCAACGTGGCGCAGGCGCGCGAAGACGGCGTTCTGCCGTAGGGCAACACGCTCTGTGCAACACTCCTTGTGATGGAGTACAGGTTCGTGCTGGCGGGTGATCCGGTTGCCCACAGCCTGTCGCCTCGGATGCATGAGGCTGCACTCGACTCTGCAGGTTTGACCGGCGAGTACGAAGCGATACGTTGCGACCAGAACGGCTTTGCCGCGCTCGTCGGAGAGGTGCGTTCAGGCTCGATTCAGGGGATGAACGTGACGATGCCCCACAAGGGGCTCGCACACGACTCATGCGATCGCCTGACGGAACAAGCAGCGCACTCCGCCTCCGTCAACACGATGAAGTCCGAAGGCAGTGTCCTGGTTGGCCACTCAACGGACGTTGTCGCTTTCGAGAAGATCCTCTCCGAGCTGGACCTCGACCGACCGGTGGTCCTTCTCGGATCGGGTGGATCGGCGCGCGCGGCCCTGACCGCCCTGGCGGCACTCGATGGTCCACCGACTCTGGTCTGGGCACGCAGTCGTGATCGCGTCCGCGAGCTCCAGGATCGTTTCGGGGATGACGTGAGGCCACTCACCTCCGCGCCCCATGGGGCCATTGTGATCAACTGCACCCCTCTTGGGATGCACGGCGAGAGCCTTCCCGATGGGATTGCCGAATCCCCGGCGGCGCTGATCGACCTGCCTTATGGCCCGGAGGAGACGCCGGCGGTGTCCGCAGGCAAAGCTGCCGGGATTGCAGTGGTCGACGGTCTTCAATTCCTGGCGATGCAGGCGGCGGCCTCCTTCACCTGGTGGACCGGGGTGGATGTGGAGATCGATACGATGGTTCGCGCCGCTAGAAATGCCTAAAGGATGAAGTGCAGAAGCCGAAATTCTGGGTACGGCTCTTTCATCAAGGAGTAGAGCGAACAATGACTCTTTCAGGAAATCTAGGTTTTGTGCCTCTCGACGAGGTGCTGCGGCTCCTGACCCGAGCCGGCAACACGGGCGTCGTTCAAATCACCAACGGTGCCGTCGACGGGCGTGTCTTTGTCACAGGCCAGGGCATAGGCCTCGCCACGACGTTCGAGGACGACTACCTCCAACGACACCTCGTCAACTCCGGCTATCTCCGCCCCGATGCCGGAGAGCGTTTCGACTTCAGCGACGATTTGATCGACGTGATCCGGGAGATGACGGTCGAAAGCGTCTATCGCATGCAGCTGGAGCCAGGAGACTTCCAGGTCGCAAAAGACGTGACCAGCCCCTATGCAGCCCCCACACCTTTCGAGCTGGAGCACATCCTCGAAGACGCACGCAGGCGCGCCGAGCAGTGGGACAAGGTGAAGACGAGGATCCCCGATCTCGACGTCCAGATGAAGATCAACCGAGACCTGCAGCGAGAGTCTGTCGAGATCGACCGTGAGTCCTGGCGAGTCATCAGTGAGATTGGCTCAGGTGCTTCTGTCAGTGAGCTTTCGAGGCGCCTCGGAACGACCGACTACGCGGTCGCCAGCGTGGCTGCCTCGCTGCTTGTCGAAGATCTTCTGACTTCCAAGGGTGGATTCGTTCCGCCCGTCGACAGCGAGCCGAGCCAAGAGCCGCATGACTTTGAGGACGCAGCGGCCGAACCCGTTGAGCCGGTCTCGGAGCCGTCCTTCGAACAGACGGAGCCCGTTGTCGAGGCTCCTGTTGCCGAAGAACCTGTTGCTGAAGAGAGCCACGACGTGGTCGCCGCCAGCGACGAGGCAAAAACGGAAGACGAACCCGCGTTCGACCCGAATCAGTCATGGTGGGATGAGCCGGAGGACGATGAAGCCCCCGCAGCGAGCGAAGAGTCGGGCGAGACAGACCCCGCGGCTGCCGAAGGCGAGGGTGACGGCGAAGACACCGACGCTTTTCTCGAGAAGGTGTTCTCCGAGGTCGGTTCCGAGAACAGCGAAGAAGACGGTCACGGCCTGATGCGCCGCCGTCGCATGGGCTCGATCCTCCGGGAGCTCGGCGAGGATTGACTCGTAACTGACGCGGATCCCGGGACGCCCCCGGCTACCTTCGTCACGTGTTCCTGACTATCTCAGCCCTTGTCGGGGCTCTGCTCGGCCTGATATCGCACGATCTGGCCTCCCAAGCGTTGCATGAGCTCGAACTCAGGCCCCTCAGGGGATCCTGTCCTCGATGTGGGCACGATCGCGGCTGGGCCCGCCTGGTGTGTCCAAAATGTGACAGGAGCATCGGCAGAGAGTGGGCGGTCGTAGCACTCACCGCGACGGCAGCAGTTTTCTTCGCTCTTGCGGTCGATGTCAGCTGGCTATTGATCCCGTACGGCGGGTTCCTCCTCCTCACCGCAGCCCTTGGCCTCACCGACGTCGACGCCATGCGGATAGTGGACCGGCTGAACATCAGGGGATCTCTCTTCCTCATCATCTTGCTCGGCCTGTCGGTGCTGCCTGAGGGATCCATCGCCGACTATTGGCGAGCGTTGGCGGGAGGCGGGATCTATTTCGCCGGTGCATTCCTGTTGTTCGTGGTGGCCCGGGGCCAGGGGTTTGGGGCAGGTGACGTGAAACTTGCTCCACTCCTCGGGGTGTTCACCGCCTACTTCGGCTGGACGACCCTGGGGCGGGCGGTAGTCGCGACTGCGATCATCGGGGGCGTCATGGCGGTCGTAGCTCTCATTTTCTCCGAGGCCAAGAGAGACACTGAGCTGCCCTACGGCCCGGCGATGATCCTGGGTGCATGGGTCGCGGTGGCCATCGTCGGGATTAGCGCGATCTGATTTCCGTCGTAGCATCCCATCATGCTCCGCTTCCTGACAGCAGGTGAGTCACATGGTCCCGGTCTGGTGACCATCGTCGAAGGTCTGCCGCGCGGGCTCGAATTCTCGGCGAATGACCTCAGCGCCGAGCTCAGTCGACGTCGACTGGGCTACGGCCGCGGCGGCCGCATGAAGGTGGAGCGGGATGAGGTCGAGGTCATTGGTGGGATCCGACACGGGCGTACGCTGGGCTCGCCCGTTGCCGTCGTGGTCAGGAACAGCGAGGCTGAGAAGTGGTCCCGGCCCATGTCGATCGAGCCGGTCGACGACCCGGTAGCCAGAGTGACACGCCCACGTCCAGGTCACGCCGATCTCGCGGGCATGATCAAATACGGGACAGACGACGCTCGTGACGTTCTGGAAAGAGCTTCTGCGCGCGAGACCGCGGCAAGGACCGTTGCCGGATTCCTGGCGAAAGCGATGCTCTCACAGGTCGGCGTGGAGGTGAGGAGCCATGTCGTGTCGATCGGCAGTGTCACCGCCCGGGGCAAATGGAACGGGCTCGAAGACTTTGCAGGAATCGATGACGATCCCGTCCGGTGCCTGGACAAGTCCGCATCTCAGGAGATGGTTCGCCTGATCGATGACGTGACCGAGCGGAAAGACACACTTGGCGGGACATTCGAGGTCCTTGCCTTCGACGTTCCGATTGGGCTCGGTTCTTACGTCCACTACGACCGGAGGCTCGACGGAGCCCTTGCCGGGGCCATCATGTCGATCCCGGCCATCAAAGGCGTCGAGATCGGCGACGGTTTCGAGGTGGCCTCGGCCCCCGGCTCGCTCGCGCACGATGAGATCGTCCGCAAGGGGGGCGCCAAGGGTCGAGCCACCAATCGCGCCGGGGGCCTCGAAGGAGGCGTGAGCAACGGCGAGACACTTCGGGTGCGAGCGGCGATGAAGCCGATCTCGACTCTGATGAGGCCGCTCCAGACCATCGACATGGATTCAGGTGAAGATGCTGTCGCTGTTCGCGAGCGCTCGGACGTGTGCGCCGTGCCGGCTGCCGCCGTTGTCGGGGAGCAAATGGTCGCCTGGGTGCTCGCTGCCGAGACGGTCGTCAAGTTCGGCGGCGACACAATCGAGGAGCTCGCCGGCTCGGTGTCGGCTCATCGCAAACGCGTCGACGACCGACTCGATAGATGATTCTCTGGCTGGTGGGCATGATGGGAAGCGGGAAGTCCACCGTCGGGGAGATGGTCGCGCATTCTTCGGGTGCTCCATTCCTCGACACCGACCGCATGGTGGAGCAGGCGACCGGAGAGAGTATCCCCGCCACGTGGAATCGAATCGGAGAAGAGGGCTTCAGACGGCTCGAATCCGAAGCGGTCGCCCGGGCGGCGAAGTCGTCCCGATGTGTCGTGGCTACCGGGGGAGGAGCGATCATCGAGCCGGCTAATCGCACGGCGATGCAGCGCTCAGGCACCGTCGTCTGGCTGCGCTCCTCGCTCGACCATCTGCTGGGAAATCTCGGCTCGGGGAGCGGGCGCCCCCTGATCGCCGATGCTGACGACCAGCGGCTTGCGCTCTCCACGTTGCTGGAGAGCCGGGAGACCCTCTACATGGCGGTCGCAGAGCATGTCGTGGATGTCGATGGCCGACCGCTCGAAGATGTAGCCGCAGAGGTCGGCGAATTGTGGAGCTGAAGGTTGGCGCCACCGAGGTGATGATCGTCTCGGGATTGCGCGGTGGGCTACTGCCCGAGCGCGAAGGTCGCCGCCGGGTCGCCATCATCACCCAGCCCGGAGCCAGCCAGCAAGCGGTGCTGGTTTCCCGCCGGTTGAAGGAGGCCAATCTCGACGTCGACGTTCTGGGCGTGCCCGATCGCGAGGAGGCAAAGACGCTCAATGTTGCCGCGACGCTCTACGAGAGATTTTCTCGCATAGGCCTGGGCCGTGAGGACACGATCGTGGGTGTAGGCGGGGGCGCTGTCACCGATCTCGCCGGATTCGTTGCCGGGACATGGATGAGGGGAGTAGAGGTCGTCCATTTCCCGACCACCCTTCTCGGTGCCGTTGACGCCTCGATAGGTGGGAAGACCGGCGTCAACCTCTCCGGGAAGAACCTCGTTGGCGTGTTCTGGGATCCGACGCGGGTGATCATCGATCTCGATGTTCTCGAGAAGCTGCCTTCTGCCCTCCTGCAGGAGGGCATGGCCGAAGCCTTGAAAGCAGGCCTCATCGGCGATGCCGACCTCGTGGAGGCCATCGAGGCGGACGGCTTGGAGGTTTCCCTCGACAAAGTCGTGCCGGCAGCCGTGAAGGTCAAGGCGGAGTACGTGAAGAAGGACCCGCGCGAGTCGTCGGAGCGGGCCATGCTGAACTTCGGTCATACAGTCGGCCATGCGGTCGAGTACGCGTCTTCCTTCAGTCATGGCACCTCTGTTGGAGTTGGCATGGTGGCTGCGGCCGCGGTGTCCGAGGCCGACGTCGGCTTCGCAGAGAAGGAAAGGGTGATCGATGCGATCTCACGCATCGGCCTGCGAACATCGGTGAACGGACTCGATCGGACGCGTGTTCGCGACTTGATAGGTGTCGACAAGAAGCGCGACCGAAAAGGCATTCGAATGGTCCTGCTCGAGGCGATCGGGCAGCCAACCCTCCGCCACGTCGACGATACGATGATCAACCTCGCGCTGGAGGCCATAGGCCTTTGACACCGGTACTGTCTCCCGCTGCAATCGACAGAGGATGAGACGATGATCAGCACGAACGACGTCCGGCCAGGCATGGCCCTGCAGCTCGACGACGGCCTGTTCACCATCGTCGAGTACCAGCATGTGAAGCCGGGAAAAGGCAAGGCTTTCGTTCGAATGAAGCTGAAGAACGTAGAGACCGGTCAGGTGCTGGACAGGACCTTCCGAGCCGACGAGGACGTCCCACAGGCGATCATCGACCGAAGTGATTACCAGTACTTGTACCGGGACGACCTGGGATACCACTTCATGAATCTCGCCGACTTCGGGCAGATCGCGGTTGGCCCAGATGAAGTGGGGGAAGCCAGCCAGTACATGGTGGAGGGATCCACGGTGACCTTGGCGACTCACGAAGGCACGCCCATCGGCGTCGAGCTTCCGCCATCGGTAGAGCTCGAGATCACCTACGCCGAGCCTGCAGTCAAGGGGGACACGAGGACAGGAGCCTCCAAGACCGTCACCACCGAGACCGGCTACGAGCTCCAGGTCCCGTTGTTCATCGAGCAAGGCGATCGGATCAAGGTGGATACTCGAACGGGTGAATACCAGACCAGGGCATGAGTAACGCCTCGCCTCAGGTGACCATCCCGGCCCGAATCACAGCCGCGGACCTGGCGAAGGCGATCGGGAGGGACGTCTCACAGGTGCAAGCCGTGATGACCGCTCGTGGAGAGCCCGACAGCCCTGATGACGTGTTGGACGGGCTGCTTGCCACCGAGGCAGCACGAGCCCTTGGGGTCGAAGTCGCCGTGGAGCCGAGAGACCTTGCCCTCGAGCGTCTTTATGAATCTGAGAGCCGATTTCGCGACGAGCCAACGGTAGATCTTCCTACACGAGTGGAGCGCCTGGTCAGCGGTGTTCTCGAGGCGTCCGAAGCGTTGGACGAGAAGATCGAGGGAGCCTCCCAGCACTGGTCCGTTGCAAGAATGCCCATGATCGACCGAGCGATCCTGCGCCTCGGCTTGTGGGAGCTGATCAACGACACCGACACGCCGACTGCCGTCATCGTCTCCGAAGCGGTGCGGCTCGCGAACACGTATTCAACCGGCCGCAGCGGTTCCTTCATCAACGGAGTGTTGGCCACCTTGGCCAAAAGTGTCCGCGAAGACGCGACCTGAACCATCGCGACATGCGCTATGGTGGCGTCGACCTTTAAGAGCGGTCCAGTGAGGCCGGGAAGGACACACCGATGCGCGACACGAATGCACCCCTAGCCATACGGGCTGCGTGGGGCTGATGTCCCGACTCCTCACCGACCAGGATGTCTTGCGAGCACTGCGCCGGATCGCCCACGAGATAATCGAGAGAAACCGCGGTGTCGACTCGGTCGCGTTGGTCGGGATCCGCACCCGAGGGGTCCATCTCGCACAAATGCTGAGCGATGTGATCGAGCAGTTCGAAGGCAAGGCTGTCCCGCTGGGAGAGCTCGACGTCACCGCCCACCGCGATGACCTCGACGAAACCACACGGCCGGGGACCATCGACACGGTCATCCCGTTCGATTTGGAGGGCAAGTCCGTGGTCCTCGTGGATGACGTCCTCTACACCGGTCGCACGGTGAGGGCCGCCCTTGACGCGATTTCTGAAATCGGGCGGGCCGACAAGATCGAGTTGGCTGTGCTGATCGATCGTGGCCATAGAGAGCTGCCGGTGCGGGCGGACTACGTCGGCAAGAACATTCCGACCTCCAACGACGAGAGAGTATCGGTCCATGTGCCGCAGGTCGATGGCGACATCGGCGTGTGGCTCCACAACGGGGCGTTGGTCTGATGTCCCTGGTCGACGTCGCCTCATTGTCACCCCGGCAAATCGAGTCTGTCCTGGATCGAGCCGCGGAGATGCGCGAGCTTGGGCGAACCACGCAGTACGCGGGCCGGACGGTCGTCCCGATGTTCTTCGAGCCTTCGACCAGGACGCGAATGTCTTTTGATCTGGCGGCTACGAATCTCGGCGCACAGTTGCTGGCCTTCGATCACAAGACCTCATCGGCCACCAAAGGCGAGACGCTCCGGGATACGGCGAGGACAGTGGGTGCCATGGGACCCGACCTGCTGATTGTCCGACACGTCAGTGCCGGTGCCCCTGAAGCCGTGCAGAAGTGGTCGGGGAAGCCGGTCCTCAACGCTGGCGACGGACGCCGGGCACATCCAACCCAAACGCTCTCAGACCTGCTCGTGATAAGAGACCGTTTCGGCGACTTCTCCGGAGTCCATGTCGGTCTCGTGGGGGACATAGTCAACAGTCGTGTCGCCCGCGGGCTGCTCTCCAGTTTCCCGAGACTGGGGGGAAGGGTCACCGCGATAGGCCCCAGCACGTTCGTACCCCGCGCCGGTGGTTGGCAGATGAGCTCGACTTCAGACTTCGACTCGATCATCGGCGAGCTGGATGTGGTCTACCTGCTGAGGGTGCAGAAGGAGCGCGGCGGCGGACTCGGCTATCCGTCGGATGGAGAATTCCATCGGAGGTTTGGTCTCAACCAGGAGCGATCGCATCGTCTCAAGCCAGACTGTGTGATCATGCACCCCGGCCCGATCAATCGCGGTGTCGAGGTCTCGAGCGATGTAGCCGACGGACCCTCCTCGGTGATCCTCGATCAGGTTGCCGCAGGAGTGCCGATCAGGATGGCTGCGATAGCAATGACGCTGGACGGCCACCTGTGATTGTCATCAGTGGTGCCAAGGCGCTGACCACTCGCGGCTGGCTCGAAGCCGACGTGGCCATCGAGGATGCCAAGATCACCCACGTCGGCGTTGCGCCGGATGGCGAGCACAGTCGCATCGATGGGACCGGAATGATTCTCGGCCCTGCTTTCGTGGACTTGCACACCCACCTCCGCGAGCCCGGGGAAAGCTGGAAAGAGGACATCGAGACGGGAACTGCCGCGGCTGCCCGAGGGGGTTACGCGGCAGTTGTGGCGATGCCAAACACGGATCCCGCCATCGATCGCGGCGAAGTCGTCGATCGAGTCGTTGCACGGGCTTCGGCGGTAGGCCAAGTTGCCGTTGCCCTGGCCGGAGCGCTGACCAGCGGACGCGCCGGAGAGGAGATGTCCCGACTCGATGAGATGTATGACCGCGGTGTCCGCATCTTCACCGACGACGGGGACTCAGTCGGCAACGCCGGGCTGCTCCGGCGGATCATGACCTATCTCAAGGATCGCGGCGACGTCGTCGTGGCTCAGCATGCAGAAGACCCGGCGCTCTCAGCCGGCGGCCATCTCAATGAGGGGATGGCATCACAGACTTTGGGGGTGCTCGGGATCCCGGCGTCGGCAGAGACTTCAGTCATCGCGCGTGACTTGGAGCTGGTGGCTGATGTCGGGATTCACTATCACGTACAACACCTCTCGACGGCCCGTGGGGTCGAGCTGGTGAGACAGGCCAAGCAAGCAGGGCTGCCCGTCACAGCCGAAGTCACGCCCCATCATCTGACTCTGACCGATGCGGACATACGTGAGCTCGACACGAACCTGAAGATGTACCCGCCTTTGCGGACGCCTTCCGATCGGGCAGCGTTGGTCGCAGGGCTGTCGGACGGGACGATCGATGCGATCGCGACCGACCACGCCCCCCATGCAGAGTCGGAAAAGGACGTGCCATTCGAAGAGGCTCCCCGCGGGGTGACAGGACTCGAGACAGCGTTCCCGTTGGGCCTTGCCGCATTGTCAGGAGATCTCGACGCGGTCTTCGAACGGATGAGCATCACACCGGCGCGGATATCAGGCCTGTCGCGACACGGCCGCCCGATCGAGGTGGGGGCCCCGGCCAATCTCGTTTTGGTAGACCCCCTGCGGAAGTGGAAAGTAGGCAGTTTTGCGTCAAGAGCGGCCAATTCCCCATTCGCCGGGTGGGAGCTGGAAGGTGAGGTCATGGCGACGATCGTCGAAGGAAAGCTCGTCTACGGAGATGGCGCATGAGCGGTAGCGCTGCATTGCTCGCGACCGCCGATGGTGAGATCTTCAGGGGTCGCTCGGTAGGGGCCGATGGGATCAGGACCGGCGAAGCGGTGTTCAACACATCGATGTCAGGGTATGTCGAGGTCCTCACAGACCCTTCATATGCCGGTCAGGTCGTTGTGATGACCTCTCCGCACATCGGCAACTACGGAGTGACAGCCTGGGATGCCCAAGCCGACCATCCTCACGTGTCGGGCTTCGTCACGAGGGCCATCTCCAGACGCGACTCCAATCATCGGTCGGAGGGCTCCCTCGCCTCATACCTCCAGGAGAACGATGTCGTAGCCATGAGCGATGTCGACACGAGAAGGCTCACCCGTCACATCCGTGACCGTGGGGCGATGCCAGTGGCACTCGGCTCGGGCGTGTCCGAGGCGGAGCTTCTCGACGCTGCTCGTTCCGCACCCGAGATGTCAGGCCAGGATCTCGCCGGAAGAGTCAGCACCGATCATGAGTACCGGGTAGAGGCCGCCGGAGACCATCGCGGGACTGTGGTCGCCATCGACCTGGGCATGAAGCGAGACATCCTGCGGAACATCACGGCCCGGGGATACGACGTTGTTGTTGTCCCGTATGAGGCCACAGCCGATCGGATACGCGAGCTCTCGCCGCACGGGGTGTTCGTGTCAAACGGTCCCGGCGACCCCGAGCCATTGGTTGCAACCGCGGAGACGATGCGCTCCCTGATCGGTTCGGTTCCTGTCTTTGGTATCTGCCTCGGTCACCAGGTGCTGGGGCGTGCGATTGGCGCTAGCACCTTCAAGCTCCCATTTGGCCACCACGGCGGTAATCACCCCGTAAGACGCATGAGCGATGGGCGCGTCGAGATCACTTCTCAGAACCACGGGTTTGCCGTCGACCTGTGGACCTTGACCGATGCCGAGCGGCCACAGCGGAGTGGCCTGGTCACAAGTGAGTTGCTGCCCGAGCAGGTCGAGACTGCATTCGGACCGGTGGTGCCGACCCATCAGAACCTGAACGATGGAACTATCGAAGGTCTACGTCTTCTCGAAGCTCGTGCGTATTCCGTTCAATACCACCCCGAGGCTGCACCCGGCCCGAGAGACGCATCTCCTCTGTTCGACGACTTCGTCGAATTGATGGAAGCAGGTGACTCCTGATGCCCGGGCGAGAAGACATCAGATCGATTCTCGTGATCGGATCGGGGCCGATAGTCATCGGTCAGGCGTGCGAGTTCGACTACTCGGGCACGCAGGCGGCGAAGGTCCTCCGGCAGGAGGGCTATCGGGTGATCCTCGTGAACAGCAACCCCGCCACGATCATGACCGATCCCGAGTTCGCCGACGCCACCTATGTCGAGCCGATCACGCCTGAAGTTGTTACAGAGATCATCGCTAGAGAGCGGCCTGATGCTCTCCTGGCCACATTGGGCGGCCAAACCGCTCTCAACGTCGCTTCCGATCTCGCTCGCCAGGGCGTCCTGCAACGACATGGTGTCGAGATGATCGGTGCAGGGCTTGAAGCCATCGAGAAGGCGGAGGATCGGGGGCGCTTCAAGTCGACGATGGAGGAGGCAGGCCTGGAGTGCCCTCGGGCCGGATACGCACGATCGATGGGCGAGGCTCTGGCCATTGCACGGGAGATCGGATATCCGGTGATGGTCCGGCCCTCATACATCCTCGGTGGGGGAGGGACCGGCATCGCCGTGGACGAAGAGGACTTCTTGGTCAAGGCAAAACACGGCCTGGCCACTTCCCCCGTCTCTGAGATTCTGGTCGAGGAGTCGGTGCTCGGCTGGAAGGAGTTCGAGCTCGAGGTGATGCGAGACCGCAATGACAATGCCGTCATCGTGTGCTCGATCGAGAACATCGACCCGATGGGGGTGCACACGGGTGACTCCATGACCGTGGCACCGATCCAGACCCTTTCCGATAGGGAGTACCAGGACATGCGCGAAGAGGCCATCGCCGTTCTCCGCGCCATCGGCGTCGAGACCGGCGGCTCCAATGTCCAGTTCGCGGTCGATCCTGCGACGGGTCGCAGGCTCGTCATCGAGATGAACCCTCGCGTCAGCCGCTCTTCGGCCCTCGCCTCCAAAGCGACAGGGTTCCCGATCGCCAAGATCGCCGCCCTGCTCGCCGTCGGCTACACCCTCGATGAGATCGCAAACGACATCACCGGCGCTACACCGGCCTCGTTCGAGCCGGCTCTCGACTACGTGGTCGTCAAGATCCCGAGGTTCGACTTCGAGAAGTTCCCATCGGCCCCGCGGACGTTGGGGACGTCGATGCGAAGCGTCGGAGAAGCGATGTCCATAGGTCGGGTCTTCCCCGAGGCGCTGCAGAAGGCGTTGAGGAGCATGGAGAACGGTCATTCCGGGCTCAATGCCGATACGACCGAAGAGGCTCTGCGCGAGCTGTCCGACACCGATCTCGGGCGACGCGCTGGGGAGCCCACGCCAGAACGCGTGTTTGCCATCGGCGAGGCCCTCCGTCGTGGCTGGAGTGTCGAACGGCTCAGCGAGCTCTCTTCGATCGATCCCTGGTTCATTGACCAGATGGCTGAGATCGTTGAAGTGCGACGCGATCTGGAGGCGCGCCCTGACGATCCCGAAGCCCTGCGAGAAGCCAAACGCTACGGATTCTCCGATGAGCAGATCGGCTATCTCCTCAACAAGACGAGGGAAGAGGTTCGCGCTACGAGGCGTGACCTGGGGATCCATCGGACATACAAGCGGGTCGACACGTGCGCCGCGGAGTTCGAGGCTCGCACCCCGTACATGTATGGCACGTTCGAGGAGGAGAGTGAGGTCGTCCCTGCCGAGCGTCCGCGTGTCCTCGTTCTCGGATCCGGGCCCAACCGGATTGGCCAGGGGATCGAGTTCGACTACTGCTGTGTGCACGCCTCGTTCACGCTTCGCGATGCCGGGTACGAGACGGTCATGGTGAACTGCAATCCCGAAACGGTCTCGACCGACTATGACACCTCGGACCGACTGTATTTCGAGCCTCTCACAGTCGAAGACGTATTGGACGTCATTGATGCAGAACAGCCTGAGGCCGTGATCGTGCAGCTCGGAGGACAAACGCCTCTCAACCTTGCCGACGCGCTGGAGCAGGCCGGTGTGAAGATCGCCGGCACATCTCCCCATGCAATTGCGCTCGCCGAGGACCGCGAGAAGTTCGGGGAGATATGCAGCAGCCTTGGCCTGAGGCAGCCGGCCGGCGGGACCGCGCGGTCGGCGGCCGAGGCGCTCGATGTCGTCGACCAGGTGGGCCTGCCGGTGGTTGTTCGACCGTCTTTCGTCCTTGGCGGTCGGAAGATGCGGGTTGTCTACTCGGTGGAGGAGCTCGGCGATTACGCCCGCGAGATATACGGCGACGCCGACCCCGAGCTCGTGGGAGCACCCATCCTGATCGATCGATTCCTGGAATCCGCCGTCGAGGTGGACGTCGATGCCGTGTTCGACGGCTCTGAGTTGCTACTCGGCGGTGTGATGGAACATGTCGAGGAGGCAGGCATTCACTCGGGCGACTCCGCCTGTGTCACGCCACCACCGACGCTGTCCGAAGAAGCCCACAAGGAAATCGTCAGAGCAACGAGAGAGCTGGCGGCTGAGCTCTCGGTGCGCGGCCTCATCAATATCCAGTTCGCGGTCAAGGGGGACGAGGTCTTCGTTATCGAGGCCAACCCTCGCGGGAGCCGGACCGTGCCTTTCATCTCGAAATCGACCGGGGTGCTACTCGCTCGCGTCGCGACTCTGGTGATGATGGGCGCAACCATCGAGGAGCTGCGCCAGGAGGGGCTCGTGCCCGAGGAGACGCGCACGCCATTCGTCGCCGTGAAGAACGCAGTGCTGCCCTGGGATCGCTTCCCCGAGGAGGACTCCGTTCTCGGTCCGGAGATGAAAGCGACAGGAGAAGTCATGGGCATCGGATCGGACGTGGGCACGGCATATGCGAAGGCCCTACTCGGGGGCGGTCGCATTCTGCCTGACCGGGGCAAGGTTTTCGTCTCCTTTGCCGACCGGGACAAGCCCACCGGCCTCGCGGTGGCTCAGGCCTTCTACATGCTCGGATTCGAGCTGGTCGCGACGCCCGGGACAGCACGCTATCTCGAGCATCATGCCATCCCCGCTGAGGTGGTCCCGAAGATCGGCGAGGGTCCCGACGACGTGGCCCAAAGGCTCGACAACGGCGAGATCCAGCTTGTGATCAACACACCTCGTGGAGGAAGAGCCCGGACGGACGGCCGCACCATCCGTCAGGCAGCCCGAGGGCATCAGGTTCCCTGCGTGACCACCGTCCGCGGTGGGCTAGCCGTTGCCCGCAGCTTGCGTGCCGGGCCCGGTGCGATCAACCGGCCGCGAAGCCTCCAGGAATGGCACCAATAGCGACTTCTACGGCTCTTGGCCCCATCCATCTGCGCACGCCGCTGATAGCGGCTTCGGGAACAGTGGGATCGGTTTGGGAGTGGGCGACAGTTGCCGATGTCTCGGCGTATGGGGCGGCGGTTGCGAAGTCCGTATCCGGCGAGCCTTGGAAGGGCAAGCCCGCGCCTCGGCTCGCCCCTACTTCTGTCGGGATGCTCAACGGGATCGGGATACAGAATCCGGGCATCCGAGTCTGGCAAGAAGACATGTCACCCCGCATCGGTGAGCTCGGCGTGCCCATCTGGGGGTCGGCGGTAGGGGAGTCTCCCGAGGAGTTTCGCATCGTGGCGGAGGGTGAAGAGGCTGCAGGGGTCGACGCCGTCGAAGTCAACCTCTCATGTCCCAACCTCGAGGATGGCAGCATCTTCGCTCTGCAGCCTTCACTCTCTGCGCGCGTGGTCGAAGCCGTCACCGCCTCAGTCTCCCTGCCCGTAGGGGCGAAACTCTCGCCGGCATCGGAGGATGTGGTTGCCGTGGCCCGTGCATGCGTCGACGCGGGTGCCGACTTCCTCACCCTCACGAACACGATCCCTGGGCTCGAGCTCGACGTGAACAACCACACTCCCAAGTTGTCCGGCGGGATTGGCGGGTACAGCGGCCCGGGCCTCAAACCCATCTCCCTTCGCTGTGTGTACGAAGTGGCGAGTGCATTGCCGACCGTGCCAATCGTCGGATGCGGGGGAGTCAGGACCGGAGGCGATGTCGTCGAGTACATGATGGCGGGCGCATCGGCCGTGGGCTTGGGCACCGTTCATTTCGCAGAGCCGAAGGCAGGGAGGAGGATCCTTCGAGAGATGAGTCAGCTGATGGCCGACCTGGGATACGACTCCGTCGGTCAGGTTGTGAGGGCTGCTTTGTGACCACGGGCTTGATCGTTGCCCTCGACTTCCCCGACGTCGACCAGGCGATGGCTATCGCACGCGGGGTGAGGGACCATGTGGACGGGTTCAAGGTAGGCCATGAGCTCCTCTTCGGGCCTGACGCCGCCCCGGTGGAGCGGGTCGCAGGGCTTGGGCTCCCGGTGTTCGCCGATGCCAAGCTCCACGACATACCCGCGACTGTCGAGGCAGGCGCTCGCCAATTGGGGCGTCGCGGGGCTCGCTGGGTCACGGTTCATGCCTCGGGCGGACGGCAAATGCTCGAGGCGGCGGTGGCCGGGCTCAACGAAGGCTCTGAAGGAAGTGCCGGAGTCCTGGCGGTGAGTGTGCTGACCAGCCTCGGCGATGACGACCTGGCGGCCATCGGGATGATGGGTGAGGTCGGCGACCAGGTGAGCCGTCTGGTCGCTCTCAGCGCGTCGAGCGGTGTCGAAGGTGTGGTTTGCGCCGTATCCGAGGTTGCCACCGCAAAGTCAACCGCCCCCGGCCTGATTGCCTTCACACCCGGCATCCGAACTGGGAAAGAGGGGGTCTCCGACGACCAGAAGCGCACATCAACGGTTGAGGAGGCTGTCGCTGCGGGTTCCGACTACCTGGTTGTGGGCAGGCCAATCACGAGGCATTCCGACCCGGCAGGGGCCGCACAAAGCATCAAGAACCAGCTAAGTGATTCGGGAATGGACGGCATGGGATGAGGTGGCGTGGCTATCGTCAGCTTACGAAAAGGGAGTGATATCTTGCCCAACCCACCGAAACTCACACCAGAGCAACGACAGGCAGCCCTGAAGAAGGCGGCCGAAGCCCGGAGGGTCAGGGCCGAGGTCAAGGAGCTCCTCAAGACGGGGTCGATGAGCATCTCGGAACTGTTCGCGAGGGCGGAGAACGACGAGATCATCGGCGGAATCAAAGTGGAGCGCCTGATCGCAGCCATGCCCGGGATGGGAAAGGTCAAGGCGATGCGTCTCATGGAGTCAGTGGGAATCGCGGACAACCGCCGCCTGCGCGGGCTCGGTGATCGGCAAAGAGAGGCTTTGCTCAAAGAGCTGAGTTGACCGAAGCGGGTCGCCTGTTCGTCATATCCGGGCCCTCGGGGTCTGGCAAATCGAGCATCATCACAGAAGTGCTCGATCTGGCCGATATTGATTTCTCCATATCGGCGACCACGCGACTTCCCCGGCCGGGTGAAGTGAACGGGACCCACTACAACTTCGTCAGCCGTCACGACTTCGAGCAGATGATCGAAGACGGTGAGCTCCTCGAGTGGGCCGAGTACAACAACCACCTTTACGGGACCCCGGCGAAACCCATTGCCGCCGCAAATGAGATCGGGCGAGACGTCTTGCTGGACATCGAGATCAAAGGAGCGCGTCAGGTCAAGGACAACCGGCCTGACTCGATCATGGTCTTCATATCTCCGCCATCGATGGAAGAGCTGGAGAGGCGGTTGCGCAATCGCGGCGACACCAGCGATGAAGACATCGAGGACCGCCTCGAGATTGCTTCGGAGCAGATGGCCATTGCGGAAGATCTCTTCGATCACATCGTGGTGAACGACTCCTTCACCAAAGCGGTGGACGAGGTCCTGAGGCTGATTACCGACGAGTCTTGAGGTAACCTGTCACCCATCCACCTCTCCCGAAGGACACAATGAAGATTGAAGAAGTCATCGACCAGATCGGCAACCGATTCGCAACGGTGGTCGTGTCGGCGCGAAGGGCGCGTCAGATCAACGCCTACTTCCACCAGCTGGGTGACGGATACGGCAACTTCGTCCCGCCCCAGGTCCATTCTCTCTCCCGCAAGCCTCTGACCATCGCGATGGAGGAGATCGCCGAAGGCAAGGTGGCAGTGGAGACTGTCGAGTCCTGATGCTCGACCGGCGGCGGGTCGTGCTCGCCGTTACTGGAGGCATTGCCGCGTACAAGACGGCGTTCCTTGCCCGCAGGCTGGTCGAGTCCGGCGCTCAAGTCCGTGTGGCAATGTCCAAGTCGGCGGCCGAGTTCATCGGGCCTCAGACATTCGCAGCCATCATCGGGGAACCTCCATACCAAGATCTCTTTGGTGCCGACGATGTCTCGCCGCACACGATGCTCGCCCGTTGGGCAGAGCTCATCATCGTTGCCCCTGCTACCGCTGCGACAATCGCCAGAGCCGCAAACGGCCTGTCAGAAGACTTGATATCGGCCACCCTGCTGGCCACAGAGGCTCCGGTCTTGATCGCTCCGGCCATGCACACGGAGATGTGGGAGAACAAAGCGACGAAGAGAAACATCGACATACTCAGGTCTGACGGCTACCGCTTCGTGGGACCCAATGAGGGAGAGCTGGCCGGAGGCGACGTCGGAGTGGGCCGAGTGGCCGAGCCCGAGGAGATCCTCAGCGCAGCTCGTGCGATCCTCGAACCATCCGCCCGTGGCCTATCGGTCCTGGTGACCGCGGGAGGCACCAGAGAGCCTGTCGACCCGGTTCGTTATCTCGGCAACAGGTCGTCGGGCAAGATGGGTCACGCTATCGCCGAGGAGGGGGCGCGTCGGGGCTACGAGGTGACACTCGTCACAACATCGGATCTCCCCGTGTCAGGCGGTATAAAGGTGCTTTCGGTGGAGACCGCCGACGAGATGAAAGCGGCCGTTGACGGCGTCGAGCCCCACATCGCCGTGTTGGCGGCGGCGGTTGCAGATTTCAAGCCCGCCGACCGCGCTTCGGAGAAATTGGCCAGGTCTGAGGGGCTCGAATCGATCGAGCTCGTCAAGACCCCCGACATCCTCGCGTCCCTGGTGGCGCGTGACGACGGACCAATCACAGTCGGATTTGCCGCCGAAACCGGGGGAGTGGACCGTGCCGTTGAGAAGGCACGCCAAAAGGGAGTAGACCTGCTGGTGTACAACAATGTGCTCGAGGAGGGCTCAGGATTCGGCACGGACACCAATCGAGTGTCTTTCATCGCTTCAGACGGAGATGTCGAGGAGATGCCTCTCATGTCCAAATCCGCCGTGGCGATCGAGTTGTGGGATCGGATTGACGCTCTCGTAGACAGCCGAATGTAAGGTCTCTCACCGATGAGCTCCTGGTCATTCACATCGGAATCGGTCACCGAGGGTCACCCGGACAAGGTCGCTGACGCAATATCCGACTCCATCCTCGACGCCACATTGGCGGTCGACCCTCACGCCAAGGTGGCATGCGAGGTATTGGTGACGAAGAACCTTGCCGTGATTGCAGGCGAGATCGGTGGCCTGCCCCATGACGAATGGCCGGACGTTGAGGCAATAGTCAGGGAGACGGTTCGAAACATCGGCTACGACGGATTTGATCCCGACTTCGATCCCTCAACACTGGAAGTCCTCAATCGCATCAATCAGCAGAGCGCTGACATCGCCCAGGGAGTCGATCGGGAAGCTGGGGCAGGCGATCAGGGCTTGATGTTCGGTTTTGCAGTGAACGAGGCAGATGAGTACATGCCGCTCCCCATATATCTCGCTCACAGGATGGCGGAGCGACTCGCCGAGGTTCGGCGCACGGGCAAGCTCGAGTACCTCCGCCCGGACGGCAAGACCCAGGTGAGGGTGCGCTACGTCGACGGCCGGCCAGTTGCCGTCGAGAAGATCCTCATTTCGTGCCACCACACCGATGATGTGCGCAGCAGCGATATCAGACAGGAGGTTTTCGACGTCGTCGTAGCACCCGTGATCCCCGACGAGTGGCTTCCTGACGGGCTTCCTGAGTTTGTGTTCAACCCCAGTGGCCAGTTCACCATCGGCGGGCCCGTCGCAGACACTGGGCTCACAGGCAGGAAGATCATCGTCGACACCTACGGCGGCTACGCCCGGCATGGAGGGGGCGCGTTCTCGGGCAAGGACGCCACCAAAGTCGATCGATCGGCCGCGTACGCCGCGAGGTGGGCAGCAAAGAACCTCGTCGCGGCAGGTGCTGCCGCCAAACTGGAGATCCAGCTGTCGTACGCCATTGGTGATCCGGAGCCGTTCTCCACGCACGTTGAGACCTTTGGCACCGAGACGGTCAACCGTGAGCGTATCGAGGCTGCCGTCGCCGAAGTCTTCGACTTCCGGCCGTCAGCCATCATCGAAGCGTTGGATCTCAGGTCACCGGGTTTTGCCCGGACTGCTGCGTACGGGCACTTCGGCCGCCCCGAGTTCCGTTGGGAGAGCCTGGACAGGGTGGACGCGATCAAGAGTGAACTCGGCCTATAGCTGACAGGCCCGCAGCTCGAGTCGTACCCGCGATCGCGGCCTTCTCGGTCGAAGGCGGATTCTGGTACCGCATCCCGGATCACCTGTGGAGCGATCTCGAGATCGGATCAATCGTGCGCGTCCCCCTCGGAGGACGCCGAGTTCGGGGATACGTGGTAGAAGTCGACCAGGATCGCGAGGGTTCTCTGAAGGAGATACTCGCCATCTCGGGCGATGTCCCTGTGTTTGACGGCAAGCTCCTCGAGTCGCTCCGTTGGGCCGCTATCCACTACGTGGGACCGTTGTCCGTGCTGCTGGACAAGTCAGCTCCTCCCACCCTTCCTTCCCGACCTGAGCTCTCTTCTCCCTCTGGATCGCAACACCACACCTCGCAACACCCGGTTCACGATGTGGTGGAGGCGGCCGTTGCCGGAAGACGCCGACCGGTGTCCGCCTTCGTCTCCCATTGGGCAGACGCTCGCTGGGAGGAGATGCTGATACCGGTTGCCGCATCGTCAAGGAGCGCTTTGATCGTGGTGCCAACTGTGAGGGAGGCCGAGGAGATCGCGGAGATCTTGAGCCGGTCTCACGGAGAGCGTGTTGTCCTCGTACCCGACGGAAGCGGATCGGAAGTGACACGAGCCTGGGAGAAGGCGAACTCAGGAGCTGCGATCGTCGTAGGCACCCCACGGGTCGCCTTCTGGCGGATCAGCGACCTTGCCCTGGGATTTGTGCTCGAGGAGGGGCGAAGGGCGATGAAGGATCGCCAGACTCCCACAGTCCACATACGCGACTTGATGAGGACAAGGTCGCGCATCGAAGGGTTCGGGCTGGTGTTCATCGGTCCGACTCCGAGCGTCGAGTTGATTGCCGCCGGCGCCGAGGTCATCCAGGAGACAAGGCCATGGGGTCTCGTCGAGGTCGTAGACAGGCGCGACGACCCACCGGGGTCGGGTTTCCTGTCCGAGCGCTCCCTAGCCGCCCTGCGATCGGCGGTTGGTCGCGGGGAGAGAAGCTTCGTCTTCTCCCACATTCGTGCCGCCGATTCAACGGTGCGCTGCACGTCATGCCGGGCTATCCGGCTGTGTGGGCGATGTGGCTCCCATGTGGCGCGTCAACCCGCGTGCCCGAGGTGCGGCGCCCCGACTGGCCCGTGCCTGCAATGCGCCGGCGAGAGCTTCGAGTCGATGGGGACGATTCCGTCCCGCCTCGTCAAGGAGATCGCGCCCCGGGTGGGCTCGGACAACGTGGGAGAAGTCAGTGACGACCGGCTGATCATGGTGGGGACCGAGCGAGACCTGGCCGGGCTACATGGCCTGGCGCTGGCTGTCGCCGTCGACCCCGACGCTCTCATCCGCGGACACAACTACCGGTCGTCTGAAGAGGCTCTGCGCATCCTGGCCCGCCTGGTGGGCTCGGTATCGAGGAAGAGGGGCCACCGAACGATTCTGCAAACGTCGGAGCCTGAAACGAATCTCCTGGCTGCACTGAAGCGAGGCGAGCCAATCCCGTACCTGGAAGGAGTGTTGGCGCGACGCGCCCGCGATGGCTTCCCACCCTCCACCGAGATGATGGCGATAGAGTCGTCGGGCATCGACCCGGCCGAAGTCTCGGTTCTCCTCGAAGACATCGCAGGGGGGATGGCCCTCGGCCCGGTGAAGGTTCGGGACAGGCATCGCTGGCTCGTGCAGGGCGACTTGAGGCACGTCAAACAGGAGTTGCGCGGCGGTCTGCAACGGCTCCGCGACAGCGGCGCGACAATTCGGGTGGATGTCGACCCGATAGACCTCTGACAGCGCGCCACTACCCTGGCCCGGTGAAAAAGGACGACCCACTACATCGCTGATGGCGCTTTATCCCATCCGCACATACGGAGACCCGGTACTCCGCATGACACCGAAGCCCGTCGTCGAGATCGATGAAAAGATCCGCGTGATCGTCTCGGACATGATCGAGACGATGTATGACGCTCCCGGAGTCGGCCTGGCCGCAAACCAGATCGGCGTTGCGAAGCAGATCGCTGTGTTTGACGCCCAAGATGACCTCGGACCTCGAGTGATGATCAACCCGGAGATCGTGGAGCTCTCCGGAGAATGGGAGTACGAGGAGGGGTGCCTCTCGGTCCCTGGCCATGCCTGGACGATCGTGCGCCCGGCCTTCGCTCGCGTCAAGGCGCTCGACCTCGAAGGCAACGAGGTCGAATACTCAGGGGACGAGTTGCTCGGACGGGTCCTGCAACACGAGATCGGGCACCTCAATGGGAAACTGCTCATCGACGAGCTCCCGAAGCGCGAACGGAAGAAGGCTCTCAAGGATCTACGCGACGAGGCGCTGGGCCTGGCCAGCTACGAATGACTCGAATCGTCTTCCTGGGCACTCCCGACCCTGCCGTGCCCACTCTCCGGGCATTGGGTGAGGAGCACGAGGTAGCGCTGGCTGTCACACAACCGGACCGTCCGGTCGGACGCTCCTCCCGCCCGGCGCCCAGTCCCGTCAAGGAGGCGGCAGACAGCATGGGAATCCCCGTGGCGCAGCCGGAGAGTGGTGAAGAGCTCCTCAGTTCGTTGCAGGGCGCCGGAACCTTCGATGTCGGCGTTGTCGTCGCTTACGGCCGCATCCTGTCCAAAGACGTGATCGATCTGCCCAGGTTGGGCATGTTGAACCTCCATTTCTCGCTGCTACCCAGATGGAGAGGTGCCGCACCCGTCAATCGAGCCCTGATGGCAGGTGACGCGATGACCGGTGTCACCATCATCCGAATTGATGAAGGGCTAGACACCGGTCCGGTGCTGACGGCACAAGCCGTAGACATCCGTGAGGACGAGAACGCCGCCGATCTCACCGAGAGGCTGGCAAAGCTGGGCTCACGACTCCTCGCGGTCAATCTGCCACGGTACGTGTCAGGGGAGCTGGTTCCGGTCGCTCAGAGTGACGAAGGAGCCACTTATGCATCAAAGCTCACCAAAGAGGACCGCGAGCTCGGGACAGATCCGGACCCGCAGTCTTTCGTATCTCGCGTGCGGGGATTGGCGCCCACACCGGGAGCCCGGCTTGTCATCGATGGCCGGCCCCACAAGATCCTCCGTGCACGCCCTAGCAGCGATCAGGTGCCGCCCGGCCGGTGGGAGGCGCGCCAGGGTTGGCCGGTCGTGGGCCTCGAGGGTGGTGCCGTTCGCATCGACTCGCTGCACCCACCTGGTAAGAAGCCCATGACTGGGGAGGATTGGCTTCGAGGGCTACGAGCCGAAAGCGGCGCAACTGGCTGATCAGAGGAGTTACCTGAACCAGCGGCAGCTCTCTTTAGACTCGCCGCAATGACCGGGCCCAAGATCGCGCCGTCTCTCCTTGCCGCCGACTTTGCGAAACTCGCAGACGAGGTGGCTCGCGTCGAGGAGTCTGCCGATTGGCTGCATCTCGACATCATGGACGGGCACTTCGTCCCCAACATCAGCTTTGGGATCCCTGTTATCGCCGCGCTGAGGCCACATACGAAGCTCTACTTCGATTGTCACCTGATGACGACCAACCCGGACGCATTCGTCGAAGAGCTTTCGGCTGCGGGTGTGGACCTGGTCACGATGCACATCGAAGCCATCCCCGATCCGGTGCCCGCAATCGAGCGGGCAAAGGGTCACAACCTCGATATCGGGCTTGTGCTCAATCCAGGAACACCTGCTACAGCAGTCGAGCCATTTCTCGACGTCATCGACCTGGTGCTGGTGATGTCGGTGGAGCCTGGCTTTGGTGGACAAGCCTTCATTCCGGACGTGTTGGGCAAAGTCGAGAAACTGCGAGAATCTGTTGAGAAGCAGGGCCTGGCGACCGATATTGAAATCGACGGTGGCATTACTCCCGACAACGTAGGCCGTGCGGCCGAAGCCGGGGCGAATGTCTTCGTGGCAGGAACTGCGATTTTTGGCGCGGACGATCCCGCCAAGGCTGTGGAAGAACTCAGAAGGACTATTGAGGAAAAATGACTGACCGGGTACTGGTCGCCGACGACGACCCAGACATTCTTTCGGTTGTCAAGGTCAACTTCGAGCTCGAGGGCTTCGAAGTCGAGACTGCGGTGGACGGCGAGGATGCCCTGCAGAAAGCCACTGCCGTTCCACCCAATGCCATCGTTCTCGACATCATGATGCCGCGTATGGATGGGCTTACCGCCCTCCATCGGCTCCGGGCACAGGCTTCCACTGCCAATATTCCGATCATCCTCCTCACCGCCCGAGGCCTCCCTGAAGACAGGGTCAGAGGTCTCGAGCTCGGCGCCGACGACTACATAACCAAGCCTTTCGACATCAACGAGCTGGTGGCCAGGGTGTCGGCGGTGCTGCGCCGAACCCAGGCAGCGCGTGACCTCTCGCCTCTCACGGGCCTTCCAGGCAACTTCCGCATCACCAGGGAGATCGAGGAGCGCATCCACGAGGGAAGGTCCTTCGCACTGGTCCATGGCGACCTGGACAACTTCAAGGCCTTCAACGATCACTACGGATTCATGAGGGGGGACGAGGTGATCCGCTTCTGCGCCAGTTGCCTCACCACCGCGGCGACGACCCTGGGCATCGAGGATCCGTTCATTGGCCATATCGGTGGAGACGACTTCGTAGCCATCATCCCGGCTGGAATGGCAGAGGCCTATTGCAAAGAGGTCGTGGAGCGATTCGACGATGGCATCCTCGACCTCTACGACACAGCCGACGCCCTGCGTGGCTACATCGAGGTCATCGATCGACGCGGGGAGAGGTATGCCTTCCCGGTTGTCTCGCTATCGCTGGGAGTAGCCTCGACCGAAGTGAGAGAGATGAACACCCAATGGGAGGCTTCGGCCGTGGCGGTTGAGATGAAAGAGTTCGCAAAGAAGCAGCCGGGCTCCACCTATCGGATAGATCGCCGGCTCGCCTAGGACAGGCTCTCGGTGCCATCCGACCAGGCGGCCATGGCGCGAGCCTTCGAGCTCGCCAGCCTCCATCGCACCCATCCCAACCCCAGGGTGGGGGCGTTGATAGTCAACCAAAGTGAGATCGTCGGGGAAGGATCTCATCAAGGCCCCGGTCACGCCCATGCCGAGGTGATTGCGATCGAGGCAGCGGGGGACAAGGCAAGAGGAGCTGAGCTGTATGTCTCCCTCGAGCCCTGCAACCATCAGGGTCGTACCCCTCCATGTGTTGACGCGATCCTCGAAGCTGGGCTGCAACGGGTGATCGTTGGCATAGAGGATCCTGACGAGAGAGTGCGGGGATCTGGCATCAGCCGCCTGCGCGCCGCCGGCGTGGATGTTGAGGTCTGGAGGGAGCCAGATCGGGCTGTAGAAGTCGATCCTGGATATTTTCACCACAGGCGAACGGGCTTACCCCGTGTCGTGGCGAAATTCGCGATGACCCTGGATGGCTCGGCCGCCGCTGCCGACGGCTCGTCGCAGTGGATCACGTCGGAGGAGGCGCGCCAGGACGCCCACGCTCTGCGCTCGCAGGTAGACGCTGTAGTGGTGGGCGCCGGAACCGTCCGCGCCGATGACCCGCGCCTTGATGTGCGATTGGAGGGTTACGAGGGCCCGCAGCCGAGACCCGTGATTCTTGCTGGAGGCAAACCACTGCCGGCTGATGCGCTGGTTTGGTCCCGGAATCCGTTAGTGGTGTCCAGCAAGGAGATGGATATACCGGGGGGCGAATCGATTGTGGTGGCAGGCGAGGGCAATCCCGATCCGAGAAGCGCAGCGGCTGCCCTGGCGGACAAGGGGTACCTAGACCTTCTGATCGAGGGCGGGCCGGTAGTGCTCGGGGCGTGGTGGGCAGCCGGCCTCATCTCCTTTGGATACGCCTATCTCGGGGCAAGGGTGGGGGGCGGAGGCGGTATTCAGCCACTCGGCGGCCGTTTCGGGAACATCGATCAGGCGACCTCGGTTGAAATCGTGGATGTGCAATCGATCGGGCCCGATGTGAGAATTGGGTTCCGATAAGGAGCCACTTGTTCACAGGAATTGTCCAGGACACGGGTCTTGTCACCGGCGTCGAGAGCTCTGGCGATGAGATGACGATCACTATCGACTCTGAGATACTCGCCGCGATGTCGGTGGGCGGTTCGGTGGCCGTGAACGGTGCCTGTCTGACAGCAGTGACCGTCGGCGACGGGACGATCCAGGTCAACGCGGTGACCGAGACAATGAACCGAACGAACCTCGGCGACCTCTCTGCAGGGGACAGGGTCAACCTCGAGCTGCCGGTTTCGGCAGGCTCCCTGCTCGACGGCCATATCGTCCAGGGGCACATCGACGCCACAGGGACCATCAGTGGGATCATGAGCGAAGGTGAGTCGGTGCGAATCCGGGTCGACGTCCCCGAGGCGATCCAGCGCTATCTGGTGGAGAAGGGCTCAGTTGCGGTCGACGGCATTTCCCTCACCGTGGCATCGCTTCACCCGGCCGGCTTTGACGTTGCCGTGATACCTCACACACGCGATGTCACGACCCTGGGCCGCCGAGAAGTCGGAGATAGGGTCAACATCGAAGTGGACGTGCTAGCCAAGTATGTCGAGAGGCTGATGGCCAGATGACCTTCGCCAAGATCGAAGACATCGTCGCCGCCTTCGCTCGCGGTGAGATGGTGATCATGGTCGATGACGAGGACCGAGAGAACGAGGGCGACTTGATCTTCGCTGCCGAGGCGGCCGATCCTCAGAAGATGGGTTTCGTCATGCGTCACAGCAGCGGGATCATCTGTTTGCCGATCGAGGGAGAACGGCTCGATGAGCTCGAGCTGCCGATGATGGTCGCCCGCAACACCGACGTTCGCAGGACGGCGTTCACAGTCTCTATCGATGCCGCGGAGGGGACGACTACGGGGATCTCAGCAGCAGATCGGACCCGGACGGTCCTGGCAGTGTTGGATCCCGAGACCAGACCTGAAGATCTGGCCCGTCCAGGTCACATGTACCCGCTGCGATACGAGCCCGGAGGGGTGCTCAAGCGCGCCGGCCACACCGAGGCCGGGGTCGACCTCGCCCGCATGGCCGGGATGTACCCGGCAGCCGTCCTCGCCGAAGTGATGAACGACGACGGCAGCGTCTCGAAGCTTCCCGAGCTCGAGGCTTTTGCCGAAGAGCACGGACTTCTCATCGGGACCATCGCCGACCTGATCGCACACCGACGCCAGGAGGAGAAGCTCGTCGAGCGCGTTGTCGAGGCGAGGATCCCCACCGCTCACGGCTCTTTCCAGGGTGTGGGGTATAGATCTCTGGTTGATGATCGCCAGCACATCGCCCTGGTCTATGGCGACATCGGCGATGGAGAGTCGGTTCTCACTCGAGTCCACTCCGAATGCCTCACGGGTGACGTCTTCGGGAGCCTTCGCTGCGACTGCGGCTTGCAGTTGGAGAGGGCACTGGCTCGTGTTGCAGAAGAGGGGCGGGGTGTCGTTCTGTACATACGCGGCCACGAAGGCAGGGGAATCGGACTACTCCACAAGCTCGCGGCCTACAACCTCCAAGACGAGGGCCTCGACACGGTCGACGCCAATGTGAACCTCGGGCTTCCGGTCGATGCCCGTGACTACGGGGTTGGAGCACAGATCCTCTATGACCTCGGCGTCCGATCGATGCGCCTCCTCACCAACAACCCCAAGAAGCGTGCCGGTATCGAGGGATACGGGCTGTCGATCATCGAGCAGGTCCCGTTGTCGGTGGACGCCACCGATGAGAACAGGGGCTACCTCGAGACCAAGGCCTCCCGTCTCGGGCACACATTCGACCTCGAGGCCGGTGCATGAGAGAGGTCACGGGGTCCCACGAAGCCAAGGACCTGAAGATCGGCATCGTTGTAGCGAGGTGGAATCAGTCGATAACAGGTCGTCTTCTCGACGGCGCTCTGCAGCGCCTGGACGAGTTGGGTGCCGAAGATGTGACCGTCTTGCGCGTCCCAGGTGCGCTGGAGATCCCGGTCGGCGCCCGAGCCTTGGCCGAGCGAGGACATGATGCCATCGTCGTCATAGGTGTGGTCATAAAGGGGGAAACCGACCACTACGACATCGTCGTATCCCAATCGACGAGCGGAGTTTCCCGGGTTTCGCTGGACACCGGGATCCCGGTGGGCAACGCCATTCTCGCCGTCCACGATGTCGAGGACGCTATCGCCCGATCCGAATCCGGTCAGTCGAACAAGGGCAGGGAAGCCGTTGATGCTGCAATCGAGACGGCCACGGCGCTCCGGGCGATCTGAGGTCGCCTGGGACTACGAATGCCACTCCTGCTACCATCTACACCACAATCCAAAGCAAGAGTGGAAGCTGCTGCTTCCCCACCCGGCCCCCGGCTAGAGAAGCATGTGGGAGCCGTGGTCACAGTTTCGAGCCAGATACCTGGCTCGTTCGAGCAGCAAGTTTCGACTTGCTGCTTTTTTGCTGGATGAGACGAACAAGCAAATCAACAGGAGGAAACAGCTATTAGCGAGCTGCGTGTGAACGGCGCCATAAGGGCAAAAGAAGTACGGGTGGTAGCACCCGATGGCTCCCAAATCGGAGTGAAGAAGCTGAACGAAGCCCTCTGGCTGGCCGAGCAACTCGATCTCGACCTCGTCGAGGTCGCACCCAATTCCAAACCACCGGTATGCCGGTTGATGGATTACGGGAAGTACAAGTACGAACAATCCGTCAAGCAACGCGAGGCTCGTAAGAACCAGACCAGGACACAAGTCAAGGAGCTTCGCATGAAGGTGCGGATTGGCGACCACGACTTCGACATCACAAGTCGGAAGACACGCGAGTTCCTCCAGGACGGCGACAAGGTGAAGCTGACGATCCGATTCCGCGGTCGAGAGCAGGAGAGACCCGAATTCGGTCGGGAGCTGCTTGACCGGCTCGCCGAAGACGTGGCCGAGTACGGCGTCGTCGAGCAGACGCCCAAGATCGAGGGCCGCTCGATGACGATGGTTCTGGCCCCCTCCAAGACACACAAGTCCTCATCCGCAAAGCAGCAGCAAGACCAGTAGGAAGGAAATGCTGTGCCAAAGATGAAAACTCATAGCGGCGCGAAGAAGCGCGTCAAGGTGACCGGATCGGGCAAGTTGATGCGCCGGCAAGCTGGTCGCGGGCATCTGAAGCTCGCCAAGGGAAAGAGCACGTTCAGACGCCGCAAGGGCCTGGTCGACCTCGCCCCGGGTGACGCCAAAGTCCTCAAGAAGCAGCTCGGTCGCTGAGAAGCCGGAGGTAGAGAACAATGGCTCGTGCCAAACGCGCAGTACATGCCAAGAAGTCCCATAAGAAGGTGCTGGACCGTGCCAAGGGCTACAAGGGCGCTCGCAGCCGCCGCTTCAAGACCGCCAATGAGCAGGTCATGCATGCGATGCAAGACGCCTACCGGGATCGTCGCGCCCGCAAGCGCGAGTTCCGCAAGCTGTGGATCACCCGGATCAACGCCGCAGCTCGTCAGAACGGGACGACTTACTCACAGCTGATCGCCGGGCTGAAGGCCGCCGAAATCGAGGTCGATCGCAAGATGCTGGCCGAGATGGCCGTGAACGACCCGGGCGCCTTCACACAATTGGTAGAAGCCGCCAAAGGCAAGTAACCGGGTTAGAGCTTCGTCGTGGAGCCGGGAAGGCCACTGACCCACCGCAGCAACACGGTGGTCGAGGCATCCCGGCTTCATCGCGCTCGGGATCGGAAGGAGCGGGGCGAAACCCTGATCGAAGGCCCTCATCTTCTCGACGAGGCACTCAAAGCGGGTGCAGAAATCAATCGGGTGTTCTTTGCCGAGGACGATCCGGGCTTGGATGCCGCTCGCCAGGCGGGGCTGGAGACCTTCGCGGTTGATGAACGCGGCCTGGCCCGCATCGCCGGGACGGAGACACCACGCGGCCCGATCGCAGTGGTAGCCATACCTCGAGAGCCTTCGGCACCGCGCCCCCAGCGACTCCTGGTGTCCTGGGGGGTGAGCGACCCGGGGAACGTGGGGACCATGATCCGAACAGCCGCCGCTTTCGGATGGGGCTTCGGTTATGCCGATGGGACTGCCGATCCCTGGTCGCCAAAGGTCTTGCGCTCCGCTGCCGGATTTCAATTCACCACGTGGATCGGGCGGATCGGGTCTGTCGAGGAGCTGCGAAACAGCGGGCACTCCCCGATAGCCACTGTCGTCAGAGGCGGCGAAGAGCTCTCGAGAGTCGAAGCAGGGAAGGTCGCGGTCCTCATCGGCGAAGAAGCTTCTGGGCTTCCGCGGCCGATCGTTGAGCTCTGCGACGCCTCTTTGACGATTCCGATGCCCGGAGCCACGGAGAGTCTGAACGCCGCAGTAGCCGCAGGGATAGTTGCGTACGCGCTCACCAAATCGTCCGGAGAAAACGACGATGGGGTCTAACCTGCCACGGCACATGTCATCACCCGTGGAAGAGCTCGAAGCCGTCGTTTCGGAGGCACCAGCGAGAATCGACGGTGCGACGTCGGTCGACGAGATCGATGAGGTCGAGGCACAGCTGCTGGGCAAGGACTCGACACTCGGGAGAGTCCGCCGGTCCATGGGGAGCCTTGATCCGGAAGACCGCCCGGTGGTAGGTGCTGCATTGCAGAAGGCAACCGCCGAGATAAATGACTTGCTTGCGTCGAAACGCGCCGGGATCGAAGCGGCAGCTGAGAAGGCCCGTCTCGAGGCGGAGTGGATCGATGTGACACTGGAGTCGGTCTCCTTGCCCCAAGGGTCGCTGCACCTGATCCAACAGACCATTGACGAGGTAGTCGACATCTTCGTGGGTCTCGGTTACCAGGTCGCAGCGGGCCCCGAAGCCGAACTGGCCTATTACAACTTCGATGCGCTCAACACGCCGGCAACTCACCCGAGCCGGCTCGAGTCAGACACGATGTACCTGGACTTCGGCGATCCCGCCGATGAGGTTCTTCTCAGGGCACATACCTCGCCCGTACAGGTCAGGTGGATGGAGAACCACGAACCACCGGTGTACATAGTCGTTCCCGGAAAGGCTTATCGGACGGACACGATCGACGCAACTCATCTTCCGGTCTTCCACCAGATCGAAGGTCTGGCGGTTGACGACGACATCCAGTTCTCAGATTTGAAGGGAACCCTGCTCCAGTTCGCACGTGAGTATTTCGGGCCGGAGACCACGGTACGCCTTCGTCCCCACTTCTTCCCTTTCACCGAGCCCAGCGCCGAGCTCGACATCTCGTGTTTCAACTGCGACGGCAACGACCTCGACTGCCGAGTGTGCAGCGGAGCGGGCTGGGTCGAATTGCTGGGTTGCGGCATGGTCGATCCGAATGTTCTCGAGGCCGTGGGCTACGACCCGGGTAGCGTGTCCGGCTTCGCCTTCGGAATGGGTGTCGAGCGCATCGCGCAGGTGCGGCACGGGATCAGTGACATGCGCACCTACATCGACAACGACATTCGATTCCTGAGGCAGTTCCCGTGAAGGTCCCACTCAGTTGGCTGAAGGAATTCATCGAGCTCCCTACCGAAGACCCGGCGGAGCTCAAAGCGGTCATCGACATGCTCGGTCACGAAGTCGAGGGCTATGAGGAGCTGACGATCGGATGGCAAGACGTGGTAGTCGGCAAAGTCCTGGAGATCTCGGAGCACCCCGATGCCGACAAGGTGCGGGTCTGCCAGGTTGACATCGGTGGCTCCACCGAGCAGATCATTTGTGGCGCGTGGAACTTCTCCGAAGGCGCCTCAGTGGCCGTTGCGGTGCCCGGCGCGGTGCTCCCTGGAGACTTCCAAATCGGTCGACGGGAGATACGTGGGGTCGTATCAAACGGGATGATCTGCTCAGAGAGCGAGTTGAGCCTGGGCGACGACCACAGTGGGATTCTCGTCCTCGACGGCGAGCCGGATCCCGGAACTCTCTTCGACGAGCTCGTGGAGTTGCCGGATGTCGTATTCGACCTTGCGATCACGCCAAATCGCCCTGACATGATGTCGATGATGGGTGTGGCGCGAGACCTCGCCGCCCACTACGGGATCGAACATCGAGTGCCCGAGATCGAATTCGAGACGGTTGACGGCAAGACCAACGTCGAGGTGATCGTCGAAGACCACGTCGGCTGCCGCCGTTTCACTGCGCGTGAGATCCGTGGAGTCACCCCAGGTAGGTCTCCGCTCAGAGTCAGGCATCGTCTGCGTAAGGTGGGGGTGCGGTCCATCTCCAACATCGTCGACGTCACGAACTACGTGATGTACGAGCTCGGACACCCTCTCCATGCTTTCGACGTAGACAAGATCGAAGGCGAAACGCTCACGGTGAAGCGCGCAGCCGAGGGAGAGACCATGGTGACTCTCGACGACGTAACTCGTGAGCTCACCACCGATGACCTGATCATCTACGACAAGAAAGGTCCAACTTCCATGTCGGGGACCATGGGAGGTGCGCGTAGCGAGGTGTCGGAAGAGACCGTCAACGTCCTCATGGAGGCGGCCTCCTGGGATCCGCCGACGATCATGTACATGTCGCGCCGGCATGGGCTTCGATCCGAGGCATCGACCCGGTTCGAACGCGGCGTTGACCCACAGCTCTCCGATATCGCCAATCTGCGCGCTTCGGCCATGCTGGCCCGACTCGCCGGTGGCCACATCCTCGAGGGCTCTGTCGACGTCTCCACGGAAATCGTTCCAGCGGTCGTCGACTTGAGGGTTCGGGACGTAACTCGGCTCCTCGGCGACGGCTTCGATGGGCCATACATCGCCGGAATCCTCGAGCGCCTCGGTATGGAGGTGGCAGGAGATGAACCGATGAAGGTCACCGTCCCCACCTATCGACCAGATGTGACTCGTCCGGCCGACCTGGTTGAGGAAGTCGCCAGGATCCATGGTTTCGACCGATTCGGAGCCACGGTGCCAACGGGTCCTGCCGGCTACCTCACGGCTGAGCAGAGACGGCTTCGTGCTCTACGGCAATCTCTTGCAGGCGTCGGGCTGAATCAGGCCATCAACCTTCCCTTTGTAAGTGAAGAGGATCTAGTCGCTGTGGGCAGGTCCGATGAGGTGGCGCGGATGCTTCGAGTCAAGAATCCTCTGCGTGACGAGGAGGGGAGACTCAGAACGACACTTCTCCCTGGCTTGCTCAACAACGCCAAGTACAACCTGAGTCGTGGCGCCGGCTCGGTCCATCTGTTCGAGACAGGGCTGGTCTTCACGACCGATCGGTATCCAATGGATGACAGACTCCCCAATCAGGTTGAGCGCCTGGGGTGGGTGCTGGTGGGCCCCATCGGAACCTCTGTCATCGGCGAAACGATGCTGGAGCCTGACGCGCCTTACTCATTGGGCCTGTTGCGGCATCTTCTTGCCGCGCTCGGGATCGACGAAGCCCGCGTCGAACATGCTGAGGCACCCGGGTTCCATCCGGGGCGGACGGCCCGGGTATCCGTCGGAGACACCTCGCTCGGTCACGTCGGGGAGATGCTTCCGAGTGTCGCACGTGCTTTCGACCTCCCGGGAAGGGTGGGGGCGGCCGAGCTCGACCTGGGGCCGCTTCTCGAGCCGGTTGGATTGAAGGATGCCGTGACGCCCTCCTCGTATCCCCCGGTCGACTTCGATCTCTCATTCGTTGTCGCCGAGGGAATCACCGCTGCGGCCCTGCTCGAGGCAACTTCTGGCGCCGCGGGAGACCTGCTCGAGGACGCACATGTCTTCGACGAGTTCAAAGGCGAAGGTCTCGGCGGGGGAAGCAGGGCAATTGCGATCTCTTACCGGCTGCGTGCGCCCGACCGGACCCTGACCAACGAAGAGGTGGCACCGATTCGATCCGCCATGATCGCCGCAGGCGAGTCCCGGGGAGCCCGGCTGCGCGGAGCTGAATGAGCTCGGTTCTTCGTGACATTCTCAGCGGGCCGCCTGAGGACGCCGCGCCACGTCTCATCGGTGCACATCTCGTGTCGGACATCGGCGACAAGCAGGTGAGGATCCGCCTGACGGAGGTCGAGGCGTACAAGGGGTCGGACGACCCGGCGTCTCATGCCTATCGGGGCGAGACGATTCGCAACAGCTCGATGTTCAAAGATCCAGGGACCCTCTACGTATATCGATCGTATGGCATCCATTGGTGTGCCAACACCGCTGCGGGACCACCCGGAGTTGGGTGGGGAATCCTCATGCGGGCCGGGGAGATCATCGATGGCAAGGGGGTGGTCATCGGTCGGCGGGGGAGAAGGGACTCACTCACCGATGGACCGGGCAAGCTGACCCAAGCCCTCGGGATCATCGGCGATCACAATGGGCTCGATCTTCTCGACCCGGCGAGCGTGGTCAGGCTCGAGCCCGGAGCGGCCCCGGCTGGTTTGGTCATGGCAACGCCACGCGTCGGCATCTCACGAGCGAAGGACATTCCATGGCGGTTCGTCGAGGCGACTTCAGTCGGATAGCCGAGCCCCGCTACTGCCCCTGCAACACGATGTTTAACCTGACCGTCGATGACACCTGACCAACAGCTTGCCCTCGCTCTGCGATACGCCGATCGCGTCGCCCCCGAAGACGAGCTGAAGCAGAAGCTCGAGCTTGATCGCCCTCTCCGGGTGAAGTTGGGCGTGGACCCGACCGCACCGTCGGTCACTCTTGGATGGGCGGTCGTGCTGCGCAAGCTGCGCCAATTCCAGGAGATGGGTCACACTGCCGTCCTCATCATCGGCGATTTCACAGCCCAGGTTGGCGACCCATCCGACCGGGGCGAGACGAGAAAGCGGCTCACGAAGGCGGAGGTGGACGGTTTCGCCGAGAACGTGTTGCGTCAGTTCAACAGGATTCTGCTCGACGAGAACCTGGAGATTCGCCGCAACTCGGAGTGGCTGGCCAGTATGGACATGGCCCAACTCCTCGAGCTCACATCGGCGGCAACCGTGGCGCAGATGATGGAGCGTCAAGACTTTGCGAAACGTTTCGCCGATGGAGTGCCGATCTCGGTCATGGAGTTTCTCTATCCACTATTCCAGGGATACGACTCCGTGGCGGTGGAAGCCGATATCGAGCTCGGTGGAACCGACCAGTTGTGGAACCTGATGATGGGACGGACCGTTCAGGAGCGCTACGGGATGGACCCTCAGGTAGCTCTCACCGTTCCACTGCTCGTGGGCACGGACGGAACGAAGAAGATGTCTCAATCGCTGGGCAATTACGTAGGGGTGGAGGACGAGCCGTCTGAGATGTTCGGCAAGACAATGAGCCTTCCCGACGAGACAATGGGCCAGTGGTTCAGACTCGCGGCCGACCTCGATCCGGAAAATGTCGATCGCATCCTCGACGAAATCGAATCGGGTGAGCTTCATCCCAACGACGCCAAGCGACTCCTGGCGCGGAGTGTTGTCGCCCTTTACCACGACCAGCAGGCAGCCGAAGAGGCCGAAATCGCTTTTGACGAGGTCTTCAAGCATGGGGGAATACCCGATGACGTGCCGGCGTTTCTACTACCGGAGGACGACCCCGTAAACCTGCCGGCGTTGATCCGCGAAGCCTTCGGAACATCGGGTTCCGAGGCACGGCGACTCATCGAGCAGGGTGCGGTGAAAGTCGATGGGGACGCACTCCACGAGCAGGAGGTGCCACGGGAGAGACTCGCGGGGCGCGTTCTGCAGGTGGGAAAGCGGCGTTTTGCCGGCCTTTCTGAATGATTTGCATAGGGACCCCACCGGGTTACTATTCCGTCAGCAGGGGAGGCGAGCCTCCCCACCCACCGACTCGGTGAGGCGCACACGAAGCGCGCACACCGAGTTTTGATTCTGCACGGGCTGTGCGATATCATTGCCGGCCCACCCGAGATTCAAGAGCGGTGGGACAGCCTTGGGCTCAGGCCCGGGCGGATTGGCATCCCAGAGAGGAAGCCAACGGCGGATTTCGATCCGCCGGCAGTTCCAAGAGGGAACGCCACGATGGATTGCGATCCATCGGCAGTTCTGCGAAGCAGATACTGCAATCTGCCGGTAGTACCGGCAGGCCGGCTCCTTGACAACTGAACAATGTGCTAAAAGCCAGCATGTTCGGACGGAACCTGCCTCGAGCAGGAACGGACCGAACAGCAGAATACGCAACAAACCGATTTCGATCTCACGATCAGATCGGTGCGGTGCAAAGTAGCAATCAAAGCTCTCAGGTTTTCACGACCTGAGACCCAAATTGCAAACACTTCATGATCTGACGGAGCGTCATCTCTTCGATGGCGACCATCTTCGGATGGGAACTCCTGATTTTACGTTGGAGAGTTTGATCCTGGCTCAGGATGAACGCTGGCGGCGTGCCTAATGCATGCAAGTCGAGCGACGCATATCGGAGGGGTAACCCACTGGTATGACGGAGCGGCGAACGGGTGAGTAACACGTGAGTAACCTGCCCCACAGACCGGGATAGCCCAGGGAAACCTGGATTAATACCGGATATTCTCCTTAGACCTCATGGTCTGTTGAGGAAATGCCTTTGTGCTGTGGGATGGACTCGCGGCTTATCAGCTAGTTGGTGGGGTAACGGCCTACCAAGGCATCGACGAGTAGCTGGTCTGAGAGGACGATCAGCCACACTGGGACTGAGACACGGCCCAGACTCCTACGGGAGGCAGCAGCAGGGAATCTTGCGCAATGGGCGAAAGCCTGACGCAGCAACGCCGCGTGTGGGATGAAGGCCTTCGGGTTGTAAACCACTTTCAGGAGGGAAGAAATTGACGGTACCTCCAAAAGAAGCCCCGGCCAACTACGTGCCAGCAGCCGCGGTAATACGTAGGGGGCGAGCGTTATCCGGAATCATTGGGCGTAAAGAGCTCGTAGGCGGTTCAGCAAGTCGGCTGTGAAAGTTCAAGGCTCAACCTTGAAAATGCAGTCGATACTGCTGTGACTAGAGTCTGGTAGAGGAGAATGGAATTCCCGGTGTAGCGGTGGAATGCGCAGATATCGGGAGGAACACCAGTAGCGAAGGCGGTTCTCTGGGCCTCGACTGACGCTGAGGAGCGAAAGCATGGGTAGCAAACAGGATTAGATACCCTGGTAGTCCATGCCGTAAACGTTGGATACTAGGTGTGGCGTCCCGATCAACGGATGCCGTGCCGAAGCTAACGCATTAAGTATCCCGCCTGGGGAGTACGGCCGCAAGGCTAAAACTCAAAGGAATTGACGGGTCCCCGCACAAGCGGCGGAGCATGCGGCTTAATTCGATGCAACCCGAAGAACCTTACCTGGGTTTGACATCACGGGAAAAGCTGTGGAAACACAGTGTCCATTAGGGCCCGTGACAGGTGGTGCATGGCTGTCGTCAGCTCGTGTCGTGAGATGTTGGGTTAAGTCCCGCAACGAGCGCAACCCTTGTCCTATGTTGCCAGCACGTAATGGTGGGGACTCATGGGAGACTGCCGGGGATAACTCGGAGGAAGGTGAGGACGACGTCAAGTCATCATGCCCCTTATATCCAGGGCTGCACGCATGCTACAATGGCCGGTACAACGGGCAGCGAGCTCGCGAGAGTCAGCGAATCCCTTAAAGCCGGCCCTAGTTCGGATTGGAGTCTGCAACTCGACTCCATGAAGTCGGAGTCGCTAGTAATCGCGGATCAGCAAAGCCGCGGTGAATGCGTTCTCGGGGATTGTACACACCGCCCGTCAAGTCACGGAAGTCGGCAACACCCAAAGTCAGTGGCCTAACCCTTATGGGAGGGAGCTGCCTAAGGTGGGGTCGGTAACTGGGACTAAGTCGTAACAAGGTAGCCGTACGGGAACGTGCGGCTGGATCACCTCCTTTCTAAGGAGCAAGTACGAAGTCGAGCCCTGATTGTGGCTACGACTTCTAGCTTCTAGTTGATCGCTGGTTATTCGTTTCGGGCCAAGTTCCCGTGAGGATCAGGTGGAACAAGCAAACGTCGCTGCCATGCAGCGAATGGAGCTTGGATGAGCCTGCAAATCACAGGACGGCAAGATCGAGCACATTGTTCAGTTGTGAAGGAGCAGCACAAGGGACCCACGCTAAGGCGTGGGTTCGCTGAGCCTTCAGAAGCCTCTCCGAGAGGAGAGGCAGAGCTCCCGAAAGGGGGCTAAACGCCTCGAGCAATGCTCAAGGCGCAGGCTTTTTGAGAACTGCATAGCGAGCACAAATATTGTCTTGGATTCTCTATATTCCAAGCTACTAAGAGTCAATGGTGAATGCCTTGGCGCCAGAAGCCGATGAAGGACGTGGCAGGCTGCGATAAGCCTCGGGAAGCTGTCAAGCAAGCGTAGATCCGAGGATGTCCGAATGGGGAAACCCGACCGGGGTCATGCCCGGTCACTCTGGTCTGAACACATAGGACCAGGTGAGGTAAGCAGGGGAACTGAAACATCTCAGTACTCTGAGGAAAAGAAAGCAATAGCGACACCCTGAGTAGTGGCGAGCGAAACGGGTAGAGCCCAAACCTATGCAGTGTGATAGCCCGGTGGCGTTGCTGTGTAGGGGTTGTGGGACCCATGTTCCTGTTCACCGGAGCAGGACTGGAGTTACAAAAGTGGCGGTTAGTCGAACACAGCTGGAAAGCTGGGCCACAGAGGGTAAGAGCCCTGTAGACGAAAACTGATCACACTCCAGATTGGTGTTCCCAAGTATCACGGAGGATATTCCGTGTGAATCTGCGAGGACCACCTCGTAAGGCTAAGTACTTCCTGGCGACCGATAGCGGACTAGTACCGTGAGGGAAAGGTGAAAAGAACCCCGGCGAGGGGAGTGAAATAGTACCTGAAACCATTGACTTACAAGCAGTGGGAGCGGTCTCTTCGGAGGCTGTGACCGCCTGCCTTTTGAAGAATGAGCCGGCGAGTTACCGGTATGTGGCAAGGTTAAGGCGTGAGCCGTAGCCGGAGCGAAAGCGAGTCTTAATAGGGCGTCGAGTCGCATGCCGTAGACCCGAAACCGAGTGAGCTATCCATGGGCAGGGTGAAGCGAGGGTAAGACCTCGTGAAGGCCCGAACCCACCAAGGTTGAAAACTTGGGGGATGACCTGTGGATAGGGGTGAAAGGCCAAACAAACTCGGTGATAGCTGGTTCTCCCCGAAATAGCTTTCGGGCTAGCGTCGTACGTTCCGCACTGGGGGTAGAGCACTGATTGGACAAGGGGGCCTACAAGCTTACCAACTTCAGTCAAACTCCGAATCTCAGTGCGCCAAAGTAACGGCAGTCAGACTACGAGGGATAAGCTTCGTGGTCGCAAGGGAAACAACCCAGATCGTCAGCTAAGGCCCCTAAGTGTGTACTAAGTGGGAAACGATGTGGAGTTGCTCAAACAGCCAGGATGTTGGCTTAGAAGCAGCCACCATTTAAAGAGTGCGTAACAGCTCACTGGTCGAGTGATTCTGCGCGGAAAATGTAACGGGGCTCAAGTACACCGCCGAAGCTACGGGTTTCAACGATTTCGATCGTTGGAGCGGTAGGGGAGCGTCGTGTTGCCATCGAAGTGGCGGCGTAAGCCAGCCATGGAGGCGACACGAGTGCGAATGCCGGCATGAGTAGCGAATGGAGAGTGAGAATCTCTTCCGCCGAATGTCCAAGGGTTCCTGGGGAAGGTTCGTCCGCCCAGGGTAAGTCGGGACCTAAGGTGAGGCCGAGAGGCGTAATCGATGGATAACCGGTTGATATTCCGGTACCACCTCATGAGCGTCCCGGCCGAATCTAACTTGCTAAGGAAAGCCCTTCGGGGCCTACCGACCCAGTTAGTAGTAGGCCAGCGATGGAGTGACGGGGAAGGCTAAACGGACCCAGGCGATGGTAGTTCCTGGGGCAAGCGTGTGGACGGGATCCAGGTAAATCCGGATCCCATTAAGTCTGAGGCGTGATGCCGAGCCGATCTAGGCGAAGCCGTTGAAGCCATGCCTCCAAGAAAAACTTCTAGCGAGCACATGAAGTGCCCGTACCCCAAACCGACACAGGTGGACAGGTAGAGAATACCAAGGCGAGCGAGTTAACTCTGGTTAAGGAATTCGGCAAAATAGCTCCGTAACTTCGGGAGAAGGAGCGCCCCGGTAAAGTCACAGGACTTCGCGTCCTGGAGCTTGAGGGGGCCGCAGTGACCAGACCCAAGCGACTGTTTACCAAAAACACAGCAGGGTGCTAAGTCGCAAGACGATGTATACCCTGTGACGCCTGCCCGGTGCTGGAAGGTTAAGTGGATGGGTTAGCTTCGGCGAAGCCTTGAAACAAAGCCCCAGTAAACGGCGGCCGTAACTATAACGGTCCTAAGGTAGACCACTCTCCGTGCAAGAGTGACTGCCCTCCGTGATGGCAACATCGCGGTTAGCAGCTGGCTATATGCTGGAAACACCGAGTATCCGGTAGTACTCATTCATGTCACACCCTCTCCGTAGGGTCGAGACATGGGCAGTGAAAATCTATCCGGTGCGGTCAATCAGCAGGAAAGGCCAGGTTTCGAGCAGTGGGTCGTCGGCTTTGTCGACGGCGAAGGCTGCTTCTCGATCTCAGTAGTGAGGAACTCCGGGTGCCGACTCGGCTGGCAAGTCCAGCACGAGTTCTCGGTCACTCAGGCAGAGCCCTCACGCCGCATACTCGAAGATCTCATCGATTTCTTTGGCTGCGGAACTGTTATCCAGAACAACAGATCAGACGATCACCACCACCGCCTTTTGCGGTACTCGGTGAAGCGAAGATCTGACCTCGTCGAGCGGATCATTCCGTTCTTCGAAGAACGCCCACTGATGACCACCAAGCGGAACGACTTCGAGTTGTTTGGCAAGGTGATCTCGATGATGACTGATGAACGTCACCTGTCCCGCGAGGGACTCGAGACGATCGCAAGGATCACCGAGAAGATGAATCGCAAACAGCGATCTCGATACCTGGAATCCTCAGAGGCCATACGCCAGCCTCCTTCGTAATCGACGACGAGGGGTGAAGATATGGTCCATACCCCATGGCGACATGGGGATCAATATGAGCGAAATTCCTTGTCGGGTAAGTTCCGACCTGCACGAATGGCGTAACGACTTGGGTACTGTCTCAACCAGAGACTCGGCGAAATTGCAGTGTGAGTAAAGATGCTCACTACTTGCGGCAGGACGGAAAGACCCCGGAACCTTTACTGTAGCTTGACATTGGTGTCTGGCAGTTGATGTGCAGGATAGGTGGGAGACTGAGAAGCGGCGGCGCTAGCTGTCGTGGAGTCAACGTTGAAATACCACCCTTCATCTGACGGCCATCTAACCCGGGTCCATTATCTGGATCGGGAACAGTGTCTGGTAGGCAGTTTCACTGGGGCGGTGGCCTCCTAAAGAGTAACGGAGGCGCCCAAAGGTTCCCTCAGCCTGGTCGGCAATCAGGCGTTGAGTGTAAATGCACAAGGGAGCTTGACTGCGAGACTTACGAGTCGAGCAGGGACGAAAGTCGGGATTAGTGATCCCATGGTGGCACGTGGGTGCGCCATGGCTCAACGGCTAAAAGGTACTCCGGGGATAACAGGCTTATACCCCCCAAGAGTCCATATCGACGGGGGTGTTTGGCACCTCGATGTCGGCTCGTCGCATCCTGGGGCCGTAGCAGGTCCCAAGGGTCGGGCTGTTCGCCCGTTAAAGCGGCACGCGAGCTGGGTTCAGAACGTCGTGAGACAGTAAGACCATTGCTGTCTATAAATTCGGCTATATGCTGGAAAACCCGTGTATCCGACGGTACTCATTCATGTCACATCCTCTTCGTAGGGTGGCGACATGGGAAGTGAAAATCCGATCGGTGCGGATAATCAGCAGGGAAGGCTGGAGTCCTACCTAAGTGGATTCGCCGATGGAGAAGGTTCATTCTCAGTTGGAGTCACTCGACGACTCGACCTGACGAATGGTTTCCAACTTGTTCCTGAGTTCCGGGTAAGCCAGAACGGAGAGAGGGCAACAGTGTTGTCCACATTCCAATCGGTACTCGGATGCGGTTCGATCAGGCAAAACGACCTCAGCAGGTCGTCAGATCGAACTCTGGTCTACGTCGTCAGACGCAGACGTCACCTCATGGAACGGGTCATACCCTTCTTTCATCGAAATCCATTGCTCTCAGACAAGCAACGCACTTTCGAAATATTTGCCATCATCGTTGAATCGATGGAGGCAGGAGCACATCTCAATCGATCGGGTTTCGATCGGCTGGTGCGCCTGGCCTTTCAGATGAACGGGGATGGCCGATACCGGAAGTGGAAGCTACATGAGATCGTAGGAATTCAGAACCCTCAGAGACTATACGCCGAACCCCATCAGTCAGATGGGTGAAGATATAGTCCGAGCTGCATGGCGACATGCAGAGTCAGGCAGAAATGACCTGGCCGCCAACTCCTCTCCCCACTTGAGGAGAATTGGTAGTAACAAAACTGTCGGTCCCTATCCGCCGCAAGCGCAGGAAATTTGAGAGGAGCTGCCCCTAGTACGAGAGGACCGGGGTGGACAGACCTCTGGTGTGTGAGTTGTACTGCCAAGTGCATGGCTCATTGGCTAAGTCTGGACGGGATAAGCGCTGAAGGCATCTAAGTGCGAAGCCCACCTCAAGATGAGATTTCCCACCCGAGAGGGTTAAGGCCCCTGGTAGAAGACCAGGTTGATAGGCCGGACGTGTAAGCACAGCAATGTGTTCAGCGGACCGGTACTAATAGGCCGAGGGCTTGGAATTGAATTCGTAGACAATTGATGTGCTCGCTATGGAGTTCTCGAGTGGCCAACTTGAGACTTGAAGCTTTTGTCCGGTGGCGAGAGCGGTGGGGAACCACCCGTTCCCATTCCGAACACGGAAGTGAAACCTGCCAGCGCCGATGGTACTTGGGGAGCAGTCCCCTGGGAGAGTAGGTCACCGCCGGACATAAACGTCGAAGGGCTGCCGATTACCGTTGGCAGCCCTTCTTTTATGCAAGGAGCCCCGTCTTGGGCGACAGATCCAACAATCGGAAGAAGCCGGCTGGTCGCCATGGGCGACCGACAGGGAAGGGCGGTGGTCAGCCTCGCCGCCAATCTCGTTCTGTCACGTCGGTGCCGGCGGGACAGCTGCCCAAGTGGGTCCGCGAGGAGATTCAGCGTTCGACGCCAAAGGATCGTCGTGACCCGGCGATCAAAGAGCTCTCCTCGGCCATCGACGACTACGCAGACGAGCGTTACACAGCGGCCTTGCCGCGGCTGCGCAAGGCGAAACAGCTCTCCCCGAAGTCGTCGGTCATCCGAGAACTGCTCGGCCTGGCCGCGTATCGCTCCGAAAACTGGGAAGAGGCTCTCCGCGAGCTCAGGACATTCCGCCGGATGACCGGCGACCTGATCCACATGCCGGTCGAGATCGACTGTCTCCGCGCGATGGGACGGAAGTCGGACGTCACCAAGGAGTGGGAGCGCCTGCACACTTTCGACGTCTCGCCAACCATCGATCACGAAGCACGGGTCGTCTACGCCTCTTTTCTCCTCGACGAGGGCCGACCACGCGACGCCTGGAGCGTCATCAAGCCGGGCCGGCTCGTCGCAAATCCTTCACCAGGCGAGTTGCGCCGCTGGTTCGTCGCTGCTCGTGTTGCCCTGGCCGTAGGCGACAAAGAGGCAGCCGGCAAGATCATCGATGCTCTCGACGACCATGAGTTGGAGTTCGAAGGCGTGGAGGAGTTGCGCCAGGCTCTCGACTGATACGACGTACTGGATTTCCGTCACAGCGCCCCGCAACAATCGACATCAGCACTCTCCCCGAACAGACAAGAGGGGAGAGAGACATGGAGACGGACTTCAACCTCGTGGTCCTCTTCGGACGCATTGCCGTCGATCCTGAGATCCGAGTGTTCGACTCAGGGACACGACTGATCCGGTACTTGATCACCGTGCGTTCTGAGTCGCCACGCAAACGGGTCGATGTGATCCCGGTCACCCACTGGGACCCGCCCGACGAACTGACCGAAGATCCAGGAGTCAAGTCGCAACGGATCTGGGTATGTGGTGCGGTGCAACGCCGCTACTGGGAGAGTCCGGACGGACGAAAGAGCCGGATAGAGGTGATCGCTCAGGAGGTGAAGCTTCACGACGTAGACGAGCTCGAGCCAGTCGCTGTCGAAAACTGACCGACGTTCCTGTACAAAGCGTTCTAGGTTTTGCCCATGGCCAAGAGACCACTTGCCGGCCCGGAGGGGGAAGACACCTACGGGAACACCTGGGCTCTGCACTACGACAGCATCTACGACGAGGTGGACGCCGACATGCTCGATCTACTGGTGGAGCTCTCCGGGGAGCCACCACGTGCTCTCGAGTTGGCGGTGGGCACCGGACGGGTCGCCATCCCACTTGCTGAGCGGGGGGTTGATGTCTCAGGCCTTGACATATCCGGCGAGATGCTCCGGGTGCTTGCGGACAAGCCCGGTGGCGGAGAGATTCGCTTCACGCAAGGCGACATGTCCCGATTCGACCTCGACCTGCAATTCCCCCTGGTGTACATCGTCTTCAACAGCTTCTTCGCGATGTCGACACAGGAACGCCAGGTGCAGTGTTTCCGGAGCGTCGCTGAGCATCTCGAGCCCGACGGTCGTTTTCTGCTCGAGTGCTTCGTCCCTGACCTTCGCCGTTTCGACACGGAGAACACGAGGATGAGCGTCACCGAGCTCGGCACGAACGGGGAGCATGCCTACGAGATGGCAGTCCACGATCCCGTGAGGCAACAGATCAGTGCCCAACACGTTCGTCGGGCTACTGACGGGCAGACACATGTCCTCCCAGTGGACCTCCGGTACGCATGGCCCGCCGAAATGGATCTGATGGGCCAGCTGGCTGGTCTTCGTCTGGAGACGAGATGGGGCGGCTACGACCGCTCCCAATTTGGGGAGAAGTCACCCCGCCACATCTCGATCTATCGAAAGGCTTGACTTGGATCGCTTCCTCGACGCTGCCATCGCCGAAGCCGAGAAGGGGCGAGCCGACGGAGGAATACCCATCGGGTCGGTCCTGGTCATCGGTGATGAAATCGCAGGACGTGGCCACAACCAGCGCATTCAACGCGGGAGTGTCGTCTTGCATGCCGAGATGGATTGCCTGGAGAACGCCGGCCGGTTATCTGCCAGCGTCTATCGCAACGCGACCATCTACTCGACACTCTCGCCCTGCTCGATGTGCACGGGAGCAATACTGCTCTACGGCATTCCGCAGGTGGTGGTGGGCGAGAACAGAACTTTCCAGGGCCCCCAGCACCTTCTCGAACAAGCCGGCATCGATGTGAAAGTCCTCGACGACCCGCGCTGCATCTCGATGATGACGAGCTTCATTGCCGAGAACCCGGAGCTCTGGAACGAGGACATCGGAGAGTAGAAAAAGCTCCGTGAACATTGGCGTTTTTTCGACTTGACAGTCGGGTTATGGTGGGAGCAGTCCCACCCGGAGTCCCCATTCGAAGGAGGTCACGCATGCCCTGGTACTGGTCCGACGATATCGCTCGTGTCCTCCTGGATCGCGGGAAGCTTCCGCCTTCGGCGGCATCAACGATGCTCGCTGCCCCGGTCGCATTCCGGAGCGATCTCGACACCATCGAAGAGGCGATCGACTCGTTGCTCGAGGATGATGAGATCCCATTACTTGCCGCCTGACCTCAGGTGAGGGCGGTTCTGACACCGCGCTGGATGATCGCCCACGTCACTGTGGTGGTTATCGCCGTGGTCTTCATCAACCTGGGCTTCTGGCAGCTGCGACGGCTGGATGAGAGAAAGCTCGACAACATGATCACCGAAAGCCGATACCTGGCCCCTCCTCAGGATCTGAGCTCACTGCTCGCGGCAGCGGGGGAAGATTATGCGTCTCTCGAGTTTCGTCGAGCGACCGTCACCGGCACCTTCGATGCCGAGAGCGAAGTGTTGACTCGAAATCAGGTCTATCGGGAGCAAGCCGGATTCCATGTGATCACCCCTCTGCTCGCTGTCGATGGGGAGGCTGTGCTCGTGAACCGCGGCTGGGTGCCGCTTCCTCTGGACACTCCACCAATCACAGAAGCGGCACCTCCGGACGGCCAAGTGACCATCACCGGTTGGATCTCGCCGACGCAGACACGGCCACCCCTCGGCCCTGCGGACCCCGAAGAGGGAGATCTCGCCGTCCTCAATCGGGTGGATATTCCCCGAATCGAAGAGCAGAGCGAGTACGAACTGATGCCCGTCTACCTGGTGCTCGAGGGCGAGCAGGGAAATGAGCTTCCCGTCCCACTTGCTCCGCCGGACTTCGAGAATGAGGGCTCCCACCTGGCATATGCCATCCAGTGGTTCGGATTCACTCTGATCGGCGTGATCGGATACGCCTTCCTCATCCGAAGGACATTGTCGAATTCATGATCCGTCATTCGACATTTGCGACATGACCGAGACCTGGATTGAACTCAACGACGGGCCAGCCCGAATCGAAGTAGTGGGGGAGGGGGCACCGGTGATGGTGATCGGAGCAGCTGTGCCTCTCGCCTGGGCGCGCCCATTTTGCGAGGCTCTCGCCGGGCTGGGCCATCGGGTTATCAACTTCGACTATGGCCCCCCGTCGGGCTGGGAGGGAGATCCGCTCCCGAAGACGTGTCTCGACCAGGTGGACGACGTCGTCGCGGTTCTGGAAGCTCGAGCCGATGGCCCGGCCGCAGCAGTCGGATTGAGCCGGGGTGCGATCACCGCCTATGGGCTGGCTGCGTCGCATCCCTCTCTCGTCAGCCGACTGGTCCTTGCCTTCCCGGTGGCCGGCTTCGCCGACACGATCGGGATCGAAGGCGACGAGCCCGAAGAGAGAGATGATCCGTTGGAGGCACTTGATGCTGCGATTGACACCGCCTTCTCGGCGGAGTTCCTCGCCACGCAGCGCCAGAGGGCGCGCGACCTCTTTCTATCGCCTCCAGGCACAGTCGTACGCGTCAACCGTGACAAGGAGGAGACGGTAGATGATCTGCCGGCCGTCGCGGTCCCGACACTCATCGTGAGTGGGGGAGAGGATCGGGTGGTCACCATTGAGCACCCGGAGCGGCTGAAGAGGGCGATCCCACACGCCACGGCGCACGAGTTCCCAACTGCCTCACACGGTTTCATCATGGAGCATCCCCTCCAATTCGCCGACGTGGTCGACGGTTTTCTGAGGCCCTAGCTCAAACGGATCGCTGTTCGCTGAGGGCGTTGACGTGTCCGGCGGGCGTCTCGAAGAAGGCCATCCAGAGCTCGTACTGCTCGGTCTGATGGACCCGGTGTGGTTCGGATATGAATTCGACACCACTCTGGGTGAGCCGATTGTGCTCGCCGTCGATGTCGTCGACCTCGAAGTAGAGGAGCGGGGCCGAGGCAAACTCGGGTGACTCGGCTCTGCCGAGATACAACCTGATCCCGCCCACATCGAAGAAGGCCATGTTCTGGTCTGGAACGTCAAAAAGGAACCGGAGCCCCAGGACATCTCGGTAGAAGGCAACTGCCTCCTCGATGTCGTCGACAGTCACATGGATTTGGCTCAGACCGGTGACGCTCATCCTTCACCTTTGGCCAGGCCCGGAACCACTTCATACCCGTCTAGATCTAGGAACTGGCGCGGATCGAGCCTGATCTTTGCGCTCCGAGTGCCTGCTCCGACAATCACCCATTCTCTCTCCAACACTTCCGGATCGACCCAGATGGGCACATCGTCTGGGACCCCGAACACCGTGACGCCACCGATCGCCTGGTTGGTTTTATCCAGCGTGTCCTCCGCGCTCGCGAAGCTGACCTTGCGTGCGCCGAGCTTCTTGCGCACGGTCCCGTTGACATCGAGACGGTCTGTGGCCAGAACCAGGCAAAGCGCATACATCCCTTCAGGCTTTCTGCTGCCCACGAGGATGGCGTTGGCCGAGTTATCCATCGGGATGCCATACGCCTGACAGAAGGCCGCCGTGTCGGCTAGATCCGGATCGCAATCCATGACCTCATACTCAACGCCCAACAACTCGAGGTCTCTCGCCACTTCCGGGTGCAAACTCATCTCGATGCTCATCGTAGGTTCTCACAGAGACATGAGTTCTTCGCCGACCAGATAGTCATTGACGTGGGCACAACAATGGAGCGCGTCCTTGCAGACGAGCTTGGCACAAAAGCGACACACTCGTAGCGTCTCCGTCGTGGACCGTGGAATCACCGCTCCAGGGATTCTCCTCGTCGGGGCCATCGGGTTTCTCATCTGGTCGGTCTGGCTTCTGCTGAGCCCTGGAGGATCACATGTGATCGAGCCGGCCCAGCTCGTGGTCAGCGCAGCTACGGCTGGCTACGCGTTCTTCGCCCTCCGCAAGAACGATCCGCTGCACAACCGTTGGTCCCGCTACCTGCTCGTGGCTTTCGGTGTTTTCGGCGCGATCGTTGTTCTCGGCTTGTCCGCAGATCGCAGCTCATCCCGGACGTGGGCCCGACTCGGATGGGCGGCGCTCATCTTCGGATATGTCGGATCGATCGTGGCCTGGATCGGTATACGCAAGTATCGACTGGCGACGGTGACTGCGGCGATCGTCGGGCTGGTGATAATCGGTTCCGGCGTCGGCCTGACATTGAACTGCGATCTGAGCATCCAGCGGTCGTGGTGCAATCCAGACTTCGAGAGGGAGCAGACCCTTGCCGAACAGATCGAGATCGACGGTCAGCTCGAGCGTTCCGGGCGCACCAGCGGGTCGCTGGGCCCGGCGATGGTCAGCTACTTCGTTGCCGACGGGGTCTCGATACCAGACGTGACCGACCCGCCGGGGGAGTGGCGATACGAAGAGCAGCCGACCCAGTCGATTGAGATCGACCGGGGTCGCTTCACCACGGACGTTGGGGAGTACTCCGACTGCCGGCTCGACGTCAAGATCGAGGCCGTGCCGGCCGGCAATCGGCAATCCGTTTTCGTCAGTTGCGGCGCTTCGTCCTGATCAGTTGGAGGCCGCCTCGGAGCCGTGCTCCTTCTCGTGCTCGGCAATCTGCGCCCGAACGTCGTCCATGTCGATGTTCTTGACCTGACCGACGAGGTCTTCGAACATCTCGGCCGGCAACGCACCGGGTTGTGAGTAGAGGATCACCTGCTCCTTGAACACCATGAGCGTCGGTATCGAGCGGATGCCGAACGCCATTGCCAGTTCCTGCTGGTCTTCGGTGTCGACCTTGGCGAACACGATGTCGTCGTGCTTCTCGGACGCAGCCTCGAAGGTGGGAGCAAAACTGCGACAAGGGCCGCACCACTCTGCCCAAAAGTCGACGATGACCGTGTCGTTGTTCTGAACCGTCTCGTCGAATGTCTCTTTTGTGAGTGCCACTGTGGCCATGAAAAATACCTTCCTGGATTTGTTGGATTCCCCATCTACAACCCTATCTCTGCGCGATTTGTTCCGGGAGATCGGCTCCCTGAGGCTAGGACGCACGCTCGTTGGAACTGGCTCTCCGGCTCGCGACCTCATCGTGGGCGTAGGCGGAGCGCATCGTCCTGCCTTGGCCTGTAAGGTGCCGCGAATGCCGACCCTGCAGAAGATCCGATATTCGGACTGCGACCCGCAAGGCATCGTCTTCAACGGCAATTACGCCCGCTATTGGGATGACGCGGCGACCGACTGGCTAGAGGAATTGGGGTTGGGTGGTCCTGAGGTCGGTGGAAACGGCGTCGAGGTTGTCACCGCGCGACTCGAGATCGACTTCAAGTCCGCGGCGCGCCTGGGTGACACTCTCCAGACGACGATCCGGGTCGAGCGATTCGGCACCGCTTCGATGGACATCGATGTCGAGACGACACTGGCCGGGAGCGATCAGGTCGTCGCCACCGGCAAGCTCGTGTGGGTTTTCGTCGATCCGGAGCATTTCCGGCCGGTACCTGTGCCCGAACACATCAAAGATCGGCTGCAGAACGCAACCTCGTCGAAATAGGCCCTGACCAGGGGAAAGGACACATCACATGGAGCTAGGAGCGTTTTCGGTCAGTCTTTCGGTCTCCGACATGGACGAGTCCCGAGACTTCTACCAGAAACTGGGTTTCGAGGCGGTCGGAGGCGACGAAGAGTCGTGGCTGATCCTGAGAAGTCCCGACTCGACCACGATCGGGCTGTTTCATGGGATGTTCGAAGGGAACATCCTGACCTTCAACCCGGGATGGAACTCGGATGCCGAGGAGATCGATGAATTCACTGACATCCGCAAGATTCGTGATGATCTCATCGATGCAGGGCTACAGCCGGACAACGACACAACGGGAGACTCAGAGTCCGGTCCGGCTAGTTTCACACTGACCGATCCCGATGGGAATGCGATCCTGATCGATCAGCACCGCTGAGCCCGTCCCTCCTCTAGTTCGCCCATAATCCACGTTATGTCAAGTAACAGTGGATCCCGACTTGGGTGTTCTCCCCCTCTTGGGGTTGCTCGCCGGTTCTACATCCGTTGGTGATAGGTAAGGGCCATTGCCACACACTCACGAAGCTCGTCGGTGGGCCAGGGCTCACCGATCTTGAAGAGCAGCGCCCGCTCTCCGTCATAGGTGAAGGTGTCCCCGAAGAGGTCCTCGAATTGGCCTATGAGATTCGTCGAGCAGATGAAGTACATCGCATAGTCGTAACCCGAGTCCCGTCCGGCTGGTGCGAGACGGATCGTGCTGCCACTGCCAGTTTCGACTGTGCGGTAGGCGGGCTGTCCCCATTTGATCGACTCTTCGATCGGACCTACACCTTGGGTCTCCTCGGCGGTTTCGAGAATGAGCCGGCGCATCTCGAGCAACCCGAGGCGCACATCTTCACCATATGAGTCGTAGGCGGCGGCCACCTGAGAATCGAGCTTCTCGGTGCTGGCCATGTCAGAAGTCGTCATCGGGATTCCAGTGTTGCTCCGCAGGACTGTAGCCCCGGCTCCCCCGGCCGACGGCCATCCGCTCTCATTCAGGATTCCAGGGCGGCGCGGCGCTCGAGCAGAGCCTCTTCCAACAGACGACGCACACCCGGGAGTCTGGCTTCTTCCACAGAATGCACCTTGACGTGGCGCATCCGTGCACCAGTGCCCTCCAAAAGACGGTCGGGGTCGGGCAAGCCTGCCCCCTGGTAGAACCCGAGGTTCACCCATGACGTGTGCGGCAGGATGTAGGCGTACCCCTCACTCATCTTTTTTGGGCCGAGCCCGTATGTCGCCGCACGATCGCCCAGCCGAACCACCTCGACGGCATCCGGGTGCACTTCGAAGGCGAGATTCCGCAGTCCTTCGGCAACAGGCCTCATCTCGAGCGCAGTCATCTCGAGCAGCTCTTGGAAGGTACCGAACCTGGTCTCAGCCATTTGTCTCCGCCTTCACGGTATCAGCAGCCATCGAGTCGGGCCGACGCGTGCCGTGACAAGTCCCCTCCTAGTCCTTTGCAAGTCGTCTGACGCACCCTCGTCCGATGAGAAAGACATCTTCCACCTCGGGAGCCTCACAAGATCTCGAGATCATCGGTACATCACGACGCTGGGATAGGCCCGGATTCCGCCGGGCAGTCATCGCGACATTGGCCGTTCTCATAGTGCTGATGGCAGTCGTACCGCCTGCCGAAGCTGCGTCGGTGAGCTACAGCGAGGAAGTGAAGCTGGCCGGTGGGGCCTGGATCGAGGAGACCGAAACCACCTTCAGCGACCTGACAGTGAAGGTCTTCTATCTGACGACGCGATCCAGTGACTTTGGGAAGACACACTTTCGCGATCCGCAGGTGACGCTCTTCTATACCCACGAGTTCACCGATCCGGACACCGGCATCGTCACACGTACTGAGTACGAGGGTTTTGCCGCCGAACATGGTGGAACATTCGATTTCGACCCCAAGCTGGGATCAGCCGCAGCTTCGCTAACTGTTCCCCTCTACGGCTATGTCTGCATCGAGGACGGCCCGGCGGGCGTTGTGAGCACCTGCGAGGAGCTTCCGCCGGCAACGGTGGTCATGGAACTGAGTTGGATCGGCACGGGCCCGATAGTGCACGACGAGTTCGGAGACTCGGTCACGGAACTCCCCTGGTTCAAGTACCACAATCGGTCGGTCTCCGATTCCCGAGCGGCCGTGTTGACAGGATCAGTCGCTGGTGATGGCCTGAACCTGGCCGCCGGGCAAGCCGACGTCGGCGTGTTGCTGGTAGGGAAGTATGCAGAAGAGACGGTGACCCCGGGCTAGGCCTCACACGAGTCTCGCTGCTGCGCTCCTACCTTCGCGGCAGCGAGAGTTCCAGCGCTCCAAAGAGTCGGTCAGCATCGTCCGTGCCGATCCTGAAGATCCTGCCATCCTCCAATTCCAGCTCTACTCCGTCGAGCCCCCACACGTTGTACATCCAACCATGCGGGATCTTCCTGACGCCGAACCCGTACCACCAGGGTGTGCGTACCAGCGACACGTCCGATATCTCGGCCATCCCGTAGGAACGCCGAGGTTTCCCGAACCCGAATGCGGCCGAAATCTCGTCGTCTGCGATCACCACCTCGAGTCGCTGAAAGTAGACGAGCACGAAGAAGACGGCGAGCGTGAACCCGAGCGTTGAAAGTGTGAGTGTCAGAGAGCCTGACAACGACGTTGAGATCACCACTGCGAGAAACAACGGCAGGAAGAGAAGCCAGGTCCTCCCCCATTGCACGTGGTGATAGCTCATCGGGATCCATCTTATGGAGATCCTGACATCCGACCCCACCGCGAGGACATAGAGAGGCATGGGACCTGATGCGTTCGATTTCTGGGTCGGCGAGTGGGACTGCGTGACTGAGGCCGGCAAAGCCGCCAACACCGTGACCCGGGAATACGAGGGGAAGGTGCTCGTGGAACGCTTCTCGATCTTGCCCCCACAAGCATGGACCGGGATGAGCGTGTCGGTGTATTCAGAACTCGACGGCTGGCGTCAGACCTGGGTCGACCAGAGTGGCAACTATTGGAACTTCGTGGGACAGATGGTCGACGGTGACCCGTGCTTTGCGACGGCCGGCCGGGTCGATAGTGACCAGCTCTTCAAGAGGATGGTCTTCTCCGATATCGAAGAAGACAGTCTCTTCTGGCGTTGGGAGACCTCGTCCGACGAGTCCGAATGGAACATCGCGATGACGGTGTCCTACCGCCGCAGGAACTAGCCACTCCCCTCCCCCGGGTCAGGTCCGTGTCAATCGAACTCAACCGATCGCTTGGCAAAGCCGAACTGGAAGTCATCGATGACGGTCCGCGGCGCATCCGCCGGATCGGATGCCGCACCGAGAGCAATGAACAACGGAGTGAAGTGCTCCACGGTCGGATGAGCGTAAGGCATCCCAGGTGCACGCTCATAGTTGGCCAGGGTGTCGAGATCCCCCGCCTCCAAGGCTTCGGCCACCCAGAGGTCGAATTCCCGGGACCAACCGGGTATCACG
>ERZ869936.204-NODE-204-length-69773-cov-7.552956_pt1 | contig 69773 bp, 72 predicted proteins | sample MGYA00520876_ERZ869936 | MGnify/ENA primary metagenome ERZ869936 (study PRJEB32218, sample SAMN09650985) | biofilter metagenome | isolation source: enrty point of leading RO module | place: Saudi Arabia: Thuwal, RO plant located on Red Sea | collected 2016-02-17 ... | reverse complement strand
GGGCGGCGATGCGCCGGCGGCCGAGGACGAGCCGCAGGCGGCCGCGCTGCTGCCGACGCCGAGCGCGGCCATGACCCGCAGCATCGAGCCGCCGCCGACGCTGCGGCCGATGCCGGCCAGGAAATCCCGCCGGCTGAGCCGTTCGCGCGGGTCGTTCATGTTCCGATTGTGCGGCGGCAGGCTGCGCGCGGCAATGCGCGCCAGGGAATAAGCGGCCGGCGTCAGTCGGCCGGGTAACGCTCCAGCAGCGGCCCGAGCGCGTCTTTGAGCGGCCGCAGGTGCGCGTCGAAGTGCCGCCACTGCGCTACGCCTGTCGAATACACCGGCTGGCGCACTTGCTCGGAGCTCGGCGTGCGCACCGCGCGCTCGGTCTCCCAGAAGCGCAGGCAGGCGTCCTCGAACGGCAGGCCGCAGTACTCGAGCAGGCGGCGCACCTGGCCCTCGGTGTCGGCAACGACGTCCTCGTAGTGGACGCGCAGCACGCGGCCGGGCAGGACGTCGTCCCAGTGATCCATCAGCCGCACGTAGTCGCGGTAATAGTGGCCCAGGTCGCGCAGGTCGTAGGTGAAGGTCTGGCCGCGCGCGAACAGCTGCTTGTAACAGGAAAAACAGCCGGCGAGGGGGTGCCGCCGCGCGTCGATGATCCTGGCGTTCGGCAGCAGCAGGTGAATCAGGCCGATGTGCTGAAAGTTGTTCGGCATCTTGTCGATGAAGTACGGCAGCCCGTGGCGCTGCACGCGGGTCGAGGCAAGGTAGCCCTCGCCGAGCGCGCGGCATTCGTCGGCCGTAAGCCGCGCGAGTACCTCCGGGTACAGCGACGCCGGGTTCTTGCGCGACTTGCGCCCCAGCCGCCGGGAGATCGCAATGATGTCCGGCAACTCGGCCGTGCCCTCGACCAGGCTGTGGCTCGCGAGTATCTGCTCGAGCAGCGTCGAGCCGGCGCGCGGCAGGCCGACGATGAAGACCGGGTCCGGTGCCGGGCAGCCCCAGCCCTCGCGCGCAGCGAAGAACTCGCGGTCCAGCGTCTTGATCTGGCGCGCCGTGTCGAACACGTTGACCTTCGGGTTGTAGCGATGCTGCCGGCGGCGGATCGCGTTGCCCTTTTCGTAGTGCCCGAACGCGGTGTCGTAGTCGGCGCGGTCCTCGTACGCTTTGCCGAGCGCGAAGTGCAGGTGCGCCTGGTCGTCCGGATCGCCGTCGTCGGCCAGGCGCGCGCGCATGGCGTCGAGGTCCGCATCGGTGAAGCGGAAAGTCTTCAGGTTGGCGAGGCTCCACCAGGCCTCGCCGGCGTGCCGCGCCAGCGCGACGTTCTGCCGGTAGGCCGCGACTGCATCGTCGACGCGGCCTACCGTCTTCAGCGTGTGGCCGTAATTCATGTGCGCCGCCGGCTGGTTCGGGTAGTCGGCCAGCAACTCCTCGTAGATGGCGAGCGCCGGCACGTGGTCGCCCTTCTGCACCAGCACCGTGCCTTGCAGCAGCCGGAAGTTCGGGTTGTTCGGCTCGGCTGCCAGCAGCCGCTCGACCTGCGCCAGCGCTTCGGGCAGCCGCTGCCGCCGGTACAGCAGGGACGCGTAGTTGTGTCGCGCGACGTGAAAGTCCGGCGCCAGCTCGAGGCAGCGCTCGAGCAGCTTCTGCGCGTCGTCGAACTGCCCGACGCGGATACCGATCTCGGCCAGCAGCCGGATCGCGTTGACGTCGGTCGGGTGCCGTTTCAGCAGCTCGCGGGCAAGGGTCTCGGCCCGGGCCAGTTCGCCGGCGGCGGCGAGCCTGGCGGCCTCGATCACCTCCGGGTGTTCGGCGCTGACCTCGAGGTGGCGCGCGAAGGCGGCCTCGCTGCCTGCGGCATCGCCGGCGGCGGCAAGCTGATCGCCGAGCGCCCGCCAGGCCGTGCCGTGTCGCGGCGCAATCTCCGTTGCGCGCCTGAGCGCCACGAGCGCCTCGGCGCCGCGGCCGGCGGCGCCGAGCGCGAGACCGTACTCGCACTGCGCGTCGGCCGAGTCCGGCTGGCGTGCGACGAGTTCCCGGAGAATGTCGAGCGCCGCGGCGATGTCGCCCTGGCGGCGGCGCGCGGCGGCCAGCACGAGCTGCGCCGGGTCCGCGTCGGGGTAGCGATCGAGCACGGAACGCGCGGCGCGTTCCGCGGCCGCGGCATCGACGGGCAGCAGGCGCGTAGCCTCCCGGAGCGCGGCGACCACGTCCTGGTGTTGCGTGTCGGTCGTCATACCGTCGCCCCGTTCGGGCGTGCCTGGGGCTATCCCGGACATAGTCTTTTTATATGACTGAGAGTGATTGACTCGCATCTTGGGCGGCGTAGACTCGATCGTCAATGCAGTGCCCGCGGTCGGTCAGCGTTCTTCGACGCTGCGCGGCGAGCGCTGCGCATCACCAGGATGTTGTTCGGGGGAGCGACCATGAAGGCATTTCACCGTAAACCTCTGGCCGCCGCGGTATCGACCGCGCTGGCCGGTTCATTGTTCATGACGACGGTCCAGGCACAGGGCTCGGGTCAGCCGGCGCTCGAGGAAATCGTCGTCACGGCGCAGAAACGCACCGAGAACCTGCAGGACGTGCCGGTCTCCGTGCAGGTGCTGGGCAACCAGCAGCTCGAGGATCTGAACCTCGAAAACTTCCGTTCCTACGTCGAGTTCCTGCCGACCGTGTCCTGGGAGTCGGAGCGCCCGGGCGTGGCGCAGATCTACATGCGCGGCATCGCGAGCGGCGGCGACGGCGTGCACTCCGGCTCGATGCCGAGCGTCGGCGTGTACCTGGACGAGCAGCCGATCACGACGATCAATCACATCCTCGACCTGCACATGTACGACATCGCCCGGATCGAGACGCTGGCCGGGCCGCAGGGCACCTTCTTCGGCGCGTCGAGCCAGGCGGGCACGCTGCGCATCATCACGAACAAGCCGATTCTCGGCGAGACCGAAGGCGGCTTCGACGTCGGCATCAACACGATCAAGGACGGCGACCTGGGCTACACGCTCGAGGGCTTCTACAACCTGCCGGTCGGCGACCGCGCGGCGCTGCGCCTGGTCGGCTGGCACATCGAGCGCGGCGGCTGGATCGACAACGTCGAGAATTCCGTGACCCTGCGCGGCGTCGGTGTGACCAACACGAACACGGCACTGGTCGAGGACGACTTCAACGACCAGACGATCAGCGGCGCGCGGGCACTGCTCAAGGTCGACCTGAACGACCGCTGGACCGTGACCCCGGGCCTGATGGTGCAGCAGAACGACTCGAACGGCGTGTTCTTCCACGACCCGGAGGACATCGGCGACCTCGCGGTCGACCGCTACTTCGACGAGTACTACGACGACTCCTGGTACCAGGCCTCGCTGACGCTCGAGGGCGAGATCGGGGACATGGAGTTCGTCTACGCGGGCGCCTATCTCGACCGCGACGCGGACAGCATCTCGGACTACACGCACTACGCGCAGTACCTCGACAACTACTACGCGTACTACTACAGCTGCTATCACACGGATTCGACGACGCTGAACTGCACCGACCCCAGCCAGTTCATCTCCGGCGACGAGACCTTCTCGCGATCCAGCCACGAGCTGCGCCTGCAGTCCTCGGGCGAGTCCGACCTGCGCTGGACGGTGGGACTGTTCGCGCAGCGCCAGGAGCACGATTTCGACCTGCGCTGGAACGTGCCGGACATGGACCCGACGTTCAACCCGATCCGGCTGAACTCCTGGCCGTACGGCACGGTGGTGCAGGGCGCGAACGTGGTCTGGCAGACCAAGCAGATCCGCGTCGACCGCGACAAGGCGGCCTTCGGCGAGCTGAGCTACGACTTCACCGACGCGCTGACCGGTATCGTGGGCTATCGCTATTTCGACTTCGAGAATTCGCTGTTCGGCTACACCGGCGGCCTCAATCGCTGCCTCGACGCCAACGACATGCCGCAGTACCCGTGCTTCGACGTCGCGCCGAACGTGGACGACGTTTCCAAAGGCCACGGCGAGTCGCTGAAATTCAGCCTCAACTACAACCTGTCCGACGACCGCATGGTGTACGCGACCTACTCCGAGGGCTTCCGCGCCGGCGGCGTCAACCGCGCGATCGTGCCGGGCATCGCGAAATACGAACCGGACTTCGTCGACAACTACGAGATCGGCTGGAAAACGATCTGGATGGACGGCCGCTTGCGCCTGAACGGCGCGGCCTACTTCCTCGAGTGGGAGAACTTCCAGTTCGCGTTCCTCGACTTCGCCGTGTCGCCGCTGACGATCATCCAGAACATCGGCCAGGCGGAGACGACCGGCTTCGAGTTCGACCTGACCTACGCGGCGACCACCGATCTCACGCTGTCGCTGGCCGGCTCGTTCAACGACGCCGAGCTGAAAGAGCCGTACTGGCGCACGGCCGACGATCGCATCAACGGCGAGCCGCCGCGCGCGCCGGCCGGCACGGAGATGCCCTACGTGCCGCGCGTGCAGGGCACCTTCATCGCGAGGCAGAACCTGGAGTTCGGCAACTTCCCGGGCCACCTGCAGGCGGCCATCGCCTATACCGACGACTCCTGGAGCCGTCTGGACGTCAGCGAGCGCCGCAAGCAGTCCGGTTACACGCTGGTCAACCTGGCCGCCGGCATCGAGGGCGAGGACTGGACGCTCGACCTGTTCATCGACAACGTGACTGACGAGCGGGCGCAGATCGTCCGCTACCACGCCGACTACTTCGATCCCTTCGGCGAGATCACCCAGGATTCGGCCTCGGGCGTGAACCAGCCGCTGACGGTCGGGCTGAGGTACGGCCGCCGCTTCTGAGCGCAGGCAAAAAAAGGCCGGTCCGGCGGATGCCGGACCGGCCGAACAGCCGGTCGGGTTGGGTGGATCAGGGGGGATCTCGACGTTTCCCGACCAGCGTATTGCCTCTCGCTAGGCCACCTCGCTCAAAGGCCGGCCGACAGGCGGTCCAGGTTGATCAGCGGCTCGTCGATATCGTCCGCCAGTTTCGCTGACTTCTCGAAATCGTCGCGGGCCCCCGTCACGTCGCCCGTGATGGCGCGCAGGACGCCGCGATTGGACAGCGCAATTGCGCGATCGCGAAGCTTCTGGCGTACCACGGCCGAGTGCAGGTAGCCCGGGTCCGCATCGCGGCTGCGCAGCTCGATCGCGGCCTCGCAGGCCGCGGCGGCCTTGTCCAGCGCCTTCGTCTTCACGTAGGCGACGCACAGGTTGTTGTGCGCCGCGAAGTCGCTCGCGCTCACGCGGCGCGCCGTTATCTTCTCGATCGCCTCGGCGTAGCGCCCCTCGGTGACGAGATCGCCCCCGGCGAGGTTTTCGATCGCCATCATCCGGAAGGTCGGTGGCTGCTGTTCCCCGGCGACACTTCCGGCCGACCAGCAGGCCAGCAGCGCCGTCGTGGCGATGAGCAGGCGTTTGCCCGGAAACAGGCGGGGAGTCGTCGTGTACATGTCAATTTCTCCTGGTGACTCGAACGTTCGGCGGTGTGCGCCGGTCCCGCGGAGGACGCGTTCAAGGTAGCCAGGCAGTGTTGCCGCGACAAACGAATAAAATCCGGCTTCAGCATGAGAAAATTTCACGCGGCATCAGCGAAAGTCTGTAACGTCCATTCGCGCAGCGCGCGGATCTCGGGGCGTTCGCTGTCTTCCTCGGTGCACACGACGCAGTAGTTGTCCGCCGTCACGAGTTCGTAATCGAACAGCCGCACCAGCCGCCCGGACGCGAACCAGGATTCGGCCAGCGGCAGCGGCACCAGCGCGGCGCCGAGGCCCTGCTCCGCGGCGCGCGCCACGGCGATCATCGAGTCGAGGCGAATGACGTTCGCCGTCTTGGGTACGCGGATGCCGGAGCGCTCGGACCATGCGCTCCAGGAGTTCTCGCGACTCGAGTGCACGACGATCGGCAGGGCCTTCGCGACCTGCCAGCCGGTGATGTCGAGCTTGTTGCGGAACTCCGGCGAGCAGGCCGGCACGAGCCGCAAGGGAAACAGCCGATCTCCGGAGAGCCCCTGCGGCAGCTGCCGGAACAGGCGTATCGACACGTCGGCCGAGGACGGGTGCCGCTCGGAGGTCTCGTCGCTCGTGTCGATGCGTATGTCGATATGCGGATGCGCCGCAGTGAACTCGGTCAGCCGCGGCACGAACATTTCGCTCGCGAAAAACGGCTGCACGGACAGGCGCAGTGACTCGCGCCGGTAGTCTGAGCGCAGTTCGGCGGCGACGTCGTCGACCGCCGCGACCAGGGGCGCGGCGGCCGCGAACAGCTTCTGCCCGGCAACCGTAAGCTCGATGTCGCGGCCGCGCCGGTCGAACAGCTGCACCTGCAGCTCTTCCTCGAGCTTGCGCACCTGGTGACTGACGGCCGAGGCCGTGACGAAAAGCTCCTCGGCGGCGAGCCGGAAACTCGTAAGCCGCGCGGCAGCGCAGAACGTGCGGATGCCGCGCAGCGACAGTGGTTTTCTGGTGGCATTCATGTCTCAGCTGCCGCAACAGGGCCGTCGGGCGGTGCGCCCGGCGGCCTCCTGGAACTGGACAATGCAGGATTCGTACCGCCCCGGCGGCCTGGGCCGGATGATTTTTATTGCGAGTATTCAGGGGCTTGCCCGACCACGCCGGGAACCGCCGTGCACCGTTCGTGGGCACGCCGGGCAAGGGGCGCGCCGCCAGGGTGCAACGGCGCGACGGGCGCGGCCGCCGCGGCCGCTCAGGTTTGCGCTTCGTCGAGCCCGAGAGCCGTCAGTGCGCCGATGGCGGATACCGTGGCAAGCGCCAGGATCGCGCCCGCCGGCCCGAAGGCCGCGGCCGCGCCGGCGAACGCGCCGCCGACCAGCAGCATGATGCCGATGATCGTGTTGCTGACCGCGACGTAGGCGGCGCGATTGTCCGCCGTCGCAATGTCGACGAGGTGCGTCTTGCGGCCGAGGCGTACCCCCGCGTGCGCGACCGAGAGCAGGAAATACGCGGCGGGGAACCACCACAGGCCGACCGCGTCGTCGGCAAGGCTCGCGACCGCGAAGGTCAGCAGGCCGGTGGCGGCCGCGAGCGCCGCGGCCGCGGCCATCACGAGCCGGCTTGACCGGTCCGACAGGCGGCCCCAGACCGGGGCGCTGACGAAGCTGGCCGCGCCCGAGGCGATCATCAGTGCGCCGAGCCCGGACAGCGCGTCGCCCGACGCGCCGCTCATCAGGCTGACGTAGAACGGTGCGACCAGCGCCGTCGATATCAGGAGCGTGCGCACGATGATGAAGTTGCGCAGCTCGGCGTCGTCGCGGATCAGCGCCAGCTGTTCGATGGCTTCCGTGAAGGCGTTGCCGCCGCCCTCCGTCGCGCCGGCGTACTCGTTCAGCAGGCTGTAGAGCCCGGCCGACAACAGCCAGAGTCCGCCGGCCGCCGACAGCAGCAGCACGTAGAAGCTCATGCCGCGCCCCTCGGCGCCGGGCAGCATCCCGGCTACGCCGACGGCGACGATGACGGCACCGGCGATCGAGGATGCGTAGCCGCTGACCGAGCCGCGCCGCGTCTTCGCGATCGTCTTGCCGAGCACGTCCTTCGATGCGACCGAGCACACGCCGCGCGACAGGCTGAAAACGACCAGCAGGCCGAGCACCAGCCAGCCCGCCGTCGCGCCGCTGGTCAGCGTGACCGCGAACGCCATCGCGAACACGCACAGCCCCTGCGCGACGCTGCCGGCGACCCAGAACCACTTGCGCACCGGTACCTCGCGTATCCACCTGGCGATGAAGAGCTGCGGCAGCAACGACAGCGACTCGCGGATAGGCACCAGCAAGCCGAGCATGAACGATGGCGCACCGACGTTCGTCAGCAGCCAGGCGAGCACCAGCTTGGGGCTGGCCAGCAGGTCCCCGATCGAGGTGCCGGTCAGCGAAAAGACGTGCAGCAGGTAATTGCGCGGCTGCTCCCGGCAGGACTCGTCCGGAATGTCGGTGCAGACCCGGGCATCCTCGTCGCCGGTCAGCATGCCGTACAGGTCCCGGGCCGGCCCGGGCGGGGCCTGGGTCGTGCTCATCGATCGTCATCCTCGCCAGCGAGCCGCAATGGTAACGCGCCGCCATCGGTGGCGGGTCCGCAACTTGTAATTGCATGTAACAGGCCGGCCGCGGCGGCAGCTTGCTTTCCGCCCGCGTTCGCGGAAGATCGGGGAAAACCGGAGGGGATGCATGAAAACTATCAGCACGTGCCTGTTGCTGGCGCTCGCCGCCGTGCAACCCGCGAGCGCGGCGGAGGAGGCCGGGCGCTACGCGTTGACCAACGTACACCTGTGGACCGGCGCCGAGGAACGGATCGCCAGGGACCGGACCCTGCTCGTCGCCGACGGCGTGATCGAGAAGATCGGCGACGGCGGGCTGGCCGTGCCCGATGGCTACGAGCGCATCGACGGCGGGGGCTATTACCTGATGCCGGGACTGTTCGACGTGCACACGCACCTCGACAACCTAGAGGCCGCCGAGCGAGCGCTGGCGTCCGGCGTCACGACCGTGCGCTCGGCAAGCACCGATGCCTACCAGGACGTCGCGTTCCGGGAACTCGTTCGCGCCGGCCACGTGGCCGGTCCGGACATGTTCGCCGCGGGCGTGTACGTGACGCCGCAGCTCGGCGACACGCTGCTCGCGGATCCCCGTCTCGTGCCGCTCGCGGACGGCGTGCACACGGAGGAAGCGCTGCGCCAGCTCGTGCGGGTCAACGCCGCGCGCGGCGTCGACGTCATCAAGACCCGCGGCACCGAACGCGCCGGCCTGCCGGATACGGATCCGCGCCAGCAGGTCTACACCGAGGCACAGCTGGCCGCGGTGGTCGACGAGGCCGCGCGCTTCGGGCTGCCCGTACTGGTGCACGCTCACGGCGACGATGGTGCGCGCGCGGCGGTGCTGGCCGGTGCGCGCAGCATCGAGCACGGAACCTATCTTTCCGAGGAGGCGCTCGCGCTGCTGCGCGAGCGCGGCACCTGGTTCGTGCCGACCTGGGTGACGATGAACGAGATGAACGAGGAGCAGTACGACTACGTGCTGCGCCTGCGCGGCCGGCACATGGTGCCGCGCCTGGAGGAGGCGATCAGGATTGCCCGGCGACTGGGCGTGCGCATGGCGACCGGCGCCGACAACAGCTACCAGGCCGATTCGATCAACCGCATCGCCTTCGAGGTCGAGCGTTTCGTCGAACTCGGTTTCACGCCGTTCGAGGCGCTGCAGGCGGCGACGGTCAGTTCGGCCGAGCTGCTCGGTATCGCGGACCGCAGCGGCCGCATCGCGGAGGGCTACGAGGCGGACCTGATCCTGGTGCCGGGCAACCCGCTCGAGGACGTCAGTGCACTGCAGGACGTGCTGCTGGTCATGAGCAACGGGCGCCTTGCGCTCAAGCGCATACCGTTCGCCCGCTGATTCGCCGCGCGCGGCACAAAAAAAGCCGGGCCGCGCAATGCGCGACCCGGCTTGTGCGACGCCCTGCTCAGCCCTTTGCGGGCTTCCACGGGCGTCGTCCGGGAGAGCGGCCGTTATCCGCAAACCTGCTTACGAGCTGGCCTCCATCGTCGCGACCTCGGCCTTCAGCACCCATTTCGCCTCGAGGCGCTGGGCCGGCTCGAGCGCGACCTGCTTCGCTTCGAAGCGCAGGCAGTCGCCCGGCGCGATCTGCGAGGTCTTGCCGTCGTTCTAGCACTTCAGCGGCACCAGCTTCGTGTTGCGGTCGACGCAGACGCGCACCAGCTTGTCCGACTTGAATTCCGCGACGGTCTTGCGGTCCGTCCTGTCGAAGAAGAAGTACTCGTCCGACTCCGACGGGTAATAGATGAATTCCTCGGCCACCGTCTGCGACATCGCCGGCGACGCCAGCGCGAGGGCCAGGACGGCGATCGAGACCGACACCAGGGATTTCACGGTGTGCATCGTTCCTCCTTGCGTTTGAACCATGACAGCGCCGGCGGGGCCCGCGCTGCCGTCGTATCATGAACATTCAAGTCGCGTGCCAGTTGCCGGCAGCACGGCGACACGCACGTTCCACGGCGCCGCGCGGCGTTTCATGCTCGCAGGCGCGGCAGGTTTGCAGGCGCCCATGTAAGATTTTCAAACGGCTGAATGAACAGGAGTGCCCAGCCGCAGTCCAAACGACCAGGCCCATGAACGTCGCAAGCACACATCGCCGGGCGAGCACCGCCTGCCTGCTGCTCGCCCTGATCGCCGGCTGCGCGCCGCTGACCGAAGAGGAACTCGCCGAGCGCGAATACCGTCTCGGCGAGCTGCGCGCGGAGTTTCTCGAGTACCGCGAGCGCTGCAAGGCTATCGGCGGCACCGTCGTCATTCGCTCTCGCGGCCGCGCCAATACCGACGGCATGCCGAACATCGGCGACCGCTACCACTGCCAGGTGCCGCGCTGAGCTGCTGCCGCGTGCCGCTTATGCGGCATCGGCATGAGCAATCTCCGAACGCTGCCCCGCCAGCACTGTCCAAGCGAATCCACGTGCAGCCCGCAGAGGCGCGCGTCGCAAACTGCAGCGGGGAAGTCATGACGCGGAGTTCGACCGATGAAGCTCATGACTGCAAGCATGGCCGCGCTCGCAGTGCTGTCCGCATCTGCCTGCGCGCCGCTGACCGAGCGCGAGCGCGACGCGCGCAATTACCGACAGCTCGATTTCGAGCTGCGCTACCTCGAGTTCCGTGAGCGCTGCAGGGCGCGCGGCGGCCTGATCGTCGTGGAAGCAGGCGGCCGCATCGGCCGGCGCGCGGCGCCCCGCCGCACGGATCGCTACCGCTGTACCTGATACAAAACTTTTATATGGCGTCCGCAACCGTATGCGGGTCGCGAGCACTCCATTACCCGGTAGTAGCAACCGGGAGTAATTCGATGCGAACGCTCGTGATGTTGATCCTGTCGGTGCTGGCCGGCTGCGCGCCGCTGCAGGAGAGCCGGTCGGTTACGGCCGGCTACGACAGGCTGGACTTCAAGGCCCGCTTCCTCGACTACCGGCGGCAGTGCTACGCACGCGGCGGGCGCATCTACATCAACGCGACCGGCAGCCTCGATCGCGACGGCGCGCCGCCGCGTGGCAGTCACTACCGCTGCGCGCGACGCTAGTGCGCCGCAACCCTTCGGGGCTGTCGAGCATCAGACTGTAAACCGCTCGCAGACAGGACCCGCCATGAAGTTCGTACCCGCACTGCTGTTCTGCATGCTGACGACGGCCGCCGTGACCGCGGAGCAGTCGACGAGGCTCGCCGACGTTCTGGCCCTGCACGCGGAGTCCGCCGGCCCGGGGCTCGACGCGCTGCGCGCCGAGCTGTCGATCGAAGAGCCGGGCTTCAGCGTGGACGGACTGTACGTTGCGCGGCGTGACGGCCGCATGCGCATCGACATCTACGCTGACGGCGTGCGCGTGTTCATCGAGGCGCTCGACGGCGCCGACGGCTGGCAATGGCGCGGCGACTCGGCCGAGCCGGAGCCGCTCAGCGACGCCGGGCGGGCAGCGCTGTACCGCGGCGTCGTGGCCAACCTGTACGGCCTGCACGAACGGCCGGCGCAGGGCTACACGCTCAGCTACGAGGGTGAGGCCTACGTCGACGGCGAGCGCTACTGGCAGCTGCGCTCGGTCGCACCCGGCGGCTACACGGAGCTACTGTTCCTGGACCCGGCGACGGGGCTGGTCGCGCGCAAGCGGGAGCAGCGCGCGCTGCACCCGGACGCCGACCCGCGCGAGAGCCTGCTCGAAACCCGCTACAGCGACTACCGCCGCGTCGGCGGGCGCATGCTCAGCTTTCGCTCCGAGACCGTCGACCTGGATCGCGGCGAGCGATTGCAGCAGACCCGCCTGAGGGCGGCCGAGCCCGACCCGCAGCCCGACGCCGCCTACTTCCGTTTCGGCTCGTCCTGAGCCCGGCCGCGGATACGTAAACTTTTGTTTCACGCCGCTTGCAAGCGGCCGACGCTGTGCTATGTTCCGCGCCGCTGGACCGGCTGGCGCGCGCTGGATGTGCATCGGCGTGCGCGCCGCCGGTAAACCGCCGCCGCATCGCCGGCAGCACCCCGATGCACATCGCGCAGCCGGTCGTCCCGGCGCGAACGGAGACTCCCCATGAAATTCCTGACTTCCGCCGCCGCAGCCTTCGCATTGCTGCTGGCGTCAGCCGCCTCGGCAGACGTCGAGCCGCGGCAGGCCTACCTCTCGCCGATGGCGACCTTCATCGACGACGCGCCCGAGCGCCGGGCGGACGACGAGCTCGCCGGCTGGCAGCTCGGCCTCGGCGTGGCGATGAACGACAACTGGAACCTCGAGGCGATCATCCAGAACGCCCGGCTGACGGGCCGCGTGCCGCAGGACCAGTTCGGTTTCGGTTTCGACCTGCAGCGCGTGTTCAACCGCGAAGGCGCACTGACGCCGTACCTGTTCGCCGGCATCGGCAGCATGGACGTCGAGCGCGACGGCCAGCGCGAGCTCAAGGGCGGCATGTACGCCGCCGGCGCCGGTGTGCTCGCCGACATCTTCGGCTCCAGCAACATCGCGCTCAGGGCCGAGTACCGCTACCGCGTCGACGACGCGCTGTCGCCGTCGATGGCCGACAACCTGCTCAGCATCGGCCTGCAGGTGCCGTTCGGCAAGGCAACGCCGAAGGTCGTCGACACGGACGGTGACGGCGTCGCCGACGGCCTCGACCGCTGCCCGGGCACGCCGCGCGGCACGCTCGTCGGCGCCGACGGTTGCGAGCTCGACGACGATGGCGACGGCGTCGTCAACAGCGCCGACCAGTGCCCCGGCACCCGCGCCGGCGCACGCGTCGATGCGCGTGGCTGCGAACTCGACAGCGACGGCGACGGCGTGGCCGACGGCCTGGATCGCTGCCCGAACACGCCGGCCGGCGCGAGCGTCGACGCGAACGGCTGCGAACTGGACAGCGACGGCGACGGCGTCGTCGACCGCCTCGACCGCTGCCCCGGCACCCGCGCGGGCGCCCAGGTCGACGTCGCGGGCTGCGAGATTCGCGAGGAAATCCGCCTGCCGGGCGTGAACTTTGAGACGAACTCGGATCGCCTGCTGCCGGGCGCCGAGCGCGTGCTGAACGACGCGGCGCAGACGCTGCTGAACAACCCGACGATTACCGTCGAGGTCGCCGGCCACACGGACAGCGACGGCTCGGCCGCCTACAACGAGAGCCTGTCCGAGCGGCGCGCGCTGACCGTGCGCGACTACCTCGCGGCGCGCGGCGTGCCGATGGCGCGCATGACGGCTCGCGGTTACGGCGAGTCGGACCCGATCGCGAGCAACGCGAACGCGACCGGCAAGGCCCAGAACCGGCGCGTGGTACTGCGTATCACCAGCCGCTGATCCCGCGCCGGGATGTGCAGACAGCCGGGGCGCTACGCGCCCCGGCTTTTTTTGGGCTGCGTTCGCGGACGAACCGCGAAAACCGTGAACTCCGTCGGCGGTTCGCCCCGGCCGCCCTTGTGGCGCGTCTGCGACGCCGTCCGCGCGCAGCAGTAACGCCTGTTCCACCGGTTGCCGGGCGAGGTTTCCGGGACTTGCCCGGCTTTCCTCGGTCAGCCCCGAAGTCGCTGTCGCGCGCGCGGCACGCCCGCCACGGCGCAGGGTTGCCGCGCCTGCGCCGCAATGCCCATTTGCGTACTCAAGCCTCGGCGCGGCGGGCCGATGGCCACCCTGTACGCGACAAGAATCCGATACAGGCAAGGGGGAAGCGACTGACGAGGTGAACCTCATGAGAGTCCTTATCGCCATGACAGCAATGATGCTGGCCGCCTGCGCGCCGCTGACCGAGAGGCAGCTCGAGGAGCGCGAGTATCGCCGGCTGGATTTCCAGGCCCGTTACCACGAGCTGCGGGCCGAGTGCCGCGCCGAGGGCGGCATGCTCTACGTCGAGCCTGCGCGCCGGCTGGGCCGCAGCAGTACTCCCGACCCCAAGGACAAGATCCGCTGTATCTGAGCCGCGGGGGCGCGCACGCTAGCGGGCGCCGATCCTCGCGACGCCCGGTGCCTCGTCCGCGTCGGCACGCAGCGCGGCGAAGTCGTACAGGCCCGTGTCGAGCAGGTGACTGGGCGTCACGCGCTGCATCGACTTGAAGATGCTGACGACCCGGTTGGGCGATGCGCGCTCCCAGTCGGCGAGCATCTGCTTGATGCGCACGCGTTCGAGGTTCTCCTGCGAACCGCACAGGTTGCAGGGGATGATCGGGAAATCGCGCTGCCCGGCGTAACGCGCGATTTCCTTCTCGCGGCAGTACACGAGCGGGCGGATCACGACGTTGCGGCCGTCGTCGCTCCTGAGCTTGGGCGGCATCGACTTGAGCCTCGAGCCGTGGAACATGTTCAGGAACAGCGTCTCGACGAGGTCGTCCATGTGGTGGCCGAGCGCGATCTTCGTGGCGCCCAGCGCCTGCGCCGCCTCGTACAGGGTGCCGCGCCGCAGCCGCGAGCACAGGCTGCACATCGTCCTGCCTTCGGGAATGCGCTCCTTGACGATCCGGTAGGTGTCCTTCTCGAGTATCCGGTATTCGACGCCGAGCGCCTCGAGGTAGGCGGGCAGCACCTCGGCCGGGAAACCGGGCTGCTTCTGGTCGAGATTGACGGCGACGATCGAGTAGCTGACCGGCGCGGCCCGCTGCAGCCCGAGCAGCAGGTCGAGCATCGTGTACGAGTCCTTGCCGCCGGACAGGCAGACCATGACCCGGTCGCCGTCCTCGATCATGGAATAGTCGGCAATGGCCTCGCCGACCTTGCGGCGCAGGCGCTTCTGCAGTCGATTGAATTGTTGTGTCTTCATCGGGAGGTGACCTGCCAGCGTTTCGTCCCCGGGTCGCGATAATTTATTTTGCATCCGCCAGGCAAACCTGACACCTTTTCCCGGCCCGTGGCTGGCGTGCAAAGGGGGGCGCGTGAGCATACCGGAACCCGACGGCCGCGACAGCGGCATCCGCTGGCGCATCCTGGCGCTGATCGTCGTCGCGAGCTTCACGGCCTACCTGCTGCGGACCAACCTGTCCGTCGTCGGCGACCGCCTGGTCAGCGATCTCGGCATCAGCGAACGCCAGCTCGGCCTCGTGTTCTCGGCCTTCGCGGCCGGCTACGCGCTGTTCCAGATACCGGGCGGCATCCTCGGCGACCGCTACGGTGCGCGCCGCGTGCTCGCGCTCGCCGCGGTCGGCTGGGGCCTGCTGACGCTCGCGACCGGGCTCGTGCCCGGCGAGCCGCTCCTGGCCACCGGCGGGATCGTCGCGCTGCTGGTCGTGCTGCGCTTCCTGGTCGGCGTGTTCCAGGCGCCGCTGTATCCCGTTACCGGCTGCGGCACCGTCGCGAACTGGTTCCCGGTCGGCGGCTGGGGCCTGCCGAACGGCCTGTCGAGCACCGGCCTGACGCTCGGCGCCGCGGCGACCGCGCCGCTGATGGTCTGGCTGCTCGACGTGCTCGGCTGGCGCGGCGCGCTGTTCATGACCGCGCCGGCGGCCTTCGCACTGGCCGCGGCCTGGTGGTGGTACGTGCGCGACTACCCGAAGGACCACGCGCGCGTCAGCCCGGGCGAACTCGCGCTGATCGACGCCGGCCGGCCGCCGCCGGAACCCGCCGTCGCTCGCCGCGCCTGGCTGCTCGCGCTGAAGAACCGCGACGTGCTGCTGCTGACGCTCAGCTACTTCTGCATGAACTACGTGTTCTACCTGTTCTTCAACTGGTTCTTCTACTACCTGCTGCAGGTGCGCGAGTTCGGCGCGAACGTCGCCGGCGTGCTGACCTCGGCGCAGTGGATCCTCGGTGCGCTCGGTGCCACGGCCGGCGGCTTCGTCTGCGACCGGCTGATGCGCCGCGCCGGACTGCGCTGGGGACCGCGGCTGCTCGCGATCCCGGCGCTCGGCGCCTGCGCGCTGGCGCTGTGGTTCGGTGCGAACGCGACGACGCCGGCGTTCGCGATCACGCTGCTGTGCATCTCGTTCGGCTGCACGCAGCTGACCGAGTCGGCCTACTGGGCGACGACGATCGCGGTGTCCGGCCGGCACGCTGCCTCGGCCGGCGGCATCCTCAACACCGGCGGCAACTGCGCCGGCATCGTCGGCGGCCTGCTCGTGCCCTTCGTGGCCGAGCGCGTGGGCTGGACGCTCGCGGTCGGCACCGGCGCCGCGGCCGCGCTCCTTGGCGCGCTGCTGTGGTTCTTCGTGCGCGGCGATCGCAATGCCGGCGACGCCGCCTGATCAGCCGCGCGACCAGTCGCGCAGGATGCGTTTTGCCGCGTTGTAACCCGGCGCGCCGGTCACGCCGCCGCCCGGATGGGTGCCGGCGCCGCACAGGTACAGGCCCTCGACCGGCGTCCGGTACTGCGCCCAGCCCGGCACCGGGCGCATGTACGCGAGCTGGGGAAGCGCGATGTCCCCGTGAAAGATGTTGCCCTCGGTGATGCCGAAGGTCGCCTCGAGATCGGCCGGCGACAGCACGCGGCGCGCGACGACCGACTTCGCGAAGCCCGGTGCATAGCGCTCGATGATCGCCGTGACCCTCTCGCCCAGGTCCTCGCGGCGCTCGTCCCAGCTGCCGTCGGCCAGCCGGTAGGGCAGGTATTGCACGAACGTCGTCAGCACGTGCCGGCCCTCGCGCACCAGCGACGGGTCCACGTTCGACGCGAGCACGCAGTCGACCCAGAGCCGTTCGGACAACAGGCCGCGCCGCGCATCCTGGTAGCAGGCGTCCGCCTCGTCCAGCGACGGCGCCAGCGTGAACAGCGAGCGCTCGGCGGGCGTGTGGGTAGCCGGCATCCCGCGCACGCGCGGCTCGGCGTCGAGCACGAAGTTGACCTTGCCGCAGGGTCCGTCCATGCGGATGCCGCGCACGTCGCGAACGAAGGCGGGCGGCAGGTCGCGCGGGTCGCACAACTCGAGGAAGGTCCGCTTCGGGTCGGCGTTCGAGACGACCAGCGAGGCCTCGAGAGTGCTGCCGTCGCCGAGCTCGACGCCCGCAACGCGGCCCGAGCGCTGCGCGATGCGCGTGACCTCCGAATCGAAGCGTAACTCGACGCCGCGCGCACGGCACTCGGTCTCCATCGCCCGGGTGATGGCACCCATCCCGCCGATCACGTGCCCGGCGAAACCCTGGCGCTCGTCCTCGCCGCCGGACAGCAGGTGGAACAGCAGGCCCATCGCCGTGCCCGGCTGGCGCGGGCCGCCGTGCTGGCCGTACAGGCTGTTCGCGAGCACGAGGCGCCGTACCGCGTCGCTGTGGAAGCGCGACTCGAGCAGGTCGGCGAGCGAGCCGGTCAGGAAGCGGGTCAGCGCGGCGACGTCGCGGCCCGGTATGCCGCGGAACGCGCGCCCGCTCCGCCACAGCTCGAGCCAGCGGCCAAGGCCCCTGCGTTCCGGGTCCGGCGGCGCGCGCAGGAAGAAGGGCTGCAGGTAGCGCGCCAGCCGGCGCAGCTCCTCGTCCAGTTCGAAGAACGCGACGCGGTCGCGGGGCGCGATCGCGTCGAGTTCCTTCGCCAGGCGTTCGCGGTCCGACCACCAGGACAGCACCCGGCCGTCCGGCAGCGCGACCTGCACGCCGGGCTCGCAGGCCACCATGCGCAGGCCGTGCTCGGCGAGCCTGAGGTCGCGGATCACTTCCGGGCGCAGCATGCTGGCGATGTAGGACGCGGTCGACACGCGGCAGCCCGGCGCAGCCTGCGCGTCGATTTCCTCGGTTACGGCGCAGCCGCCCACCAGCGCGCGGCGCTCCAGCACGAGCGTGCGCAGGCCGCCGCCAGCGAGGTAGGCCGCGGCCGTCAGGCCGTTGTGGCCGGCGCCGATCACGATCGCGTCGAACGTGTTGCCCATGCCGCCTCCCCGTGTCCCCGGCCAAGCCTAATGCGCCGGCCGGCGCTGGCCCGCGAGCTTGCCACGATGTGGAATAGAAGCGCACATTATGGGTTTCGCGCTGCGATAATCCGCCCGCCATGGAACAGACGCTGCACCGCGACTGCTACCTAGAGCCCGCGTGGTACGAGCGGGAGCGGTCCGGCATTTTCTTCGCCGAGTGGTTCTGCGCCGGGCGCGCCGAGGAATTCGGCGAGCCGGGCGCCTACCGCGCGCTCACGCTGGCCGGCCAGCGCCTGCTGCTCGTGCGCGGCGAAGACGGTAACCTGCGCGCGTTCTTCAACGTCTGCCGCCACCGCGGCTGCGAACTCGTCGACTCCGCGGACCCGGAGCGCGCGAGCGGCCGCTTCGGCAGGCGCATCCGCTGTCCCTACCATTCCTGGTCCTACGGCCTCGACGGCAGCCTGCAGGCGACGCCGCATCTCGACGTCGACCGGGCGAAATTTCCGTTGCACGCGGCAGAGCTCGACGAGTGGGGCGGCTTCGTCTTCGTCAGGCTCACGGCGGGCGAGGGCGGCGTGCGCGAGCAGCTCGGCGACATCGCGAAGCGCGTCGCGCGCTACCCGCTGGCCGAGCTCGAGTGCCGCTGGCAGCGTTGCTATGACGTCGCCGCCAACTGGAAGGTCGTGCTCGAGAACTACAACGAGTGCTACCACTGCGCCGGCGTGCACCCGGAGCTGTGCCGCGTCGTGCCGGCGTTCCGCGAAGCCGGCGGACAGGGCCTCGACTGGGAGGCCGGCATCCCGCAGCGCGCGGGCACGAACACGTTCACGCTGAGCGGCACGACGACGCGCCCGCCGATGCCGGGACTGAACGAGGCCGAGCGCACGCGCCACTTCGGCGAGCTGGTCTACCCGAACCTGATGCTGAGCCTCGCGATGGATCACGCGGCCGCGTTCCTGTTGTGGCCGGAGGGCCCGGAACGGACGCGCATCGACTGCCGGCTGCTGTTCCACCCGGAGGCGATCGCGGTTCCGGACTTCGATCCCGCCGATGCCGCCGATTTCTGGAACCTCGTCAACGAGCAGGACTGGCAGATCTGCGAGCGCGTGCAGCGCGGCATGCACTCGCTGTCCTTCGAGCACGGCTATTACGCGCCGATGGAGGACCTGAGCCTCGACATCCGCGACTACGTTCGCCAGCGCGTGCCGCGCTGACGCTTCACCGGCGCCGGAACACCTCTTCGCCGTCGACGAAGGTCAGGTCGACGCGGCCCTCGTTGATCCCGCTCGCCGGGACGGCGTACAGGTCGCGATCGAGCACGACGAGGTCCGCGCGCAGGCCGGTCTCGATCCGGCCGCTCTCGTTTTCCCGTCGCATGAGCCAGGCTGCGTTGACCGTGTAGGCGCGCAGCGCGTCGTCGAGGCCGATTTGCTCGCCATCGCCCAGCGGCTCGCCGGTCTCCGCGAGAGGGTCGCGGCGGCGGACGAGCGTCTCGATCGCGTCGAGCGGGTTCAGCGAGGACACGTCCCAGTCGCTGCCGCCGACGATGAGCCCACCTGCGTCCATGACGCTCCTGACGGGGTAGAAGCGGCGGACCCGCTCTTCCCCGACGAGCGGGATGGCGACGTCGATGTAATCGTCGCGATACGCCCAGAGCCCCTGGAAGCCGGCCGCGACGCCGAGTGCGCCGAAGCGCGGGATGTCCGCGTCGTCGATGAGCTGCAGGTGGACGATGTGATGCCGGTTGTCCAGCGGGCCCGCCGCGTCGCGCGCGGCCGCGTAGGCGTCGAGCGCGACGCGGATCGCACCGTCGCCGATGGCATGCGTGTGGATGGAGAGGCCCGCCGCGTGCAGGCGGCGGTACAGGTCGGAAAGCGTTGCGGGTGCGTAGAACGGCGGGAAATTGCTGCCGTCCGAGTACGGTTCGAGCATGTAGGAGGTCTTCGTCTCCAGTACGCCGTCGACGTAGACCTTGACGGAATCGGCCCTGAAGCGCTCGCCATCGAGAGCCGGCCGCTCGGCGAGCAGTGCGTCGAGGCCGTCGCCGATCTGGCGCGCCTGCCAGGACTGCGGCGACAGCGAAGCCTGCACGCGGGCCGTGAGCAGGCCGCGCCCGTCCAGGTCGGCATAAATCCGCGCCTGGCGCGCGTCGAGTCCAGGTTCGGTGTAAGAGGTGATGCCGAAGCGCGCCACCTCCGCCAGACCGCGCAGGATGCCTGCCTCGATCTCGGCGTCGTCCTCCTCCGGAACGTGCGCGGCGACGAGTTCCATCGCCGCGTCGCGCAGCGTGCCGGTCGCCTCGCCCGTTTCCGGGTCGCGCTCGATGACGCCCTGCGGCGGATCCGGCGTATCCGCGTCGATGCCGGCGATCGCGAGCGCCCGGCTGGATACCCAGGCGCTGTGGCCAAAGGCATCGACGAAGTAGGCCGGCCGGTCGCCGAAGACCTCGTCCAGCCATTCCTTGCGGGGGTTGCCGCCGGGAAACGCGGCCAGCGCCCAGCGCGAACCGATGACCCAGGCACCCGGCGGATAGTCGAGCCGCTCGAGGCAGTCGACGAGCATGGCCCGGATCGCCTCGCCGTTTCTCTCGTCCGCCAGGTTGCAGCCTTCCAGCGAGGTGCCGCCGGCCAGGACGTGGGCATGCGTGTCGTGGAAGCCGGGCAGCAGCATCCGGCCGTCCAGGTCGACGATCCGCGTCGCCTCGCCGACGTGGCGCTGCACGCCCGCATCCGCTCCGACGTAGACGATGGCGCCGTTACGCACGGCGACGGCGGATGCCCGCGGCTGCTCGTCGTTCATCGTGTAGACGACCCCGCCGATGAACACCAGGTCGGCGGGAACCGGCGCCGTTGTCCCGCCGCAGCCTGCGAGCGCAACGAGCGCCGCGGCGAAGATGCCGCGCCCGCCGGTCACGACGGCGTGGGCGACGGCGACGCGGATGACGTTGCCGCGTTTCGGTTCCCCTGGTAGTCCTGACACGAGCGTGTCCCCCGGCTGACCAGTTGCCCAGTATACGGGCAGTCGGCCGTGACGGTCTTTTCGCCGGACCGGTCCGGTTGGCGCTGGCGGCACGACCCCTCAGGCCTGGTAAATCTGCACCAGGTTCCCGCAGGTATCGTCGAGTATCGCGAGCGTGACGCCGCCGGCCTCGGTCGGCGGCATCGTGAACGTGACGCCCTTCGCGACCAGCGCCTCGTGCGTCGCCGTGACGTCGTCCACCGCGAACGCGATGATCGGGATGCCGTCGGCCTTCAGCGCCGCGCGGAAGGGATTCGCTGCCGGGTGCGCGCTCGGCTCGAGCACGATTTCGGGCCCGTCCGGGCGCTCCGGCGAGACGACGGTCAGCCAACGGTACTCGCCCATCGGGATCTCGGTTTTTTTCTCGAAGCCGAGCACCCCGGTGTAGAAGGCGAGCGCGCGGTCCTGGTCGTCGACCAGGACGCTGACGAGTTCGGCCCTCATTGCGCCACCCGCGCTTCGTAGATCTTTTCGTACCGGCGGATGCGCTTCCAGAACGGCCCGGGCTCCTCGCCCGACAGGATCTCCTCGAGGATGTCGAGGTGCGCGTGCCAGCCGCCACAGACGTCGACGACCATCTCGCGGCTGTGCAGTCGCGTGTTGGTCAGCGTCAGCAGGACCTGCTCGCCGCGCGCCTCCAGCTCGTAGCGCACCTCGCTGTGCTCGTCCCCCAGTTCCCAGGTGTGCGCGAACACGCGCGGCGGGTCCCACGCGGTGATCGTGCCGCTGAACGAGACCTCTTTCGGCATGTCCTTGTGCTTGTCCGGCGGCGGCGTGTCCTCGGCCTTCGTCAGCTCGAAGTTGCGGAAGATAATCGCGACCGGCTCGCCGACCGCCGTGCCCGTGTCGCCCGAGCACAGCCAGCGGCCGCGCTTGTCGCCGTCGACCAGGTGTTCCCAGACGCGCTCGATCGGCCCGGGCAGCAGGCGCCGGAAGCGCACCGCGTCCTTGCTGATGACCTCGCCATGGTGATCGGTGTCGTTCATGTCGTTTCCCCCTCGTCATTCAGCACTTGCTCGAGCCGGTCGAGGCGGCCGCTCCAGAAGCGCCGCACCTTGCCGAGCCACTCGTCGACCTCGTCCAGGCCGTCCTCGCTCAGCCGGTAGTAGCGGCGCTGCGCCTCGGGGCGCACCGCGACGATGCCGGTCTCGCGCAGCACCTTCAGGTGCTGGGACACGGCCGGCCGGCTGATCTCGAAGCGCCCGGCCAGTTCGCCGAACGAGCGCTCGCCCGCGGCCAGCGTCTCGATGATGTGCCGGCGCGTCGGGTCGGACAGGGCGAGGAACGGGTCCATGGCGCCCTATGATAAGTTACCGCTTAATTAAGTCAAGGCTTATATTATTGTTCGGTTGCTGCGGCGCCGGGCACGTAAACCGCGGCCACGCCGTAGGCCGCGAGCAGCCGGGCCGCCAGCGGCTCGTCGAGGCCCTGCGGATAGCGGCTCAGCCGGCCGAGCCGCGCGATTTTTTCGGCATCCTGTTCGCTGCCGTCGGAGTGCACGACCGAGCGGCCGAGCTGGGCCAGCTCGATCGAGCGCAGCATCCACCACGGCGTACGCACGACGCTGTGCATGCCCTCGGGCGTCTCGAGCGGTCGATCGAGCAGCAGGGTGGCGTCGGCCGCATCGGCAGCCAGCAGTTCGCCGGCGAGCTTGTTGCCGGGCACCAGCCCGGGGTTCAGGCGCAGCGTGACGTGGACGCCGGCGGGATGCGACGCCGGCCGGAAGTCCTCGACGCGCACGCCGACGTCGCGCGCGCAGGCCTGCAGCGCGACCAGGGCGAGCAGGCAGGTCAGCCGTGTCATCGCAGGTTGATGCGGGTGGCGTCGAAGCGTTCGCGCAGCCCGTCGCGCTGCTCGCGCCAGCGCTCGAGCGCGGCGAGCAGGGCGGCGTCGCCCGGTTTGAAGGCACGGTCCGGCCGGGCCTCGAGCCAGTCGCGGCGCATCCACTCTATGTAGTAGCCGGTCGCGTCGAGGAAAAACGTGCGTTCGCGGCCGGGCGGCGGCGCGCCGGTGTCGAACAGCAGGCGCAGCTGCTGCCCGGGGTAGGTCACGACGTAGTCCTCGTCGCGCTGCGCGAGCGCGAGTTCCGCCTCGCGATGATGCGCTCCTTCAGCATCCGTGATCGCCACGAGCGGGATGCGCTCGAACTCGCCGACCCCGGCCAGCGTCGCGAGCGCGACCCGGTCGATGCGCCAGTTGTCGCTGACGAAATCGAGCCTGAGCGCCAGCACGCCGCCGTCCGTAGCTGGCAACTCGACCGCGATGTCCTGCCAGGCGATCGGGCCGGTATCGTCCAGCGCGGCCACCTCGCGCCAGCGGCCGTCCCGGCGCACGGAGATCCTGAGGCCCATGCGGTCGCGGTACCAGCGCGCCAGCTGCCAGCGCGCGTACAGCCCGTCGAGATCGCGCCCGAGCCAGTCGAGCGCACGGAATCCCTGGCCTTTGAGCATGACGTCGTACAGCAGTACGGTGTTCAGCAGGCTGTTGCGCAGGCGCAGCACGGCGACCGCGCCCGCGTCCGGGCTCGCCGGGAACTCGAGCACGATGCTGTCGCGGAAGTCGTCCGCGCCGAGCGCCGCCAGCCGCGCCGCGGGCGTTTCCCACGCCTGGCCGTCGACGTCGGCCAGTTCGGCCAGCACGTCGCGACCGCTGTTGTCGATCGCGCTCGCCGGGGTCCGCAGCCCGTGCACGATCAGCGCGCGACCCTCGCCGTCACGCATGACCGTGTAGCCCGGGTCGTGTTCGACGGCGAGCAGGCCGACCTGGTTGATGTAGTGAGTCTCGAGCGCTTCGTTGCGCATCTCCAGCGCGACCCGGCCGGCCGACTGCCCGGAAATGCCGAGACGGTCCAGGTCACGCGCCTCGAAGCCGGGCGCGATGCTGTAGGAGAACGACTCGGCCTCCAGGACCGGCTCGTCACCTTCCAGCGAGTAGGTCGTCGGGCAGGAACCGAAGATGGCCTTCAGCACGCCCAGCCCGACGACCGTGCCGCCGGCCGTCGCGCCCGTCGAGGCAACGGCCGTCGTGCCCTTCGCCACCGGCGTGCTGAACGACTCCATCGCGGCGATGTCGTCGAGCGGCAGCTCGGTGACACGCTGGTCTTCCTTGAGCACGAGGTCGTAGCGCACCCCGTCGCCGACGACGCGGTCGTCGAGGACCGTCAGTCCGTCGGCAAACACGACGGTCGAGCCGTCCACGAGGTGTGCCTTGACCGGTGAGCGGACCACGAGCGGCTTCTCCCCCTCGGTGGCTACCGGCTCCACCTCGAGGGTTCGCACCGTGATCGCGCAGGCCGTCAGCACCAGCAGGGCCAGGGCGAGAAGAGCGCGCATGTGTTGTTGTTATTCCGGCAGCGGAGACTGCTTTCAGTCTGGCAGATTCCGCTGTGTTTCGCCGAAAATTCTGTGCGTTATTCCGGCAGCGGAATGTACTCCCGGTCGTCCCCGGGGATCGTCGCAAAGCGGCCCTCGCGCCAGTCCGCCTTCGCCTGCTCGATGCGCTCGCGGCTCGACGAGACGAAGTTCCACCAGATGTGCCGCGCGCCGAGCGGCGCGCCGCCGATGACCATGACGTGACTGTCGCGCAAGGCGGCGATCGACAGACCCCGGCCAGTGCCGGCGACCGCCATCGTGCCCTCGGTGTAGTCGTGGCCGGCCAGGCGCACACTGCCGCCGACCACGTAGGCCGCGAGCTCCTCGACCGCGCCGGGCGGCAAGTCCAGTTCCGCGCCGGCGGTCAGCCGCAGCTCGAGGTACAGGGTCGGCGAGTAACACGGAACGGGCGAGCGCTCGCCGAACGCCTCGCCCATGATCACGCGTACATCCGCACCGTCGCGTTCGATGCCCGGCAGGCTGTCTGCCGCGATGTGCTCGAAGGCCGGCGCGCGCTCCTCGTCGCCGGCCGGCAGCGCGATCCACGACTGGATGCCGTGCAGCCGCGACACCTCGTCGAGGTCCTCGCCGGGGCGCTCCGAGTGCACGATGCCGCTGCCCGCGGTCATCAGGTTGACGGCCCCGGGCCGGATCAGCTGTTCGACGCCGAGGCTGTCGCGATGCATCAGCTGGCCCTCGAACAGGTAGGTGATCGTCGCGAGCCCGATGTGCGGATGCGGACGCACGTTGATGCCTTCGCCGGCCGGCAACTCCGCCGGCCCCATGTGATCGAAGAAAATGAACGGGCCGACCATGCGCCGGCGGCTCGCCGGGAGGATGCGCCGGACCTCGAATCCGCCGAGGTCGCGCGGCCGCGCGTGGATCGCGAGGTCGATCGCGCCGTCCGTGGCCTGGCAGCGCGGGTCGGGGGCAGTACGGTAGCTCATGTTTCCTCCGCAAATCAGGCAGGTAGTGCGGGACCCGCAGCTGCCCGCAGGAACTCGCCGGCCGAGCGGTTATCCTATACGCGGGCACCGTCACCTGGAAATTCCGCCGGATGAGCGAACCGCGGACCGACACATCGAGCCGCCACGCGCGGCTGTCAGCGCTGCTGCTGTTCGTGGCGGGCACGACGCTGCTTGCCACCTGGGAGAAGCCGCACCCCGGCGCCGTCGACCTGCCGCGGCTGCCGACCGGCGACATCGCGGCCCGCAAGGCGGCCTTCTTCGAGTTCCTGCGCCCCGTCGTCCGGCATCACAACGAGCGCATCCTCGAAGAACGGGAATTCGTGCTGTCGCTGGCCGGGCGCGACAAACTCGGCTGGCTCGAGCGCCGCCGCTTTGCAAGGCTGGCGCAGCGCTACGCCGTCGACCTCGAAAACCTCGACTACGACAGCGCCTACGAGCTGCTGCGGCGCCGCGTCGACATCGTCCCGCCGGCCCTGGTGCTGATCCAGGCGGCGAAGGAGTCGGGCTGGGGCCGCTCGCGGTTTGCCCGGCAGGGCAACGCGCTGTTCGGCGAGTGGTGCTTCAGCGAGGGCTGCGGCATGGTGCCGGGCCGGCGCGCGCCGGGCCGCAGTCACGAGGTGCGCGCGTTCGCGACGGTGCACGACGCGGTCGGCAGTTACATGGACAACCTGAACAGTCACCGCAGCTACCGCGAACTGCGGCTCGCCCGCCAGGAAATGCGTGAACAGGGCGAGGAGCTGTCCGCGCTGGGCCTCGCCGCGCACCTGTCGCGCTACTCGGAGCGCGGCCGCGCCTACGTCCAGGAAATCCGCGCGATGATCCTGCAGAACGGGCTCGAGGACGACTGACGTGCGATCCGCCGTGTGCCTGCTGCTGCTGCTCGCGGGGCTCGCCCGCGCCGACGATCACGCCGTGATCCTGATTTACCACCACGTCGCGGAGGACACGCCGGCGAGCACCAGCGTGACCCCGGCGCGTTTCGCGGCGCAGCTCGAGTGGTTGGCCGACCACGACTACCGGGTGCTGCCGCTACCCGAAGTGCTCGACGCGCTCGCCGAGCGCCGCGCGTTGCCACCGAACAGCGTGGCGCTGACTTTCGACGATGCCTACCTGTCCGTGTACAACATCGCGCGCCCGATGCTCGAGGCGCGCGGCTGGCCGTACAGCGTGTTCGTCAGCACCGAGTTCATCGACAAGGGCTACGGCAACTACGTCAGCTGGCCGCAGCTCAGGCGCATGGCCGAGCAGGGCGCGACGATCGGCAACCACGGCGTGCGCCACCAGTCCGCGCTGACCCGCCTGCGCGGCGAGTCGAAAGCCGACTGGCTCGAACGCTTCCGCCTCGACGCGCTGCAGGCGCAGGAACGCATCAGCGCCGAGACCGGGCAGGTGCCGCAGATCTACGCCTGGCCTTACGGCGAGTACAACGCAGAGGTCGAGGCGGTGATCGCCGAGCTCGGCTGGTACGGGCTCGGCCAGCAGTCGGGCGCGGCCGGCTACGACGCGCCGACGACCTCGGTGCCGCGCTTCCCGATCGCGACGAACTACGCGGACGAGGCCGACTTCGCGCTGCGCGTGCGCGCCGAGCCGCTGCCCGTACGCATACTGGACGCGCCGGAGCGCCTGCTCGACAGTGGCGACCCGCCGCCTCTGCTGCGCTTCCGGCTCGACGACGGGCCGTTCCGCAGCGGGGCGGTCAATTGCTACGACAGTCGCGGGGAGCGCCTCGAACTCGCGAGCGACGGGTCACGGCTGTCGATCCAGTCGCCGACCCCGCTCGGCCGCGGGCGCGCGAAGTACACCTGCACGGCGCCGCACCGGGACAAGCCCGGCGTGTTCGGCTGGTACAGCCACCTCTGGATCGTGCGCTAGCGAAGCCCCTGCCCGCGGTCAGCCGCCCGAGATCGCGCCGATGATCATGAACGGCTCGCGCCCGCTCGCGACCGCCTCCGGCAGTTCGTCGTCCGGCGAGTCGTGCGTGATGTCCCGCCCGTCCGCGTAGAATCGCACCTTCGGCCGCCGCCTGTGCGTCACGTGCTCGCGGATCGTGCCCTTGAGCATCGGGTAGCGGGCCTCGAGCGCGTCGATGACGGCGCGCGGCGTAGCAGGGCCCTCCACGTCGAGTTCCACTTCGCGTTCGGCGCGCGCGAGCGTCTGCAGGTGGAACGGCAGCACGACGCGGATCATCGGATCGTCTGCACCTCGACGGACAGCACGGCCGGCAGGTCGCGCACGATCGCCTGCCAGTGGTCGCCCGAGTCGTTCGACGCGTAGACCTGCCCGCCGGTCGTGCCGAAGTAGACGCCGCCGGGATCCGCTTCGTCCGTCGCCATCGCGTCGCGCAGCACGTTCACGTAGCAGTGCTCCTGCGGCAGGCCCTCGGTCAGCGCCTCCCAGTCCTCGCCGCCCGTGCGGCTGCGGTAGACGCGCAGCTTGCCCTCGGGCGGGTAGTGCAGCGAATCGCTCTCGATCGGTACGACGTAGATCGTCTCCGGTTCGTGCGGGTGCACCGCGATGGGGAAACCGAAGTCCGAGGGCAGGTTGCCGCTGACCTCGCGCCAGGAGTCGCCGCCGTCGTCCGAGCGCATGACGTCCCAGTGCTTCTGCATGAACAGCGTGTCGGGATTCTTCGGATGGATCGCGATGCGGTGCACGCAGTGGCCGACCTCGGCGGTCGGGTCGGGAATGTATTCCGAGTGCAGGCCCTGGTTGATCGGCTTCCAGCTCTTGCCGCCGTCCTCGGAGCGGAACGTGCCCGCCGCCGAAATGGCGCAGAAGATGCGCTGCTCGTTTTCCGGATCCAGCACGATCGTGTGCAGGCACATGCCGCCGGCGCCCGGCGCCCAGTTCGGCCCGGACTCGTGACCGCGCAGGCCCGCGAGTTCCTGCCAGGTCCGGCCGCCGTCCGTGGTCCTGAACAGCGCCGCGTCCTCGACGCCCGCGTAGCAGGTGTCGGGATCGCCGAGCGAGGGCTCCAGGTGCCAGACGCGCGCGAACTCCCACGGGTGTTGCGTGCCGTCGTACCACTGGTGCGTCGTCAGCGGCTTGCCGGTCTCCCGCGACGTGTCGTAGACGAACATGTTGCTCTTGCCCTGCGGCATGCCGGTTTCGGCCGCCTTGCTGACGGCCTCGTCCTCGCCGGGCTGCGACCAGGTCCGGCCGCCGTCGTCCGAGCGCTGGATGATCTGCCCGAACCAGCTGGAGCTCTGCGACGCGTAGATGCGGTCCGGGTCTGCCGGCGAGCCTTTCAGGTGGTAGATCTCCCAGCCCGCGAAGTGCGGCCCGTCGACCTTCCACTTCTTGCGCTTGCCGTCGGAGCTCAGGATGAAGGCGCCCTTGCGGGTGCCGACGAGTACACGGATGGCGGTCACGGCAGGTCTCCTTGTGCTTTTCTTGTCGCGGGTGGGACTGCGCTACCCCTCATTGTCGTACGGGAAGCGAGGATTTCCACCTCGCGACGAAAAAAAACGGCGGCCGCGGCTCAGGCCCCGACGTATTTCGCATACACGCCGCGCGCGACGGCCACGTCGTCCGTGCCCTTGACGATCGCGCGGCCGTCCGGGAACAGCGTGATCTCCCAGTTCTTATTCCCTTCGGTTATGAAGGCACGCAGCATGAACGGGTTCGCGCGCACCTCGCCGTGCGCGGCGAGCCGGGCGGCCAGGCCGTCGAGGTCGATCCCGTGCTGCTGCTGGCGGTGCCGGAGCTGCACCGCGTTGCGGCCGCACAGCGACGCGGCGCTGGAGCCGGACTTGCCTTCGAGATAGTCGAAGCGCCGCTGGCCGCAGCACGGGCATTCGCCCGCCCGCCAGGCGTCCGCCACGTCGAGCTGCAGGTACGCGTTCGCCCACAGGTCGACATTGAGCAACTTGCGGCCCACGAGTTCGTAATTGCCGGTCAGTATCTTCAAAGCCTCTGCCGCCTCGGCGTTGGCAACGAGCCCGACCAGCGGACCGACCACGCCGACCGTGTCGCAGGTCGGGCTCATGCCGGGCGGCGGCGCTTCCTCGAACAGGCAGCGGAAGCAGGGCGTCGCCCGGCTGCCGCCGGGCAGCGTTTCCCAGGCCGCGTCGCCGTCCGCCGTGTGCGGCAGGATCGCGAGCGCCATGCCGCTCGTGCCGACCGCGCCGCCGTAGACGTAGGGCAGGCCGTGGTGCACGGCGCAGTCGTTGGCGAGGTAGCGGGTTTCGAAGTTGTCGAGGCCGTCGACGAGCAGGTCCGCGCCGGCGGCGAGTTGCGCGATGTTCGACGCGTTGATGTCGTCGACGACCGCGGTGACGGTCACCTGCGAGTTGATCTTCGCGAGCTTGCGCTTCGCGGCCTCGGCCTTCGGCAGCGCGTCGGCGACGTCCGACTCGTCGAACAGCACCTGCCGCTGCAGGTTGGTCAGCTCGACGAAGTCGCGATCGGCGATGACCAGGTGCCCCACCCCCGCCCGCGCCAGCATGTCGGCCACCACGCTGCCGAGTGCGCCGCAGCCGAGCACGAGCACGGTGGACTCGCGGAGCCGCCGCTGGCCGGCCTCGCCGAAACCGGCGAGCAGCATCTGGCGGTGATAGCGGGACAGGTCGGCATCGCTCATCGGTACACCTCGCGGAGCGAACAGTAGCACGCCGGCAGCGCGCCGCCGTTTCATCCCGTGGGTTGCCGCGGCAGCGCCGCAGGCGCTCTGCTAGCGTAGCCGTGTCCCGCGCAAGGAATCCGCATGCGCCATGTAGTGTCGCTGACCGTCGTACTCGTCGCCGTCTTCCTGCAGGCCGGCGCCGACGAACTCGTGCGCGACGGCATGCGCCGCAGCGACGAACGCATCTGCCTCGCCGACGGGGTCTGCCTCGCAGCGGACCTGTACCTGCCGGCCGGGCGCGCCGCCGACGCGCGGCACCCGGTGCTGCTCGAGTACCTGCCGTACCGCAAGGACGAGTCGCGGGCGCGCAATCACCGGCTGTACTCGTACTTCGTCGCGCAGGGCTACGCGGTCGCACGCGTCGACATCCGCGGCACCGGGCGCAGCGAGGGCCGGCTCGTTCCGCACGAGTACTCGGACATCGAGCTCGATGACGGCGAGGAAGTCATCGCTTGGCTCGCCAGCCAGCCCTGGTCGAGCGGCAGGGTCGGCATGTTCGGCATTTCCTGGGGCGGCTTCAATGCCATCCAGCTCGCGCTGCGCCGGCCGCCGGCGCTCGCGGCGATCGTGCCGGTCGACGCGACCGAGGACCTGTACCAGGACGACGTCCACTACATCGACGGCATCCTGCACGTCGACTCCTGGGAGATGAGCCAGGACCTCGACAACGCGCGCCCGGGAGCACCGGATTACGTCATCGACGAGGCCTACTTCGAGAACCGCTTCGACACCGAGCCGTGGATGCTGACCTACAAGGCCGAGCAGCGCGACGGGCCTTTCTGGGACCGCGCGTCGGCCCGCGACCGCTACGCCGACCTGCGCGTCCCGGCCTACCACGTCGGCGGCTGGTACGACGGCTACCGCGACAGCCTGCCGCGCATGCTCGCGAACGTCGACGGCGCGCCGCAGAAGGCGCTGATCGGGCCCTGGACGCACGCGTTCCCGCACGAGCCCTGGCCGCACCCGGGCATCGAGTGGCGGCGCGAGGCCGTGCGCTGGTTCGACTACTGGCTGAAAGGCATCGACAACGGCATCCTCGACGAGCCGCGGCTCGCGGTCTACGTGCGCGAGTGGCATCCGCCCGACGCGGCGCTGGACACGGTGCCGGGCTACTGGCGCTGGGAGGACGGCTGGCCGCTCGAGCGCGGCGAGGAGCGCGTGCTGTACGCGCAGCCGGGCCGCGCGCTCGCCCCGGGCGTGCCGGCAGCGGCCATCCACCGGCTGCGCTACCACGCCGCGCAGGGCGTCGAGGCCGGCGGCCCGGTCATGTGGTGGGGCGACGTCGCGCACGACCAGCGGCCTACCGACGCCTACAGTCTCGTCTACGACAGCGCGCCGCTCGCCGCGGACACCGAGATTCTCGGCCTGCCGCGGGTCGCCATGCGCGTCAGCGCCGACGCGCCGCAGGCAAACTGGTTCGTGCGGCTGAACGACGTGGCGCCGGACGGGCGCGTGACGCTCGTGACCGGCGCCGGCTTCAACGGCACGCACCGGCACTCCGCCCGCGCGCCCGCGGCGATCGAACCCGGCGAGCCCTTCGACCTCGACGTCGAGATGCACTTCACGTCCTGGGTGTTCCCGAAGGGCCACCGTATCCGGCTGTCGATCGGCAACGCGCAGTGGCCGATGTTCTGGCCGACGCCGTACCCGATGACGACGACGCTCGCGATCGGCGGCGAGCACGCGGCGCGGCTCACGCTGCCCGTCGTGCCGCCGGCCGGCGACGAGCGACGCCCGGACTTCCTGCCGCCGGCGCCCGGCCCGGAATTACCGGGATACGCGACGCTCGACAGCGGCAACGCGTCGGGCTACGGCGAGATCGCGGCGATCACGCGCGACCCGCGCAGCGGCGAGGCGCTGGTCACCGCCGGCAATGCGAGCGAGTCGGCCTACCCGTGGGGACGCGAGCGCTGGCAGGAACGCATCGAGCACCGGGCGTCCGACGGCGATCCCGCGACGGCCTCCGTGCGCGGCGAACATTCGTTCGACGTCGAGCTCGCGAACCGCAGGCTGCGCTGGGAGTCCAGCCTCGACTTCTCGAGCGACCGGGAGACCTTTTACTACCGCTACACGCGCCGCCTGTACGAGAACGGCGAGCTGCTGCGCGAGAAACACTGGCGGCGCGAGATTCCGCGCGACCACCAGTAGCGGCGGGCTCAGCCGCCGACGGCGCGCGGCAGGTTTTCGCCGACCAGCTCGCAGGGCCTGCGGCCGCGCACCGAGTTGACGAGCTGCATTTCGTCGGCGCCCGCGAGCTCGGCGACGCGGATCGGCCGCTCGGCGATCTCGCCGCTCGCGATCAGCTCCGCGCGCAGCGTGCCGGGCAGCAGTCCGGCCGAGACCCGCGGCGTGACCCACTCGCGGCCGAAGCGGCACAGCAGGTTCGCGATCGTCGACTCGGTGACCAGGCCGTCGCGGTTCCAGAGCAGCACGTCGTCGCAGTCCGGCAGGCCGGCCCGCGCGCGCTCGTAGACGCGGCGGTCGCTAGTCTTGTGAAAGAGCCGCAGGTCGTCGGCGGCCACGGGCTCGCGCGCGAGGCGTACGCGCAGCGGCCCGGCGGGCGCCGCGGCCGCGAGTGCCTGTGTCGTGACGACCGCCCGGCCGTCGCGCGCGAGCTCGAGGCGCACCCGGCAGCTTGGACCCGGCAGCGCCTCGACCGCGGTCTCCAGCGCCCGGCGCACCGCGGCGAGGTCGCAGCGGAAGTCGAAGTAGCCGGCCGAGGCGGCGAGCCTCGCGAGATGCCGTTCGAGCAGCGCGAACCCGGCCTCGCGGTCCCAGCGCAGCGTTTCCAGCAGGCGAAAGCCCGCCGCCGGCGCGGCGTGCCGCAGCACGTCCGCCTTCGCGCGGCATTCCGCGTACTCGGCGCGCGCGCCGGAATCCCAGACGATGCCCCCGCCCACGCCGTAGGTCGCGCGGCCGCCGCGCTCGACGAGCGCGGTGCGGATCGCGACGCTGAAGGTCGCCTGCCGGCCGGGCGCGAGGAAACCGATGGCGCCCGTGTAGACGCCGCGCGGCGAGCGCTCGAGCTCGCGGATCAGCGCCATGCTCGCAACCTTCGGCGCGCCGGTGATCGACGCGCAGGGGAACATCGCGGCGAAGATGTCGCTGACCGGCGCCGCGGTGGACGCGCTGATCGTCGACGTCGCCTGCCAGACCGTCGGGTACTTCTCGATCGCGTACAGCGCCTCCGCGCGCACGGATCCCGGCCGCGCGACGCGTCCCATGTCATTGCGGATCATGTCGGCAATCATGACGTTCTCGGCGCGGTCCTTGGCGGAGTTCGCGAGCGCCGTGCGCCGCGCCCGGTCATCCTCGTCGGTCAGGCCGCGCGCGGCCGTGCCCTTCATCGGCCGGCTGAGCAGGCGCTCGCCGTCGAGCCGGAAGAACAGCTCCGGCGAGCCCGAGACGATCTCGCAGCCGTCGAGTTCGACGCGCGCGCCGTACGGCGCGTCGCGCGCGATCCGCCGGAACAGCGCGTCGGCATCGACGCCGTCCGCCTGCGCGCGGATCGTGTAGTTCACCTGGTAGGTCTGGCCCTCGCCGATACGTTCGCGGATCCTCGCGACCTGCCGGGCGTAGTCGGGCAGGGCCGTGTCGAAGCGCCAGTCGGCGCCGGCGTCGTCGTCGGCGGGCGGCGGTGCATCGATCCGCTCGGCTTCGGCGAACAGGCCGAAGGCCACGAGCGGCAGCGGTCCGCGGCTGCGCGTGCCGAGCGCCGGGTCGAAGCCCGGCGCCGCTTCGTAGCAGACGAAGCCGGCGGCGAACAGGCCCTCGTTCTCGACCGCGCGCTCTGCCGCGCGCAGTACGGGCAGCACCTCGTCGTGACGCCGCGCGAGCAGCACGGCGCGCGGCCGGGCGAAGTCCAGCCAGCGGTCGTTGTCGGGGTCCTTGAGCAGCAGGCGCTTTAGCATGCGTCGGGCGGAATGGCGTGCGGGGACGGCCGGCAATGTTGCCACAGGCGCCGGGCAGCCGGCCAAGCGGGCCTGCCGAAGCGCGGAACTGCGGGCCAGTTCCTCGTGGCCGGGGCTCCCGCGGGCTAGCCTGCGTTCATCGCAGAGCCGAGCCCTCACGATGCCCCGACGATCCCTGTTGCTGTTGCCTTTCCTCGCCGCCGCGCTCGGCGGCTGCGCCGCGCAGCCGTTCGGGGGCGAGGGCACCAGCTGGGCGGCGGCGCTCGTGGACTCGATCACCGGCGTGCCGGTACTGACCGTCGCCGAGGACGCGGCGCGCACCGCGGCCACCGAGGACGAGGCCAGCGTCGCGGAGCTGAACGAGGCCTGGGACGAGTTCCTGCGTGACCGCTACGAGCCGGCCGCGTACGCACCCGATACCCCGATCGTCCAGCGGCGCCGCTAGGACCAACCGGCCCGCGCAGCCACTGCCGCGCCGGCCGGCGCGCGCCTGCTCAGAAATCCTGGATCGTGGTTTCGCCGACCGCGATGCTGACGCCGACGCCCTCTGCGGGCTCGAAGGTCTCGCCGTCGCAGGTGAACGCCGCTTCGTAGTCGCCGGCCAGCAGGAAGCCGATCGAGTAGTGGTACTCGAGGCTGCCGTCATCCGCCTCCCGCTCGTTCACCAGTGCCGTTGCCACCGGGTCTTCCGGATCCGCGACGTCGCCGTCGTCGATCGGGTTCGGCGTCACGCCGTCGTCGAACAGGAATACGGCCGGCGCGCAGTCCTCGGCCGTGGCCAGCGCCGGGTCGACCCTGCCGGTCAGCGCGCCGACCTCGACGTTGTTCACGAGCCGCAGCGCGGGCTTCAGGATCACGTCGGGCGCGAGCCCCGGCGGCGCGGTGATCGACTTCATCAGGTCGAACTCGATCGTGAACGCGGCGCTCGCGTTGGCCGGCACCGTGTAGCCGCTCACGAGCTTGAGCCCGGTCTGGTCGCCGCTAGGGACGAACAGGTTGTAGACGCTGCCGTCGTTCATGACGATGTAGGACGCCTCGCCGTCGCAGTCGACGCCGCCCGTATCGCCGGCGCCGCCGTTCGAGCCGCGGCTCGCGTCGACGGCGAGCCGGATCCACTCGTAGTCGCCGGCGGCCAGTTCCTCGTCGACCAGGAGCGGCGCGGCGTTCATGCCCTGGAAGTCGAGCAGGTTGATCTTTGCCGCGGGATCGAGCGTGATCGTCGTCGACGGCTCGTCTTCGCCCGCGCCCTTGAACTCGACCGCGTCGAAGGTGATGCAGACTTTCTCCGCGTCGTGCACCGGGCCATCGCTCAGGGCCAGCGACAGGAAGCCGGTGGCGTCCGCTGCCGGAAGTGCCGGCGAGTCCGTGGTAGAGCCGGAGCCGCCGCAGGCGCCAAGCAGAACGGCGAGCAGGCCTGCGACGAGAACCTGTCGGAAACTGCAGGTGTTCATGATCGTCTTTGCTCCTTGGTCGCTCGGGATGCGGTTCAGCATGCAACAGTAGTTCGTCCCCGGAAAGCCCGGATTCGTGTTTTGACATAACGACCGGCCATCGCTCATCCCAGCCTGCCGTGCAACCTCGCGTCCTGTGTACGGAAATGCACCGAGAACCATTCGTCCAGCTCCCTGGCCAGTACCACCTCGTCGTAACTGCCCTCGCCGTCGACCCGGTCCATGATGTCGAGCAGTGCGTCAAGCAAGCGCTCGTGCTCGGCTTTGTGCTCGGCGAACCCGTCGTAACTCGCCTCGCGCATGATCCGTTCTTCGAGGGCGAAGTGCGCGGAGATCTGCGCATATATGTCGCCGAGCACGGCAATGACCCGCTCGGGGTCGCCGCCGGCGACCGCGATGTCGTTCAGGCGGTTGATCGTCTCGATCAGCTCGCGGTGCTCGTGATCGACGGCCGGCACGCCGACGCTGAACTCGTTGCGCCACTCGATCAGGCTCATCGCAGCACGAACTCCCCGGTCTCCGACCGAAACGTCACCGTGAGATACCGCCCGGCAGCCAGTTCGACGTCTTGCGCGTGTTCGTAGTCCCAGCCCTCGGCGCGGGCACTGTCGCGCATGCGCAGTGCCAGCCGGTGCCGTCCAGGTGGCAGCTCGAAGCGACGGTAAACGCTGGCCGGGCCGTCGCTCCAAAGGCCGGACGGCGGCTCCCGCAGATCGAGCATGCCGACGCCGTCGACCGCGAGCTCGAGGGTGAGCGATGCGCGCTCGCGCGCACACTGCAGGTCGCGCCGCATGTTCGGTGCCAGTTTCGCGATCTCCTCGGGAGACAGGGCTTCGCAAGGTTCCAGTCGCTCGGTGGCGTGACTGACCGAGATCTTCACGACGGCCATGCGCTCGTTGCCGTAGCGATAGTCAGGCGAACTCGACAGGTAGCCGATCGACGCCGCGAACGCCGCATAGGCGACGATCTGCAGCGCAATGCCCGCGACCCTAGGCATGATCCGTGCTCCCGTCGGCGAGCGTCGCCCGGAATGCAGCGAGCTCCGTCACCCGCAGGTCTCTCCGGTGCGGACGTTGCCAGTTCTGCGCGACGCGTTGTCGTGGCACCCGTTCGCGCAGGAACGGGTCCCGGGTGCGCGCGACGCGCTGCCGCGTCCAGTCGTCGCCAAGGCGATAGTGGCAGGCGTGCTCCGGACAGCCCGCGAGCATGACGCCCTCGGCGAGCCGCCGCGACAGCACGAAGTCGATGAACGGGGGCGGCAGCATGCCGACACAGGGCATCGTCAGCACGCCGGTGTCGTCGCGAGCGAGCGTATCCGCGCCCGCTTGGTCGCAGGCAAAGACCACGATGCGCCGGTCGCCGGACAGGTCGGCGGAGAGCTGGATGACCTGCTCGCGCAGTGCCGCGATGCGTTGCTGCGGCAGCTCGATGCCGGGTACCAGCGGCCCGGCTCGCCGGAACGGCGTCGCAGTCGGGCAGGCGCCGGCGCAGATGCCGCAGCTCAGGCACAGGTCCGCGTCGACGACGGCTTCCCGGTCGTAGGCCTTGTCGTCACTGCGCGGCGCCATCTCGATTGCGCCGTAGGGGCAGTCGTCGGCGCAACGTCCGCAGCCGTTGCAGTTGTCGAGATCGACGACGGCCACCGGCGGCGATTTCGCCGGCGGAGCCCACGGCAGGATCGCGAGCAGCAGCGAGCCGCCGCCCACTGCCAGCCACATGATGCCCCCGGGGACCACGTCGAGCAGCGGGAAGCCGGCCAGGTAGAACCAGTCGAGGCCGACGCTCGCCGGCACGACATCGAGGTCTGCCGGCGGCTGGCTGACTGCGGGGTAGGCCAGCGACAGCGCGAGCAATGCCGCCAGGGTCCCGGTGGCCAGCGCTCGCGGCGGGTTCACCCGCGCGCGCGCGTGCCGCTGGATGTGCACCCACATCATCAGCAGCAGGAACAGCGGGCCGAAAATGTGGATGAAGACCATCAGCGTGAAGAAGCGGCCCCCGAGCGTCTCGCTGTTCAGGAAGTTGTTGGCAATCGGCTCGCCGAAGATCGGAAGCACGTCCAGCCATTCGGCCGAGGCGATCGCGATGTACTGCGCGAGCTCGTCCCAGACCAGCCAGTAGCCGCTGATGCCACAGACGTAGATCAGCCACAGTAGCGGCACGCCGGTCAGCCAGGCGAAGAAGCGCTTGCCGCGCAGCCGGTCCAGCGCGAACTCGCGCAGAAGGTGCAGTACCACGACGACCACGAGCGCGTCCGAGCTGTAGCGATGCAGGCTGCGCATCACGCCGCCGGCGTACCACTGCTCGTGGGTGATCGCCTCCACCGATTCCCACGCGTTGACCACGCCGGTATCGAAAAAGATGTACAGGTAAATGCCGCTGACCGCGGCAATCCAGAAGAAGAACCAGCCCAGCGCGCCGAGGTTCGCAAACGGCTGGTTGCGCGGCCCGAACGCGGCGGCCAGCGGCGCCTCGATGCGGGCGAACAGCGCCGCGAGCACGCGTTTCATGCCGGCCCTTCCGTCACGCCAGGGGGTATCATTCGTGCCGCCGCCACTCGCGCACGATGAAGACGGCGACGGCGCCCAGGCACAGCAGGCCCGTAATGACAGTCATCAGGATCGAGTAGTCAAACTCGTAGCGGCCCAGGCGCGGGTCGAACACGGTACAGAACAGCCGGAACGTATCGACCCAGTGCGCGACCAGGCCCGCGTCGGCCGGCGTGTCATACACGAGTTCCTTCAATGGCTCGACCAGCGCGGGCGCATCGAGGGCCGCGCCGTAGACCTGGCGGTAGACGACGCCGTCGCGATCGACGACGGTCGTCTGCGACAGGTGATCGAAGCCCTTGCTGCTCGGCACGAACAGGAAGCCCGTGGCCTCCGTCAGCGCCCGGATCGACGCCTCGTCGCCGCTCAGGAAATACCAGTCCGGCTCGTTGATTCCCTGGGTCGCCGCGAACATGCGCATCCGGTCGGGCGTGTCGGCGGCCCAGTCGAAGCCCAGCGTGACGACCGTGAAGGCATCCTCGCCCAGCGCGTCGCGGCCGATCTCGACCGCCGAGGCGAGGTTGCGCGTGATCAACGGGCAGACGTGGTGACAGCTCGTGTAGACGAGGCTCAGGACCAGCGGCCGGCCACCGAGGCTGGCAAGCGTCACGGGGCGGCCGTCGCTCGCTATGAATTCGAGCGCCGGCAGCGTGTTGCCGATCGCCGCCTGACTGGTCTCGAGTGCACTCCTTGCGGCCTGTTCGTCCGCGCGCGCGGCGGTGCCCGCGAGCAGCGCGGCCGCCAGCAGCGAAACTAGGAGGCTCGCGTGCATCGTCCTTCGCAACCTAGCTGAGCGGCCAGACCTCCGACAGGTACTTCCAGTTGACGAAGTAATAGAGCACGAAGGCGATGAAGAACACGCCGACCAGCAGCGTCGTGCCCGGGATGCGCATCTCCGGCTCGCTGCCGTACTGCGCGACCGTCGCGGTCGGCGGCGCCGGCGGGTATGCCGGTTTCTCGTCGTCGGCGAGCTTGCGGCCGAAGAACACCGAGCCGACGACCACGACGATGAACATCACGCCGCCCACGGCCGCGAGCACGGCGAACAGGCCGTTAAGCCCCATCATCATGAACGCCGCCGCGGGATAATCGAACGGCAGCTGCGCGTCCGCGAAGGTCATGTCCCAGTGGCGCCGGGACACGCCGAGCGTGCCGGCGCCCATCATGAACAGCGAGATGCCGGCCACGCCGATGCCGAAGACGTAGGGCTGCCACTGCGCGAGTTTTTTCATTCGCAGTTCGCGCCTGAATATGAGCGGCACCAGCAGGTAGGTGATGGCCATGAACGCGAGCGTCGTCCCGGCGACGACAGTGCCGTGGAAATGCCCCGGCACGTACAGCGTGTTGTGCATGATCAGGTTGATCTGCTCCGTGCCCATGACGACGCCGGAGATCCCGCCGATGAAGCCGAAGAACACGAGCGACATGAACATGCCGGAGAACGCCGGGTTGCCCCACGGCGCCTTGCGCAGCCACTCGAAGAAACCCTTCGTGTAGCCGCGCCGCCGCTGCGCCGCCTCGATGGAGCCGGGGACCGTCATGCCGTGCACCATGCTGCCGAGCACGGCGAGGTACATCGCGTAGCTGGTGTTGAATATCTTCCATTCGGCGCTGAAGCCGGGTTCGACCAACATGTGGTGCGCGCTCGCGAGCTGCAGGAACAGGATGTACATCAGGAAGGCCATGCGGCTGACCTTCTCCGAAAGCGGCTTGGCGCCGAATACCATCGCGGCGATGGCGTACCAGACGGCCACATGCGCGGAAACGTTGATCTGCTGGGACGAGTGGCCCATGCCCCACCAGATGGTCTTGTAGACGATCGGGTCGATGTGGTTGACGATGCCGAGCGACCAGAGCCAGGTCGGCACCAGGATAATCGCGCCGGACGCGATCGTGAAGACCGCGATGATGGCTGCCGTCAGCGCGCCGAAGGTCACGAGAGGGATCGATCCCTGGTAGGTACGTTCGCGGCGCGCGACCACCAGCGTGCCGAAGAACACCACGCAGCCGCACAGGGCTCCGACCGCGAACAGGATGATGCCGAGGTAGAACGACTGCGAAGCCATCATCGGCACGTAGGACGTGAACATCACCGTCGACTGGCCCTGCAGCACTGCGACGTTGACCGTGATCGCGCCGACCAGCATCAGTCCGAAGCCGGTCCACGCGAGCCAGGGCAATGCGATCCGCGAGTTCAGCAGCACGGCCGAGGCGAAGTACAGCACTGCCATCTCGAAGAAGATGATCCAGACCAGCAGCACGTCGATGCCGTGAGCGGTCAGCGCCAGGTAGAACCAGTCCGCCGGCAGGAAGTGCACGGCCGGCCAGCGAGTCAGCGCGACCAGCAGGCCGAACAGGCCGCCGATCGCGAGGAATACGACCGCGATCACCGCGTTGGCCTTGATCAGACGCTCGGCGGATCGCTCGACGCGCAGGCCGGTCGTCGGGCAGGTGCGAAACGACATGATCGTGGCCATCTCAGTCTCCCTGCGATCGTTCGACGACGTAGAGCTTGCCGACCATCGTGTGGTGGCCTATGCCGCAGAACTCGTTGCAGACGACGCCGAATTCGCCGGCCTGGTCGGGCTTGATCGTGATAACCATCTCGTAGTCCGGGTGTACCTGGACATTGATATTGACGGGCTGCAGCGAGAATCCGTGCTGCCAGTCCATCGACGACAGGTGCAGGCGGTAGCTCTGGTCCTTTTCGAGTTCCAGGATCGGCCACCACTGCCAGAGCCGGGCGATGAGATACACATCGCTTCCGGGCGGGGGATGCACGACTGGGTACATGCCCTCCTGGCGCACCGTGTACGCGTCGATCATTTCCTGGGTTTTCTGGGAGAACTGCTGCGGCTTGATCCGGTAGGCCTCGCTGGAGAGGTTTTGTTCGCCGGCGCCGTGCCAGTAGATCATCATGAAGAACATCGTCAGCCCCCAGAGGAACGCGATGACGATCCAGTACAGCTCGACGCGCGCGATGCGCTCCTTCCACCAGATGCGTTGCTCGGGCGGCGTGATGGCCATGGCGGATTCCCCTATTCCGCGATCGGGATCTGCGTGATCTCGATGATTCCCCAGACGATGTAGAAAATGGTCGGCACGGCGATGCCGAGCGCCAGCAGCAGGAACGGGTTGTCCAGCAGCTGCTGCATGATCGGGATCGGCTCGTCGCCTTGCGGGTCGGCGGCGTTGCCGTCGCCTTCGTTGTTCTTGCTCGCAGCCATGCGCTTTCCCCCGCGTGAACGGCCGTTGCCGGGCGGACGGCCGGAGTCAGCACGAACGCTACCGGCGGCCGGGGGAACCGGCTATCAGGAATTACCCGTATAAAAGCGGATCAGCGCGAAGGTCGGCAGGGCGAGCGCGAGCAGGAGCCCGAAGAAGATCAGCGTGCGGTACTCGAAGCGCCGGCCGGCGGCGACCTCGATCCGGTCGAGAATCCGGTCGGCAACGAGATAAAGCACGATGCCGACGGCGGTGAAGTACAGCGCGGACATGAGTCAGGTATGCGCCTCTACCCAGCGCACGATGTCCGGCTTGCGCATGGCGCCGGACTGGCGCGCGATCTCCCTGCCATTACGGAACACTATCATCGTCGGGATGCCGCGGATATTGAAGCGACCCGCGATCGCCGGCGCAGCGTCCGTGTCCAGCTTCGCGAAGCGCACGCTCGGCGCCATTTTGGCAGCGGCTTCCGCGAACGCCGGCGCCATCATGCGGCAGGGCCCGCACCACTCGGCCCAGAAGTCGACGACGACCGGCAGGTCGCTATTGCCCGTGTGGCGGTCGAAGGTCGCGCCGTCGAGCTCGACCGGCTCGCCCGTGAACAGTGGCTCGTGACACTTGCCACAGTTCGGCCGCTCGTCCAGCCGCGCGGCCGGTATGCGGTTCGTGGCCGCGCAGTGCGGGCAAACGACGTGCAGGGATTCACTCATCGCTGATCTCCGTTTCGAAGCGGCGCAGCCGCGCGCGCAGGCGCTCGATCTCCTCGAGCATCTCGATCGCGAGCGCGACCCCCGGCGTGTTCAGGCCGAGGTCGCGCTGCAGGCGCAGCGCGGTGCGCGCGCGCGGCAGCGCGTGCCCGGGGAAACGCCAGTCGTCCGCCGCGCGATCGCGCGGCTCGAGCACGCCTTCCTCGACGAGCTCGACGAGCCACTCCGTCGTGCCGCCGCAGGCGCGGCAGATTTCCGTGATGGTGAACTCGTAGCGCTCGTCGATGACGGTGCCGTGGAGTGCCGCATCGCTCATCGCCTAGACCCCCAGCCGGCTGCGCGGGTTGTACGGCAGCTCTCGCTGCATCTTCTCGTACAGCGCCTTCGCGGCCGCGCTATCGGCCGGCGGCACCGTGATCTGCGGCAGCACGTACAGGTCGCCGGGCGGCTTGCCGGGGATGCCGCGGCCCTTCAGCCGCAGGCGCCGTCCGGGCGGCGTGCCCTTCGGCAGCGTCAGGTCGACGTTGCCGTCCGGCGTCGGCACCTCGATCTTCGCGCCGAGCGCGGCTTCCCACGGCGTGACCGGCAGTTCGAGGTATACGTCGCGGCCCTCGACCCGGTAATGCCGGTGTGGATGGAATTCGACCTCGAGGTACAGGTCGCCCGCCGGGCCGTCGCCGGGACCCGGCGCACCCTGGCCGGCGAGCCGGATGCGCTGGCCCTGGCGCACGCCCTTCGGGATCCTGACGTTCAGGCTGCGCTCGGCCTGCTGCACGCGGCCGTCGGCGTCGACGGCCGGGGACGAGAGCGTGATGCTGCGGGTCGCGCCGCGGTAGGCGTCCTCGAGGTCGATGCGCACCCGCGCGTGCTGGTCCTCGCCGCGCACGCGGAAGCCTTGCCGACCGCCGCCGCCGAAGCCTCCGGCGCGGGCGCCGAAGCCGCCGCCGCGGCCGAACAGCGACTCGAAGAACTCGCTGAAGTCGCCGAAGCCCTGCGCGTCGCCGGACTGGAAGCCGCCGGAAAAATCGAAGCCGCGATCCCAGCCGGGCGGCGGGCGGAACTCCTGGCCCTGTTTCCAGTTGCGGCCGAGCTGGTCGTAGGCCGCGCGTTTCTCGGGATCGCGCAGCACCGCGTAGGCCTCGCCGATCTCCTTGAAACGCTTCTCGGCCTCCGGCTCCTTGCTGACGTCCGGGTGATACTTGCGCGCAAGCTTGCGGTAGGCGCGCTTGATGTCGTCGTCAGAGGCGTCGCGCGCGACGCCCATGATCTTGTAGTAGTCCTTGTATTCCATGCGTTGCCCCGGTGAACAACGGATTGGGCTGAGATGGGAGCAGCGCGCGGTAAATCAAGCGCCACGGCAACCCGCCGCGGCGCCGGTGGTCGCCTCAGCGGGCGGGCACGCTCAGGTCTTCGACCGGGCGGTAGGCCGGGTTGTCGCGCGCCCACTTGCGGATACGGGACTGCGGCAGGCCGATGCCGAGACCGAACGAGGCCATGCCGGTCGACTCCAGCACGGCCGAGTCGTTGACGTAGTACTCCTTGCCGAGCGCCACGTACAGCGAGCCGATGCTGAAGCCCCAGTCGAGCCGGAGCCCCCAGGACAGGTTCCAGTCGTCGTCGTTGCCGAAGTGGTACTTCAAGTGCTTGACGTACGGACTCAGCTGCAGGCTGACGCTCGGGAAGGCCTTGATCAGCCGCAGGCCCACGCCGCGGGCCGTGAAGTCGCCGTCGTGCAGGTAGTCGATGCCGTAGGCGAAGCCCGTGTTGCAGGGTGAGAACGGCAGGCAGTGGGCGGGCGGCTTGTGGATGGCGCTGTTGCGGAAGCGCGCCGAGTTGGCCATCAGGCCGAGCGGGATGTGCTCGAGCGCGAGCTGGTAGCGCGCGGAGCCGACGTTACGGAACGGTGACTGGCCGCCCATCGCGAACAGGAAGACCCCGCGCACCGAGTCCTCGAATACGGCGTCCGCGATGTCACCGGCCCGGTCGAAGTCCCCGTCGTCCGAGAAATCCAGCGGTTCGCAGGACAGCGGATGAAACAGGTAGTGCCCGAACTCGTGTTGCGGGCAAGGCACGATGACGATTTCATAGCCCGGCGAGAACGAGCGCATCTCCGGTACGGGCGCCATCGCCCGGAAATCCTGCGATGGGTCGTGGGCCCGCAACAGCTGCAGGATGCGCTCGGCCTCGACGAGCAGCATCAGCGCCTGCTGCCCGGGCGAACGCGACAGCAGGCCATCGCCGTAGTGGAGCACGATGCCGTCGCCGTCGGCATGCTTGCGCAGGCAGGCGACGCCCTCCCGCGGGTTGCCGGCCAGCGTGCCGTCGCCGGTGTCGTCGCCGCAGGTGACCGCGGCGTCCGCCCGGCGCTGCAGCCAGTACGCGTCGAGCAGCTGGTAGCTGCGCGACTCCCCGGGCAGGGCGTCGAGAAAGTCGGCGATCGGCTTGAGCTCGTATTTCCAGAAATCGACGTCGAGCCTGAAACGCGCCCCGCGCTGGTTGGTGCCGTCGTGCAGCGAGACGGCTACGCTGTCGTGCGACTGGCTACGCGGCCACAGCAGGTGGCCGGGCGCGAAGAAGTCCTGCAGGAAATGATCGCTCAGCGCATTCGAGACCAGTGCGCTGTACAGCGACTCCTGCGCCGCGAGCAGTGCGTCGCGGCGCATGCGCTGCATCTGCTGCGCGAGTTCGTTCTGGAAGTGCACCTCGTTGTAGGAGAGCGCGCGAACACCGTCCAGCGCGCGGCCGAATCGGCCGTCGTCGCCGCGGTTGTCGTGCCGAACGCGGAAATGCTCGTTCAGGTCCTCCCAGGAGCCGGGCAATACCGCGATCGCGTCCTCCGGGCGGTCGCTCAGGGTGCCTTCGCGCACGAACAGCTGCGAGGGGTAGTTGAGCTCGTCGACGAGTCGCGAGATGCCGCCGTACGTGATCGCCTCGGGCACCGGCGAGCAGTGTCGGAACAGGGTCAGTATGGCCTGCGGGTAGCCGGCGGCGAGTATTCGCCGGCAGATGTCGTCGTCGGCCGCCATCGAGCCATGCCCCGCCTGTTCGAGCCGGTACGCGAACGCGAGCAGCAGCGCGCTGTCGGCCATGCGTTCGTGCTCGCCCGAGTCGAAGGCGGCGGCAGGCTGCGTGGCGCAGACGAGGCAGGACACGCACAGCGCGGCCACCCGGCGCCACGGCTTGCGCGCCCAGCCGGCGGAAAAGTGTGTCACGTACCGAACTCCGGATCGACGAACTCGAGCCCCGGCCGGCCCACGTCGGCGTACTCGCGCAAGCCCGGCGGCGCCTGCAGGTACACGTCCTCGGCGACGACCCGGAAGCGCCGCCACACGTCCTGGCAGGTGAACGGCGGACCGGGTGGCGCGTCATACAGCTTGCGCAGGTAGGCCTCGCATGGCTCCTTGCGGTGCGACTCCGGGCGCCACGCGTTCGGCAGCGCGGGGCCCGCGAAGTGCGCGAGTATCCGCTGCTGTGCGACGCGGTTGGCTCGCCGCCCTTCGTTCTCACTGATGCCGCGCAGCTCGTCGAACAGCGCCGCGACCTGCGGGTCCACGGGCCCCGCACCGTTGACGACTTCCGTCAGCGCCAGGGCGTAGTCGCGCCAGTAGTGCAGGTTGTATTCCGGCGGGTCGGTGTGACGCCGCAACACGGCATCCGGCAGCGTCGCGTCCGCGAAGTGGCCGAGCCCGGTGCGGTACATGCGGTCCCGGGCCCGGTCGCTGAGCTTGCGGTGCGCGAAGGAGTCGCCGAGCAGGTGCAGGCCGAACCCGAGCGCGCAGAGGCTGGCGGTGCGCGGACGGATGCCGCCGCGTGGCGGACCGGCAGCCGCCGCCGCCTCCTGCCAGAGTCGCCTGGCGATGCGCACGGCTGCATCCGTCGTGGCCGTTGCCTCGCCGCCGGTCAGCGCGTGCAGCAACTGGTGGTTGGTAATCATCCGCCGGGTTGAAGCCGACGCGCGCCGGCTGAACAGCCCCCAGCCGAGGTGATCGCGCAGGCGCAGGCCGCGTCGGTTGTTCAACGCGGCGAGTTCGACGGACTCGTCGGGCAGGTGCGTGCACAGCGCGAGCAGTTGCCATTCCTGCGACTGCGGCGCTAGGTTCAGCGTCCGCGCGACATACGCGGTCGAGTAGAAGTGCACGGGATAGTCGTAGGCGGCGGCCGGCACCGCGCCAAGCAGCAGCATTGCCGGGATCAGCCGCAATTGAACACCCACAGGCACAGCAGCGACTGGGCGTCGCTCAGTACGTAGTACAGCGCGATGCCGGCAGCGAGCGCCGCGAGCAACAGCGTCCACCAGCCGGGGCCGTCGCGCTGCAGCGCGAGCGCCGAGTAGTGGATCGAGCGGGCCGCTTTCAGCCCGGGCACGCGGGTTGGGCGCTCGGCCGCGAGCCGCCGCTCGTAGGGCAGCTCGTGCCGGTAGAGCAGGTAGAGCATTGCGCCCAACAGCAGCAGCGAGACCGGCAGCAGGAATACGACCAGCAGGTCGGCCTGGCAGACGAGGCAGGCCGGGCTCAGCAGGCTCTCGGTCGGTCGGCAGAAATAGTCGTCCCAGCAGAAGAAGGCGCGGAAGAAAGCCCAGGTGACGATCAGCAGGAAATTGATGATCGCCAGTACGTTCAGAAGGTTACGCGCACGTGCGATGCGCCGGGCGCGCCGGTCCGTCTCCGGGGGGTGCGTCCTGTAGCCGCCCTCGGCGATGGCCATGGCATCCTCCGCTGCCGCCCGCGTGCGGGCTTCCCTGCGATGAGTATAGTCAGAATTTCACAGATCGACGCCGGGGGTGGGCCGTGCCTTGCCCGGCGCGAGGCTCCGTGCAAGTCGTCCGCCAAATGTGGTTGCCTGGTGCCACGGCGTCTACACTCGATAGAAGCCCGGTTTCCCGCGAGCGCGACTCGCCGGAACACGGCGCCGCAAGCGACAGGCAACAACAACGACCAGCCGCAGGGTCGCGGCGAGCGGGAGAGCCGACCAATGCAGAAACTACCGAGCCTGATTGCCCTGGCGTGCCTGCTCGCCAGTCTCGTCCTCCAGCCTGTTGCCAGGGCCCAGGGGGCGGCTGACTGCGAGCCCACACTGGAGCCGACGGACCTGCAGGGCTTCGTACAACCGCGCAATCGGGCCGGCCTCGTCAATTACCTGCGTGCACAGGTAAAGGCGAGTGACGCCTTCAGGGAAGCGGTCGGGACCGGCGGACTGCACGCTGCGATCGACACGCTGGCGAACGAGGTCATGAACCGCGATCCGGCGGACGTCGACTTCGCGGCGCTGGCCGAGCGGCTGCGGCTCGGCATGCTCGAGGCCTGCGTCCAGCTGGCGCAAGGTGCGTCCGACGACGAAGCGGCAAAGAAAGCCGTTCGCGCGGCGCGGCTCAGCGGTGGCGATTCGCAGTACTTCGCGCTGCTCGGTACCGCCAACTCGCTCGAGGGAGACGGCAACTTTTCGTCCGGGCTCGAGGCCTCCCTGATGTCCGTCACGCACTACCCGATCGCGAAACTGCCGATTCTCCGAAACTGGACGAACGATTCGGAAAAGCTCCTGACCGGCACCTTCGAAATCACCTTCTCCGAAATCGGCAACATCGACGACGAGGCCGGCGACATGCCGGACCCCACGAATCCGTTCGCAGCGGGCGGCGGGTTTTTTCGTCTGAACACGAGCGGCGACATCTATTTCTCCGGCGGCAACCAGGTTTCCGGGCTCGGCGCCCGCGTCGGCGGCGGGTTCAGCACGCTGCCGTCCGAGGCCGAGGGCGACGTCGACACCCGCGGCCGCGGCTATGCCGGGCTCGTGTTCCGCGCCAACTACGGTAAGGACCCGCTGGGCCGCCAGGGCAAGGGCGAAGTCTTCCTCGGCTGGGCCAAGGACAAGTTCTGGCGCTACGACCGCGTCGTCGACGACACGACCATGCCGCCGACGCTGGAAACGGTCGACGAAACGGATCGCCTGATCGTCGACGCGCGCATGGACGTGCCGCAGGTGTTCGAGTCGGAGGACGTACGCATCCACGCGCGCGTGTTCGCGGACATCCCGGCCAGCGGCAACGGACCGAGCGACATCCGCATCAGCCTGCTGCTGACCGTCAACCTCGGCGCGTTCTTCCCGGTCAACTGATGCCGGTGCCCTCAGCGGCTGGCGGAGCCGCCGGCCGACGGCCAGTACCAGCCGTAGCCCCAGCGCCACCAGGTCGGCAGGATCGCCCAGCCGCCGAGCCGCGTGCCGATGTGCATCGCTCCGCCCATGATCGGGTTGCCGCTCGCGGCGACGCACTCACCGAGGCGCCGGTCGGCCGCGGCGCGTTGCGCCGCGGTGCCGCCGCACCAGTACTCGACGTCGTGGTCGACGCAGCACTGTCCCCAGTCGCCGTTCGGCCACAGCGTGCAGGAATCCGTCGTGAAGCGCTTGGGCGGCAGGCCGGCGTCGGCGCCGCGGCGCTCCGCGCAGAACGCTTCCGCGGCGAGCTGCGCCTCCGTCTTCGGCGGTTCCGTGTCGGTGGTGAGGCCTGGCGATGCGCAGCCGGTGACGAGGCCAAGCAACATCAGCGGCAGGGCGTGTGGCATACCGTTCACGACCGCAATGCTCCCGCGACAAACCTCGATTGAACGACATGCAGCATAGCGCAAGTTCGTCCCTGGTCCGTATCGCAGGCGTGCTGGTTGCCGCTTTATTGCCATTCGAGAGCGCTTCCGCCTGGTCGTACGAGGAGCACCGGCGACTCGCTGCGGAGTCGTTTCGCGTCGCGTGCGACGAGGCCAGGCCGTACACGGGCGACGTCAAGGCCCTGTGCGAGACTGACAGGATCATCGAATGCTACGGCCACATGGTTGCGCTGGCGGCGGATCGCGCAGACGCACCGGAGGAATTCGTCGGGGCAGAGCTGGAGGGGCAGCTACTACTTCGTGCGAAGCAGGGAGTGAACTGTCGTTCGCTTGCGCCGGGAACGGATGCAGTCGCTGACGATTACGCCAACGCCGGCATGCTGCACCAGGGTGGCATACGCGGTTTCTGGACCTACGCGCGCCTGCTGACGCAGAACGCGAGCCATTTCCAGCCGGACGCCATATCGAAGTGGAAGCGGCACCTGCACAAGGCGAAGTCTATCGATACCGATGATCTGCAACTCCTTCTCGCGACGCATGCGTTCTCCAGCCACTTTCTGCAAGACGCGTTCTCAGCCGGACACAACGGTATCAACCGCGACAAGATCCGGCAGGACTACGATCACGGCTATCACGACGATGTTAATGCAACCGGCCTGTTTCTCAGGAACCGCGCCGGCGATGCCTGGCACAGCTACGGCGATCGCCACCTCGACGACAGCAGCCGTTACCTGCTTACGGACTATTGCCGCGATGGCGCCGCCGACCTCGACGACGATCTCGCCGCGCTGAGCGGCGTGCGGCCGTACCCGCTGGCCCCGTCGGCCAGGACAAAGCTGTGCGAACTAGAAGGGCCTGCCGCGCTCAGTATTGCCGACCGGGACGACAGCCTGTTTTCCCTCTGCTTCTACTGGGACAACTGCCCGAAACCAGAACTCATCGTGGCGAGCAACGGGAGCGCAGACGAGTTCATGGACGCCTGCCCGCCTCAGCACGGGCAGGCGCTGCTCGAATGCCCGTCCACGGGGCGCTACGTGCGCGACGCGATGACGCTGCAGATCGGTCTCCTGCTGTCGCTATTCGAAAAGGACCGACCGAGCGACCGCTCCCTCGACGCCAGAATTCACGAGATCCGTCGCAAGATTCCGCACGAGTACCGTGCGCTTGCCGGTCGGTCCGGTGGGGAGGTTTTTCTGAACAAGGAATCATTCCTGCTCGACTACTCCGACTGGAAGCCGCTCAAAGATCGCGAAAACTACGAGCAGGCTGCGTTCCGGAACTGGACCTTCAGCCTCTACCAGTCGCAATCCGACTACCCGACGCTGCGCGAAACGACCCTGAGCTGGGCCCTGATGGTCAAGGGCTCCGACGGGCTCGGCGACGCGATTCCCGAATGGTTGCGCAATCGATCACGCATGGAACTGCGTTTCGACCTGGCGAGCGACGACGGGGCCCTGCTCGACGGCGCGGAAATGAATGTCGGTGTCGAGCTATATCGCCCGTTCCGGCGGGTGTTCGGCATAGCGCTGAACGGCGCGATCGGCGTCGACGACGCCTGGGGCGGGCACCCGGATCGCAACTGGTTCCACGGCGGCGGCGTGGAGGTCAACTTCCACTTCGGCCGCAACGTCGTGTTTCTCGCCTACCAGGCGCTCGAGCACAGCAACCGGCGTTTCGAGCCGGACCACAGCAAGCGCTTTTTCGTCGGCTGGCGCGTTGCCACGCTGTCGCTGTCGCACTGACGAATCAGCCGCTGGCGGTTTCCGGTTTCCCGCCGGCCAGATACCCCGCCCCCGCACAGGCCGCCGTCAGCACCGCCCCCCAGGCCGCGTCGGACACGACCAGCGCGAACGACCACGCCTCGAAGATGGCGTAGTTCGTGACCGTGTAGGTGCCGTAGGCGAGCAGGCCGAGCACGGCGCCGCGCGCGAGCGCAGCGCGCAGCGTGCCGACGCGCCACGCGGGCTCGACGGCCAGGAAAACGATGCCGCCGACGTAGGCCAGGTAGAACACCGCCGATGCGGCGACGTCCGGCGTTTCCCGCATCAGCGAACCGACCTGCTCTTCGTAGAACGGTTTCAGAACGAACGCGATCCAGGCGAGGTCGATGACGAGAAACGCGACGAGCGCGCCGGCATAGGCCTTGATCCAGTGCATGCCGTGCTCCGGCGTGAAGAGACCGGCAGCATAGCAGAGACCGGCGGCGTCAGCGGCTACGGCCCCAGAGGCTCCGGTACACCGGCTGCGGCCGCTTCTCGACTTCGTAGGTGACGGCCACCATCCATTCCTGGTAGTCGGGGTCCTGCGCTTTCAGCGCCGCCAGCAGTTCCTTGACGTAGCTCGACTCCAGCGGCTGCCCGCGGTTCGGCCAGATGCGGAACTTGAGCCTCAGGATCTCCTTGCCGGAGCTGAAGCGGTGCCGGCCCTCGCTGGACGGCTCGGTCATCAGGATGCCGGGGAACTGCTCTTCGGCGGCACGCATCAGCGTCAGCGCCGTCGTCTCCATCGCTTCCTTGGCGTCGTCGTCGCCGCGCAGCGTTACGTCGACGATGCAGCGCACGTAGCCGCGCGGGTAGTTGATGACGTTGTTGATCGTCCGGTTCGGGATGAACACGCTGGCGCCCAGTGCGTTCTGCAGCTCGACGAAGCGCATCGAGATGCCGCGGACGATGCCGGTCTGGCCGGAGATCTCGACCAGGTCGCCGACGTCGACGAGGTCGGAGAAGATGAAAGTCAGCCCTGTGACGACGTCCTGCACGACGCCCTGCGAGCCGAAACCGATCGCGAGGCCCAGCACCGAGGCGCTGGCGAGGTACGCGGTCAGCGACACGCCGAACTCGCGCAGGATCAGGCCGACCGCAAGGAAGTACAGCACGAACACGACCGTGCTTGTCGCCAGCGTCGCAATCGAACGCAGCTTGCGGTAGCGGCGATTCGAGCCGCTGTGCAGCAGCTGCTTGCTGAGCCGGCGCAGCAGCACGACCACGAGGTGCACGACGACCGCGAGGCCGGCGAGCGCCGCGATGCGCAGCGCGACCGGGAGGTCGCCGAGCAGCGTCTGCAGTGTCGAGGTTTCCGTCTCCATCGTCACGATGCTCCGGAGTGTGTCACGCCTGCAGCGGCCTGACGCTCAGCAGCGACACGAACAGCGAGATCACCAGCGTGCCGAACAGGAAGCAATAGGCGCTTTGCAGCGTCGACAGCGCGGCGACCGTCAGCGTCGCCGGCTCGAAGCTGCTCGCGAGGCTGAAGTGGATCTGTGCCGCGTGCAGCAGGCCGGCGACGCGCTCGCTCGCCGCCGCGTAGTCCGGCAGGCCGTCCAGCCCGCCGAGCATCGCGTAGCTGGCCGCGAACAGGAACAGCGCGGTCAGGTAGTTGACCAGTGCGAGCACGATGACGCGCCCGGTCGCCGACACGGCCGTGCCCTCGGTGATCTTGCAGATGCCGAACAGCACGACGCCGAGTTCCTTGTTCAGGATGCCGACCGCGCGCAGCAAGAGCAGTACCGCAACCCAGGCGGGCAACAATTCGCTCGCCAGGAAAAAACCGATCGCGGCGAACAGCCAGTAGCCGATGTAGCGCTCCGACAGCTCGAGCCGCGTGTCGCGCAGCGCCTGCTGTTCCCGCGAGCCGGTCGCGTGCCGCCCCTCCCGGGATTTCAGGTAGCTGTCGACCCAGCAATACGGCGACAGCAGGTAGATGCCCTGGATGATGCTGCGTGCGGTCTCGGCGATTTTCACGGGCAGGTCCTCGACGATTCTTCAGGCGAGCCGCAGTCGATCGCCCGCGTGCAGCAGGGCAAGCCCGTCTGCTGCGGCACCGGGTGGCAGGCCGTGACTGACGACGTAATCGCGCTCGCCGAGGCGCCCGGCGAGCTCTTCGAAGCTCGCGTGCCAGCGCGACGGCCCCGGCCTGGCATCGTACAGCCGCGTGTTCGCCGTGGCGATGCGCGCATACAGCGCCTCGTCGACGACGCTGTCACCGGTGTAGCCGAACAGCGTGCGCTCGCCGGCGTGCAGCAACAGGCCGCAGCAATGCTCGGAGTGACGTGCCGTCACGAACTCGATCTCGAGGCCACGCGCGAGCGGCAGGCGCACGCCCGCATCGGCGCTGTGCCAGTCGGCGAGATCGTCGGGGCCCATGACCTCGGCGTGCTCGGCAAGCCGGTGCAGCTTCAGCCGCCTCGCGACCTCGCTCTCGGCGTACACGGCAAGCCTGCGGCCGCGGGCCTGCTCGACGCGCAGGATAACCGGCAGCTCCGCGGCATGGTCGCTGTGATTGTGGGTGACGGCGATGCGCCCGGGCACGGAGCCGCAGTGCTCGAGACAGGCGCGCGTGACGCCGAAGCCCGCGTCGATCAGCAGCAGCGGCGAACCGGCGTCCGTCAGCAGCATGCCCGTGCTGCAGCCGCCGTCGTACACGTGCGCGGCTCCCTGGCCTGCGCCGAGCACCAGCAGTTCGAGTTTCTTGTCTTGCATCGGGCGGCCGTCGCTCCCGGACCGGGCGGCCGCCATCCTACCCGAATTGACTGAAGCGCGCGGGCGTCCCTGCCCGCGCGTCTTGCAGACGTCCGAGTACTCGCGGCTCGCGTCCTCGCCGCAGGCAGAACAGGAGAAAAGGCGTCAGGTTTACTGTCGAGCGAGGCGGCTGCGGCAGCCGGCTGCTTGCCGGCTGCCGCCCGCTTCCCTAGCTGCGGGGGTCACGGATCTCGAGCTTCGACGGCCTGAGCGCGCCGCGCGTCGCGCACACGGCCGAGTACTCGCGCGCGGCGCCCGCCGCGTAGACGGTCGTATCGATTTTGAGTTCGTAGCCCGTCAGCGTGCCTTCCGTGTCGAGCACGACGTGGCGGACGCGCTCCGCGCCGCCGAGATCGATACGCTGCTTGATGGCGCTCAGGCAGGTATCGAGCTCGGTGCGGAAGGGCAGGTCGCGGTCGGCCTGTGCGTCCGCGGCGGCGGCGAACAGGGCGAGACTGAGCAGCAGGCTCTGGGTGGTCTTGGTCATGGCTGGGTACTCCCCGGGAAAGAGCCGCCGGATCGGCGGCGGGTCAGGAAGCAGAACGCTCGTTCTGCTTCGGGCAAAAAAACACGTTCATCAAACACTTGCAGGCGAGAAAACAGAATGCTCATTCTGGATCTACCAAATTTTTTTCGTCAGGCGGCGACGGCGGCCATCGTGCCGTCGACGAATGCGTTCAGCGACGCCCGCGGGAAACCGGCCCGCTGCATCATGATCAGCCCGAACAGCGCGCCGGTCAGGTAGTCACCGCCCGCCTTCGGGTCCAGGCCTGCGCGGGTCTCGCCCCTGGCCTGCGCGTTCTCGAGTCCGACCGCGAAGGTTTTCGCCATGCGCTTCAGGAAGCGCAGCAGCACCTCCTGCAGCCCGTCGTCGTGCGGCGCGACCTCGATCGCGGTCTGGCACAGCAGGCAACCGCGCGGGCCGTGGCCTTCGCAGGCGTCCAGCACGCGCTCCTCGAAGATGCGGCGGATGTCCGCGAGCCCCGCGTCGGGCTCCAGCAGTCGCAGGAAGGCCTGCCGGCCCATGTCGTCCGCGTAACGTTCCAGCGCCTGCGCGAACAGCTCGCGCTTGTTGCCGAAGGTGCCGTACAGCCCGTAACGACTGACGCCGGTCGCCTGCACGATGTCCTCCATGGACGTGCGGCGGTAGCCGCGCTCCGTGAACAGCTGCACGACCTGGCCGAGCGCGGCCTGCGGATCGAATTCGCGGTTCCTGACCATGCGCGGCAGAATAGTCGTTCTGGAATGGGCCGTCAAGCGATTCTTGCCGGGCAGGCCGACGGCGGGCGGGTTATCGTCTGGCGCTCGCTGTCACGGGAGCGTCGCCATCAGGATCGGAATCGTCGGCTGCGGGCCGGCCGGACTGGCGGCCGCGCTGCTGCTCGATCGCGACGGGCACGCGGTGACGCTGCTGGAGCGCTTCCCGGCGCCGGCGCCCGTGGGTTCCGGCCTGCTGCTGCAGCCGACCGGCCTCGCGGTCCTGGCTGCCCTCGGCCTTGAGCAACAGGTCCGCCGTTGCGGCCAGCGCATAAACCGGCTGCTCGGGCGGGCGATGCCGTCCGGCCGGGCGGTGCTCGACGTGCGCTACGAGCGGCTCGCGCGGGATGCCCATGCCGTCGCCGTGCATCGCTCGGCGCTGTTCGACGCCCTGCACGGCAGCGTGCAGGCACGCGCGCTGCCCGTGCATTGCGGCATCGACGTCGCGAACGCGCGCCGCGACATCCGCGAGGTCTTCGCGCTCGACGAAGGCGGCGTCGCGCACGGCCCTTTCGACCTGCTGGTCGATGCGTCCGGGTCCGGCTCGAAGCTGCGCGACGCGCTGCTGCCGTCCGTCCGGCGGATCGAGCTCGGCTACGGCGCGCTGTGGGGCAACGTCGACTGGCCCGGGGAATCCTTCAGCCGCCACGTGCTCGCGCAGCGCTACGTCGGTGCGCACACGATGATCGGCGTGCTGCCGATCGGTCGGCCCGCGCCGGACGGCCCGGAACAGGCCGCATTCTTCTGGAGCCTGCGCCGGCGCGACCTCGATGCCTGGCGCGCCGCCGGGCTGCCGGCGTGGAAGCAACGGGTTCGCGACATCTGGCCCCGCACCGAGCCGATCCTCGAACAGCTGCGCGATCCCGATCAGCTGACCTTTGCCCGTTATGCTCACCACACGCTCGGCAACCCGGGCGCCGCGCGCGTCGCGTTCATCGGCGACGCGGCGCATGCGACGAGTCCCCAGCTCGGCCAGGGCGTGAACATGGCCCTGCTCGACGCACTGGCCCTTGCACAGGCGCTCTCCGAGACGGCCGACGCGAACGCGGCGCTGGACCGCTACGCGGCGCTGCGCCGCTGGCACGTCCGGGTATTCCAGTTCGCGAGCCGGATGCTGACGGGCTTCTACCAGTCCGACAGCCGCACGCTCGCGCTCATGCGCGACTACCTGCTTGCACCCGCGCTGCGTCTGCGACCCATGCACCGCCTCGCGGCCTCCCTCGTGTCCGGGCTGTTCCTGAACCCGCTGGGCCGGCTCGACCTGAACGAGCGACCGCTGCCGCCGGCGAAGGTCCCGCGCGGCTGACCCGCGATCGCCATGCCCGAAGCTCTTCGCGATCTGACCGTGAGGCCTTCCGCCGTTTACACTGGTGGAGTCAGCCGGCAGTCCGCATCGAGGAGCGAAAAATGACCATCACCTGGCGCAACGTCCTGGACTGGGCGAACAACGGCAACCCCGAGCCGGACCGCCGGGTCGAGAAGACCGAGCCCGAGTGGAAAGCGGAACTGGAAGCGGACGTGTTCCGCGTGACCCGCAAGGCCGGCACCGAGCCGGCGTTCTCGTCGGCGATGTGCGGCCTGTTCGAGCCCGGCGAGTACGCCTGCGCCTGCTGCGACACGCTGCTGTTCGATTCGGCGGAGAAATTCGACTCCGGCACCGGCTGGCCGTCGTTCACGCAGCCGGTGAAGGAGAACGTCATCGCCTACCACGTCGACCACTCGCACGGCATGACCCGCGTCGAGACGACCTGCAGCGTCTGCGACGCGCACCTGGGCCACGTGTTCCCCGACGGCCCGCCGCCGGGCGGCCTGCGCTACTGCATGAACGCGCTGGCGCTCGCGAAGCGCTCGACGGACTGACGCTGGCCGCGCGCACCGACGGCCCGGGGGGTAACCGGGCGCGGCGCCCCGGCCACTTTCGCGGCAGACACCCCGGCCCTGTACTAGGCTTCGATCAATGCGCCTCGACGGGCGCGCCCGAAGCGAGAGGAGGACCGGGCCATGAACTGGGTAGCAACACTTGCGTCCGGAAGGGCCGCGACGGCTGTGCTGATGGTGGCGTCCGCACTCACGGGCTGCGCGTCGTCGATGGATCACCTCCGACCGCAGGCGCTGGAGCCGGAACACACGGACCTTTCTCACCTCGCCGATACGCTGGTCGTGACGACCGTCGCGATCGCGCCGGCGGGATACATCCTCAACGCTCTGACGGCGACAAACACGACCACGGGACAGCTCTACAGGTTTCCGTATTTCTCCAACCCGTTTCTCGGCACCCGGAAACTGCCGCATGAACTCGTCGACATCGGCGATCGTAGCGTTACGACGCACGTCGTATTCATGGACCTGCCGCCCGGCCACTACGAGGTGTACGAAGTCGAAATCGCCCACGAGGCGGGCTTCGAGAGCTTCGAATTCGACAAGAAGACCTGGTTTGCTTTCGACGTCGAGAACGCGACGCCGCACTATCTCGGCAACCTGACGATGGTGCTATCGGAGAACCTGGAGCCGAACCGCCTTCGCGCAACCCGCGCGCTGGGCATCGTCGGCGAAGAGTCCGTGTCCGGAGCGTTACGCGACGTTCGGCTGGCAGAGCTGCGGCAACGATATTCCGCACTCGATGGCGTCGCGTTCCATCACGGCAGGGTGGTGGCTACGCCATAAACCCGGCATTCGCCGGGTGTCACCGCGGCTGGCCGGCTCGAGCCGACTGATTCAGCAGCCGCGCGAATAGAACCACGCGGTGGGGTCGCCGCTGCGGCCCGAGGCGGGGATCCAGCCGGTGTAGCGGATCCCGGCCTCCCCGTCCGCGCACGGGCTGCGGTCGTATATCGACACGCGCAGAAACGGCATGCCGGCCACGGACCGGACTTCGTGCACCTGGCCGGGTATCTCCTGCGCCGGGTCATGGCCCACCCGCAGATCGCGCCACGGCAGCCCGGCGCCCGGTTCCGGCCAGACAAACCCGCTCCATGCCGGTGTGAAGTAATTCAGGCGATCCACGACCAGCGCGGGATATGGGAAGAAGGTCCCGCCATCTTCCGCCGGCAGCCAGGCGAACGCGCCGTCGGCGAGTCGCAGCCCGTACCACCCGGGCAGGCTGGCGTAAACGACGGCGCCGACCTGTTCGTAGGCATACTCGCGTGATTCGAGCGACGCATACTCCGAAACTTGCGCAAGCAAGCCGGCCGACGGGTCCGGCGCGGCGAACAGCCGCACGTGGCCGCCGTGCGCGAGCGGCGCGAGGTCGAGCAGCCCGACCAGACGTTCGTTGCCCGGGTCGCCGGGGTCGGGCTGGCTGGCAGCGACGGCCCGGAGCACCTCCAGCCCTGCGAGCCCGTTGAGCTGCTGCGCAACGAAGCGCGCAGGGACGTCGTCGAAGCCGTTCGCTTCGTCGCTGCCCGGCGCGAGGTGCATACGCGTGCCGCTGCAGGTGTCGGTGCGCAGCGTCTCGCTGGGTACGTCTTTGCGGGCGAAGACGACATAGACGGCTCCCGCTACCGGCGGCACGCCGCAGGCGGCGCTGTTTTTCGCGGTGGCCACCCGCACGACGGCGCCGGCAGGCACCGGGCCGCCTCCGCGATAGGACGGGGCGACGAGTTCGAAGCGCAGTTGCCGGTCGTGCTCGCGGTCCTCGCTGTCGAGGAGCCTCGCCATGACGACGAGATCCGCTGCAGCGAAATACACGGGCAGCGTGCGTTGAGCGCAGCGGCAGGCGTCGGCAGCCGTCGGCGCCAACAGTGCGGCCAACACCAGCGTTACGGCAAGGCGCATCAGCGCCGCGCCAGCCTGTGGCCCAACAGCATGCCGATGATCATCGCGATCGGCGCACCGATGAGCGGCCCGAGCATCAGCTCGATGCCGTGCGGCCAGCCCGCGTAGGTCAGGGACGGCAGGTAGGTCGGCCAGAACTCGAGGTTGGCCGCGACGATGATCGCGAGGATGCCGAGCGAGCCGCCGAGCGCGACGGCGCCGCCCGTTTCCCGGAAACGCCCGAGGCGCCAGCCCACCGCGAGTATGACGACGAGCAGAAGGACGGGCGCCAGCGACAGCACGCTGATCATCGCCAGGTTCAGTCGTTCCGCGGTCAGCTGCGCGACCATGGCGGCGAAGACGTCGCCCGCACTCATGCCGTTCGCCAGGCCGACACCCACGAACACCGCCGCCGGCGCGAACAGGATGAAATCCGACGCGATCAGGACGACCCAGAAAGGCCTGAGGCGGGTCGCCGGCTGCCTGTTGTCGTTGCCCGGCAACGTGATCTAGCGCGGCTCGTCCCAGCTGCTCGCGAACTCCAGCGGCGCGACGGCCTCGAGCGCGATCACCTTGTCGCCGCGGTCGGGGTCGCCGTTCATCGACAGGTACTGCGCGATCGAGAACTTGTCCTGCACCTGCGAGACCTGGACCTCGCCGATCGTCGTCATGCTGCCGCCGAGCGAGATGCCGGTCTCGGGGTCGATCAGCTGCTCGCCCATCTTCACGACCTTGAGCCGGTCGCCGACGCTGACCGAGTCGGAGCCGAGGTTGATGAACATCTGCCCCGGGTCGGCTTTCACCACCGAGCCCTCGGCCGGCTTCGAGCCTATCTGCTTGATCAGCTCGAACACGCCCTGGTTGATGCCGGCGATTACGGCCTGGCCGATCGGCGTCTTCGAGTAGCTCGACAGGAAGCCGCCGAGAGCGACGTCGCGGCCGAAGCCGATACCGCCGAAGCTCAGGTTCGATTCCTTGATGATCGACTCGATCTGCTTCGTGAACACGATCTCGCTGGTCTCGGCGTCGATCAGCCGGATATTGAGCCCGACGCGGCCCTGGCTGCTGCCGGCCTTGATGCCGCCGAGCACCGGCACCCGGTTGCGCAGCAGCCCGCCGACGCCGCCACCCTTGCCCGAAGTGTCGGTCTCGTAGTCGGTCACGACGACCTGCACGAGGTACTGCGCGCCGAGCACGTTGCCGGTCGCCGCGCCCGACGGCGCCGCGACGCGGCCGGAGCTCGCGAGATCCTGCTCGCCGAGCACGCTCGACAGCTCCGTGCGCTCGACGAGCCGGAAGCGCCCGGTCTGGGCGAGCGAGTCGATGACGATCGCCTCGATGCCGTTGACCGGCACGCCGGCCGTGGACGACGAATAGTCCACGTCGCCCATCGAGCTCGTGATCGTGAACGAGCCTGACGTGCTGTTGTTGTCGACCTCGAGCACGCCGAGCCGCGCCTTGCGGCCCGAGTACTCGCCCCACTCGATGTTGAGCAGGTGCTTGGCCTCGATGTCGTCGAGGCGCTCCGGCAGCGGCGATTTCTCTTTTTTGCCGATGGAATAGGCCACGTAGTCGGCCTGGGCCGCGGCGGCGGCCGTGAGCAGGGCGGCGGCGCAGAGCGCGACGCAAAGACGTTTGGCGATCATTGGCATTCCCCGATTCCTGGTTGTGGTTGTTGGCGGGCGGTGCCCGGCGCCGGCTCCGCGGCGCTCGCTTCACGCCCTTTATAGACCATGCGGGGACAGGATTCAGCCGGCCTCATAAGGACAAGCCCATCATCTTTCGGGAGACCCGTGAAACGCGTGCCGGACCGGCGTTCCGGTCTTTATTCAACTCAGTAGTTGATTAATTTCCGGGCCGGCGATATATTCAACCCTATGGTTGAATCAAGTCTCGACACGCTGTTCGCCGCGCTCGCCGACCCGACCCGGCGCGCCATCGTCGCCCGGCTTGCCCAGGGCCCGGCGACCGTCGGCGAACTGGCCGAACCCTTCGACACCAGCTTCGCCGCGATTTCGAAGCACGTCGGCGTCCTCGACCAGGCCGGCCTGCTGCAAAAGGAGCGTGCCGGCCGCCACATCCGCTGCAGCCTGGCGCCGGAGCGACTGAAGCCGCTCGCGCGCTGGGTCCACGACTACGAACGCTTCTGGAACGAGCGCCTCGACCAGCTCGAGGACGTCGTCCGGGACATCAAACGGAGAACGCCATGAACGCTGCCGTCGCCACCGCACCGCTGACTATCGCCCGCACCTTCGACGCGAGCCCCGCCGACCTGTGGCGCGCCTGGTCCGAGCCCGAGCTCGTCGCGCGCTGGTTCGCGCCCGGCACGATGCGCGCCGAGGTGCTCGCCTGGGAATTGCAGCCGAAAGGCCGCTACCGCATCCGCATGCACGGCGAGGACGACAGAACACACACGGTCGTCGGACGCTTCCGCGAGGTGAAGCCGGGCGAGCGCCTGGTCATGAGCTGGGCCTGGGAGGGCGGCGAGGACAACGAGTCGACCGTCACTGTAACGCTGGCCGCGCATGCCGACGGCGCCGAGCTGCGCATCCGCCACGAGGGACTCCCCGATGAGGATTCCCGGGCCGCGCACGGCGAGGGCTGGGAAGGCTGCCTCGCGAACCTCGGCAGCCGGCTGCCGGACATGCTGGACTGACGCACGCGAACGCGGGGGAAACTGCCATGCCGAGCCAGGACCGCCTGACCGTACTGACGCTGCTCGTGACCTTCGCGATCCTCGCCTGCGCGCCCTGCCGGGCCGCGGAACGCTACAGCGAGGATCGCATGGCGCCGATCGAGCAGTACCTGATGGATGAAGCGCGCGAAGTCGCGCTCGCGCGCAGCGCGGCGCCCGGGGTCGTCAGCGCGGACGCGAGCGTGCTGGTGCTGACCCGCACAGGCCTCGCGACGGCGCACGTGGGCACGAACGGCTTCGTCTGCCTCGTCGAACGCGCCTGGGGCGGCGAGCTGCACTACGTCGGCGAGTTCTGGGACCCCCGGATCCTCGCGCCGATCTGCTACAACGCGCACGCCGCCGAGAGCGTGCTGCCGTTGTACCGCCTGCGCACCGAGCTCGTGCTCGCCGGCAGGAGCCGCGCCGAAATCGGCGCGGCGATCGACGCCGCGGTCTCGGCCGGGCGCATCAAGGCGCCGACCGGCACCGCGATGTCCTACATGATGTCCGGCGGCCAGCACCTGCATCCCGACATCGGCGCCTGGCTGCCACACATCATGATCTGGATGCCCTACACCAAACAGGGCGACTGGGGCGCGAACGCGCTCGCCGGCACGGACCCGGTCGTGTTCCGGAATCCAGGCGGCCCGTTCGCGATGGTGGTGATTCCGTACGGCACGGAGCGTTTCGTGATGCCCCGGAGTCTCCGCGGTACCGCGGACTAGCCTTCAGACAACCCGACCTTCCGACACAGTAGCTGCAGCCCGACAATCTGCTCGTTGTAGCGGGTCGCCCGGGTCACGTGCACGACGATGCCCGTCGCGAGACGGTCAACGCCGCAGGCCACCGTGCTGCGCCACTCGCGGCAGTGCGACAGCTCGTAGGAGTCCTCGAGATCGGAGCCCTGAATCGAGCCGTCCCTGCCGATCCAGTTGCCGGCCAGGCGCAGCCCTTTCATGCGACGGTTGCTGTTGGTGTTGCTGCAAACCTGGATCGCTCCGGCGCCACGTCCCGCGAAATCTTCGGTCATGCCCATGCCTGGCAATACGACGACGCCAGCGCTGCTGGGCAGGAGATTGCCGCCGAGCATGGAGTTACAGTCATAAAACTCTTTGGCCAGTCCGCCTTCCGGATTCTCGCTACCGCTGATAGCGATCCCGCAGGGTCGGTCCTCGTTTTCCCACCAGGAAACGTAAGTCAGGAACCGGTCTCCGAGATCCATCTCATGCGTGACTTTGCTCGTCTCGCCTGTCACTGCCGTCGCAACAGCATCCCCGACGGGTACGGGCGAGCCTGATCCTGCAACCGGCGCATCGCTACCGGCAGCAGCCGGCAATGTTTCCAGCGGCACGACGTACCCTGACTGCAGGTCCCGCATCGGCGCGTGGCGGTCCGGGTGGCAGATGCGCTCGAACGCGCAGTATTGCCCGGTCGGGCAGTCCGCGTGACTGTTGCAGCTCGCGGCCGGCAGGTCGCTGCCCGCGAGGCTGCCTTCGCCCGTCGCGCCTATCGGGATGGCTGCTGCTGCTCCGGTACCGTCAACGTCCGCAGGTATCGTCGTCGCGGCAGCATCAGGATCAGCGGCTGCAGCGCGCAGCTCGGCGAGCCGCTCCGCGCTCAACGCGCCGGCATAAAGGCGGACCTCGTCAACCTGCATTGGCCGGGTGGTTGCAGCAAAAGTTTCGAAATTTTCCGCGCCGACGATCACCCATTGCTGCGGTTCGCTTGCGGGATCGGTCGGGTCGACATACAGACGGGGTTCCCGCGTAGAGACCTCCAGGCCGTCGCGCACGTACACGTCCTCGTCCTGGTGCAGCTCGGCCCGGCCTGCTGCGGTGTCCAGCACCGCTGCAACAAATACCCATTGGTTCTGCGGAAAATCACTTCCCGCAAAGGACACGCCGCGATTTCCCAGCCGCGCGGTCAAGCGCCCGCCGTGCACTCCGACCCGCGCACCGGCCGTGCTCCCGGAACTGAGTATGTCCCGCGACCCGCTGGCGCCGCTTTCTTCGCGCACCCAGGCTGTCACCGTGACCTGCGGGTACTGCGCATGATCGAGGTTGAAGGCTGCGCCAACCGAGACCGCTCCATCCAGCAGCAGTGCCTGGCCGATGTGCCCCGTTACGAAGACCGGCGCTGCCTGAGCATCCTCAGCCATGAATTTCGGCGAGCCTGTGCTGCCGCTGAAGTCGAGGGTACCGTCGAAAGGCAGGTGCAGCAGCAGATCCTGGGCGTGGCCGGAACCGCCGTGCAACAGCATCGAAAGAATCAGCGCGATGCACCCCCTGGTACTTGCCGTCATGGTCACCTGCCCCTCTCGTCTGTCGTGACCGTCACCGGTTGCTGAGCAAGACCGCAGTCCGCATGCAACTGATCTCCGGGCGAGATTTCGTCCAGTTCGACGCCCTCGAGCAGCAGGCCGACGCGCGTGCCCTGCGAGGCCGAGTCGAGCAGCTTGTTGAAGCTCTCGATGCCGGCGACGACGATCTCGCGCGGGGATGCCGAGGCCGAGCGCAGGCAGAGTCGGTCGCCGACGCTGACCGACCCGGTCTCCACGATCCCCGTCGCGACTAGCCCGCCGTTCGCGATGCGGAAGCGATCCTCGACCGCCATCGAGAACGGCTCGTCCGCGGCCGCGGATGCCGGCGGCACGTCGCCCGGGGTGCACGCCAGCGCGCCTGCCCCGAGCAGGCCGGCTAGCAGCATCCCCAGCATTGTCCTGGCTCCGAAACGGGCCACGCGTCGTTCCTCGTTCATTGGCTGTTCCCCATGACACTCCCCGCTGGCGGCGGCCGGAACGCCCCACCCGTTATTGCATAGCGCAAGCGGGAGGGGCGTTCCGCCATCGGCTGCCGCGGAGACACCGAAGCCTGCGCGGCATTGGCGGTTCGGCGGCCCCGAACACGCTGTTCAGAGATAAGGCCCCATCCGATGGAGGAGAGAACGGTGTACGAGAATAGAATCGGCATGCTCGCCGCAACGCTGGCCCTGTTGCTGATGTCGACGGCCGGGCTGGCGCAAGATACGCAAAGCGAACCGGATCTCGTCGGCGTAGTGAGCGGCTCGTGGGTAGACAGGGACGCATGGGAGCTGGTCATGAAAGCGGACGAGACCTCGCTCGTGCGCTTCCGCGGCGTCGACTATTTCAAGGTGACCCGGCATGTGCGGGGAATCCCCGGCCCCGGATCTGTCACGGAGTGGTACCGGGTCGAGAGCGTCGAGCATCCGTCACGTCCGTTCAAAACTCTCGTACCTGCCCAGATCTCCAACGACGAGATCGCACGGCTCGAAGCGATGCAGCAATTCGGCGGGACTCGCGAAGAACTCCGGGCAGCATTCGAAAACGCCAGTCTCGCATCTTCGATGCTCGGCAGGCTTATCCAGGAAGAGTCCGGCCTGTTCCAAAATGACGTTTACGGCAATAGCTGGGAAGAGTTCGAACAATTCCACTTGAACCCCTGTGTGCCTTACTCCGAGATCGAAGCGGCAAGATCGGATCCCAATTCCGTTCCGCAGGCCCTCCGCTTCGGCATGAGTCCCGCCGCCTGGATGCTCGGTCCCGCCTGCTACTACCAGGTGATGTCGACCCTGTTCGCCGAGGTACCGGAAGATACGGCGGAGCAGGCGAGGCGCCAGGTCGCCGACCGCCAGGCCGCCGCCGGCAACCTCAGGCTCGCCGGTACCGAGCAGGTCGGCGGGGCCCGCTCCCATCACCTGCGCCTCGACGGCATCGAGCTGACCCAGCCGGTCGAGGGCGGCAGCACGACGATCCACGCGATCAGCGTCTGGCTGGATGCAGAGCACCTCGTGCGCCGCAAGCAGCGCATGGAGGGCGTCTCGCGCGTCGACGGCGAGGAGAAGGACTTCGTGCTGGAGACCGAGTTCGACGACTTCCGCAGCGTGCCCGGCAGCAACATGTTCGAGCCCTACCGCCAGGTGCTGCGCTTCGGCGGCACGATGACGCCCGAGCAGGAGGCGGAGGCGAAGCGCGCCGCGGCGGAGCTCGAGAAACTGGAGGCCCAGCTCGCGCAGATGCCCGCCGGCCAGCGCGCGATGATGGAGCGCATGATGGGCGACCAGATGGAGCAGATCCGCTCGCTCGCCGAGGGCGGCACGGTCGAGGTCGAGTTCATTACGACGAACATCGAGGTCAACCCGGAGAACTTCGGCCTGAGCCCCGACCTCGGCCAGCCCGGCGGCACTATCGTTGTCGACGACGCGACCCTGATCCGCGCGATTCAGAGCGACCTCGATACGCTCGGCTACGAGCCCGGCGAGATCAACGGCGTGCTGACCCAGCCGACCGCGGTGGCGATCGTGAAGTTCGAATCGGAAAACGGGATGCCGGTCACCGGTCGCCCCAGTATAGAACTCGCGGACGCGCTCGCCGCCGCCGTCGCCAGCCTGTAGCGACGGCGGCGCTCGGCGCTACGGGGCCGGGTTGCGGCAGGCCTCCAGGTCGTCGGAGGTCAGCCCGAGGTCCCGGGCGGCGGACTCGAGGTCCGAGGCGGTCGCATCCACGCTGTACACGTCGCGAGCCGTCCGCGACACGCTCTGCGCGACCTCGTTGCTGCCGAAGCGTCCCGCGGTGCGGGTGACGGCCCGCATCAGCGAACCGAGCCCGCGCTTCTTCTTCTGCGACGCGCGAGCCTCTGCAAGCTTGTCCTCGATGCAGGCGCGGCGCGCGGCTTCCAGCGCCGCCGGGTCGGCGGCCGCTGCCGGCGCGGCGCCCGTTGCGTCGCCCGCGTCGAGCCTGGCCTTGATGACGCCCGCGAGCTGCGGGCTCGGCTCGCCGTCGATCGCGAGGCCGTTCTCGGCCTGGAACTTCGAGATCGCGATCGTCGTCTCGAGCGTGCTCTCGCCGTTGGTGGCGCCCGGCTGGTAGCCCAGCGCGGCGAGGTCCTGCTGGATCGTCCGCGTCAGCGGGTCGGCGGCGGCCAGCATCGGCAGCGACGTCGCGAGCAGCAATGCGGTGGCAACGGTTCTTGCAGGCATGGGTATCTCCTCCATCGTGGCGACGGTTGTGTCCGGGTGCCTGTATTCAAAAGCGGATTGCGGGGGCCGCAACCGCCAGCCCGTCAGCCGTCGGGCACGCGGCAGAGTTCGCGGTAGGTGGGGGACACGCCGCTGCCGACGAGCCGCTCGTGCGCTGCGGCCAGCAGCTCGTCGCCGGCCCGGACCTGTCCCTGGCCCTGCAGCGACAGCGCCACGAGGCACTGCGCGACGCCGACGACGAACGGCCGCTCGGCCGAGCGTTCGAGGATGCCGAGCGCCGTGCGGGCGCTGGCCTCGGCCGCGGCGTAGTCGGCGAGCCTGATCTCGGCATAGGCCCGCGACAGCATCGGGTAGGCGATGACGGCGTGGTCGCCCGGCAGCACGGCCCGGTAGATCTCGTAGGCCTGCTGGTGCATCGGGATCGATTCGCGGTAGCGGCCCGCGCGGGTCACGGCCGTGGCCAGGTTCTGGTAGCCGTCCGCGACGGCGCGATGCTGCTCGCCGTGCTTGCTGCGGCGGCGCTCGAGCACTTCCCGGTACAGTTCTTCCGCGCGCGCCGTTTCGCCCATGCGGTTGTAGAGAATGCCGAGGTTGTTGACCGTCGCGATCGTCAGTCCGTGATTGCGGCCAAGGTGCGCCTCGCAGATCCCGAGTGCCGCCTCGAACTCACGGGCCGCTTCCTCGTACGCGCGGCCGGCGGAGAGCGTCGACGCCCGCTGCGAACGCACGAGGCCCATCGACAGGCTCGTCTCGCCGTAGAGCGCCTTGGACAGGCCGGCTGCCTCGTCGATCAGCGCCAGCGACTCGTCGTTGGCCTCGAAGCGCAGCAGGTTGGCGAGCGCCAGCAGGGCCTCGATCAGCGGTTCCGCGTGTTCTTCGGGCGCGCGCCGTAACCGCGCGATGCCCTGCCGGTACAGCGGCTTCGCTTCGTCCGGTCTGCCCTCGGCGTTGAGCCGGGCCGCGTAGTCGACTTCAGCGATGCCGAGCCGCGTATCGTCATCGCCGTACAACTGCCGTGCCGTCGCGAGCTGCAGATCCGCGTAGTGCCCCGCCGCCTCGTAATCGCTGATCGCGCGGTACTGCTTCGCCAGCTGCTGCAGGCTCGCCAGCACCGGCTCGCTCAGCTCGCCGTGCAACTCGCGCTCGATGGCCAGTGCTTCCTCGCGCAGCGCGATCGCTTTCTCGTGTTGGTCCAGGTTCGCATAGACGTCGGCGATTGACGCGAGCACGGATTCGCGCAGCTCGGGGTCGTCCAGCAGGTCCGTTTCCAGCCGCTGCCTGCCGAGGTCCAGCGCGTCGACGACGGTGATGTTGCGCCCGAGATCCGGGTCGGCGGGCCGGAACGGGTCCGGGCTCGCGAGCACGTCGATCATGAACGCCTGCGCCGCCGCGAGCCGCTGCTGTTCCTTCTGCAGCTGCGCGTTGTAGCTGGCGAGCGTGTAGACGTAGCCGGCGACCGCCAGCAGCGCGAGTGCCGCCGCGGGCAGCAGCCACGGCTTGCGCCGGTGCAGCTTGCCGAGGCGGTAGCCGAGCGTGTCCGGCCGCGCGGTCACCGGGCGGCCGTCGAGGTAGCGCTTCAGGTCGCCGGCCATCTCGTCGGCCGATGCGTAGCGGCGCGACGGGTCCGGGTGCATCGCCTTGCCGATGATTGCGTCGAGGTCGCCGCGCACGGCCGCATAGCCGGGCTTGCCCTTCAGTGCCTGGCTCGGCGGCGGCGCACCGGCGTCCCGGTCTGCCAGCCGCGGCCGCGCGCCCGCCAGCAGCTCGTACAGCACCGTGCCGGCCTGATAGATGTCCGAGGCCGTCGTCACCGGCTCGCCGGCCCGCTGCTCGGGGCTGGAGTAGCCGGGCGTCTGCAGCGACACGCCGGTGCGCGTCAGCGTCGAGGCGCCGGGCAGCGCGCCCGGGTCGAGCAGCTTCGCGATGCCGAAGTCGAGCAGCGTGACGTGGCCGTCATTCGACACGAGTATGTTCGACGGCTTGATGTCGCGATGCACGATCAGGTGCCGGTGCGCGTGGTGCAACGCGCCGAGCACGTCGAGGACCAGGCGTACGCGCTCGCGGACGCCTAACTCGCGGTCGCGCGCGTACTCGGTAATCGTCTGGCCGTCGACGTATTCGAGTACGAGATAGGGCCGGCCGTCCTCGAGCGCGCCGCCGTCGAGGATGCCGGCGATCGCCGGGTGGTCGAGCGCAGACAGGATCTGCCGCTCCGCACGGAAGCGCGCGACGAGGTCATCGGTGTCGAGCCCGCGGCGCAACACCTTGAACGCGACGCGCTGGTCGTATTCACCGTCGTCGCGCTGCGCCAGGTAAACGGTCGCGAGGCCGCCGCGCGCGACGCGCCGCTCCAGCCGCCAGACGTCGACACGCAGCCCGGACAGGTCTTCCGCGACCTGCGCATCGCTCTCGTCGCCGCCGAGGACCTCCTGCAACAGGCGCTCGCGAACGTGACCAAAGCGTTGCCCGAGAGAGTCGTCGTCGGTCTCGGCGGCGGCGAGCAGGCGCCGCACGGTCTTCGTCAGCTGCGCGTCAGTGCCGCACTGTTCTTCGAGGTAGCGCTCGCGTTCGTCGCCGCGCAGCTCGAGCGCCGCTGCGAACAGCGCGTCGAGCCGCTTCGCGTCGTCCGGCGTCAATCGCTTTCGCCCTCGAGCGCGGTGACGAGGTAGGCGCGCGCCCGCTGCCAGCTGCGCTCGACCGTGCGTACCGACAGGTCGAGCGCCTCGGCCGTTTCGCGCACGCTCAGACCGGCGAAGTAGCGGCACTCGACGACCTGCTCCAGTTTCGGGTCGATGGCGGCCATGTCCTTTAAAGCGGCATCCATCGCGAGAACTGCCAGCGTGTCGTCGGTATTCGCGAAGCGCTCTTCCTGCAGCGTCAGCGGGGCGACGCCGCCGCCGCGTTTCTCGGCGTTGCGCTTGCGGGCATGGTCGACGAGCAGGTGGCGCATGACCGTCGCCGCGGCGCGCAGGAAGTGCGCGCGGTCGGTATATCGACTGTTGTTGCCCGCGAGCCGCACGAAGGCCTCGTGCACGACGGCGGTCGTGTTCAGCGTGTGGCCGGGGCGCTCGCCGGCGAGCTGGAAGTGCGCGAGCTTCTTCAGCTCCGGGTAGATCCCGGCGACGAGGCGTTCGAGCGCCCCGGCCTCGCCGCGGCCGACGGCGTCGAGCAGGTCGCTGAGCTGGCTGCCGTCTTGTTCGTCGTCACCCAATGCCGGCCATCCGTGGTCATGCGGATTGCCAATTACACTACGGGCTCAGGCAGGTGCAGGCAAGCGGCGCGGGGCCCCGTGGAACCGCATGTCGCCGAGCTGCAATTCGTCGCGAACGCCCTGTGCCGATGCCGCTTGGCACCCGGCCGCTATCGGGTCAGGTCGCGCCGGGCGTCGCCGGGATCGAAGTGCCGGGCCCGGCATCCCGGCCGCTCGTGGGGAATCGCTGGTAGGCCGGCAGCATGCTGTCTTCCTCCGCACGCACCCGGTTCACCAGCCACTCCACCCACTCCGCGAAGCGCGGGTTGTCGGTCTCGACGCGTGTATCCCGCACGAGGCGCTCGAGCTTGCGCCACAGTGTCAGCAGCAGTCCGCCGGTCAGTTCCTGCACGATCTGGAACGACGCGATGCGCCGCTTCACCAGCAGACCCATCGTTTCATAGGTCATCAAGACGGTCAGCGCCGATTCGCAGTGCCGGATTCCGAGCGCATCGAAGTCGGCTGCGCTCTTGCCGTCCGGCAGCGAGATCAGCGTCACGACCGCCCGGGCGAGATCGGGCTGCGTGAAGGACCGGCACAGGTCGGCCGCCACGCTGAAGCGCCGCCGGCGCCGGTACTCGATCAGCTGGATGACGCCGAACGTGGCGCCGGACACGAGCGTGAACGCGCCGATGATCTCGGCGATCGACGCGTAGGTTTGCAGGTCGTTCATGGCTGTCGTCACTCGCGGAAAGGCCGGGACCGGCACCGGGAGCGAGAGCGTGAGTTCCGGGAGAAGTCCGTCACCACGATCGGGTGACCAGTCAATACGGTGCCGGACCGCGCGGGCCGGGCGGCGACTATTCTAGCCGGGAATAGCAGTTTTCGCGCCGCGTATCGCTGGGCCATCGCGGACGCCGCGCCGCTTGTCTCGCCCCCGGCGCGGCGTTACCTTGGTCCGTCAAACGAACGAACGCCATCCTGATCCGGGGGGATACCTGATGCACCGCACCATCCGCCAGCTCGCACTGCTGGCCGTCGCCTTCGTACCTTTTGTCTCCGCACCCGCCACCGCCGTCGAGGAAAAACTGATCGACGGCCTCGAGTACCGCCTGATCGGCCCGTGGCGCGGCGGCCGCGTCACCGCGGTGACCGGCGTGCCCGGCAACGACCAGCTCTACTACATGGGCGCGACCGGCGGCG
>ERZ869936.203-NODE-203-length-70204-cov-5.609474_pt1 | contig 70204 bp, 69 predicted proteins | sample MGYA00520876_ERZ869936 | MGnify/ENA primary metagenome ERZ869936 (study PRJEB32218, sample SAMN09650985) | biofilter metagenome | isolation source: enrty point of leading RO module | place: Saudi Arabia: Thuwal, RO plant located on Red Sea | collected 2016-02-17 ... | reverse complement strand
CTGGAGCATCCGGATTACTACAGCTACCGGCAGGAAGTGCTCGATTTTCTCGAAGAGTACGAGCACGGCGCGAAGCCGAAGCAGAAAATCAAGGCTTCGGCGCCCGCGCCGATTGCAGCGGAGTGAAAGCCATGACGGAAAAACTCGTTGTCATCGGCGCAGGCATGGCCTCGGGCCGGGTGATCGAACACCTGGTCGAGACGGCACCGAATGCGTTCGACATCACGCTGTTCAACGCCGAGCCGCGCGGGAACTACAACCGCATCATGCTGTCTCCGGTCCTCTCCGGCGAGAAGACCTATGAGGAGATCGTGACCCATAGCGACGACTGGTATGCCGAGCATGGCGTGACCTGCCGTTTCGGCGAGCACGTGGTGGAGATCGACCCGGAGCTGAAGGTGGTCGTTGGTCAGAAGGGCCACGTGCCCTATGACAAGTTAATCATCGCCACGGGTTCCGCGCCGTTCATCATCCCTGTGCCGGGCAAAGACCTGCCCGGCGTCATCACCTACCGCGATCTCGATGACACGAACGCCATGGTGGAGGCCGCCGCGAAGGGCGGCAAGGCGGTTGTCATCGGTGGCGGGCTTCTGGGACTGGAAGCGGCGGCCGGTCTGGCGGAGCGCGGGATGGACGTGACGGTGGTGCATCTGATGGGCCATCTGATGGAACGTCAACTGGATGAAGCCGCCGGGTACCTGCTGCGGAAGGACCTTGAAAAGCGTGGTATTACCGTTCTGACTCGGGCTTCCACCAAGGCCATCGTGGGGAATGGCCAAGCCGAAGCGGTTCTGCTGGAGAGCGGAGAGACCCTGCCTGCCGATCTGGTCGTGATGGCCGTGGGCATCCGGCCCGAGACGCGGCTTGCCACCGATGCCGGTCTGACTGTCGCGCGCGGGATCGAAGTGAACGCTCAGATGCAAACCTCCGATCCGTCGATCTATGCGGTGGGCGAGTGCGTGGAGTTCGACGGCCATCTCTTTGGCCTCGTCGCGCCGCTCTACGATCAGGCGAAGGTGCTGGCGCATACGCTGCTGGGCGAGCCGGACGCCTTCGTGGTCAGTGACACCGCGACGAAGCTCAAGGTCACCGGGTGCGACCTGTTCAGCGCGGGCGATTTCGCCGATGGCGAGACCCGCGAGGACATCGTGTTCCGCGACCCCGCGCGCGGCATCTACAAACGCCTCGTCATCGAGGATGACCGGTTGGTCGGCGCGGTGATGTACGGCGACACGGGCGACGGCAACTGGTTCTTCGGCCTGATCAGGGACGGCACCGACATCGAGGAGATGCGTGAGACGCTGATCTTCGGGCCGGCCTATCAGGGGGGCGCCTCATCGGACCCTTTGTCAGCCGTTGCAGCATTGCCGCCTGAGGCGGAGATTTGCGGCTGCAACGGCGTATGCAAGGGCACCATCGTTGACGCGATCAACGGCGGGGCGGGCGACCTCGGCGCGGTGCGCGCGGCGACGAAGGCCAGCGCGTCCTGCGGGACCTGCACCGGGTTGGTGGATCAACTGCTTCAGGTCACGCTGGGCGACGCGTTCGAATTGCCGACGGCGCAACCGATCTGCGGCTGTTGCGACCTCACCCATGAAGACGTCCGCCGGTTGATCAAATCGCAGGAACTGAAATCTCAGGAAGCCGTCTGGCAAGAGCTTGGCTGGAAGACGCGGAACGGCTGCCATGTCTGCCGACCGGCGATCAACTTCTACCTTTTGGCGGACTGGCCGCTGGAGTACAGGGACGACCCGCAGTCGCGGTTCGTCAACGAACGCAAGCACGCCAACATCCAGAAGGACGGGACTTTTTCCGTCGTACCCCGCATGTGGGGCGGCATCACGAATCCGCGCGAACTTCGCGCCATCGCGGACGCTGCGGAAAAATACGATGTGCCTACCGTCAAGGTCACCGGCGGGCAACGCATCGACCTCCTGGGCGTGAAGGGCGAAGATCTGCCTGCGATCTGGGCCGATCTGAACAAGGCCGGGCTGGTCTCGGGGCATGCTTATTCCAAGGGGTTGCGCACGGTGAAGACCTGCGTCGGCACCGATCATTGCCGCTTCGGCACGCAGGACTCGACGGGCCTCGGCATCAAGCTGGAACAGGTGCTCTGGGGGACGTGGACGCCGCACAAGGTCAAACTGGCCGTCTCGGGCTGTCCCAGGAACTGTGCCGAGGCGACCTGCAAGGACGTCGGCATCGTCTGCGTCGACAGCGGTTATCAGGTCGGTGTCGCAGGCGCGGCCGGGATGGACGTGAAGGAGACCGAACGTCTGGCGGATGTCCCAACCGAGCAGGAAGCGATCGACCTGACGGTGGCCTTCATCCAGCTCTACCGCGAGAACGCCAAATACCTCGACCGTCCCTACAAGTGGGTCGCAAAGGTCGGGCTCGATTGGGTGAAAGTCCGCGTGGTGGACGATCTCGACGAACGTGCCCGCCTGATCGCGGCATTCGAACTTAGCCAGAGCATCTATCGCAAGGACCCCTGGGCCGAGCGCGCCAAGGAGGCCGAACGCTTTCAGCCTTTGGCCGATCTGACACTGGAGGCGGCGGAATGACCTGGATCGACATCGGCGGCATCGAAGACATCCCCGTTCGTGGCGCGCGCAAGCTGAAAACGGCGTTGGGCTGTGTCGCCATATTCCGCACCGGCGAAGATGAGGTCTTCGCCGCCACGGACATGTGTCCGCACAAGGGCGGTCCGCTTTCCGAGGGGATCGTGCACGGGCAGAAGGTCACCTGTCCGCTGCACAACTGGGTGTTCGACCTGAATACCGGTGCGGCTATCGGCGAAGATTCCAGCATCCAGACCTTCCCTGTCCGTCTCGACGCCGGCCGCATCCTGATCGACGGTGCGCAACTCGCCGGGCGGAGTGCGGCTTGATGGACGGCTCTGGCCTGCCCGAGACGCGTTCGACCTGCCCCTATTGCGGGGTCGGCTGCGGCGTGCTGTTGCGGCCCGACGGTTCGGGCGGCGTGGCAGTGTCGGGTGACCCGCAGCATCCGGCCAATTTCGGGCGGCTGTGTTCGAAGGGGTCGGCGCTAGGCGAAACCGTGGGTCTCGATCATCGCCTGCTGACGCCGCGCGTCTTTGGCAAGGACGCCGAATGGAACGACGCGCTGCAACTGGTCACGGACCGTTTTCGGGAGACGATTGCGGCGCACGGGCCGGACAGCGTGGCGTTCTATGTCTCGGGCCAGCTTTTGACCGAGGATTATTACGTCGCCAACAAGCTGATGAAGGGTTTCATCGGGTCGGCGAATATCGACACGAATTCACGTCTTTGCATGGCGTCCTCGGTCGCCGGACACAAGCGGGCCTTTGGGACCGACACGGTTCCCGGCACCTATGAAGATCTCGACGAGGCGGACCTTGTGGTGCTGGTCGGCTCAAACCTCGCCTGGTGTCATCCGGTACTATATCAGCGCCTGATGTCCGCCCGGAAGACGCGTGGGACAAGGATCGTCGTCATCGACCCACGCCGCACCGCCAGCTGCGAAGGCGCGGATATGCACCTGGCCCTGGCGCCCGGCAGCGATGTGGCGCTTTTCAACCGATTGCTGGCAGAAATCCACGAAACAGGCGCGATCGATGTTGGGTTCATCGCAAACACCAGGGGCTTCGACGCCGCGATGGACGCGGCACGCGCGGCCACGACGTCCGCCACCGGCCTGAGCGAGCGCGAGATCGCGGCCTTTTGCAGGCTTTGGATCGGGACCGAGCGGGTCGTCACCATCTACAGTCAGGGCGTCAACCAGTCGACCAGCGGTTCTGACAAGGTGAACGCGATCCTGAACTGCCACCTTGCCACGGGTCGGATCGGCAAACCGGGGATGGGGCCGCTGTCCGTCACCGGTCAACCCAACGCGATGGGCGGGCGCGAAGTGGGCGGGCTGGCGAATATGCTGGTATGCCATCTCGACCTGGAGAATCCCGATCACCGTGCGGCCGTGCGGGCGTTCTGGAACGCACCCGCCGTGCCGGACGCGCCGGGTCTGAAGGCCGTGGACATGTTCAACGCAGTCGGCGACGGACGGGTCAAGGCGCTTTGGATCGTCCATACCAACCCTGCCGTTTCGATGCCGGAAGCGGATGCGGTGCGCGACGCCATCGCCGCCTGCCCCTTCACTGTCGTCAGCGACATCACCGCCGAGACCGACACGGCCCGGCTTGCCGATGTGCTTCTGCCCGCGACCGCCTGGGCCGAGAAGGACGGCACCGTCACAAATTCCGACCGCACGATCAGCCGCCAGAGAGCCGTGCTGCCTGCGCCGGGTGGCGCGCGCCCCGATTGGGCCATCCTGGCCGAGGTCGGGCGGCGGATGGGTTTTGCACAGGCATTCGACTTTGCCTCACCCGCCGAGATTTTCCGCGAGTATGCGACGCTTTCCGGCATTGCGGGGCGGTTTGGGCGGGACTTCGACATTTCCGACTTCGCCGAGTTGTCCGATGGGGGCTACGAAACCCTTGCTCCGACGCGCTGGCCGGTCGCGGGCGCGCGGCAGGGCGGTCGCTTCTTTGCGGATGGCCAATTTTATCACGACGACGGCAAGGCGCGTTTCGTGCCTGTCCGCTGGAAACCTCCGGCGGCCGCCACAGGACCGCGCTATCCATTCCGGCTGAACACGGGTCGCCTGCGCGATCAGTGGCATACGATGACGCGCACGGCGCTCAGCCCGCGGCTTGCCGCGCATCTGCCGGAACCCTTCCTCGACATTCATCCGAACGATGCCGAGGATCTGGGCCTTGAACCGGCCGATCTGGTTCATCTCGAAAGCCCGCACGGTCGGGCGATCCTCAGGGCGCGCCTGACCGACAGCGTTCAGCCCGGTCAGGTCTTTGCGTCGATGCACTGGACCGGAGAGACGGCTCCCTCGGCCCGGATCGACGCATTGGTGGCCGCAGCCTGCGACCCTGTGTCGGGCCAGCCCGAGAGCAAGGCAAGCGTTGTCGCCGTCCACCGCTTCGATGCGGCCTGGTACGGCTTTGCGGTCTCTTCCGACGTGATCCGCCCGGACTGCGATTACTGGGCGCTGGCCCGCACCGCCACGGGTATGCGCGCGGAACTGGCCGGCCGGACGCCTGTCGTCGATTGTGAAGGTGAGGCACGCAGGCTCTTCGATGCACCGGACGCCTCGCTGTCCTCCATCATCGACGCGAAGCGGGGGACTGCACGGGTTGCGCTCTACGAAGAAGATCGCCTGGTCGCCGCGCTTTTCACAGCGCGCAGACCCGTGGCGGTCATGCGCGATTATCTGGTCATGCGTCTTGGCACCGACGCGGTCGATGTACTGACCGGCCGCCCGCCGGCGGATGTGCCGGACCCGGGTCCGGTTCTCTGTTCTTGTTTCGGTGTCGGCATCAACACCATCGTCACCGCCATCGAGACCGACGGTTTGATGAGCGTCGACGCGGTCGGCGCTGCCTTGCAGGCCGGGACGAATTGCGGGTCCTGCCGACCGGAAATCGCCGACCTTCTTAGCCGCGCCCGCCTTCGCGAGGCCGCCGAATGAGCCTATCCGATCATGTTCGCACACTAGGGCGCGGCCCCGGGCGCGCACGGTCGCTGACACGGGAAGAGGCGCGTGACGCGATGACGTGCATCCTCTCCGGCGAGGCCGCCCCGGAAGCCGTCGGTGCGCTTCTGATGCTCTTGCGCATGAAGGGCGAGACAGCGGAAGAGATCGCCGGGTTTTCGGATGCCGCGCAAGGATCGTTGCCGGACATCGGCCCCGTCGATCTGGACTGGCCGAGCTACGCGGCTGGCCGGACGCGCGGGTCGCCCTGGTTCCTCGCTTCGGCGCGACTCGTGGCGCGGGCGGGTCACCGGGTTCTGCTGCACGGCTGGAACGGTGCCGATCAAAAGGTCAGGGCGGGCTTGGCGGAACTCGGGATCGCGACCGCCGCGACACCGCAGGAGGCGCGGCATATTCTGGACCGGGACCGTATCGGCTATCTGCCTCTTGAGGCCCTCTCGCCTGCGCTGATGCAGGTTCTTCGCCTCCGCGAAGTCCTGGGCCTGCGCTCGTGCATCAATACGGTGTGCCGAATGCTTAACCCCGGACAGGCCAGCGCCAGTGTGCAAGGCGTCTTCCACCCGTCCTACCGGCAGTTGCAGGCGGAAGCGGCGGAGAAGCTGGGCTGGCGGAACCTCAGCGTCATCAAGGGGGGTGGCGGCGAGTTCGAACGGAACCCGACCAAGGATGTCACGGTCTTCGGACTGCGGCGCGGTCGGGTCTGGACCACGACGCTGCCGAGCGAGAGCCACGAGGTTCGCCGTCTCGACGCTTTGGGTGCTACGACTTTGGCTGATCTGTGGAGCGGAACGCGTACCACGGACCTTGAGACCAGAACAATTCTCGGCACCGCCGCTCTTGCGCTCGATACGCTCGGCGTGACGGACAGCGCCGTTGTTGCCGAAGGGCTTTGGGCGGATCGCAAAATCCCCGATGTGGCCTGAAAGGAGCAGAACGATGAAGGCCTTTCCGATGTTCATTCGTACGACCGGACGCCGGGTCGTCATCGTCGGCGGCGGGGAACAGGCCGCGCAGAAAGCACGGCTACTTCTGAAGACGGATGCCGAATTGGTGCTGGTCGCGGGCACATTGGAAGATGAATTGTCTGCCTTGGTCGTGGAAGGGCGCACGACCCACCAGACGGCGCTGAACGCTGCGGTCTTCGACGGCGCGGCGATGGCCTTCATTGGCACAGGCTGCCCCGGCCTGGACGCGGCGGCGCATGCCTTGGCCAAGTCGGCGCGTTGCCCCGTGAACGTCGTCGACCAGCCTGCCCTTTGCGATCTCACCACGCCCGCCATCGTGGACCGCGATCCCATCGTCGTGGCGATCGGCAGCGAAGGCACCGCACCCGTGCTGAGCCGCGACATCAAGACCCGTCTGGAACAGATGCTGCCGCAGAATATCGGCGGCCTCGCCGCCCTTGCAGGTCGGCTGAGACCCAGCGTCGAGGCGCGTGTTTCGCGCGCCGCGCGCCGGGCCCTGTGGGCCTGGGTATTTAAGGGCGCCCCGCGCGAGGCCTGGGTCCGAGGCAATGAACGCGAAGCCGCGCGCGCCATCAAGGACGCGATCGCGGATGGCAAGGCTCCGGGCGGTGAAGCCAAGGGGCACATCGCGCTGGTGGGCGCCGGTCCGGGTGCAAGAGACCTTCTGACTCTTCGGGCGGTTCAACGGTTGCAGGAAGCGGACGTGATCTTCTACGACCGGCTTGTCGATGACGAGGTCCTGGAACTGGCCCGACGCGATGCCGAACGGGTGTTTGTCGGAAAGCATGTCGGCGCCAATGCCTGGCCGCAGGATCGGATCAACGGGGTCCTCGTGGCGGAAGCGTTGAAGGGTCGTCGCGTCGTACGTCTCAAATCCGGCGATCCTGGTATCTTCGGCCGAGCCACCGAAGAAGCTGACGCTGCACGCGCGGCGGGCGTCGCCGTTGAGATCGTCCCCGGCGTGACGGCAGCCGCAGCCGCCGGTGCGGCGCTTGGGCGGAGCCTGACGGAGCGCGGTGTCGCGAACACACTGATTTTGGCGACGGGTACGGGCTGTAACGAGGATCCCGAGCCGGACTGCACCCGGCTCCCCGGTCCGGGCACGACTACGGCTTTCTATATGTCGGTTCGCCAGGCCGACCGCGTCTCACGAGCGCTGATCGGCCAAGGGCTGCCGGAAGACACGTTGGTCGACATCGCGATAGAGGTCGAGAAGCCAGGGCAGAGGTTTGTCAAAGCGAAGGTCTCCGGCCTTGCCGATGCCATCGAGGCGAATGCCGTGTCCGGCTGTGCGATCCTGCTGGTGACCTGGCCGAAATCCTCGGTGGCGGCTGACGTGCGACCTCTGTCGATACGCGAGTTGGACGTCGCTCCGGCGGCGCCGAACGCAGCCTGAGTTCTGGCCGAGTTGCCCGAGGCTGCGCGTTCTCGAGATTGCTCTAGCCCTACTGTTCTTGCGACGGACCCGCCGTGCGGTCGCGCCGTCCTGATGGCTGGACAGACTCGCGCGTGGGGCTGAGCCGGCCAGAGGGCGCGCCGGCAAAAATCGCTCGCAACCTTGTCCGGGATCAAATTCGGGGCCCACGTTCTGGCGTATTCAGCGCTCATGAACAGGACACTACAGACTTGGCTTGCCGTCTTCGTGATCGCCGTCGCACATGCAGCGGGCGCCTGGGCGCAGGCGTCGCAACCGGTTCTCGCGCAGTTTCTGCCGCAGGTCGCGCCATCCGATTTGGTCGAGGGCGCGGACGCCTGGGGGCGGATCCGGGAGGATGTGCCGGTCGCGCCGGTCATGAAGGATGGGACCGAGATCGGTCATGTCTTCATCACTTCGGATTTCGTCGGGACGACCGGCTATTCGGGCAAACCGATCCACACCATGGTCGCGATAGACCACGACGCGCGCGTACTTGGCGTCGAGTTGGTGAAGCATTCCGAACCAATCGTGCTGATCGGCATTCCGGATCACAAGATCCGCGAGATGGCGGCGGGGTACCGGGGCGTCGACCTGGTCGCCGAAGCGCAGGTGCGCGGATCGGCGCATGATCTGAACATCATTTCGGGCGCGACTGTCACCGTGATGGTGATCGACGACAGCATCATTCGCGCCGGGCTGAAGGTCGCTCGGGCTTTGGGGCTGGGCGGCCTGTCGCCCTCCGTCGAGAGCGGTCCGGTGACCGAGATCGACGAGACGGCCGAGGCACCGGACAGCTGGATCGACATGGAGGGTGACGGCACCCTTCGGCGGCTCTCTCTCGACGTCGGGCAAGTCAATGCGGCCTTCGAGTTGCTGGACGACCCGCGCGCCGCCGCACGAGCCCTGACCGAGCCGAGCGAGACCGTCTTTATCGACATGCAGGTCGCTCTGGTCAGCGTGCCGGGGATAGGGCGTTCGATCCTGGGGGATGCCGAGTACGACAACCTAAGGGACTGGCTGGAACCCGGCGCACACGCCATCGCGGTCTTCGGGCGCGGGCTCTATTCCTTCAAGGGGTCCGGCTATGTGCGCGGCGGGATATTCGACCGGATCGTGCTGATTCAGGACGACGTGACGGTACGCTTCCGTGATCGCGGTCATCGGCGCATGGGACAAATCATGGCGACGGGCGCGCCGGAATTCAGCGAGCGCGACATCTTCAAGATTCCGGCCGATCAGGAGTTCGACCCGACACGGCCATTCACTCTGCAACTGCTGGTTCAGCGCGAGGTCGCGGCGATCGAGAAGGTCTTCACGACGTTCGAACTGGGCTACAACCTGCCGGCGCGTTACACGCGTGATGTCGCGACCGAAGCACCGGCAGTGAGCGCTGTCGACACTCCGGACGACGAATTGGCCGCGCAGACCGATCTGTGGCGGCGCATCTGGGAAGACAAGACGGTCGAGATCGTCGCGCTGCTGGCGATGCTGTCCGTGCTGACTTTCGCCTTTTTCTTCCAGAGCTACGTCACGCAGTCCGAGCGCTTCACCTACTGGTTCCGCATGTCGTTCCTGACGGTAACGCTTGTGTTCCTCGGCTGGTACGCGAATGCGCAACTGTCGGTCGTCAACCTGATGGCGCTTTTCGGAGCCGTCACGACCGGCTTCAGCTGGCAAGCGTTTCTGTTGGATCCGCTGACGTTCATCCTCTGGTTCTCGGTCGCTGCGGCGCTTCTGTTCTGGGGCCGCGGAGCCTACTGCGGTTGGCTTTGCCCTTTCGGTGCGCTGCAAGAGCTTTCGAACCAGGCGGCGCGTCGTCTGGGCGTTCGGCAGATCACCCTGCCCTGGGGATTGCACGAGCGGCTTTGGGCGTTGAAATACATGATATTCCTTGGCCTCTTCGGCGTCTCGCTAGTGTCGCTCGAACAGGCCGAGCGCCTGGCCGAGGTCGAGCCTTTCAAGACCGCTATCGTGCTCAATTTCATGCGGGCCTGGCCCTTCGTGGCCTATGCCGGCGCGCTGATCATCGCCGGATTGTTCGTCGAGCGGTTCTATTGCCGGTACCTCTGCGCGCTGGGCGGGGCGCTGGCGATCCCGGCCCGTCTGCGCATGTTCGACTGGCTCAAGCGCTACAAGGAATGCGGCAATCCCTGCCAGACCTGCGCGAACGAGTGCATGGTTCAGGCGATTCATCCCACCGGCGAAATCAACCCGAACGAGTGCCTGAGCTGTCTGCACTGCCAGGTCCTTTACCGGTCGGAAACGAAATGCCCGGTCGTCATGCGCAGGCTCAAGCGGCGCGCGGCGGTCGGATCTGCCGAGGTGCCGCGCAAGGATGCGGTGGCCATCGGAAATCATCCCAATCTGAAAGCAAGGGAAAGGAGTGAGAGTTATGTCGGATAATGCGAAACAGGGTGTCAGCAGACGCGGATTCCTCGGGGCCACGGCCTCGGGTGCGGCGATCATGGGAGGCACTGGCGGCAAGCTGGGGCTTCTGGGCGGCACGGCGGCGCTGACGGTCGCCGGTACGACGGCCGCCAGGGCGCAGTCCGGTCACGCAAGTCTGCCTGCCCCGGGCGAACTGGACGAATACTACGGCTTCTGGTCCTCGGGCCAGACCGGCGAGATGCGGATCATCGGCGTGCCTTCGATGCGCGAACTGATGCGTGTGCCGGTGTTCAACCGGTGTTCGGCGACGGGCTGGGGTCAGACGAACGAGTCGCTGAAGATCCTTACCCAGGACATGCTGCCCGAAACGCGGGACTATCTGGCCGCCCAGGGCAAGGTCGTTCACGACAACGGAGACCTGCACCACGTCCACATGTCCTTTACCGAGGGCAAGTACGATGGCCGGTTCCTGTTCATGAACGACAAGGCGAATACGCGCGTGGCGCGCATCCGTTGCGACGTCATGAAACCCGACAAGATCATCTACATCCCGAACGCCAAGGCGATCCACGTGCTTCGTCCGCAGAAATGGCGGCGCACGAACGACGTGTTCGCCAACGGCGAGGACGAGGTGCCGATGGTCAACGATGGCTCGGTTCTGGACGACCCGTCGCAATACGTGAACTTCTACACCGCCATCAACGCCGACGACATGACCATAGCCTGGCAGGTGATGGTGACCGGCAACCTCGACAACACTGATGCCGATTACGACGGCAAGTACGCCTTCTCGACTTCCTACAACTCCGAGATGGGCGTGAACCTGGCCGAGATGATGGAGAGCGAGCTGGATCACGTCGTGATCTTCAACATCGCCGAAATCGAGAAGGGCATTGCCGAAGGCGACTATGTCGAGCTGAACGGTGTGAAGGTGATCGACGGCCGGAAGGGGCAGAACAAGAAGTACACGCGCTACGTGCCGATCCCCAACTCGCCCCACGGCATCAACATGGCGCCGGACCGGGTGCACCTCTGCGTGGCGGGCAAGTTGTCGCCCACCGTCAGTGTGCTGGACGTCACCAAGTTCGACGCGCTGTTCGAGGACGACAGCCTTGATCCGCGGTCGGTCGTCGTGGCCGAGCCGGAGCTGGGGCTTGGTCCGCTTCACACCTGCTTCGACGGTCAGGGCAACTGTTTCACCACGCTGTTCCTGGATAGCCAGGTGGTGAAGTGGAACCTCGACGCCGCGATCAGGGCCTATAACGGCGAGGCGGTGGACCCGATCATCACCAAGGCGGATGTGCATTATCAGCCGGGCCACAACTCGACCTGCGAGGGCGAGACGCTGGACGCCACATCGAAATACTACATCTCGATGAACAAGTTCTCGAAGGACCGGTTCCTGAACGTCGGGCCACTGAAGCCAGAGAACGAGCAGCTCTTCGCGATCGAAGGCGACAAGCTGACGCTGTTGCACGATGGTCCGACCTTTGCGGAACCGCACGACTCGATCCTGGTACACAGCTCCAAGGTGAATCCGACAAACGTCTGGGACCGCAACGACCCGATGTGGGCGGATGCCCGCGCCCAGGCCGAGGCCGACGGCGTGGATATCGACGACTGGCAGGACACCGTGATCCGTGACGGCAACAAGGTCAGGGTCTGGATGACAAGCCAGGCGCCCACGTTCAGCCTGGAAAGCTTCACGGTCAAGCAGGGCGACGAGGTGACCATCTATGTCACCAACCTGGACGACATCGACGATCTGACCCATGGTTTCTGCCTGAACAACCACGGCGTCGCGATGGAAGTCGGACCGCAGGCCACCGCCTCGGTCACCTTCACGGCGTCGAAACCGGGGGTCTACTGGTACTATTGCCAGTGGTTCTGCCATGCGCTGCACATGGAGATGCGCGGCCGGATGCTTGTGGAGCCGACGGGCACATGATCCGTACCGTCCCCTTCCTGGCCGTTCTACTCAGCTTCGCGGCCGCCGGCGTTCAGGCCGAGCGGATCCGTGTGCCTGCGGTTGACGGCGCGCTGGCACAGGCGCTTCTGACGGCCAGCGAAGGGGACGAACTTGTTCTTGCACCGGGGCGGCATGCCGGCCCGGTGCTTATCGGCAAGCCGGTGACGCTTCGCGGTGAAACCGGCGCGGTCATCGACGCCAACGGTTCGGGTTCGGTCGTGACCATAGACGCCCCGGACGTGACGGTCGCGACGTTGACGCTGACCGGGTCGGGCCGGTCGCATGAGGAGATCGATTCCGGGGTTTCGCTGACCAAGAAGGCGAGGGGTGCGCGCGTTCTGGACAATCTGATCGAGGGGAATCTCTATGGCGTCGATATCCATGGCGCGCGGGATGCGCTGATCAAGGGTAACACGATCACCGGCCTGCGACTGAAGCGAATGAACGATCGCGGCAACGGCATCTATGTCTGGAATGCGCCGGGGTCGGTCGTCGAGGGCAACGAAATCCGGTACGGGCGCGACGGCATCTTCTCGAACGTCTCGAAGCGGAATGTCTACCGCGACAACCTGATGCGCGATCTGCGTTTCGCCGTTCATTACATGTACACGAACGACAGCGAGGTCTCGGGCAACGTCTCGATCGGCAATCACATGGGCTTCGCCATGATGTATTCCGATCGGATCGTCGCGCGCGACAATATCTCGATCAAGGATCGCGACTATGGCGTGATGCTGAACTACACCAAGTCCTCTGACGTGTTCGGCAACATCGTCGTGCAGGGCGCGGAGAAATGCGCCTTCATCTACAACAGCCACAAGAACCTGGTCGCCGAAAATGTCTTCGACGGCTGCGACATCGGCATTCACTTCACCGCCGGATCCGAAGGCAACACCGTCACTGGCAACGCCTTTGTCGCGAACCGGACACAGGTGAAATACGTTGGCAACCGCGACATCGAATGGAGCTTCGAAGGCCGCGGAAATTATTGGTCGGATCACACCGCATTCGATCTTGATGGCGATTCCCGCGCGGACAGCGCCTATCGTCCGAACGATCTGATGGATCACATCCTGTGGTCCCAGCCCGCCGCCAAGTTGCTGCTTGGCGCGCCAGCGGTTCAGATCGTTCGCTGGAGCCAGGCGCAGTTTCCGGCCACCTTGCCGGGCGGTGTCGTCGACAGCCACCCGCTGACCATTCCGCCGGTCCGCGATGTTCCCCAACCCTATCTGACCTTGGCCCAGAGCGATCCGCTTTGGGCAACAGGAGGTGAAAGTGACGATACTCAGCCTTTCCAGCCTGACTAAGCGCTTCGGGCGCGAGACCGCGCTTGACGGCGTCGATCTGAGCCTTGCCGCCGGCGAGCGTGTCGCCCTTCTGGGTCACAACGGCGCGGGCAAGTCGACCCTGATGAAACTGGTTCTGGGCCTGATCCCGGCCAGCGAGGGACGGATCGAGGTGGTCGGCAATGCGCCTGGCTCCGCGGTCGCGCGGGCACTGACCGCATACCTGCCCGAGAACGTGGCCTTTCACCCCGCACTTACGGCCCGCGAGCAGATCCGGCATTACCTGAGGCGGCGCGACGCGCCTCCGGCGCGGGCGGACGGGCTTTCGGCCCGCGGGGGGCTCGCCGACGCGGCCGACCGTCGGTTCGGCACTTATTCCAAGGGTATGCGCCAGCGGGTCGGACTGGCACAGGCTCTTATCGGCCGCCCGCGACTGTTGATTCTGGACGAGCCGACCAGCGGTCTCGATCCCGTATCGCGAAGGGAGTTCTATGCGCTGCTGGACGAGCTGGCGGCGTCCGGCACGGCGATCCTGCTGTCGTCGCACGCGCTGTCCGAGGTCGAGACGCGAACCGACCGGATCGTGATCTTGTCCAGGGGCAGAAAGGTGGCCGAAGGCCCGCTTGAACTTCTGCGCGCCGAGGCGGCGCTTCCCTTGACGATACAGCTTCGCCCCCGCGACGGGCGCGAAGGCGATCTGGCGGCCGCGTTCCCTGACGCCGTGCGAAGGGGGGCTCATCTGACCCTCAGCTGCCCGCCATCAGAGAAAATGGCGCTGATGGCGCGGCTGACCGGATCGGGCGACACGCTGGCCGATTTCGACATGCTGCCGCCCAGTCTTGACGACATCTATGCCCATATCAGCCGGAGGGCCGCCTGATGTTCATGCGCATCCTGTCCACGGCCCGGATCGAGTTCCTGATCGCGTTCAGGAACCGCTGGGTGGCGATTGCAATCGCGATGATGGTCCTGTTTTCGCTTGTGCTTTCCGTCGCCGGGTCGGCACCGACCGGCGAATTGGGCGCGGACCGCCTGTCGGTCACGGTGGCCAGTCTGACATCGCTTTCGGTCTATCTGGTGCCGCTTCTCGCGCTGCTGATCTCGTTCGACACGGTTGCCGGCGAAGTCGAGCGCGGCACGCTGCCTCTGCACCTGACCTATCCGCTGGGCCGAGGCGAGCTGCTTGCCGGCAAGCTGGCGGCGCAGTTGGCGGTGGTGACCCTGGCCATCACGCTGGGCTATTCGGTCGCGGCAGCAGTGGCGGTGCAGATCGCCGGTCTGTCGGCCTTGGACGGACTGCCCGCGCTTTTCCGGCTGGTCTGGACCTCGGCGCTTCTGGGCGCGGTCTTTCTTTCGCTGGGTCACACGATGTCGTGCTTGGCGCGGCGGCCTTCCAGCGCAGCGGGAATGGCCATCGCTCTCTGGCTGGTGTTCATCGTGCTGTACGATCTCGGACTTCTGGCGGCCATCGTGGCGGATGACGGCGGCGTGTTCACACAGCGGGTATTTCCGTGGCTGCTTGTCGCGAATCCCGCCGACGCGTTCCGCATCTTCAATCTCGCCGCGTCCGATGCGGTCGGCGCGGCCTCGGGTCTTGCCGGTGCGGCGTCCTCTGTCGCCGCCTGGAAACCTCTGGCGTCGCTTCTGACCTGGCCACTCCTGGCGGCGCTGTTGTCGCGTCTGGCCTTCGGGAGGGTTCAGCCATGATCCGGGCCTTGGCCATTCTTGCCTGTCTTGTGCTTGCAGCCTGCAAGGAGGAGCTGGCGGATCGACCGCAACCTGTCGCGCTGACCGGGGAAAGCGTCGGTCATTACTGTCAGATGGAACTGCTGGACCATGCCGGCCCGAAGGGACAGATCCACCTCGACGGAATGCCGGCCCCTCTGTTCTTCAGTCAGGTCAAGGACGCCATCGCCTATCTGCACATGCCCGAGCAGAGCCATGCGGTGCGCGCGATCTATGTGCAGGACATGGGCGGGACCGCGACGTGGGAGGCGCCGGGCGGCTGGATCGTTGCGGAAGACGCCATCTATGTCGTCGGATCGGACCGAATGGGCGGCATGGGTGCACCCGAATTCGTGCCGTTCTCGACTGCGGAGGACGCGAAGGCTTTCGCGCAGATGCACGGCGGGGAGTTGAGAGACTTCGACCGGATCGGCGTTGCGGACACACTCGCCCCTGTGAGTGTCGAGACCGAAAACGATGACGATGTGGCGGCGCGGCTGCACGCATTGAGGCACAAAGGGGGGAGCGAGTGACATGGCTTACACGAGACGTCGCTTTCTGACCCTCGCGTCGGCTGCGGCGCTTTTCGCGCCTGCCGCGCAGGCGTTTCGATGGCAGGGCACCGCGTTGGGTGCGCGCGCCCAGTTCATTTTCGATCACCCTGAGGCGGAACGCGTCGCGGCACGCGCTCGGGCCGAGATCGATAGGCTGGAGGACATCTTCAGCCTTTATCGGCCCGGATCATCGCTGTGCCGACTGAATGACGCGGGATTTCTGGCCGTACCTCCCTTCGAACTGCTGGAATGCCTGGCGACGGCGCGGCGTGCCTATCATCTGACGCGCGGTCTGTTCGATCCGACCGTGCAACCGCTTTGGCAGGTCACGGCCGAAGCCTGGGCGCACGGTGCACCTCCCGCCGAAACGGATATCGCCCGTGCGCGCGCCTCCATCGGGTTTCGGCGAGTGGCCTTCGACAGTTCGGCTATTCTGCTTGGCGCAGGCCAGCAGTTGACGCTGAACGGTATCGCGCAGGGCTATATCGCCGATCGCGTGGCGCGTCTGATGCGTGCCGAGGGGATCGACGACGTGTTGATCGACACCGGCGAGATCATCGCCTCGGGCCAGTTCGAGGACAGGGGCGGTTGGCCTGTCAGAATAGCGAAAGCCCGCGAGCGGCTGTTGCTGACGAACCGGGCGCTGGCCACTTCGGCGCTCGAGGGAACCGTTCTGGACAGCGCCGGACGGATCGGGCACATCCTGGATCCCGGTGCGCGACCCAAAGCCCGCTTCCCGATCCGCCAAATTTCGATCAGCGCATTCAGCGCCGCATGTGCGGACGCCCTGACGACGGGCCTTTGCCTTGCAGCCGATCTGGCGGAGGTTTCCTCCACGCTTGAGCGCGCTGGTGATGCCCGCCTGGAAGACATCCGGCTCTCAAGCAGCACGCCATAGGCTGTCTGAACCCCGGCGACCGAAGAAAAACGCGTATTCTGTCCGCATTGCGAATGCACTAGGCTCTCACGCGATGACCTGTGCCGTTGCCGATCCGGACTGATGACGTGAACAAGCTAGACCCAAGCCTGCTGGCCCATCTGCCCCCGTTCTCGCGGCTGTCGGCGGATGCAATCCGCGGAATTCTCGATCTTGCGACGCCGCAGCGCTGGGACGAAGGGGTCTCGGTGTTTCGCGCCGGCGAGGAGGCGGAGCGGTTTTTCCTGCTTCTCGACGGGACGATCAGGGTGCTGCGCACGACCGCGGATGGCGAGCAGGTGGTGCCTCTCCACATTCCCGCAGGCCAGCTTTTCGGCATCGCACCGGCGCTCAATCTGACGCGATACCCCGCAACGGCGGTGACAGCCGAGGAATCCCTGACGCTTGGCTGGCCTTCCCGATACTGGTCGAATTTCGTGGAACGACACGATGGCTTCGCCAGCGAGACCTGGCGAACCGTCGGCGAACGGATGCAGGAGCTTCATGTGCGGATCGAGGAATTGGCGACCCGCGCGGTCGAGCAGCGTATTGCGCTTGTCCTGCTGCAAATCGTCAACCAGTCGGGCCGCAAGGTGGACGACGGCATAGAGATTCCGTTCCCCATCACGCGCGCAACGATCGCCGAGATGACGGGATCGACCTTGCACACCGTCAGCCGGCTCTTGTCGGCCTGGGAAAAGGAAGGCGTCGTGGCCAGCACACGGAAACACGTCACCGTCACCGATCCGCATCGTCTGGTTCTGATCAGCCGCGCGGGTGCAAGCGGTCGCCGGACCTGACGACAAACCGCAGTTCGTCGCGGAAGGCGCTCTCATCCAGACAATATTCGTGGCAGGCATCCACCACCGTGTGAAACGGCGCGATCGGACAGCCGACGCAAAGCATGCTGTGCCGGACGAAAACGGAAGCGGTGACGGGCCAGGTCTGGAACATCGCCTCCAGCGGTAGATCGGGGTCGTCGATGTCTGACTTCATCGCAGAGCGTCTCGGTCGTTGTCCCGCAAAACTGGCCGAACCCGCGCGTGTCGTCGTTGTGCCGAAACAAGCTTGGGGAAGAATGACAGCCTGTGCCGGTGCCTTGATCTGTCGCTGGCAAGCGGTGAAATGTGAGCGCGGGCGTGCCGTCTGCGAAAGGCGGGCGCGGCTGGAGACACTGCCCGCTTGACCTGCCTGCAACAAAAATTGCATCCTGCACCGACCGCAATATCCTCTCATTGTAGCCGGGAGGCGCGAAGGATGCCGAAAAGCTCAGTCGAAAGGCCCGAGACCTTCGAAGGGCTCATCACCAGGATCCACGCGCAATACGACGGGCTGAGCAAGACGAACCAGCAGATTGCGGTGTATCTGACTCAGAATCCCAATGATGTGGCCATGAACTCGGTGAACTCGATCGCCGAGAAACAGGGCATCCATCCCTCCAGCTTCGTCCGGTTCGCGCAGCACTTCGGGTTCAAGGGGTTCAAGCAGCTTCAGAGCATTTTCAGACAGCGCCTGAACACCGCCGCGCCCGGCTTCGAGACGCGGGCGGAGCAGATGAAGACGCGCCTGGCCGATGCGGGTGACAGCGGGGTAAAAGGCCATCTTGTGGATCTGGTGGCCAACGATCTTGCATCGCTGGAACAGCTTATCGGTGACGTGGACGAAAGCGATCTAGAGCGCGCCGTGGACCTTCTCGAGTCGGCTGACTGCATCTACCTGATCGGCCAGCTCAGGTCCGAACCCGTCGTGGTTCTGTTGCGATATATCCTGACGATGCTGGGCCGGCGGGCGGTTCTCATCGATGCCTCCGGCGGGCTGGCGACGCATATGGGCAAGGTTATCGACAAGGGCGATGTCCTGCTGGCGGTCTCATTTCGTTACTACGCAAAAGAGGTCGTGAACACGGTCGAGGACGCGGCGGCGCGGGGCATTCCGATCATTGCCATCACGGATTCCACTCTTTCGCCTCTCGCAAAATCGGCGGACGTCCTTTTCGAGGTGCCGGAACGCGAGCAGGCGTTCTCGCGCTCGCTTGCCGCCCCCATCTCCTTGGCGCAGGGCCTGATGCTGGGCCTTGCGGCAAGGCTGTCGGACGAGTATACGGGCAAGTCGCCGGTCATGCCCGTCGTCAGCGCACCCGAGGGGTAAGGTTTCACATCCTTCCGGTCGGGGTGGTGACCGAACCCATGGGCGAAGACGTTTGCGCCTTCCAACCATTTAGCGGCGCCCACACCGGACCGCGATTAGCCCTTCGGCAACACATTTCTCATAAACGATGGCCTCGCTGTGGCGGGCGTCAATTCGAGGTACATGATGAACAGAGAAATTGTTTACGCGGTGTCGTTCGCGCTTTTGCCGACAGGCGTCTTGGCGGACGGCGATTTCGGTACGCGCGAGGAGGCGGCACGGCTTGCCGACACGATGATCGCAATCGTCGACAGTGACGGACTTGAGATGGCGATCAAGGCCATGCACGATCCGCAGCAGCCCTTCGTATCCACGCGCATGGGGGTGAACCTGTTCGAAGGCAGCATCGTGATCGCAGACAATCGCGAGCCCGAGACCATTGCGGCCGATTACTCCGAAACCGTCGATCTGAACGGCAACCCGGTCTGGCCGATCATCGCATCGGCCGCCGAGGTCGAGGGCGATGCGCTGTTGAAGTGGTATCACTACGACACGCAGGAGGAGTACGACTACAAGTGCTTCTCGAAGAGGTCCGAGAGATCGAATGCGACCGTGATGGTTTGCCGGTAACGCGCCGCCGCCCGGGACATGACGCGCAGCTCCGAAAGCGGGACCTCGGATGGGACGGTGCTGACATCGGGTCTGCGCCGTGTCCTTCTGGGTGTCGTGATCGCGGGTTTCGCCCTGGTCGCCGTTCAGGTCATCGCAATCGGCAAGCTACAGCGCGAGATCGAGCATTGGGCCTGGGTGGCCGAAGTCGATGCCGCCCGCGAGACCTTGGTCGGTGTGGCGCGACCGGCGCTGGTCGAGAATTCGGTCGGGACATCGGGTGAGATTCTGGCGGCCTTCGATCGTCTTCGGCAAAGTGTTTCGAAGAAAACGGCAGGGTCGCACCAAAGTGGCTCGGCGACTGCTTTCGCCGAACTCGAATCGGAAGCTCGCACGCTGTTCCTGTTATCGGAGGAACGATATCGGGCCCTTCTCCCGCATCAGCGAAAGGTCGCGGACGCGATTGACGAGTTGCAAGAGACCGCCGGCCTGTGGTCGCGCCAGCTCCGCGTAGAGGAGCTTGGCATCCTCCGGCGCTCCGAACTTCTCGATGAGCAGCAACTGGCCCTTGCCGAGACCAGGACATCTCTGACGGCGGCGATGCTTGCGGTGCAGACGATGCAACAGCAGATAATCTCGATTGACCGACTGTTTGGTAATGCCTCGCCCGCGGTGGTGCGATCCTCTGTCAGCAGCCTCGACCGCTCGCACCTGCCCAAACCATGCAGGACGGAAGACCTTGAGACCGACGGTGCGATCTGCTCTCCCAGTATCCGGCGGGTCAGCGCAGCTCTGGACAGGCTTCAAGGTGGAGATCCCGATCAGTATCCGGCATTGGTCAGGCAAAGTTTACAGGCGCTCGAGGGCTACATTCGTGCCGGCCCGCTTCGTCTGCAGAAGCTGGCCGATATCCAGAAGGACACCGTGCGCGAAACGGGAAACGTCCGGGCACAACTGACGGATTTGCGCAACCTGACCGAGTCCCTGTCGCGCATCAAACGGATCCTTCTCGACTTCGAGACAAAGATCCAGTCCGGGTTTTCGAACGGGAACCACTTGACCTCCGCAAATCGGCAGATCGTCTTCTATATCTCCCAACTTCGCATCCGGACGAAGGGTCTGATGTCGATTGCGCCGGTGCTGGGCGGCGATACCGCCTCGCTCGACGAAACGCTTTCAGGCATCTCGGACAACTGGCAAGAGGTCGGTTTGCTGACCGCCGAACGGCTCCATTATCTGAACGCATTCAGCGCGACAATGGAGGAACTGTCGTCTGAAATCGCGAAATACGCCGAACAGGTCCGCACCGAAACCACGCTTTGGGTGAGTGTCTACGTCAGCACCTTCCTGGTGCTCGCGGGATTTCTGGCGGCAACAGTGGTCGGGGTGTTCTGGCTTGCGCGCAACAGGTTCGTTCAGCCTTTGACCCGCGTCACCGGCACCATCATACGCCTGGCTGACGGCGATCTGGGGCGGCCCTTCGTCATGCGGGAGCGCGCGTTTGGTTTCGATGAACTGGGTTCGGCCCTTGAACAACTGCGCCTGGAGATGGTCGAAAGCCACGCACTCGCCGAGCGCAACCGCGAGCAGCAGCGCATCATCGAGGACAGTCTTGTCGAGCTCGAGCGCGCGAACAAGGATATGGAATGGCTTGCCAAGTACGATCCGTTGACAGGTCTGGGCAACAGGCGGCATGTCGACATCGACCTCGCACAATTGACCCGAAGCAACGCCTCCGCGCGGTTGGATTTCTGTGTCATGCAGATCGACATCGATCGGTTCAAGTCGATCAACGACGCCCTTGGCCACGCGGCCGGCGACTTCGTCCTCAAGGGCGTCGCGGATATTCTGGTGCAGGCCAGTGGCGCCGTCGCGAAGTGCTATCGCACCGGCGGCGACGAGTTTCTTGTCGTTTTCGATCACGAGATCCCCGAGCAGAAGGCGTCCGTGGTTGCCCAGGACATCATCGACCGCATCGACCAGCCGATGGACTACGAGGGTCACCGGTGCCGGGTGGGCGCCAGCATCGGCATCGCGTTCGGGCGTGACGCCGATTTCGATGCCATGCAGGCCGTCATCAATGCGGACCTCGCGCTATACGACGTCAAACAGGCCGGTCGGGACGGATATCGTTTCTTTTCGAACGACCTTGCCAGCAGATCGCGCCGCCGGAAGTCGATTTCCGACCGAGTCCTCGCTGCCATCGAAGAGAATGCGTTCACGCCGTTCTACCAGCCGCAATTCCATTCCGGCGACCTTTCGCTTCGCGGCGTCGAAGTCCTGTGCCGCTGGAATGACGCTGAGCTCGGTTGGATCTCGCCGGGAGAATTCCTTCCTGTCGCTGACGAACTCGGCGTGATCGGCCGCATCGATGAGGTTCTCTTCGACAAGGTCGCCCTGGACCTCGCAAGGTTGTCTTCACTGGGCCTTTCCGTACCGAAGATCAGCTTCAACGTCGCCGCCGACCGCCTTCTCAAGACCGACCTTGCGCAGGAGTTGTGCGAACGCATCGGAGTGCATTCTAAGATCGCGCTCGAGCTGTTGGAATCCATGTCGCTGGACAAACCGACCGAGTCGGTCGTCTGGGCCATCGACGCCCTGCGCGAACGGGGAATCGAGATCGAGATCGACGACTTCGGAAGCGATCGGGCCTCGCTTGCGGGTTTGATGGCGATTCAGCCGCAAGCCATGAAGATCGACCGTGCCATCGTCATCCCGATCGTCAATTCGCCGCGCCATCAGGACCTCGTCAAGAAGATCATAGATATCGGGGCGGCCTTGAACATCGAAGTCGTCGCCGAAGGCGTTGAAACCGATCAGCATATCACTCAACTCAAGCTCTTGGGCTGCGGTGTCTTGCAGGGACATGGTCTGGCGAGACCGATGCCGTTCGATGATCTGATCACGCTTTGCCGCACGCAGTCCGCAGGCGCACGGCGGACCGGCCTGGGTGCCTGAACCCGCGGAGACCGTCTGCGTCGTCTCAGCGGGACTTTCTGAGGCTGGCATGGCAACGATCAGGAAAACGGTATTGATTACAGGGCGATAGCTAAATACTAATTTTTTAGTTTGACATTTTCGTGATCCAGCGCCCATGAATGATCACAGTCGGGGCTCAACGCAGCCCGGCGACCTAAAGGGAGGTATCACATGCGGAAACATCTGTTTTCCGCGGTGGCGGTGACTGCCGTCATTGCGGGGTATTCGGGCGCTTGGGCCGACGAAGCGGCCGCCCAGCGCTGGATCGACGAGGAATTCCAGCCCTCGACTTTGTCCAAAGAGGAACAGCTGGCCGAGATGAAATGGTTCATCGAGGCTGCCGAGCCCTATGCGGGCATGGAAATCAACGTCCTGTCCGAGGGCATTCCGACACATTCCTATGAGTCGGAAGTTCTGACCAAGGCCTTCGAGGAAGTCACCGGCATCAAGGTGAACCACCAGATCCTCGGCGAAGGCGAAGTCGTGCAGGCGGTCCAGACCCAGATGCAGACCGGTCGGAACCTCTATGACGGCTATGTAAACGACTCGGACCTGATCGGCACGCACGCGCGCCTGCAACTGGCCTATCCGCTCAGCGACATGATGGCGGGCGAGTGGTCCGCCACAACGTCGCCGACGCTTGACCTCGAAGACTTCATGGGCAAGCAGTTCACGACTGGCCCGGACGGCAAGCTGTATCAGTTGCCCGACCAGCAGTTCGCCAACCTCTACTGGTTCCGCAAGGACTGGTTCGACCGCGAGGACCTGCAGGCGCAGTTCAAGGAGAAGTACGGCTATGACCTGGGCGTTCCGGTCAACTGGTCGGCCTACGAGGACATCGCCGAGTTCTTTACCAACGACGTGCAGGAAATCGACGGCACGCGGATCTACGGCCACATGGACTACGGCAAGCGCGCGCCCGACCTGGGCTGGCGGATGACCGACGCCTGGCTCTCGATGGCCGGTGCGGGTTCCGTGGGCGAGCCGAACGGCGTCCCGATCGACGAATGGGGCATCCGCATGGAGGCGGGCTCGTGCAACCCGTCGGGCGCGAGCGTATCGCGCGGCGGCGAGGCCAACGGTCCGGCAGCGGTCTATGCCATCGCAAAGTGGGACGAGTGGCTGCGCAACTACGCGCCCCCGGGTGCGGCGTCCTATGACTTCTACCAGTCCCTCCCGGCGCTGAGCCAGGGCAACGTGGCCCAGCAGATCTTCTGGTACACCGCCTTTACCGCCGACATGGTCAAGCCCAGGTCCGAGGGCAACAATACGGTCGACGAAGACGGTATGCCGCTGTGGCGGATGGCGCCCAGCCCGCACGGCCCCTACTGGCAGGAAGGCCAGAAGGTCGGCTATCAGGACGTGGGATCCTGGACGTTCCTGAAATCCACGCCATCCGACCGGGCGCAGGCGGCCTGGCTTTATGCCCAGTTCGTCACGTCCAAGACGGTGGACGTCAAGAAAAGCCATGTCGGTCTGACCTTCATCCGCGACAGCTCGGTCCGGCACGAGAGCTTTACCGAGCGTGCGCCCAAACTGGGTGGCCTGGTCGAGTTCTATCGCTCGCCTGATCGCGTGCGCTGGTCTCCGACGGGCATCAACGTGCCCGATTATCCCAAGCTGGCCCAGATCTGGTGGCAGCAGATCGGCGACGTGAACTCGGGCGCCTTCACCCCGCAGGAAGCCATGGACCGTCTGGCCGAGGAGATGGACATCACCATGGCCCGCATGCAGCAGGCCGATGAGCAGGCCGGCGTCTACGGCGGCTGCGGTCCGCGGCTGAACGAGCCGAAGGACCCGTCCGAATGGCTGGGCAAGGCGGACGGCCCGAAGGCGAAACTCGAGAACGAGAAGCCGCAGGGCGAGACCGTCAACTACGACGAACTCGTCGCCCGCTGGCAGTCGCAGTAAGCGCATAAGCCACGGGGCCGCCGCCCGCCGGGCGGCGGCCTCTACTTCCAAGGGGCCGACGGGGATGATCGAATTGAAGGGGGTCACCAAGCGCGTTGGTGGCATCACGCATATCAAGCCGACAGACCTGGTGCTGGACGCGGGACACTTCAACGTCCTTCTTGGCGCGACCGGCGCGGGCAAGACCTCGCTGATCAAGCTGATGGCCGGTCTCGATCCGATCGCCGAGGGCACCATCCTGATGGACGGTCAGGACGTGACGCGGCTGAACACGCAGAAGCGGAACATCAGCCTGGTCCACCAGTTCTTCGTCAATTATCCCCATATGACCGTTTTCGAGAACATCGCCTCGCCGCTGCGCGTGGCCGGCATGGCCAAAAGCGAAATTCAGGGCCGCGTGGAGCAGGCGGCGGACGTTCTGCAACTGCGCCCGATGCTGAACCGGCGGCCATCCGAGTTGTCGGGTGGGCAGCAGCAGCGCACGGCGCTGGCTCGTGCCATCGCCAAGGAAAGCCGCGCGGTGTTCCTGGACGAGCCGCTGGCGAACCTCGACTACAAGCTGCGCGAAGAGTTGCGCGAGCAACTGCCGGAACTGTTCGCCGGACGCGGAGCCGTGGTCGTCTATGCCACCTCCGAGCCAGAGGAGGCGCTGCTTCTGGGCGGCAAGACCGCACTGATGGACGACGGCCGCGTGACCCAATTCGGCCCGACCGCCGAGATTTACCGGAACCCTGCCAACCTGACCGCGGCGCGTGTGTTCTCGGACCCCCCGATCAACGCCGCGCCCATTGTCAAGGACGGCGGGTCGATCCGAATGGGTCCGATCGCATGGGTCGCAGCCGGTAAGGCCGCAGGTCTGCCCGACGGCAGCTATACCGTCGCCGTGCGCCCACATCGCGTAACGCCGGGCCGGACCGGCGATGGCGACGTGGCGCTGACGGGGGAAGTCCTGGTGACCGAGATCTCCGGCTCGGAATCGAGCGCGCATTTTCAACTGGCCGATGCCGCCTGGGTGTCTCTCGCGCATGGCGTCCATCCCTACCGGGTGGGCGAGCAACACACGTTCTTCATGGACCCGTCCCACTGCCGGTACTTCGGCGGTGACGGCAAGCGGGTGGCCTGACATGGCGGAAGTCGCTCTCTCTCACCTGAAACACAGCTACATGGCCGACCCATCCGGTCCGGACGACTACGCGCTGAAAGAGATCGACGTCACCTGGCGCGATGGCGGGGCCTATGCGCTTCTGGGTCCGTCAGGCTGCGGCAAGTCCACGCTGCTGAACATCATCTCGGGCCTTCTGACGCCGTCCGAGGGACGCATCCTGTTTGACGGCCGGGACGTGACGGAGCTGCCGCCGGACCAGCGCAACATCGCACAGGTGTTCCAGTTCCCGGTGATCTACGACACGATGACGGTGCGCCAGAACCTTGCCTTTCCGCTGAAGAACCGGGGCGTCGATCCCGCCACCATCGAACGGCGCGTCGCCGAGATCGCCGAAATGCTGGATGTGGTGCCGATGCTGGACACGCGCGCGGCGAACCTCAGCCCCGACAACAAGCAGAAAATCTCGATGGGCCGGGGTCTGGTGCGCGACGACGTCAACGTGGTGATGTTCGACGAGCCGCTGACGGTGATCGACCCGCATCTGAAGTGGAAGCTGCGCTCGAAGCTGAAGGAGCTGCACCAGCGGGTGCGCGCCACGATGATCTATGTCACCCACGACCAGACCGAGGCGCTGACCTTCGCCGATGAGGTGGTCGTGATGGACCTGGGGGAAGTGGTCCAGATCGGCACGCCGGTCGAACTGTTCGAGCGTCCTCAGCACACCTTCGTCGGGCATTTCATCGGCTCGCCCGGCATGAACATCCTGCCCTGCGAGGCCGCCGGCGACCGCGCCCGCTTCCAGGTCCACGAGATCGTGTTGGAAGGTCCCGTGACCGGGCAGGGCGGAACGCTGACGTTGGGCGTGCGACCGGAACACGTCGGGCTTGCGCCCGGGGGCTTCCCGGCCCGCGTCGCCAAGGTATCGGACGTCGGGCGTCATTATGTCGTGGACGCGATGGTGGGCGACGCCCGGCTCAAAGCCGTGATCGACCACAACCCGCCCGAGCCGGGCAGCGAGGTATCGCTAAGTTTCCGCCCCGACAAGACGCGGGTCTACCGCGATGGATGGATAGCCACGGAGGCCCGCGCATGAGAACCGAAAACCAGAAAGCGTGGTTCTTCGTCCTGCCGGTGCTGATCCTGGTGGCGTTCAACGCGCTGGTTCCGATGATGACGGTCGTCAACTACTCGGTGCAGGAGACCTTCGGCGACAACCTGTTCTTCTGGCAGGGCCTCGACTGGTTCGAGCAGATCCTGCGGTCCGAGCGGTTCCAGGCCGCGCTGGGCCGCCAGTTCCTGTTCACCGCGATCATCCTGCTGATCGAGGTGCCTTTGGGTATCATCATCGCGCTGTCGATGCCGCGAAAAGGGTTCTGGGTGCCGGTCTGCCTTGTGCTGATGGCGCTGCCGATGCTGATCCCGTGGAACGTGGTCGGCGCGATGTGGAACATCTTCGCCCTGCCCAAGATCGGGATGCTGGGATATTTCATCAACGATGTCCTCGGTATCCGCTACGACATGACCCAGGATCCGCTGGCGGCCTGGATCACGGTGATCGTCATGGACGTCTGGCACTGGACGTCGCTGGTCGTGCTGTTGTGCTACGCCGGGCTGGTCTCGATCCCCGACGCCTATTACCAGGCGGCCAAGATCGACGGCGCTTCGCCGTGGTCGGTGTTCCGCTACATCCAATTGCCCAAGATGAAGACGGTTCTGACCATCGCGATCCTGCTGAGGTTCATGGACAGCTTCAACATTTATACCGAGCCCTTCGTGCTGACGGGCGGCGGCCCCGGCAACTCGACGACGCTTCTGTCCATCGACCTGGTCAAGATCGCGCTGGGCCAGTTCGACCTGGGACCGGCGGCGGCTATGAGCCTGATCTACTTCGCGATCACGCTTCTGGTCAGCTGGGTCTTCTACGTGGTGATGACCAAGGACGACCAGAAATGAGAAAACGCTCGATCATCCCCATCGTCTACATCATCTTCCTGATGCTGCCGATCTATTGGCTGGTCTCGATGAGCTTCAAGACCACCAACGAGATCCTCGCGGGCTTCTCGCTGTTTCCGCAGACCTTCACCGTGGACAGCTATGTGGCGATCTTCACCGATCCGACGTGGTACTGGGGCTACATCAACTCGATCCTTTACGTGTCGCTGAACACGGTCCTGTCCGTCGCCGTCGCTTTGCCGGCAGCCTATGCCTTCTCGCGCTATCGCTTCCTGGGCGACAAGCAGTTGTTCTTCTGGCTCTTGACCAACCGCATGGCGCCGGCGGCGGTTTTTGCGCTGCCCTTCTTCCAGCTTTATTCTTCCATCGGGCTTTTCGATACGCACCTGGCGGTGGCGCTGGCGCATACGCTGTTCAACGTGCCGCTGGCGGTCTGGATCCTGGAGGGCTTCATGCGCGGCATTCCCAAGGAACTGGACGAAACGGCCTATGTCGACGGCTATTCCTTCCCGCGCTTCTTCGTCACGATCTTTCTGCCGAACATCAAGGCGGGCGTCGGTGTGGCCGCGTTCTTCTGCTTCATGTTCTCGTGGGTCGAGATGCTTCTGGCCAAGACGCTGACCGCGGTCGAGGCCAAGCCCATCGCGGCGGTGATGACGCGCACGGCATCCTCGGCGGGCTACGAGCTGGGCCTTCTGGCGGCGGCGGGGACGCTGACCATCATCCCGGGCGCCATCGTGATCTGGTTCGTCCGCAACTACATCGCGCGCGGCTTCGCGCTGGGGAGGGTGTGATGCGCTGGCTGATCCCGCTGTTCCTGATCCTTCCCGGCACGGCGCTGGCCCAGGCCCAGGCCGGTTGGGGGAACGTCGGTCAGCAGGAGGAGAAGGGCTTTTCCTGGACCGATCCGCTCTGGCCGGATTTCTGGATGGCCTGGACGCCCGCCACGCTCGCGGTCTTTGTCGGCATCTTCTCGGCCATCGCGTTCATCGGCCTAATCGAAGGTTTCAAGTACAAGGACGGGATCGAGCGCAAGGGTGTTCTGGGCCTGACGACGACGCTGGGCGACCGGCTGTTCATCACGCTTCTCGGGTCGGCCTATATCTTCTTGGCATGGCTCGGCTTCGTCGGACAACCGATCTGGATTCCGCTCTTCATCGCGATTTTCTGGGGAATCTTCGTGTTCTGGAAAGTTTAGGCTTCGCGCCGGGGCAATAGAATGCTTTTCTGGCGCGGGAGAGACAGGCCGATCCTGGCACAAAGACACAATGCGAAAAAAGAAAACAGCGAACCTACTGACCGAAGTCGAGCTTGAGTTCATGAACGAGCTCTGGACGCTGGGCGAAGGCTCGGTCCGCGATGTGCTGGGCGCCCTCCCGGACGACCGAAACCTCGCCTACACGTCGGGTGCCACCATTCTTCGGATCCTCGACGAAAAAGGCTTCGTCGAAAGCCGGAAAGAGGGCAAAACGCTTGTCTATCGTCCGCTTCTGGAAAAGGACAAATACCAAACACGTTCGCTGCAGAATCTGGCCCGGACCCTGTTCGACGATACGCCCGCAACGCTTGTGGCGCGTCTGGTCGATACCGCGGATCTGACACCGACGGACCTTGAGGACATTCGAGCGCTGGTGGAGAGGAGGCTCCAGGATGACAGCGATGAAACCGGCTCTTGACCTGTTGATCGACGCGAACGTTGTTCTCGTATTGGCCTTTTGCCTTTGGCGGATGACACATGCGATGCTGGGGCGCAGTGCGCTGCGCCACGACTATTCTCGGCAATTGCTGCTTTTGAAACTGGTGCTTCTGATCACGATCATCAGCCCGCTGATCGCGCTTGTCGGTCTGACGATCGGACAGGCGCTGGCGCCGAAAACTCCCCTGACCATCAGCGACATCGCCGTAGCTGCCTATCTGCGCGGTGAGATCTCCATACCGGCCGTCGAATTCGAAGCCTTGCTGAACACGCGCGACCGCTGGATAGATGCCGCGCTTGAATCTCAATCGGTCTGGATGGCTGCGACAAAGGTCGCCTTTGCCCTGGTCCTGACGTTCTTCGCCCTGCGGATGGCGTGGTCGCTTTGGCGGGTCAAACGGGTGCTGGACGGCAGTTTCCTTTGGCGCCGGACGCGGTCGGTGGACATTCGCGTCTCCGATACCGTCGGGATTCCTTTCGCAGCACGCGGTATCTTCCGCAGGCATGTGGTTCTGCCTTCGGCGCTTCTGACCCGCCCGCGTGAGCTGAAGGTCGTCCTGGCGCATGAGTTCGAGCATGTCCGGTCGGGCGACGTCGAGTGGGAAATCGCGATCGAGCTGATCCGTCCCCTGTTGTTTTGGAACCCGGCCTTCTTTCTCTGGAAGCGGTCGTTCGATCAGCTTCGCGAACTCAGTTGCGATCAGAAGGTCATCGTCGCGCGCCGCATCTCGCCCCATGAATACGCCCGCTGCCTTCTCGATTTCTGCGAGCGGCGGCTCTCGGGTCGCTGGCCAAGAATTATGAACGTGGCCCTTGTCAGGTCCGATGCGTGGTCGGCGCGAAGAACGTTCGAGGCACGCATCCGTGCGATGTACCATGCCCCGTCCGGTGGCGGCCGTGCCTGGATGTGCGGCACCGTCGCGATCCTCGCAGTCGGCGTTTCTCTCGCGGCTGCCTCGGTGCGCAAGCCCGGAGATTGGAGCCACGACCGTTTGATGTTGTCGACCATCGTCAACCTCGAGCGGCTGGAGGCGATTAACAGGGGCAATTGATCGCGCCCGGGTCAAGACAAGGTTCCGCCGGCGGCCCGCATGTCTCCGACGGATGCAAGCACAGATGAAATTCTCGGCAAACCTCGGCTTTCTCTGGACCGATCTCGCGTTGCCCCGGGCAATACACGCCGCGAAGGCCGCGGGGTTCGACGCGGTCGAATGCCATTGGCCCTATTCGACGCCGGCGGCTGATATAAGGGCGGCTTTGGCGGAAACCGGCTTGCCGATGCTGGTCCTAAACACTCTTCGGGGTCGGCCGGGCGACAACGGACTTGGCGCTGTGCCGGGGCGAGAGGTCGAGGCGCGCGAGGCGATTGACCAGTCAGCGGCATATGCACGTGCTGTCGGCGCCCAGGCCATCCACGTGATGGCGGGCTTCGCCGACGGTCCCAAGGCACGGGACACGTTCCTAGAAAATCTTGCCTATGCGCGCCAGGTCAGCCACGACGGCACGATCATCCTGATCGAGCCGCTGAACCGTCACGACGCGCCAGGCTACTTCCTGAGAACGACGGATCAGGCGCGCGACATCCTGAACGATCTGGGCCTGCCCGGCGTGAAGCTGATGTTCGACTGCTATCACGTCGGCCGGACCGAGGGCGACATCGTCACGCGGCTTCGCGACCTGCTGCCCCTGATCGGTCATATCCAGTTCGCGTCGGTGCCCGACCGTGGCCCGCCGGATCATGGAGAGATCGACTTCGCGCACGTCTTCGCAGCGATCGAGGCACTGGGCTGGACCCGCCCGCTCGGCGCCGAATACAGGCCCCAGGGCGACACGAACAGCACGTTGGGCTGGATGCGCAACCTGGTTTGACGCCGTCGACCGCAAGGGCATCACAACAGGTGACGACCCGCAAGATTGCGCATCAAGGCTGCGGTCCCGAAGGTCCAGGGCGGACATTCGGTCGACAGACGCACCGTATTCTCCAATGCCCCAAGTCCATCGCAGGAAATCCTCACCCGATCACCGATCTTGTGGGTAAAACCCTGCCCCGGCGCATCGCGGTCCTCGGTCGGCGCAAACAGCGTGCCCAGAAACAGCATGAAACCGTCGGGATACTGGTGGTGCCGCCCAACGGTCTGCGACACCAGGTCCTCGGGATCGCGACTGATCTTTTCCATCAGCGAATGGCCCCCCAGAACATAGCCATCCTCGCCTTCGACCCGCAGGTCGATTTCGGCCCGACGGACATCGTCCAGCGACCACGTCTCGTCGAACAGCCGGATCATTGGGCCGATGGCGCAGCTGGCGTTGTTGTCCTTGGCTTTAGAAAGCAGAAGCGCCGAGCGGCCCTCGACGTCGCGCAGATTGACGTCGTTGCCCAGCGATACGCCACGTATCTCTCCGCGCGAATTGACCGCCAGAACGACCTCGGGTTCGGGGTTGTTCCACTTGGACATCGGGTGCAGGCCGACGTCGGCACCTGTGCCCACGGCGGCAAGGGGCTGCGCCTTCGAGAAGACTTCGGCATCCGGGCCGATACCCACCTCCAGGTATTGCGACCAGATCCCCAAAGCAATCAGTTCCTGCTTGACCTTCGCCGCCTTGGCCGAGCCCGCCTCGATCTGGTCCAGGCTGTCGCCGATGATGTCGCGGACGCGCGTGCGTATCCCTTCGGCCTTCTGCGGATCGCCAGCGGCCTGCTCTTCGATGACCCGCTCGACCATCGACTGGGCGAATGTCACGCCGCAGGCCTTCACCGCCTGAAGATCGCAGGGCGCAAGCCAGTGGGGCGTGTCCTCACCGTCGGCACGGCCCCTGATCTCGGCCATCGGGCCGATCCAGTGACCTTCGGCGTCTCGCACATAGCCGGCGGGATCGTCCATCTCCATGACATCCCGCACGGTGGGCGCGACCTCCGACGTGATGTCCAGAAGATCGCCGTCGCGAAGGGTCACGACGCAAGGGCCGACGCCGGGCTGCCAGATGCGTCCCAGCCAAAGTCCGGCGGATTCCGATTCCGTGAAGTGCATGTCCCCTCCTTCGTTTGGCTGAACTCTGTCGAAGCGGGGCGGCGATCACAAGTCGCAAGGTGATCGGGCCTTGACGGATCGGACCCGGAAGGCCGAGACTGTCCGGACAAGAGGGTAGGGCCGCCATGCGAACTGCCCCGTTTTCCGAGGCATTCACCAAGGCAGTCAGGCTAGAGACCTCCGACGCGCAAAGCCGCAGGGAGGATTTGGCATGAGGGCATTCGCAGTCATCGGACCGTCGCATTCCGGGAAGTCGACCTTGATCGACGGGCTTGCAGGCCTGGAAGGACAGCGCGGGCTGTCCTTTCGGCTTTCAGGGGATGCGCGCATCGTGACGTTCGACTACATGGGCGACCCGTGGGCGGCGCTGGATATTCCCGGCGGGCACGACAATCTCGCCCAGGTCGGACCCGCACTGGCCGCCTGCGATGCCGCGGTGCTTTGCGTGCCGGCCGAGGCCGAGGCAGCGGTCCTGTCGGCACCCTACCTGCGGATACTCGAAGCGACGGGGATGCCGACCTTCCTGTTCATCAACAGGATCGACACAGCTGTCGACCGGATCGCCGATATCGTCGCCGCGCTCCAGCCTTATTGCCGGCACGGCATCGTCCTGCGCCAGGTCCCCATGCGGTCCGGCGGAGAAATCGTGGGCGCAATCGACCTCGTATCGGAACGCGCGTGGCAGTACCGCGAGGGCGAGCGCTCGGCCCTTATCGAATTGCCCGACAGCATGCTGGACCGCGAACGACAGGCGCGGGCCGATCTGCTCGAATCGCTTGCCGACTTCGACGACGATCTTCTCGAACAGATCATCGAGGATCGGTTGCCCCTCGCCGAAGACGTGTACCGTGTCGCGACAAGCGCGCTTCAGCATCACGATCTTGTCCCCGCCCTGCTTGGCGCAGCCAGTCATGGCAACGGTTTGCAACGCCTGATGAAGTCGCTCCGCCACGAAGTGCCGGGCCATGACGCGCTGGTTGATAGGCTGGACCGGTCCGATAGAGTTGTGGCCGTCGGTTCGCTGGGCGATCATCTCAAGCATATCGGAAAGACCGTCCTTGTTCGCGCTCTGACCGACGGAGTGCAGCCTGGACGCCCTCTGGCGGGTTCCACGCTCAGCAGTCTGAATGCGCTGGACGGCAAGACGCCCCTTCAGGCTTTGAAGCCCGGGCATTTCGCGCTCACGATCAAGAGCGACGACATCCCGGCGGGGATGTATCTCACCGAAGACGACGCGCTTCCCCTGCCCGAATGGGCGGCAAGCCACGAGCCCATTCTCCGCCGACTTGTGCAACCGACCCACGAGAAAGACGAAGGCAAGCTTTCAGCGGCGCTCAACCGCCTTTCCGAGATCGACCCCGGTCTGACGGTCTCCCAGGATCAGATGACAGGCATCCTGGAAATCGGATTGCAAGGGCCTCAGCATCTGAAGCGCTGCGTGCAGAAACTGTCCGACGCTTACGGAATATCCGTCGAGTGCTCCGAGGTTCCGACCCGACTGCGCGAGACCATTCGCAAGTCCATCGAAAAGCACCATCGTCACCGCAAGCAATCGGGCGGCGCAGGTCAGTTCGCCGATGTCCTGATCGAGGTGAAGCCGCGCGCCTCCGGCACTGGCTTCGAGTTCACCGAAGAGGTCAAGGGCGGCGCCGTGCCGCGCAATTACATTCCTTCGGTCGAAGCGGGCGCGCGCGACGCGCTGGCCAGCGGCCCGGCCGGTCACGAGGTCGTGGACATCGCCGTCACGCTCATGGACGGCAAGGCGCATTCGGTCGACAGTTCCGATTTCGCTTTCCGCACAGCCGGCCAGAACGCCGTCCGAGAGGCGCTGGCCGACGCCGGCACAACGGTTCTGCAACCCATCCTGAGCGTCCAGATCCACGTGCCGTCCGTCTTTGCCGGGGGTCTCGTCCAATTGGTCAGCGGATTGAAGGGGCAGGTGCAGGGGTTCGAGGCACACCCGAGCGCCCTGGGCTGGGATGTGTTCCGGGCACTGCTGCCCACGGCATCGCTCGAGGAACTGTCGCGCGCCCTCGGTGGCGCGACGCGGGGCACCGCGTGGTTCACGACCGAGCTGGATCATTACGAGGAATTGCGCGAGCCGCTTCTGGCGCAAGCGGGGTAGGGGAGGGACACTAGGCGTCCCTCCTTGGGGCCGGACGGCCGGATCCCTGCCCATTCGGTTCCGCGAGAAAGAGTTTACGCGCATAAACTTTTCCACGCCTCGCATTCCGGCCAACTGCTGGAAGCCATCGTGCAGCGCCGGCGAAAGCCCCGAAATACAACGCTTTTCAGAGAATTGTTTCGCGCGTGCAGAAAGCGCTACCTTCGCGCGCGCAACATGGAAAATTTACGCGAGTAAAATTTTTGTTGACAGAATCTGTGTCATCATCTCTATTGTCGAAAGATGTAACGCATCGAGGGAGGAACGAGATGCAATTCACCAAGACGGCTGTCGCCGCCTCTGTTCTCGCGCTTATTGCGGGCGGAGCGGTTGCCGAAACCATCACCATCGCGACTGTCAACAACGGCGACATGATCCGTATGCAGGGCTATACGGACGACTTCACCGAAAAGACCGGCCACACCGTCGAGTGGGTGACGCTGGAAGAAAACGTCCTGCGTCAGCGCGTGACGACCGACATCACCACCAAGGGCGGTCAGTTCGACATCATGACCATCGGCATGTACGAAACCCCGATCTGGGGTGCGAACGGCTGGCTGGTTCCGCTGGATGATCTGAGCGCCGAATACGATGCCGACGACATCCTGCCGGCGATGCGCGCCGGTCTCAGCCATGACGGCACGCTTTATGCCGCGCCGTTCTACGGCGAATCCTCCATGATCATGTATCGCACCGATCTGATGGAGAAAGCCGGTCTGGAAATGCCGGACGCGCCGACGTGGCAGTTCATTCGCGAAGCGGCCGCGGCCATGGACGACCCCGCCAACGACATCAACGGCATCTGCCTGCGCGGCAAGGCCGGCTGGGGCGAAGGCGGCGCCTTCATCACGGTTACCGCCAACTCGTTCGGCGCGCGCTGGTTCGACGAAGACTGGAACGCCCAGTTCGATCAACCCGAATGGAAAGAGGCCCTGACCTTCTTCGTCAACCTGATGAACGATTACGGTCCTGATGGCTACGCCACCAATGGCTTCAACGAGAACCTCTCGCTGTTCCAGCAGGGCAAGTGCGGCATGTGGATCGACGCCACCGTCGCGGCGTCCTTCGTGACGAATCCCAACGACTCCACCGTTGCCGACAAGGTGGGCTTCGCGCTCGCCCCGAACGCCGAGGGCGTCGACAAGAGGGCGAACTGGCTTTGGGCCTGGGCGCTGGCAATCCCCGCCGGCACACAAAAGGCCGACGCCGCGAAAGAGTTCATCGAATGGGCGACATCGAAGGATTACATCGAACTCGTCGCTGCGAACGAGGGCTGGGCCAACGTCCCGCCGGGTGCCCGGACATCGCTCTATGAGAACGACAACTACAAGGACATCCCGTTCGCTGCGATGACGTTGGAATCGATCGATCTCGCCGATCCGCAGAACCCGACGTCCAAGCCGGTTCCCTATGTCGGCATCCAGTTCGTGGCCATCCCCGAGTTCGCGGGTATCGCGACCGAGGTCAGCCAGGAATTCTCGGCGGTCTACGCCGGGCAGCAAAGCGTTGACGAGGCGCTGGCCAAGGCCCAGTCGATCACCAACGACGCGATGGAAGCAGCGGGCTACCGCTAAGACTTCCTCCCAAGCCCGGAGGGCGGCGCTTGCCGCCGCCCTCCGGTGCGCCCTAAACTCGTAATGTCCAAGTGAACTCGGTGTCTCACGGGCCACGTCGCCCGAACCCAGAGGATATGCGTCATGGCGACCCAGCACTCCCGATCCGCAGCGCGAATGATGATGGCCCCGGCCGTTGTCCTGCTTCTTGGCTGGATGCTGGTGCCGCTGATCATGACCCTCTGGTTCTCTTTCCGCAGATACATGCCGCTGCGCCCCGATATCGAGCCGGGCTGGGTGGGCTTCGACAACTACGTCCGGTTCGTCACGTCCAGCTCGTTCTGGCCCAGCGTCCAGGTCACTCTGATCACCGTGGGCGGCGCTCTTGCGATCACCATCGTCTTCGGTGTCCTTCTCGCGATGCTGCTGGATCAGCCGATGTGGGGGCAGGGCGTCGTCCGGATCCTCGTGATCGCGCCGTTCTTCGTCATGCCGACCGTTTCGGCGCTGGTCTGGAAGAACATCTTCATGGACCCCATAAACGGTCTTCTGGCGCATCTCTGGCGTTTCTTCGGGGCCGATCCCGTGGTCTGGCTCAGCGACGTGCCGCTTCTGTCGCTGATCCTGATCGTGTCGTGGCAGTGGCTGCCCTTCGCCACGCTGATCCTTCTGACGGCCATCCAGTCGCTTGACAGCGAACAGCTGGAAGCGGCAGAGATGGACGGCGCACCGCCGCTCAAGCGGTTCTGGTTCATCATCCTGCCGCACCTCAGCCGCGCGATCACCATCGTGATCCTGATCCAGACGATTTTCCTTCTGTCGATCTTTGCGGAAATCTTCGTGACCACCGGCGGCGCCTTCGGCACCCGGACGCTGACCTACCTGATCTTCCAGCGCGTGCTGGAAAGCCAAAACGTCGGCCTTGGCTCGGCAGGCGGTGTCTATGCAATCATTCTCGCCAACATCGTTGCCATCTTCCTGATGCGCATCGTCGGCAAGAACCTGGACGCGTGAGGAGATAGAAACATGGCCCGCGCCGTCACCACACAACGCAAGACGATCAACACCATCGCCGCATGGGCTGTCGGTCTGCTGATCTTCTTCCCGATCCTCTGGACGATCCTGACCAGCTTCAAGACCGAGGCACAGGCGATCAACGACCCGCCGCTGTTCCTGTTCTTCGACTGGACGCTCGAGAACTATGCGGTCGTCCAGGAACGCTCGGACTACATGCGGTTCCTCTGGAACTCGATCATCATCGCGGGGGGCTCGACCCTTCTCGGCATCATCATCGCCGTGCCGGCGGCCTGGTCGATGGCCTTCGTGCCGTCGCGGCGGACCAAGGACATCCTCTTGTGGATGCTCTCGACCAAGATGCTGCCCGCGGTCGGCGTGCTGTACCCGATCTACCTTCTGTTCATTCAGTTCGGCCTTCTCGACACCCGTATCGGCCTGGTGATCGTGATCATGCTGATCAATTTGCCGATCATCGTCTGGATGCTCTACACATATTTCCGCGAAATCCCGGGCGAAATTCTGGAAGCCGCGCGGATGGATGGCGCATCGCTCCGGGAAGAGATCCTCTATGTTCTGACGCCGATGGCCGTTCCGGGGATCGCCTCGACGCTGTTGCTGAACTTCATCCTGGCGTGGAACGAGGCGTTCTGGACCCTGAACCTGACAGCGGCCAAGGCCGCGCCGCTGACAGCTTTCATCGCCAGCTATTCCAGCCCCGAGGGTCTGTTCTATGCCAAGCTCAGCGCGGCATCCACAATGGCCATCGCGCCAATTCTGATCCTGGGATGGTTCAGCCAGAAGCAACTCGTCCGCGGCCTGACGTTCGGCGCGGTGAAGTGAGGGAAAAAAGATGGGACGCATCGTACTTGAGAAGGTGAAGAAAAGCTTCGGCGAGGTCACCGTGATCCCTCCGCTGGACCTGGAAATCGAGGACGGGGAATTCGTCGTCTTCGTGGGCCCGTCGGGCTGCGGCAAGTCCACGCTCCTGCGCCTGATCGCCGGGCTCGAGGATGTCAGCGACGGCGTTATCCGGATCGACGGGGCCGACGCGACCCAGGTGCCTCCCGCCAAGCGCGGCCTTGCGATGGTGTTTCAGTCCTACGCCCTTTACCCGCACATGAGTGTGCGGAAGAACATCGCCTTCCCGCTTCGCATGGCCAAACTGGACCAGGCCGAGATCGACAAGCGCGTGAACAACGCCGCTTCGGTCCTGAACCTCTCCGACTACCTCGACCGTCGGCCGGGCCAACTCTCTGGCGGCCAGCGCCAGCGCGTCGCCATCGGCCGCGCCATCGTGCGCGAACCGGCTGCCTTCCTCTTCGACGAGCCGCTCTCGAACCTCGATGCGGCGCTCCGCGCCGGCATGCGGCTCGACCTCAGCGAACTGCACAAGCGCCTCAACACGACGATGATCTACGTCACCCATGACCAGGTCGAGGCGATGACCATGGCCGACAAGATCGTCGTCCTGCGCGCCGGCAACATCGAACAGGTCGGCTCTCCGTTGGAGCTCTATCGCACACCGCGCAACGTGTTCGTCGCCGGTTTCATCGGATCGCCCAAGATGAACATGATCGAGGGCGCCGAAGCGCAGAAACACGGAGCGCACACGCTGGGCATCCGCCCCGAACACATCGACGTCGTCGCGGACGGCGGCGTCTGGCAGGGCCGCGTGGGCGTCGCCGAGCATCTGGGGTCCGACACGTTCTTCCATATCCACGACACCGGACTGGCCGAAATCCTGACCGTGCGCGCACCCGGCGAGGTCGATTTCCGGCACGGCGACCGGATCGGCCTCAGCCCGCGCGAGGATCAGTTCCACCGCTTCGATGCCGAAGGACTGCGCATCGGATGAGACGGCTCGACGGCAAAACGGCCCTGATCACCGGCGCGGCCCGCGGCATCGGGCTGGCCTTCGCCCAGGCCTATGTGCGCGAAGGCGCGCGCGTCGCCATCGGTGACATCGACATCGACCGCGCACGCAACAGCGCGGCAGCCATCGGCGACGCCGCCATCGCCGTCGAGATGGACGTGACGCGACAGGACAGCATCGACGCCGCCATCGCCGAAACCGTCTCTGCCCTCGGGCACATCGACATTCTGATCAACAACGCGGCGATTTTCACCGCCGCGCCCATCATCGAGATCACGCGCGAGGATTACCAGCGCGTCTTCGATATCAACGTCGCGGGCACGCTCTTCACCCTTCAGGCCGTCGCGCGCCACATGATCGAACGCGGCAAGGGCGGCAAGATCATCAACATGGCCAGCCAGGCGGGCCGCCGCGGCGAACCGCTCGTGGCGGTCTACTGCGCCACCAAGGCCGCGATCATCAGCCTGACACAATCGGCCGGTCTCAACCTGATCCGGCACGGCATCAACGTGAACGCCATCTCGCCCGGCGTGGTCGACGGCGAGCATTGGGACGGCGTCGACGCCTTCTTCGCCAAATACGAAGGCAAGGCGCCCGGTCAGAAGAAGAAGGAAGTCGGCGAGGGCGTGCCATACGGCCGCATGGGCCGTGCCGAGGATCTGACCGGCATGGCGGTATTCCTGGCCAGCGACGAGGCCGACTACATCGTCGCCCAGACATATAATGTGGACGGCGGCCAATGGATGAGCTGATCCGCCTCTCCCGCGCCAATCTGGCGAAGCTGCCGGACCGCGTCCGCGTGCCAAGCTACGATCCCGCTACGCTGACGCCGGGGATCGTGCATATCGGCCTCGGCAATTTTCACCGCGCGCATCAGGCGTGGTATCTGCACCGCCTGTTCGACATGGGTCTCTGCCACGACTGGGCGATCATCGGCGCGGGCGTTCGTGCCGGTGACGCCGCCCAGCGCGAACGCCTTCAGTCCCAGGACTGCCTGACCACGCTGATCGAGCTGGACCCCGCGGGCAGCTCGGCCGAGGTCTCCGCCTCGATGATCGATTTCGTCCCGGTTGAGGAGGACAACGCAGCGCTGATCGCGCAGATGGCCGACCCTGCCATTCGCATCGTCTCGCTGACCGTGACCGAAGGCGGCTATTTCATCGACCCGGCGACCGGCGGCTTCGACGCCGACCACCCGGACATCCGGCACGACGCCGAACAGCCCGACCGGCCGCGTACGGCCTTCGGCGCGATGATTGCGGCGCTGGTCCGCCGCCGCGACGCGGGCACCGGTCCGTTCACCGCGCTCTGCTGCGACAACCTTCAGGGCAACGGCGCGATCCTGCGTCAGACGGTCGTGTCGCTGGCACGCCTGTCGAACCCGGATCTGGCCAACTGGATCGACGCCCAATGCAGTTTCCCGAATTCAATGGTCGACTGCATCGTCCCCGCCACCGGCCCGAACGAGATTGCCCTGGCCCATGGCTTCGGCATCGACGACAAGGCGCCGGTCACGCACGAGAACTATCGCCAGTGGGTGATCGAGGACGATTTCTGCGCCGGGCGGCCCGACTGGGACAAGGCCGGCGCGACCTTCTCGGACCATGTCCACGACTACGAGGCGATGAAGATCCGTATCCTGAACGCGGGTCATCAGGTGATCGCGAACCCGGGCGAAATACTGTCGGTCGACACGATCTTCGGCTGCATGCAACATCCGTTGATCGCGGGCCTGTTCCGCAAGGTCGAGGAAGAAGAGATCGCGCCGCATGTCAGGCCGGTGCCCGGCATGACAGCGCAGGCCTACGTCGATCTCATCGAGCGGCGCTTCTCCAATCCGTTCATCGTCGATACCACCCGCCGCGTCGCCTTCGACGGCTCTAGCCGCCATACCGGGTTTCTCTTGCCCGTCGTTCGCGATGCGCTGTCCGGCGGAGCTCCGGTCGAAGGTCTGGCTCTGGTCGAGGCGCTCTGGGCGCGGATGTGCGAAGGCACCCGCGAAGACGGCAGCCGGATCGAACGCAACGACCCGTTCTGGGACGATCTCTCGAAAGCGGCGCAGGCCGCCAAGGACCGGCCCCGCGCATGGCTGGAACAGGGCCGGATCTACGGCGACCTCGCGAACGCCCCGGCCTTCGCGGAGGCGTTCGAGCGTTGGCTGGCGCTGATCTGGTCCGAAGGTACCGAAGCGGCGCTCGAAGCCTACCTCCGGGCCCCCGGCGCGAATGTCGAGGTCGCCGGCCGCCGGTCGTCCTGACGATCCCGCGACGGCCGCGCGCAGGCGCACGACCGACGCAAGTGCCCGAAGATCGGGCAGGGGCGCAAGTCGCTCCAATTTGTTCTTGCGCTAACATTTCCCGGCGGGTTTACATCCGTAAGGCCGTGTCGCGTTGACAGACGTGGGGCGGCAATAGTAATTGCAGGATCAAGAAAGCTGCAAATTGCGTTCAAACGGGAGGATACCAATGAAACGCCTTACAACCCTTCTCGCGGGGGCAATGATGCTCGCGGGCACCGCGGCGATGGCGCAGGAGCGTTATGTCGTCATCACACACACCCAGGGCACCGACCCATTCTGGCCCGTCGTCGAGAAAGGCGCGAAAGACGCCGCCGAGGACGTGGGCGCCGAGATCGAGTACAACTTCGACCCGTCCGGTGACATGGCCGGCATGGCCAAGCTGATCGAAGCCGCCGCCGCCTCGCAGCCCGACGGCATCGTCGTCTCGCTGCCCGACGCCGCCGCGCTTGGACCGGCGATCAAGTCCGCCGCCGACGCCGGCATTCCGGTCGTGACCATGAACTCGGGTCTTGAATCCTCGAAAGAGGTCGGCGCGCTGATGCACGTCGGTCAACCCGAGTATGACGCCGGCAAGGCCGCCGGCGAGCGCGCGATGTCCGAGGGCGTGACCAAGGGTCTCTGCCTCAACCAGGAAGCCTTCAACACCGCGCTGGTCGACCGCTGCACCGGCTACTTCGATGCCATGGGCGCCGAGCTGAACCAGATCGACGTCTCGAACGACGTCACCCAGATCGAGACCCGCACCGCCGCCGCGCTTCAGGCCGACCCGGAAATCGACGGCGTCCTGGCCGTCGGTCCGCATGTCTGCGAAGCCGCCAGCAAGGCCATCGCCGACGTCGGCGCCGATGTGCATCTCGCCTGCTTCGACCTGTCGCCGGGCGTCATGGACCTGATCGAAGCGGGCACCGCCTCGTTCACCATCGACCAGCAGCAGTACCTCCAGGGCTACATGCCGATCGTCGTCCTGCACCTCTACAACAACTACGCCGGCCTGCTGCCTGGCGCGAACATTCCGTCCGGTCCGGGCTTCGTCGATCAGTCGAACGCCGCCGCCGTCAAGGAACAGGCGGGCGTGAACCGCTAAGCGGCACGTTCTGCGAAAACACGCGCGCGGCTGGAAATCCCGGCCGCGCGTTTCGGCAAACAGCGCACTTGGGGAGGGGCCTGTCATGGTAGCCATCACGGACCGCAGCGAATCCGATCGCCTGCAACGGGAATCCACCTTGCGAAGACTGACGCGTCGCCCGGAAATCGGGGCGTTCGTCGTCATGGTCGTGATCGTCGTGGCGCTGGCCTTCGCGTCCGAGGGCAAGGCGTTCAACGCCCTCGGCGTCAAGAACAACATCGCCATCATCGCCCAGTTCGGCATCATCGCCACGGGCGCAGCCCTTCTGATGATTGCGGGCGAATTCGACCTGTCCATCGGCTCGATGATCGGCTTCGCCGGCATGTCCATGGCCATGATGCTGAAATGGGGCCTGCCCTTCGGCCTAGGCGAGGCGTCGCCCTTCGCCGCTTTCCTCATCACGCTGGCCATGACGCTTTCCATCGGCTGGGTGATCGGCACCATCGTCGTCCGCTCAGGCCTGTCCAGCTTCATCGTGACGCTGGCGTTCCTGTTCTTCCTGCGCGGCACGACCGAGGTGGCGTTCCGCCTGATCAACCAGTCCACACAGATCTCCGGCCTGCCCGACTACAAGGAAACCAGCTGGTTCGCCGACCTGATGGGCGGCGAGGTATTCGGCTGGTTCTTCGACCTGTGGTTCATGCTGGGCGGCAACCTGAACCGCAACGGCGACCAGTGGGTCACCGGCTTCGACGCGCGGTTCCTGTGGTGGATCGTGATCGCGGGCGCGGCCTGGTTCGTGCTCAGCCGCACGCAACTCGGCAACTGGATCTACGCCACCGGTGACAACAAGGAAGCCGCGCGCGCCAACGGCGTGCCCGTGAACAAGGTCAAGATCGGCCTTTTCATGTTCACCGCCTTCTGCGCCACCATCTTCGCCGCCTGCCAGGTCTTCGACACCAACACGTCCGACGCCGCCAAGGGTAACCTGAAGGAACTCGAGGCCATCGCCATCGCCGTCGTCGGCGGCACGCTGATGACCGGCGGCTTCGGCTCGGTCATCGGCGTCGTCTTCGGCGCGATCACCGTGGGCCTCGTCGCCAATGCGGTGTTCTACATCCCCTGGATCGACGGCTCGTGGTTCCGTGTCTTCGTCGGCACCGTCCTTCTGGCGGCCGTTTTCGCCAACGAGCGTATCCGCAAACGCATCACCGGGGGGATCTGAGCCATGGCCCAGCCTTACATGCGCGTCGAGGACGTGAAGAAGAAGTTCGGACCCTTCACGGCCTTGTCCGGCGTCAGCCTGGAGGTCTATCCGGGCGAGGTGCACGCACTCCTCGGCGACAACGGCGCCGGCAAGTCCACGCTGATCAAGATCCTCGCCGGCGTCCATCAGCCGACCGAAGGCCGCATCTACGTCGAGGGCAAACCCGTCACGTTCCGCTCGCCCCGCGACGCGACCGCGGCGGGGATCGGCACCGTCTACCAGGACCTGGCGCTCAACCAGCTCATGAGCGTGACCCGCAATTTCTTCATGGGACGCGAACTCAAGGGCCCGCTCGGCACGCTCCGGATGAAGGAGATGGACCAGATCGCCCATGACGAGATGCTGAAGATCGGTATTGACATCTCGGATCCGCAACAGGCCGTCGGTACCATGTCGGGCGGTCAGCGCCAGACGCTCGCCATCGCGCGCGCCATCTACTTCGGCGCCAAGGTGCTGATCCTGGACGAACCGACCTCGGCGCTCGGCCAGAAGCAGCAGATGGAGGTGCTGAAGACGATCAAGACCGTCCGCGACAGGGGCGACATCGCGATCATCTTCATCACGCACAACGAGATCCATTCCAAGCTGATCGCCGACCGCTTCACCTTCCTCAGCCTGGGCGAAGTGATCGGCGCGGGCACCCGCGAGGAACTGGCCGGCGACGACATCCGCCGCCTGATGGCCGGCGGAGCCGAAATCGGCGATCTCGCGAAGATGCTGGAACGCGCGTAGCCGGCCTGGCGCAGCCGCCCTCGTAAAGCTTTAAAAACCAAGGCGATCACCCGAGGATGGTCGCCATCTCGCAGTTACGAATTGTTAACCATAGAACACAGCGTTCTGAAGCTGTGAACAATCTTCCCAGAAAGCGCCACGTTCCTGCCAAGTTGGAACTGGATATTCGACCCGTTAGCGATCGCCGTTTTGACGAGGTACCCTACTTGCCTGACGTGGTAAGACACATACTGGCTTCCCCCCGAACATGGTTGTCCGTCGGTACCTTATGCCTGGGGCTGTCGTTCCTGCTGAGCTACCACCTCGAACAGCGATCGGCGGATCTGGTTCTGTCCCAGAAGGTCGGTCAGCCGCGGGCGGTTCTTGTTCAGAATTTCATTCCCGAATTGCACAAGAACATGCTCAACGGCGTTCATGTTCTGGGCCAGACGTCCAAAGACGAACACCTCACGGTCAATATCGGAACGACCAGCGATCCGCGATGGATCACCGTTCGACCGATCTACGCTGTTGGACCCGAATTCATGCCAATGGCAAGGCAACACCTTCGCCAGGCCCGCGCGGAACGCGTCCGGCCGGTGCCACGCGAGGCGTCCGACGTTCTCCGCCGAGAACGGCGCGAGATCGCGGGCATATCGGGCATGGCGCTCGCCTTCCTGATCACGGAAGCGCCGGACGCCTCGGATCACGACCAGGCTGCGTCTGCCTTCAACCGTATCGGCAGCGACGACGCTGGAAGCCTGGTAGAGATCGTCGGCCTGGAGATCATGGGCAGCAGTTTGAGGGAAATCATCTCTGACGCGCTTCTGAGCAGTGGAACACGTTCGGTGCCCGACAGCCTTCTGATCGCATCACCCACGCTGGCGATCCAGGCGCCTGCGAATGACTCTGCGGTCGCAGCAATGCGCTGGTGGCTTGCGGCGGCCGGCGTGCTCATGGCCGTCGGGGCCCTGATCGGTCCGCGTCTGCGGGACTTTGCCGCCAGAAGGTCACCTCGCCCAGCGCCGGTCCAGTCGGTAGAGGCCCAGGGGTCCTTCCCCGCCGTCGAAGCCTTCCAACCGATCGCCTCGCAGGACGAGCTGGCGATCGACGAACAGCGTGCGATGTCCCAGAGCAGCCCCGGCAGTCAAATTCGCCGCCGCATGTCGCGCCTGACGGAATTTGCCGCCTCCAGCTTCGGTGGTGTCAGAAGTCCACGGTAACGCCGGGCAACTTCAATTCCTTCATCAACTCGCGCAACTCCTGGCGCGCCGCGACGTTCGACAGGTTCAGGTTCTGAACCCCGATGTCGCGCAGGTCCAAAAGGGTCAGGCCACGCGGGAACAACTCGCGAAAGATTACCCGTTCCGAGAACCCCGGCGCCACGCGAAACCCGATGCGCCGCGCCAAGGCGTCCACCGCGTCGTGCATCTTCTTCTTGTTGTGCATGGCCTGCGCGCCCACGCGGTTCCTCACCACGACCCAGTCAATCGGCTCCAGTCCAGCCTGCGCACGCAATTGCCGCGCGTTCCAGACCATCTCGGAATAGATGCTGGGGCCAAGGATCTTGTTCGTTCTCGGGTCGATATGCGCCAACAGGTCGAAGTCCACGAAACTGTCGTTCAGCGGCGTGACCAGCGTATCGGCCAGCGAATGCGCCACCTGGCTTAGCCGCGTGTGCGAACCGGGGCAGTCGATCAGGATGAATTCCACCTCGCGTTCCAGCCCGGTCACGGCGGCGCTCAGACGCTGATCATAGATATTCTCGCCCGGTCCCAGGCTCTCTTTCGCGATGTTCGGCAACTCACGATAGATCGGGCAGGGCAGGTTCAGCCCCTCGGCTTGCATGAAGGTGCGCCGGTTGTCGACGTATCGTCCGAAGCTCCGCTGGCGCAGGTCCAGGTCCAGAACGCCGACCACATGGTTCATGCGGACCAGAGCCGTGGCGATATGCATGGCCACGGTCGACTTCCCCGCGCCGCCCTTTTCATTCCCGACAACTATGATATGGGCCACTGCTCGAGCCTCTGTCTTGCGGCGGGCCTGCTCCGCCGGTTGCGGGCACTATATGTTGCGATGACGCCCAAGAAAAGCACCGGAATCTCTTGCCGTCCGATTTCGCGCCTGACTGTGGTCAGTCATTAACCCCGACGTCCGCGAAGGTTAATGTCCATTCTGCGCATCAGGGCCATAACGCCAGCAACGCGCGTCACACCCGGCCCAGCCGCGCCTCCTGCCGCGCGATCAGCGTCTCGACCTCGGCCACCGCCGCAGTCGACAGCTTCGGCCCGGGCGCACGCACGGTGGCATGCGCAATCGCCCCCCGCTTGGCCAGGATGTACTTCCTGACCGCCAGACCCAATCCCGGCTGGCTCTCATACCGGATGAGCGGCAGGTAGGCGTCGAATGCCTCGCGCGCGCCCGTCTCGTCGCGCTCGGCCATCAGCGTCACCACGTCCCGCATCATCTCGGGGTAGGCGAACCCCGTCATCGCCCCGTCCGCGCCCCGCGCCATCTCTTCCACCAGGAACAGCCCTGCGTTGCCGCAAAGGATCGAGATCCGCCGCGCGCCCGCGTCCGATGCCTTGCGCAGCGCTGAGATTTTCTCCAGCCCCGGCCAGTCCTCGTGCTTCAGCATGACCATCGTCGGGCAGGCCTCGACGATTTTCATGATCACCTCCGCGTCGATCTGCACTCCCGTCGCCAGCGGGAAATCCTGCAACACCCAGGGCACGTCCCGCAGCCGCTCGGCCACCGTCCGGAAGTAACCAACGATCTGCGCGTCGGTCTTCAGTGACCCGGGCGGCGCCACCATCACCCCCGCCGCGCCCTTGTCCATCGCCACCGCCGTCAGCGCCTCGATCGCGGCGAAGCCCGGCGCCGAGACGCCCACCACCACCGGCACGCCAGCCCGCGCACAGACCCGTTCGATCACCGTCGCGCTTTCCTCGGCCGAAAGCTTGCCGGCCTCGCCCATCATGCCGAGGATGGTCAGGCCGGTCGCGCCCCGCTCGACATAGAAATCCACCATCCGGGCGATGCTCGCCACGTCCAACGCCCCGTCCGGCAGGAACGGCGTGGCCGCGATGGTGAAGACGCCCTTGGCGCTTTCGTCAAGCATGTGCACTCCCTCCGTGAACCAGCCCCAGCGTAATCCGTCCCAGCGCAAGGGCAACCGCCGCCTGACAGGGCTCGACCACCGGCAAGCCCGTCGCCGCTTCGATCTCGCTCCGATACTCCGCCATGCCCGCGCAGCCCATGATCAGCACGTCGGCCCTGTCCTCGTCCCTCAGCGCCAGCCCGACCTCGACCATCCGCACCAGCGTCCGGTGCCGATCCGACAACTCCAGCACCGACAGCCCCAGCGGCCGGTCGCCCGCCAGCCGCGCCGTCAGCCCCATCCGCTCGAACGCCGCCAGGTGCCGCCGGACCGACGCTTCGCCGATGGCGATTACCCCGAACCTTTGGCCCAGCGTCAGGGCCTGCGTCACCGCCGCCTCGCGGATGCCGATCACCGGCACGGTCAGCGCCTCGCGCAACTCGGCCACGCCCGGATCGCTGAAACAGGCCGAGACGATCCCGCTTGCATCCGGCAGCGACCGGGCCAGCCGCAACTGCGGCTCCACCACGCCCGCCACATGGACGTCCGTCTCGATTCCCGGCGGCCCCTCGGCCAGCGTCAGGCAGCGGATCGGATGGCCCCAGGCGCGCAGCGGGTCCACCGCCCGGTCGATACCGTCGGTCACATGGGCCGAAGAATTCGGATTGATGACATACAGTGTCACGCGCCCGGCCTCGTCGCCGACTGCACCTCGATCTGACAGCCCTCGGGGTCGCGGAAAACGAAGGCGCGGATGCCGATGGCCTCGTTCTCGAACAGCCGTGACAGGTCGGCCAGCCCGGCGCCTTGCGCCCAATCATACCAGGCGTCCACATCCGGCACACGCAGGCAAAGCTGCACGCATTTCGCCTCCTGCCAGTCGTTCATGCCTCGGGCCTCGTCGACCAGCCCCACATGCGCGCCACCGGCCAGCCGAAAGATCTTGGCGAACCCCTGGTCGATCACCAGGGGCAGGCCCAGCACGTCGCGATAGAACGCCTCGGCCCCGGCCAGGTCGCGATAGTAAAGGAACGTGATCGCCAGATCGGGCAGGGACGGGGGCCTCACGTCACCGCCTCCCGGTATTCCCGCGCCGGGTCCGCCCTGGCGCTGACGCCCGGGGCATCCCGTTTCAGCCACCGGCCCCGGCCACCAAGGAACGCACCGCGCTCGACCACGGCATCGCCCCGCAGGAACACCGTCTCGGGCCACCCGGTCACCGTCCGCCCCTGCCACGGGTTGTAGCCCACGTTGTCGTGCAGGTCGTCCGCGCCGAAGGTCACTCGCCGCTCGGGGTCCCACACCACGAGGTCCGCGTCGAACCCCGGCGCGATGTCGCCCTTGCCCGCCAGCCCGTGCACCCGCGCGGGCTCGGAACAGCAGAGCCGCACGAAATCGCGCCCGCCCAGCCGGCCGCCAGACACCATCGCGTCGAACATCAGCGGCATCCGCACCTCCAGACCGGGCAACCCGTTCGCCATCTGCGCGAAGGTGGCGTCCGGCTCCGCCGACAGTTTGCCGCTCTCGTCATAGCGATAGGGCGCGTGATCGGACGACACCAGCGACAGCGTCCCGTCGGCCAGCCCCTCCCAGAGCGCCTCCTGATCCGCCACGCTTCGCTGCGGGGGTGAACACATCCACTTCGCGCCTTCGGTCCCCGGACGGTCCAGCACGGTCTCGTCCATGAACAGGTAATGCGGACAGGTTTCGGCCCAGACCGGCACGCCGCGCGTTTTCGCGGCCCGGACGGCCGCCACGCCCTCGGCTGTCGAGATATGGAACAGCATGACCGGCGTCGCGAAGAACTCGGCGAAGGCGATCAGGCGGCCCACGGCCTCGATTTCCGCAAGCCGCGGATGCGACAGGGCGTGATGCGCAGGCTGCGTCTTGCCGCCCGCCAGCAGCCGGTCCTTTGTCCAGCCGATCAGCCCGTCGTTCTCGGCATGGACGCAGACAAGCGCGCCTTCCTCCTTCGCGATCGCCAGAACCTCGCAGATCGCGCGGTCGTTGAGTTTGATGTTGTAGGTCGTGAAGACCTTGATCGAGCGATGACCGGCCCGGATCAGGTTCCGCAGGTCCGTTTCGGCTTCGGGCGCGTCGAAATCGCTGACGATGATGTGGAAGGCATGGTCGATGCCGGCCCCGCGTTCCGCGCGCGGCGCATAGTCCGCCATCGCCTCGGACAACGGCTGTCCCTTGGCCTGTGCCGCGAAACTGACGACGCTCGTCGTCCCGCCCATCGCCGCCGAGCGGGTGGCGGTCTCGAAGGTGTCGGCGTTCATCAGGCCCATGCCCGACATCTGCTCGATATGGCAGTGCACGTCGACTCCGCCGGGGGTCACGACCTTGCCCCGGCAATCGACCTCCCGCCCGGCATCCTGGCCCAGATCACCGATGGCGACCACCTTGCCACCCGCGACGCCGACGTCCGCAACACCGTCGCTCGAAGCGGTCAGCACGCGGCCGCCGCGCAGGATCAGATCAAGGTCGCTCATGGATGGATTTAGGCAGGGCCTCGCATTCGCCGCAAGCCGTTAACCCGGCGTTCATCTCCGTGGCAGCACGGAGAGTTAATCAGGGAAATGCCCGACGCGTTGCCATACACTTGGCATACACTCCGCAGACAGGGTGCATACCGGCCTTTTCAGAGGTTTTCGCCGACATCAGGCCGCTGACCCGATTCGATCCGGAACAGCGCACGCACCTCCCTGCGCACGCGGCCTTCACGATCTGGAAAGGGCGCCGCGACCCTTGCAAGTCCACTGGCCCGACGGCAGGGTGTCCTGCGTCGTGCATGGGAGAAATTGATGGACGCCACGGGTCTGATACCCCTACTCGAACGCGGCGGTCCCGTGATCTGGGCGATCGCTGCGCTCAGCCTGTTCACGCTGACGCTCATCATCTGGAAGACGCTTCGCCTCGCCAGACTTGGGGTGTGGGGCGGTTCGGCCGCACAAGCTATGGTAGAGACCTTCCGCATGTCAGGGCGTGATCCGGGGTCTAAGGGCGGTGGTCTTCGCGCGCGGGTGGCGCACCACGCGATCAGTTGCGTCCTCGATCCCGCGCTTGACGACGCCGCGACCCGCGAGGAAACCGAGCGCTTCGCCCGCCGCCTCCTGACCGAAGCGCGCTCGGGCCTGCGCGCCCTCGACGTCATCGCCACCGTCGCGCCGCTCCTCGGACTTCTGGGCACGGTTCTCGGCATGATCGAGGCGTTCCAGGCCCTGCAAGCCTCCGGCGCCCGCGCCGATCCCTCCATCCTTGCCGGCGGTATCTGGCAGGCGCTTCTGACCACCGCCGCCGGCATGGCCGTCGCCATTCCGGCGGCCTTGGCCCTGGCCTGGTTCGAAAGCCTCATCGACAACGCCGCCGCCGACATGGAAGATCTGGCGACACGAGTTTTCCTCACCAAATCAACAGGTTTCGCAAGGGCGGCCGAATGATCCTGACCGCATCGAATAACCGGCGGCGCATGAGCCTGACGCCGATGATCGACGTCGTGTTTCTGTTGTTGGTCTTCTTCATGCTGGCTGCGCGCTTCGGGATCGAAGGCACGATCGAACTCACACTCGCCGGCACATCGCAATCCTACGAGGGCCCGCCACGCCTGGTAGATATTCATCCGGACGAACTGCGCCTGAACGGTGTTCCGGTGGCGTTGGACTCGTTGGCGCCACGCCTTGCCGACCTGACCGAAGGCAGCTCCGACATGATTATCCTTCGCGCCAAAGACGGCGCTGAAGTGCAGCGTCTCGTGGAATTGATGGAGCATCTCAACAAGGCCGGTTTCGACGGCTTGGTGCTGGTCGAATGATGCGCCTGCCCCGCACCACGCGCGGCAGGGCCGACAGCGTCGTTCCAATGATCAACGTCGCATTTCTGTTGCTGGTTTTCTTCCTGATGACCGCCGTCCTCGCGCCGCCGGATCCCTTCGACATCACGCCGCCGACAGCCAGCGCAGGTGAAGCGGAAGCGAACGGCGATGTGCTTGCGATCAGCGCCGATGGCGATCTGGCGTTCGGAGCGTTGCGCGGCGAAGCGGTTTTTGCAGCCCTGCCGAAAGGCGACTTGCGCATCCGCGCCGACGCCGGTTTCGACGGCACCGAATTGGCGCGCATCGTCCGGCGATTGGCAGAACACGGTGTGACGTCCGTGGAACTCGTTACAGTGTCGGGGTCGCGCTGACGATCCGACGGAACATCGCGATAACGGTTTGAAACTGAAGGAGAGACCATGCCCAAAGGCTACATCATCGCCCACATCACCGTCCGAGATCCCGAAGCCTATAAGGAGTACGTCGTGCGCGATACGCCCATCCTCGAAGGTCTCGGTGGACGTTTCATCATCCGAGGTGGCCAGTCCGAAACCGTGGAGGGGACCCTTCAGGACCGCCATGTCGTTATCGAGTTCCCATCCTATGAAGCTGCCCTCAAGGCGTACAACGACCCGGAGTATCAGGAGGTTGCGGATATCCGGCGCCGCACGGCCGACAGTTCAATCGTCGTCGTGGAAGGTCACGGATAATGTCCCCGCCAAAACTGATGCGTGTGAATTGCGCGCGGTCGCCATGTTAGCTGATCCTTCGCGGTACATCCGCTAAGAGTGTGTAAAAGTACTTTGTTACAACCGTAAGGTGTGTTTATCTGGAGCGACCTGCGACCGGCAAGAGTCGTGGATCATAAGAGGGAACCAGATATGGACACTATTTGGAGGAACGGCGGCACCTGCCGCCAGTTGTTGCTATCGATAGCTTCGAACTCTTGGATGACAGGGGAGTCGAGCGAATGAAGCCGCAATCAACTCTGGAAAACGCAACGCTTCTGTATGCAGAGGACGACGCCATTCTTGCGCAGGATACGCTCTCCCGCCTCCACGCAATAGGCTTTTCGCGCATACTTTTCGCGAGGGATCTGTGCGAGGCCGAAGAACTCGCCAGACAAGACAAGATCGACGTTGCGTTGTTGGATGTTCATCTGGGCATGGCGACGACTACGGATCTGGCGCTGACACTGGCCGAGGACGGCACGCACATCGTCTTCACCTCGAGCTACACGCGCGATGAGCTTGGGGATCGGTTGGAGGAATTCGCTTTCCTGCCGAAGCCGTTCACGCTGCGCGAACTGTCCGAGGCTTTGGAGGACGCTATCGCAGACTGGCCAGGAAGTCTGGCCGCAGAATGAAAAATGGCGGACCCGAAGGTCCGCCAGTCATGATGTTGCCAACAGGGAGGGCGTTGGCAATCACAAAACTTACTTCGCGGTCGCCTTCTTGGTGGCGGCGGTCATGTCGTCGGTGGCCTTCTTGACGGCTTTGGTGGCTTCGTCGCCCATGTCCTTGCCGGCGGCCAGCATCAGTTCGACGGTTTCCATCTGAACCTTCTTCGCGATTTCGGCGAAGGCGGCCATCGACTCGGCGCTCATCTCGGCCTGGGCCGACGCGAAGTCGGTCATGGCTTTGGTGTAGTCCGTCGGGTCTTCCTTGACGTTCGTCACAACGCCCAGTTTGCCGATGGTGGCTTTGGTCCAGTTCGCGGAAATCTCGGTCGACTTCTCGGCGGCTTCAAGAACAACCTTCGACATCCGGTCGGCAAAGGTCGCCTGGGTCTTGAAGGCGTCCTGCATCGCCGAGGTATCGACGGGGAACGCGCCCAGCATGTCTTTCATCATCTTGGTGTAGTCGTTGGTGGCTTTGGCCATTGGTCTCACTCCATTTGCTTTGCTCATCAGCGGGGAGACCCGCTTGCTGCGTGTGCAAATGATATACATGCTGCGGCGCAGCATTTCAAGTCCTGATGCTGCGATGCAGAAAAAATTTTAATGCTTTGATATCAGTCGTCTGGCACTTCCGGCGTCTCGACAACATAGGTTCCGGGCGCGGCGGCCAACACGGGATGGGACTCTTTCGCGCCCGGCTTTCGCGCAGGCACCAACTTGCCCGACCGTGGCTTGAGCCACGAATCCCATTCGGGCCACCATGAGCCTTCGTGGAAGTCGGCATTCTCAAGCCACACCTCCGGATCGTCCGGCCAATCATCGTTGCCGTAGTGACCGTATTTATTCTTGGCGCGCGGACTGACGATGCCGGCGATATGGCCCGATTCCGACAGGATGAATTTCTTCGACCGGCTTCCCATCTTCTGAATGCCGGCATAGCTGGTTTTCCAGGCGGCAATATGGTCGGTTTCGCAGGCAACGGCGCAAAGCGGCACCTTCACGTCCTTGATCTGCACGGTCTCGCCCAAGACCTCAAACCCTTCACGCGCAAAACGGTTCTCCTGACAGAGGCCGCGCAGATATTCGACCGACATGCAGGCAGGCAGATTCGTGCCGTCACCGTTCCAGTACAGAAGGTCGAACGCCGGTGGCGCTTCGCCCATCATGTAGCTCTTTATCGCCGGGGCATAGATCAGGTCGTTCGAGCGCAGGTAGCTGAACGTGCGGCTCATGATGAAGCTTTCCAACACGCCGACCCGGTTCACTTCCTCTTCGATGGAATCCACGAAATCGTTGGACAGAAAAACCCCGACCTCGCCCTGATCCTCGAAGTCGGTCAGTGTCGTGAAGAAAGTCGCCGACTTGATGGATTTGTCGCCACGCTTCTGCATCAACGCCAGCGTCAGGGAAAGCGTGGTGCCGGCAATGCAATATCCGACCGCGTTGACTTCTTTCTCGCCGGTGATGGCTTTCACCTGGTCGATCGCGGTCAGATAACCGGCCTGGACATAGTCGCTCAGCCCGAAGTCGCGATAGCTTGCGTCGGGGTTCTTCCAGCTGACGACGAACAGCGTATAGCCCTGATCGACGATCCACTTGATCAGGCTGTTCTGCGGCTTCAGATCGAGAATGTAGAACTTGTTGATCCAGGGCGGAAAGATGACCAGCGGCGTCTTGTGAACCTTCTCGGTCGAGGGTGCGTACTGAATCAGCTCGAAGATGTCGTTCCGATAGACCACCGAACCTTCGGTCGTTCCGATATTCTCGCCCACACGGAAGGCGTTCTTGTCGGCCAGGGTGACCAGCAACTCTCCGTCCGAAGCCTCGATGTCCCGGACCAGGTTTTCAAGTCCGTCGACCAGCGACTGTCCGTCGGTTTCGACGGCACGCGCCAACGCCTCCGGGTTGGTGCCCAGGAAGTTCGTGGGGCTCAGCATATCGACGATCTGCTGCGTGAAATAACGAATGCGCTTGCGGTCGACATCGTCCAGCCCGTCCAGGTCGGCGACCGAGTCGGCAATGGCTTCGGAAGACAGCAGGTATTGCTGCTTGAGAAAGTTGAAATATGGGTGCTCGTCCCAGATCGGGTTTGCAAAGCGGCGATCGGCCGGCCCCTTGTGCTCCGGCGGCGCAAGTTTGCCTTTCGCCAGGTTCTGCTGCGCCTCGACATAATGCACCAGAGCCTTGCCCCAGTAGCTGACCTGATGCTCCAGAATCTTCGACGGATTCGACATCATCTCGGCCAGATACGCGGCCGCCGCCTTGACGTAGAGATCGTGACCCGGTCCTTGAAGCCCGGGGTTCATCTGCTTTTTCTGCGACAGCGCGGAGATCAGTCGCTGGGACAATTCCTCGATCTTTGCGACATTTTTATTCAGTTTCTCAAGTCTTTCCGCGTTTTCGGTTTCTTCAGTTGTCATGGATAAACATCCGTCATACTTTGCGGGCGCAGCATATGCAGCTGTGTCCTGTTGCTGGCCATCGTAAACCCGCGGGCGGCTGGCAGCAAAGCGACGTTTTGGCTCGCGCCGATCAGGAAGGTCGTTCTGATGCGTTACATGATTACCTATGACCTGATGGAGACGATCCGGAACACGAACCAGTGGGTCGGCGCGACGGCGCAGGCGATGGCGTCCTACCCGGTGTGGGGAATGGCGCCTCATCCCGGGTTCAAGATCATGGCGGCCTGGGGCGAAGTGACGGAGAGATCCTTTTCGCGCATGGTCGCGAAACCGGACTGGGGCATCGACACGGTCGTGGCGACCGACGGTCGCGACCATGTTGTAAAGGTCGAGACCGAATTGAAGCGCCGCTTCCGCCACCTGGTACGCTGGCGTGTTCAGGGCCGACCCGACAAGGCCAAACGCATTCTTCTCGTGGCCCCGATGTCGGGCCACTACGCGACACTGCTGCGGTCGACTGTGCAAAGCCTTTTGCCGGACGCCGAAGTCTGGATCACGGATTGGCACAACGCGCGCGACATCCCGGTCAGCAAGGGCAAGTTCGACATCGAGGATTACACGCTGTACCTCAGCGAATTCATTCGCCACCTTGGTCCGTCGATCAACGTCATCGCGGTGTGTCAGCCCGCGCCTCTGGCGCTGGCCGCCACCGCATATCTGGCGGCGGAAGAGCCGAAGGCTCAGCCACGTACCCTGACGCTGATCGGGGGCCCGATCGACCCGGATGCCGCCCGGACCGATGTCACGGACTTCGGGCGACGGGTGACCATGGGGCAGTTGGAGCAGTTCATTGTCCAGCGCGTCGGGTTCAAGTATGCCGGCGTCGGCCGGATGGTCTATCCGGGCCTTCTGCAACTGGCCTCGTTCATGTCGATGAACGCCGAGACGCATTCGACGGCGTTCACGAACCAGATCCTGCGCGTCGCCAAGGGCAAGGCCGGGGATCATGACAAGCACAACAGGTTCTACGACGAATATCTGGCCGTCATGGATATGACGGCGGAATTCTATCTGTCGACGGTCGAACGGGTGTTCAAGGAGCGCGAGATCGCCAGGAATCAGTTCACGATCGAGGGCAAGACGGTCGATATCGGCGCCATCACCGATGTGGCCGTCAAGGTCGTCGAGGGCGAGCGGGACGACATTTCGGCGCCCGGCCAGTGCAAGGCGGCACTTCGGCTGCTGACCGGATTGCCGGACCATATGAAGGCGTCGCATCTGGAACCCATGGCGGGCCACTATGGCATCTTTGCCGGCAAGGCATGGCGCAACAACATCCGTCCGCTGGTGCTGAACTTCATCGACGCGAACACGCCGACTCCCGTCAATCGCAAGAAAAGCGCCTGATCGGGCGCGCTATGTCCAGTTGACCTGCGCGCCGCCTGGCAAAGCGGCACGCGCGCGCATCGGGAATTCGTAGGCATAGTCCGCGGATTGACAGAATCCCGCGATCCAGGCGTCGTCCATCAGCAGAAAATCCAGGACTGAGGCCAGGAATTCGGGATCCTTCGCCCTTTGGCGAAGATCCGCCTCTGACGCGCCTGTCGCTCCGAGAAAAATGGGCAACAGCTCCTCGTTCCCCACCAGCCAAGACAACGCCTCGATGGCAAGAAGTTCGGCTGAATCTTGCGACAAGGGTGTCATTCGCGCGCTCACGGCAATGGATTGTTAACGCTTATGGGAAATGAATTTGCCTGAAAACTGCAAATTTAATCAAATCGGTCATAAAGATGCCCAAGCGCCTGTTGCTCGTCGATCCGATCCCGACGCACCGGATCCGGCTGAAGGCGGCACTTCGTGCGGCCCAGTACGACATCGTGTCGGTCGATCGGATTTCGTGTGCTTCGGGCGCAACTGCGGCATCTCCGGTCGATCTGATCCTGCTGAACACTTCGGGCGCCGATCCTGCCGCCATGATGACCCGACTGCGCCGGTCGATCGAACAAGCCGATATCCCGGTCCTGTGCAGGGACGAGGATGCCGGGCCGCTTAGGCGCATGCAGGCGCTGGCAACCGGCGCCCGCGACATGGTCGCGACGCGGGTTCCCGACAGGCTTCTGTTCGCGCGTCTGCGCGGCATTCTCCGAGACGCCGAGGCAACGACCGAGCTGGAAAGGCGCCGTGCCGCCGCCGCGTCCTTTGGATTTCGAGAGGCAAGCGCCTCATTCGAGCGGCCGGAACAGGTTTTCTATGTGCCGCTCACGGGCGCGCCGAGCGCCGAAAGGCCAGCCACACCTCCGATGTCCCGCCGGATCCGACCGCTCGGACGCGAAGAACTGCTGCGCGACGATGCCGTGCTGCCGAAACCGGATGTCATCATACTGAACGTCACCCCGGATGGCGCGGACCAATTGGAAGAGGTGCTGCCCGAGATCAGGATGCGCAGTCACCTCCGTCAATCCTCGGTCATCGTGCTGTATCCCGAGAGCGCCTATCAGTTGGCGATCCGCGCGCTGAACCTGGGTGCGGCCGAAATCGCGGAGGCCGGTGCATTGGACGGCGAATTGCGCCACCGCATTGATGCCATGGTCGCGCGGCAACGCATTCGAGATGCCCTTCGCCAGACCGAAGAGGAAAGCTTCAGGCTGGCGACGACCGATACCCTGACGGGCCTCTTCAACCGGCGCTACGCCGAGGTCTACGTGGCCGATGCTCTGCTCCATGCGATGGACACAGGCACCGGCCTGACGGTCATGATGGTGGACATCGACCACTTCAAGGGCGTGAACGATACGTTCGGCCATGCCGCCGGTGACGCCGTTCTCAAAGAGGTCGCCCGGCGTATTCGGGACAACCTGCGCGCGGTCGATCTTGTGTCGCGCCACGGAGGTGAGGAGTTTCTCGTCGTCCTGCCGGATATCGACGGCGCCGAGGCGGAACTGGCTGCGGACCGGCTGAGACTTCAGGTCGGCGGATCGCCGATCATGTTGCCGAACGGAACCCGCTTGGAGATCACCGTCAGCATCGGCGTAGCCGTGAACTCCGCCAAATCGGAAGGCGCTGTTACACGACGGCAGTATCCCTCGGCGGCCGGTACCGAATCCCTGACGCAGGACCTGCTGACCCGATCCGACGAAGCGCTATACCGTGCGAAGGACGCTGGCCGGAACTGTGTCTCTGTCAGTTGTCCCGCTGTCTCAGCCGCCTGAAGGATCGCTCGAGGGCGGCGGCGTAATCCTCACGCTGCTCGGTGGTCATGTCTTCGAGCCGCTCCAGCAAAAGGCGCTCGCCGATATCCTGACGGGCCAGAGCGGCGTCACGCTGCTCCTTCAGCAGATTGGCGACAATGGCCGGGTCGTAAGGGTCGGCTCGAAGCGCATCCAGAAAAGCATCGAACCGAACGCGCAGGCTTTCACGGCTTTCCCGAATCCGCGGCGCTTCCCGCATGACGTCGCGCAACATGGCACGTCGCTGCTCATCGGGAAGCGCACGAAGGAACGGCTCGCCGACCAGTCCCCGGATGGTACGGTGTTCCGCTCGTCGGTCACCGCCGTGCGACGCCAGCCAGCCGACGACGATCCCGGCAATCAACAGGTTCACGGCAAGCGAGACAAAAAGCAGCGGCAACAACCAGCGGCGAGACTTCATCTGTTCTTCGGACATGCGCTCTGACTCACTCCTCCAGCGCCGCAAGATCGGCATGGGGCAGGAACGCCCCGATGCCGATGGCTTCGCTTGCTTCATAACCGGGGGCCCACACGTTCAGCGTCTCGGGCATGACGAACCCGATCCAGACCCCCAGGGCCGCCGCGCCGGACAAGCCGGACGCGGCAAAGACGCCACGAAACCTGCGGAGAAAACCCGCATGAGTCTGCGCCCCAATCTCCGGCAAAGCCTTTAGGGGAAGGCTGGCTTCCATATCCGCGTCCAGCCGTGCGAGGAATTCGGCGTCCGGCGCCGGGCGGGCGCGCCGCGCGCCGGCTATCAGACGATCAAGCGCCGCATCTTCGTGGTGTTCCTGACCCTTAGCCATCGCTGTATCCCAATTCATCCTTGCGCCCCGCCAAAACGGCGGTCAGCGCGCGTTTTCCCCGTGCCGTCAGGCTTTCGACCGCTTCGACGCCGATCTCCATGATTGCGGCGATCTCGGGGTTGGTGAACCCCTCGATGTGCCGCAGCACAACGGCTTGACGCTGCCGATCAGGCAGTTGCGAAAGCGCATCCTCAAGCGCGGCGGCCCTTTCTGCGTCGCTCATTCTGTCTATCGCGGATGCCTCCAGTGACGTCGGCTCGGAAATGCCGTCAATCGCGATCTGTGGTCGACGTGACCTTGCGCGCAGGCGATCCGTGCACAGGTTCACGACGACGCGATAGGCCCAGGTCGAGATCATCGCCTCACCTTGCCGCCATGTTGGAGCGGCCTTCCAAAGGCGCAGCATCGCTTCTTGCACCACGTCCTCGGCTTCAGCTCGATCCCCAAGAACCCGTGCGGCGTGGGAGAATAGCCGCGGGGCCAGTCGGCCAAGCAACTCTCGACCTGCCGCAGCATCGCCATTTGCAAACGCCACCAGAAGCGCCTCGTCAGGCGCATCTTCAAGTCCGTCTTCCAGGGCGGTCGGGTCCATGTCGATTCCGGCTTAGCGCCGGACTGCCTTTCCGACAATCCGGCGCTGGCCTTCATCAATGGTTTCCACGACCCCATCCGCGCTCCTTGCCGTCTCGGAACATCCCGCGACGCTCGGACATCCGTTGCTTCGCGGAGTCGAATTCCTCTGCGCTGACGCCGCCCGAATTGTCGGTGTCGACCCGCGAAAGCATCCGCTCGCCGGGCGATCGCCCCATCCGTCCTGCCAGAACGTCGCGGCTGAGAACACCGTCGCCATCCGCATCAAGCCGCGCGAACATCTCGGCGGCGCGGTCGGCGGCGCGCGCCTGGGCGTGGGCGGTAAATTCGTCAGCGGTGACCGATCCATCGCCGTTGGCGTCGAATTCGGCGAACCGCTGTTCCCTCGCAGCCTCGAGGTCCTCCAGAGTGATCTCGCCCGAACCATCCACATCGAGCGACTCGAAGGTCATACCTTCGCCACGCCCGCCGACCCCGCGCTCTTGCGCGATCGCCACGCCGGTTCCGGCCAGAATTGCGAGCGAAGCTGCAAATATCTTCAATGTCGAGTTATCCATTGCGAAGGTCTCCTTGCCTTTGTTGATGCACTTTCAACGTCCGGCGCGCGGATTTCCGTCGCAGGAGACCGAGATTTTATCGCGGCATCGGAGTCTCGGCCCGATCATAGGGACGCCAATCGGTGATTTCGGGATAGAACTGCATGCGCCAACGGCGCACCATCGGGTTCATGCGCCGCCGCCATAGCGGCGGGATCAGTGCCATCGTCGTCATGACCGGATAGCCAAAGGGAAGTTGGGGCGCCTCTTCCTCGGAGTACGTCTGAAGCAGTGGATAGCGCCTGTCCGGGCGATAGTGATGATCAGAATGCCGTTGCAGGTTGATCAGCAGCCGATTCGAGGCCGTGTGAGAAGCATTCCAGCTGTGATGCGGCTTTTGGGGTTCGTATTTCCCGCCGCCCTGATGCTTTCGCGTCAAACCGTAGTGCTCGACATAATTGACCAGTTCCAGCTGCCAGATCGCTACGAAGGCTTGAGTGACGAACAACAGAACACCGATCCAGCCGCCTGCGACCATCGCCAGAAATAACCACCCCAGATCAAGAGCGATGTATCGCCAGAACGGGTTCGCGCGGTCCCAGACCGGCAGTCCCCTTCGCGCCAGCATGGATGTCTCGGCCCGCCATGATGATACCAGGCTTTGCCGAAGGACACGCGGAAAGAACCGGTGAAACGATTCGTTGTATCGTGCCGTGACGGGATCGCGCGGCGTGCCGACATATCGATGATGCACCAGAAGATGCTCTGACCGGAAATGCCCATAGAGCTCCATCGTCATCAGGACGTCGCCCAGCCACCGTTCCACTCGGCTTTGCCGATGCATCAGCTCATGCGCATAGACGATCCCGATGGTGCCGGACAGAATGCCCAGACCGAACGCGACCGCGAGCATTTCCCATAAGTCCAGGTGAGCCGACCGGACCATATACCCGATGACGCCAAAGATCGTGAGGACTTGCACGGGGACCCAGATAAGCGTGATCGCGCGGTGCCAGACGATGCCGTCGTCGGGCGTATCGGGGCCTGCGTTTCGCAGATCCAGGCCGGTCAGTCGGTCAAGGACCGAAAAGGCCAGCCATGTCGAAAGAGGGGGCAGCAGGACGGTCCAGCCTCCATGGATGGCCGCGATCCAGACTGTCGGCACAATGGCAAGCGATACCCAGAAGGGCAGCGCATGAGGCACGCTCGATCTGGACTGAGCTTCCGACACCTTCCGGCTCCCGTCATACTGGACGGATATTAGTCGGCTCGCGCAGGGCTCTCAATCACCCGCTTGCCCGAGGACGCAAGGTCAAACGCCTTCCGCATCACAGTTGGCAGGTCCAATGGCTGGAATCCTTCGCCCGGAACGAACGTACCTTTGTCGGGCCGGGCGTCATTCTGGACGCGCGCCAGCCGGACGTCCAGGATCAGATGAAAGTGTGTAAAGGTGTGCCGCACCTCAAGTCCCGGATCGGTCCACTCAGCCTCGATCGGCGGCGCTTCTTCGGGTACGGTCTCGGTCCAGTCGGTACCGGGCCAGCCCAGCATCCCGCCCAAAAGCCCCGTCGCAGGACGTGTCTCAAGAAGCCACGCTCCATCCTCGCGCTGCGCGAGGTAGACGATCCCGCGCCGCACCGGTTTCGGCTTCTTGGGTGACTTCTTGGGAAGACTGGCCGCAATTCCTTCCTCGCGCGCGCGGCAACGGTCCATCCACGGACATATGCCGCAAGCCGGAGATCTGGGTGTGCAGATGGTCGCGCCCAGATCCATCACGGCCTGCGCATAGTCGCCTGCCCTGCGACGCGGCGTCAGCTCCTCTGCCAGCCGGGTCAGTTCCGGTTTGGCGGCAGGCAGCGGCGTCATGACTGCGAAAAGCCGGGACATGACCCGCTCGACGTTTCCGTCGACGACGGTCGCCGGTTCGTCGAAGGCGATCGCGGCGATGGCCGATGCGGTGTACGGACCGATTCCCGGCAGCGACAGAAGCGCATCGCGGTCGCGCGGGAACCGCCCGCCATGCTTCTCGGACACGACACGCGCGCACTTCACGAGGTTTCGCGCCCGAGCATAGTACCCAAGCCCGGCCCATTCGGCCATCACACGGGCATCCTCGGCCGCCGCAAGCGCATGAACGTCGGGCCAAAGTTCGGTAAACCGAAGAAAATAGGCTCGAACCGCGGCGACCGTGGTCTGTTGCAGCATGATTTCGGACAACCAGACGCGATACGGGTCCGGCAGGACACCGGCCCGACGCGCGTCGGGACCGACACGCCACGGCATCGTGCGCGCGTGCGTATCGTACCAGCGCAGCAGCTCGTCGGCATGGCCTGTGTCACGCAATCTTTATGTCTCCGTTTTCGGGTTTCCGCTGGCGAACATGCCCGCGATCTCTAAAATGGTATCTAGTGCTCAAGGCAACGTGGACCCATGTCGCAAACAGGCAGGCCATATGGAACCCCCCGCAGGAAACGCGGGTTCGAGCGCGCCGCCAGCCTGGTGGCGAACCGGGTGCGCAGCGCGGGCGAAACCCGTGGCTTCGCAGTGACGCGTCTTTTGACCCATTGGCCGGACATCGTGGGACCCGACATCGCGGCCGCCGCCAGGCCGGTTGAAATCAGCTATGGTCGCGGCTTTGGCGCGACGCTGACGCTGCTGACGACCGGGCCACATGCACCCATGCTGGAAATGCAGAAGGAATCGATCCGCACAAAGGTGAATACCTGCTACGGCTATGCCGCAATCCAGAAGATCCGCCTGACCCAGACATCGGCGACCGGGTTCTCGGAAGGACGTGCACAGTTCGATGGCAGACAGGCCGATCCGGTTCGGCAGGAACCCGCCGTGCCGAAAGCCGTGTCCGAGGCGGCGGATGGCATAGATGATCAGAATCTTCGGATGGCGCTTGAACGCCTGGGGGCCAACGTCCTATCTCGCAAGAAACAATGAAAAGGTTTCCGCTTATGAAAAGCAGACTTTCGACGTTCGTGGCCGTTGCCCTGGTTATGGCTGCCGGTCTTTTCTACTGGAACAGCCAGAACCGGCCCGCCGACCCTGTCGGAGCCGCCTTCGCGCAAAACGCCGCCGATGCCGCAGACATCGACACTTCGATGATATCGGACATGACGCTGGGCAATCCTGACGCCCCCGTGACGGTCGTCGAATACGCGTCTTTCACCTGCCCGCATTGCGCAAGCTTCCATGCCGGTCCCTTCAAACAGCTGAAGTCCGATTTCATCGATACCGGCAAGATCAACTTCGTCTACCGCGAAGTCTATTTCGACCGGCCCGGTCTTTGGGCTGCCATTGTCGCACGATGCGGCGACGGGGCCGAGAACCGGTACTTCGGGATCGCCGACATGATCTATACGCAGCAAGCCACCTGGGCCCGGCAGGAGAACCCGGCCGACATCGTCGAAAGCTTGCGCAAGATCGGCAAGACCGCCGGCCTGACCGATGCCCAATTGGATCAATGCTTCACCGATGGCGACAAAGCGCAGGCCATGTACGCCCGCTGGCTTCAGCAGTCCGAGGAAGATGGCATCACATCGACCCCCAGTTTCGTCATAGATCGGCAGAAGCACCCCACCATGCCCTACGATCAAACGCAGTCGATCAACGACCCCGCCCTGGGCACAGGCGAAACATTCACAATCCAATCAGCCTCCGCGCAGCCTCCCCAGCCGCGCTGTCGTTCAGACGCAGCCGCACCGGCAATGTCAGAACCTTCTGCCGAAAGCTCTTCGGCAGCCGCACGGCGTCCTTCTCGGTGGTGACCAATTGCGCCCCAACGGAATTGGCGTCGGCCTCCAGCCGTTTCAAAAGCGCCTCGCTCAGCGGTTGGTGATCGCCCAAGGCCTCGGCCCGTACGATATCCGCACCCTGTCTTCCGAGCGTCTGGAAAAACTTCTCCGGATAACCGATTCCGGCGAAGGCCAGAACGCGCAGCCCTTGCCAGTCCATGCCGGTCTGCAAAGGCTCCAACCGCGCCATTGCGCGAGGCAGTTCGCCCGCTTCGGGCCAGCGACGCGCAAAGTCTTCCTGGGCCGGATCGTCTCCGATGGTCAGCAATACGTCCGCACGGGCCAGACCTTCGCAAAGGGTTTCGCGCAGCGGCCCTGCTGGCAGGACGCGACCGTTGCCGAAACCGCGGACCGCGTCGACGACAACGATATTCAGTGATTTCGCAACGGATGGGTTCTGAAACCCGTCGTCCAGGATGATGACCTCGGCCCCCGCGGTCTCGGCCGCGCGCGCCCCTTCGGCGCGGTCCTTCGACACCCAGACGGGTGCAAAAGCCGCGACCAGAAGGGCCTCGTCGCCCACCTGTTCCGCCTTGTGGCGCCGCTCATCCACGCGCAGTGGTCCGCGCTCGCGTCCGCCATACCCTCTTGAGACCACGTGAACCTTTCGCGGACTCAGATATTCGACCAGTGCAATGACGGTGGGTGTCTTGCCCGTACCGCCCACGTTGATGTTGCCCACGCAGATGACCGGCACGCGAGGTTCGTAATCCGCTGCCCGCGCCACCCGGCGGCGTGTCTGCCAAGCGTAGGCCATGCCCAGCGGAGACAGCACATGCGCCTGCCAGCCAGGCCGGTCCGACGGATTGCCCCAAAAGCGCGGCGGTCGCATCATCCCGCCTCGCGCTGGTCCAGGGTCTCGTTGATCAATTCGACCAGACGTTCGACGACATGAGCGCTTTCCGTCGTCACGCGCCATCCGGCCTGGGCCAGTTCGGCGGCCTTGTCGGGCGCCAGAAGTCGCTGCACCGCGGCGCCAAGCTGATCCCCGGAGTCGATGCGCAGGCTGGCATTCGCTTCGGCAAGACGGTGAAAGCGCGCCGGTGTCGATCCCAAGTTCGGACCGTGCAGGACCGCCGAGCCCAAGGCGGCCGGTGCGTAGGGGTCGGCCGCTGCCGCGGTCGGGTCCATCGTTCCGCCGACGAACGTGATGGGCGCCAGGCGATACCACAGACCATGTTCCTCCCCGCGATCTGCCACCAGGATCTGAATGGCATCCTCGGCAGCCTGGTCCGTTGAACTCAGCCCGACCTCCCAGCCTTTGTCCCGCAATCGCGCGGCGATCGGACCGGCGGTTTTCAGATCCTTGGGGATAATCACGAGGAGCAGGCGATGCGCGAAGCGGAACGCGCGGCGATGGGCCTCCTCCAGGAAATCGACCTCCGCGGCAGTCACGTCCGCGGCCAGCCAGACGGGCCGGCCCTTGAGCCTTTGTGCCGTCACATCGCGCTCGGCGTCGCTGCAGCGCAAGGCGAATGTCGTGTCGCTGAGCGGGCCCAAAACCTCGATACGAATCCCGTCGTCGAGGTGCCGATGCAACACCTCGGCATCTGCCGCGGACGCCGCCAGACAGGCGTCGAATTCCTTCAGCACGGTCCCCGAAAGATAGGACAGACGCCGCCGCGCCGCCATCGAGCCCCGGCTGGCGGAGGCGAGATAGAGGGGAATGTCGCGTTCCTTCGCGGCATGGATCAGATTCGGGCGATCCGGAATGCCCAGGATGATGCCGACTTCCGGTTTCCAATAGTCCAGGAATCGTGCCACCGACCCGCTTGTCTCGCCCGGCGCCAGTTGGTGAATGGTTCGGTCCCCCACGGGCACCGTCATGGCGCCGTTCTCGACCGTGGTGACAAGGACATGAAACACCTCGCCCCGCGTGCGTGACAACTCCTGCCCCAGGGCCGGAGCCGCCGCCGCCTCGTCAGGCGTTTCGGCGTGCAGCCACAACAGGTATCCCGGAGGTCGCCCTCGGCTTGGTTGTCCCAACCGTTCGACAGCGCGGGGGCTGTTGTCAACGCGCGCGCCGCTAAACGACAGGTCACGCAACCGTCCGGCGGCATAGAGCAGCCGCGAAACGAAGCGTGGCCGCGACGCCGTCAGTTCCCAAGCTCCTCGGTCGCCGAGGCCGGTGTCTCTTCGTCGCGGAGGCGGTGGATGTGGGCTATGAAGTAGCGCATGTGGGCGTTGTCGACCGTGCGTTGGGCTTCGGACTTCCAGGCATTGTAAGCGCTTTGGTAGTCGGGGAACATGCCGACGATGTGGATGTCGTCGACATCCTTGAAGACATTCTTCGAGGGGTCGACCAATTCCCCCCCGAACACGAGGTGAAGTCTTTGGGGCATGTATTACTCCTGCGTTTCGCGCGCGAGGCTAACGTCTGACGGGATGGGGTCAAGCGTGGGAATACGTGCTATCACCGGGCCACGGGACGGGTGAAACAAGGGCCGCCGATGCGCGTGATGCTGCTGGGAGCCACGGGAACCGCCGGGCGCGCCGTGCTGGACGCCCTGCTGGCCGACGGACATGAGGTGGTCGCGCTTCATCGCGGCCCGCTGCCCGACCTTCCGCCCAAGCCACGGCTTTTGCTGAGGGAATCCGACGCCTCGAACCCGGCCTCTCTGACCGATCAGGGCTTTCGCGGCGAACTGTTCGACGCGCTTGTCACCTGTCTTGCCTCGCGGACCGGCGCGCCGGACGATGCCTGGGCAGTGGACTACCGCGCCAATGCGGATGCGCTGCGTCTGGCGGGCGAGGCGGGGGTGCGGCACGTCGTGGCGATGTCCGCGATCTGTGTGCAGAAACCCCTTCTGGAGTTCCAGAAAGCCAAGCTGGCGCTGGAGGCGGAGATCGCGGCATCCGGGCTGGACTATTCCATCGTCAGGCCGACGGCGTTCTTCAAATCCCTCTCGGGCCAGATCGACCGGGTGAGACGGGGGAAGCCGTTTTTGTTATTCGGAAACGGGGCCTCGACCCGGTGCAAGCCGATCAGCGACCGGGATCTCGGGCGGTTCATGGCATCGTGCCTGAACGATCCGGACAAGCGGAACCGCATACTGCCCGTCGGCGGTCCGGGACCGGCGATCACACCCCAGGAGCAGGGCGAGGCGCTGTTCCGGCTGACAGGGCGGACGCCCCGGTTCAGGCATGTGCCTGTTGCGATGTTCGACGGGGTCGGGCGGCTTTTGCGGCTGGGCGGGGTTGTGTCCAAAGATCTGAGAACCAAGGCCGAACTGGCACGGATCGGAAAGTATTATGCGACCGAATCCATGCTGGTTTGGAATGCCAAGACAGGCCGCTACGACGCCGATGCGACACCGGAATTCGGCCAGGACACGCTGTTCGGGCATTATGCCGAGGTCCTGAAAAATGACCGATGCGTCGACCTTGGCGCGCATCGCGTTTTCGGCAAGTGACCGTACGCACGCAACGGGCGTACGGTGGTGGTGCCTCAAAGCGATTTGAAAGGTTAATGGCCATATTTCGTTGGAATTTGCGAGGCGGGCACAAGGCGGCATACCGTCTGCAACACGTCGGCAAAGTGTATGGCAAAGCTATGTGCCACTCTACGACCCCATACCACATGCTGATTGGCGTTAACGAAGATGAATCGCTGGTTAAGGTTAATGCCGGGTTACGCCGACGCCGGGATCGCCGCCGCCACACGTCCGCGCGGCGAGACGGGAAGGGGATGTTCCGGGCGGCATTCGGGTGCTATGCGGCAGTCGACGCATCGGGCCGGCGGACAAGTGCCGTACACACACCGGCGCGCCGGCGATATTTCGGGAAGGGAAGTCCAGCGCATGACCGCCAGCAAACGTCGCCAGGCTGTCGCGCGCCATGTCGAAGCGCAGGGCTGGGAGGTCGTCGATATCGGGCCGACAACGCCCGAGAGTACGCATTATCCGAAACACGGCGAAGCCGCGGCGCGGCGGGTCGCCTCGGGCGATTGCAGGTTCGGGATCGTTTTGTGCGGCACCGGGCAGGGCATCATGATGGCGGCCAACAAGGTCAAGGGCATCCGCTGCGGTGTCTGCGGCGACGAGTTCTCGGCCCGCATGATCCGCCAGCATAACGACGCCAACATGCTGTCGATCGGCGCCCGCGTGACCGGAGAGGACCTGGCGCTGTCCATCGTGGATGCGTTTCTGGCCGCCGCGTTCGAGGGCGGGCGTCACGCCACGCGGGTCGAGATGATCGAGGCGCTGGAGGGGTAAGAGGCGCCGCTAGGTCTCGCCGTCCGGCGCGTGACGCACGATATCGAAGCCCTCGTCCGGGGTTGGGGGCGCGAAATGACCGGTCACTCGGCGGAACTGTTCCTCGGTGACCGAAAAAGCGTGCCGGCCGCTGGCGTTGCGGGCATGGAGGCGCGCAAGGCAGACCGTGTCGGAGACCTCGAGGACATGCATCCTGTGCCGTGCGCCGGTGCCGTCGAGGATGTCGCGCATCCAGGCGCGCGTCTCGACCGTGTTCGCGGGGAAGTCGAGGACTACCGAGACACCGGCGTTCAGAAGCGACGCAACGTGCGGACCCAGGACGCCCCGAAGCTTCGCAGAGCAGCGGACGTAGTCGGCAACGGAAGCCATCTGGTCGCCGAAGAGCGCCCGAAGCCAATCGTCCTCGGCGATGGTGACGGTGCCGTCGGCTTTGCCCAGTCTGGCGGCCAGGGACGATTTGCCCGATGCGATCTTGCCGCAGAAAAGGTGGAGTGTCGGCGGTACCGGGGGCATGATCTCGGCCCTTCCTTTGTCCTCAGCGGCCTTGCCGTCCTTCGGGGTTCGGGTGCAAGGCCCCGATGATCTGCGGGTGCAGCGCAGCCGCCGCGGTGACAACGCCCGCCGTCTGCCGGGCCATGCTGTTGAACGCAAGCGGTTTGCCGTGCCGGTCGGTGACCGTGGCCCCGGCTTCGGCCGCGATCAGCGCGCCCGCGGCGATGTCCCATTCCCAGGCCGGCCTGAGGGTCAGCATGGCGTCGAACCGACCTTCGCCGACCAGCGCCAGGCGATAGGCGAGCGATGGACGAAAGTGGCGCTTGAAGGCGGGCACGCTGTCTTTCCAGAAACGGCCCTGCATCGTGACGCGGGGGGTCAGGACGTTGGCGTCGTCGAGCGCGTCGGCACGCGTCGCGGACAACGCCGCGCCGTTCATCGTTGCGCCCCGATCCGTCGCGGCCAGGTACATCTTGTCCCGCACCGGCAGATAGACGCAGGCCGCCGTGACCTGCCCGTTCCGGGCGACGGCCAGCGAATGCGCCCAGGTGGGTTCGCCCGCGACGAAGGCGCGGGTGCCGTCGATGGGGTCGACGATGAACACGCAGGCGGCGTCGAGCCGGGCGGGATCGTCTTCGGTTTCCTCGCTGACCCAGCCGTAATCGGGGCGGGCGCGCAGCAGTTCGGTCTTGAGATAGGTATCGACCGCGAAGTCGGCCTCGGACACCGGATCGTCGCCGCCCTTGTCCCAGACCTGCGGATCGTCGCGCCAGTAGCGGCGGGCGATGCGGCCCGCCTCGAGCGCGGCGTCCCTCAGGAGGTCGAGATCAGTCGCCGGCAACGGTCAGACCTTCGACGAGAAGCGACGGGACCACGCGCGAGGTCCAGTGCCGGGCGTCGTTGGCGGGGCGAATGGAGGCCAGCATCTCGTTGAGGTTGCCCGCGATGGTCAACTCGTTGACCGGATAGGCGATTTCGCCGTTCTCGACCCAGAAGCCAGAGGCGCCGCGTGAATAGTCGCCCGTCGTCGGATTGATCGACGAGCCGATCAGGCCGGTTACCAGAAGGCCGGTGCCCATATCGCGGATCAGGTCGTCGCGGGTCCGGTCGCTTTCGGTCAGCGCGATGTTGGTGATCGAGGGCGCGGGCGGGGCCGAGGTGCCGCGCGCGGCGTTGCCGGTGCTGTCCATCCCCAGCTTTCGGGCAGTGGCGAGGTCGAGCGTCCAGCCGGTCAGGGCGCCGTCATCGACGATGGCGCGCCGCTCTGTGGGCAGGCCCTCGGCGTCGAAGGGTTTCGAGCCGCTGGTGCGGGGGCGGTGGGGGTCTTCGGTGAGCGAGAGGCCCCTGGGCAGGACCTGTTCGCCCAGTTTGCCCTGGAGCCATGACGAACCGCGCGCGATGGCGCTGCCGTTGGCCGCCTGAAGGAGGTGGCCGATCAGGCTGGCGGCGACGCGTTCGTCGTAGAGGACGGGGAAGGCGCCGGTTCTGGGCTTCCTGGGATTGGCGCGGGCGAGGGCGCGGTCTGCGGCGATGCGTCCGACCTCTTCGGGACCGGGCAGTTCGCCCCGGTAGATGCGGCTTTCGCCGTAATGGTCGCGCTCCATGCCGGTGCCCTCGCCGGTGATCGCGACGACGGAGAGCCAGTGGGAGGATCGTGCATAGCCGCCCGAGAAGCCGTTCGTGGCGGCCAGGTGGAT
>ERZ869936.202-NODE-202-length-70896-cov-6.526799_pt1 | contig 70896 bp, 61 predicted proteins | sample MGYA00520876_ERZ869936 | MGnify/ENA primary metagenome ERZ869936 (study PRJEB32218, sample SAMN09650985) | biofilter metagenome | isolation source: enrty point of leading RO module | place: Saudi Arabia: Thuwal, RO plant located on Red Sea | collected 2016-02-17 ... | reverse complement strand
GCCTGAAGCCCGCGTTGATGCTCGGACACAGCGTCGGCGAATTCACCGCCGCCTGCCTGGCCGGGGTGTTCTCGATCGACGACGGCCTGCGCATCCTCGCGGCGCGCGGTGCGCTGATGGGCGAGCTGCCGGGCGGCTCGATGCTGTCGGTGCGCCTCGCCGCCGACGAGCTTGCGAAACGTCTGCCCGAGGGCATCGACCTCGCCGCCAGCAACGGGCCGGCCCTGTCGGTCGTCGCCGGTGAAACCGAGGCGGTGGCCGCCTTCGCCCGGCAGCTCGAAGCCGAGGGCGTCAACGTCCGCGAGCTACATACCTCGCACGCCTTCCACAGCCACATGATGGACCCGGTCGTCGGTCGCTTCCGCGAGGTGATCGAGGGCGTGAAACTCCACCCGCCGCGCATGGCGATCCTTTCCACGGTCACGGGTCTTCCTCTAACGGAAGCCGAGGCGACCGATCCCGGCTACTGGGCCGCGCACCTGCGGCGGACGGTGAATTTCCACGGCGCGCTCGACGCCGCCGCCGGGGAGAAGGAAGGCCGCGTCTACCTCGAGGTCGGACCCGGCCAGACGCTGACCACGCTGGCCCGCCAGATTGCCGGGCGCCGCGCCGCCGGCTGCTTTTCAAGCTGCGAGCATCCGGCCTCCGGCGCGCCTGACCGGCCGCGCATGCTGCTTTCGCTCGGCGAACTCTGGACCCGTGGCGTCGGGATCGACTGGAAGCTGGTCTTCCGGGAAGTCCCGGCGCGGCGGGTTCCACTGCCGACCTATCCCTTCCAGCGCAAGCGCTACTGGAAGGAATGCCGGTTGCTCGACCAGCCGGTCGCAGCCCTGCCCGCGTCGGCGGAAACCGTGGTTGAAGCCGCGGCACCCGGCCCGGAGGCGGCTTCCTCTGAATCGCTGATCGACCAGGTTCGGCAGGTGCTTGAGGATCTATCCGGCATCCCGGCCACGGACATGGCCGAGGGCTCCGGCTTCCTCGAACTCGGCTTCGACTCGCTCCTGCTCACCCAGGCGGCGCGGGAGCTGCAGAAGAACTTCGGCGTTCCGATCGCCTTCCGCGACCTGATGCAGTCGTTCCCGACCCTTGGCAAGCTGGTCGCGCACCTCGAAGCCAGCGGCGTCTCGGTCGCAGCCGGAAACAAGCCCGCCGCTCCGATCAAGGTCGAGGCGTCCGCGCCCGACACCGAGGACGATGGAACGGAATCCGGCGTCGCCGGCCCGCGCACCCGCATCGATCGCGAGGCGAGGGGTGACGAGCTGACTCCGCCGCAACGCGCCCATCTCGATGCCCTCATCGAGCGCTACTGCGAAAGGACGAAGACCTCGAAGGCGAGAACGCAGCGGTATCGCCAGTGGCACGCCGACCCGCGCACCGTGAACGGCTTCAACCGCCTGTGGAAGGAGATGGTCTATCAGGTCGTCGCCACCCGGATGAAGGGAAGCCGGATGTGGGACGTCGATGGCAACGAGTACATCGACATGGTCAACGGCTTCGGCCCGAACTTCCTCGGCCATTCGCCCGACTACGTGACCGAGGCGATCCGGAAGCAGCTTGAGACCGGCCTCGAGGTGGGCCCGCAGTGCGAGGCGGCGATGGAAGCCTCGAAGCTTTTCTGCGAGGTCACCGGCAACGAGCGGGTCTGCTTCCTCAACACCGGCTCGGAGGCCGTCCAGGCGGCGATGCGCATCGCCCGCACGGTCACCGGCCGCGACAAGATCCTCGTCTTCGACAAGGACTACCACGGCAACTTCGATCCGGTGCTGGTCCGCAGCGTCGGCAAGGGCCAGCGCCGCCGTACGCTGCCGCTGGCACCCGGCATCCCGGACAACGCGGTGCAGGACATCATCGTCGTGCCGTGGGGCAAGCCCGAGGCGCTCGACATGATCCGCGAGATCGCCGACGAGCTGGCAGCGGTGCTCGTCGAGCCGGTCCAGAGCCGCCAGCCCGAGCTGGTGCCGGTCGAGTTCGTCCGCGAGGTGAAGAAGATCCGCGACGAGCACGGCTTCCTGCTGGTCTTCGACGAGGTCATCACCGGCATCCGCCAGGGACCGAGGGGCGCGCAGGAACTCTACGGCATCCGCGCCGACCTCGCGACCTATGGCAAGGTCTTCGGCGGCGGTGCGCTGCCGATCGGGATCTGCGCCGGCAAGGCCGAGTACATGGATACCTTCGATGGCGGCCAGTGGCAGTTCGGCGACGATTCCTTCCCCGAGAAGGAGGTCACGTTCTTCGCCGGCACCTTCGTCCGCCTGCCGCTGGCAATGGCCGCGTGTCGCGCGGTGCTGAACCACGTGAAGGAGCAACCGCCGGAGTACTGGGAGGCCATCGGCAAGCGCGCCGACCGGCTCGCGACCACGGTGGACCGGATGTTCCGCGACGAGGGGATCGACGTCCGCATGGTCAACTTCAACTCGCAGATGTACCTGCGCATCGGTGACGGCGCGAAGCACGGCAACCTGATCTACTATCATCTCCGTAGCAAGGGCGTGTTCGCGATGGAGGGCCTGCCCTTCTACCTGACCGCGGCCCACACCGATGCCGACGTCGACTTCGTCATCAACGCCTTCCGCGAAACGATCGCCGAGCTTCAGGACGGCGGGTTCTTCCCGAGAAACGAGAAGCGGGCCGAAGCAGCGCTGGCGACAGGCGAGCGCGGGCCGTTCCCGATGACCGAGCCGATGGCCGAAATCTGGCTGGCCTCCCTGCTCGGCGACGAGGCGAACCTCGCGTTCAACGAGATGCTCCAGCTCCGCCTGAGCGGTCCCGTGGACCCGTCGGCGGTGCGGGCGGCGGTGCAGGACCTTGTCGATCGTCACGACGCCCTGCGCATGCGGGTGCCGGAAGGGCGGTCGCCCGAGTTCGTGATCGACGCGCATCAGGATGCCCGGATCATCGACGTGGACCTGCGTGGCGAGGCCGACCGCGAGGCGGCCTTGCGCGAGTGCGGGCTGAACCAGCGCGAGACGGCCTTCGACCTGGCGGTCGGTCCGTTGTTCCGGGTGGTGATGGCACGGCTTGCCGACGACGAACTCGTGCTGCAGTTCGTCGCGCACCACCTGGCGGCCGACGGCTGGTCGTTCGAGGTGCTGATCCGCGATTTCACCAAGGCCTACGAGGCGCGCCTCGCGGGCAGCAAACCGAAGTTCCTGCCGGCCCCCTCGATCGTCGATCGGGCGCTGCGCGAGCACCGGGCGGCGGCGTCCGGCGATGGCTCGCTGGCCTGGTGGACGGAACGCTTCGCCGACGGCGTGCCCGAGGTCGAGCTGCCGCTGCGGAAGGCTTATCCGCCGGCGCCGATCTATGCGTCGGACACCTGCGAGCTGATGCTCGATGCCGGGATGCTGGCTCGCCTGAAGAAGCTTTCGGCGGCCTGTGGGGCGACGCTCAACAGCACCTTGCTCGCCGGTTTCCAGGCCCTGCTGCACAAGCTCAGCGGCCAGGAGCGCTTCGTGATGACCTTCCCGACCGCCGGGCAGATGAGCGAAGGCGAGGGAGAACTCGTCGGGCACTGCGTGAACTTCCTGCCGCTGCTCGCGGAGATCGGAGAGGGTGGCTCGTTCAAGGAACTGGTCGCCTCCGCCTCGACCGGGCAGCTCGATGCCCTCGAGCACGGCGACGTGACCTACGGCCGGCTGCTTCGCGCGCTCAAGCTCGGCCGCGAGGGCGGGCGGAGGCCGCTGATGGAGATCATCTTCAACTTCGAGCCATCGGGCGATCCCGGTTCCTTCGGCGGTCTCGAGGCCAAGGTCGAAACGGTGCCCGCCCGCTACAGCAACTCGACGATCTTCCTCAACCTGATGCAGTCGCCGCAGGGGCTGCTGCTTTCCTCGACCTACAACCGCGAGCTGATCGACCCGGGCACGATGGAGTCGTGGCTGGCGGCCTTCCGTGAACTGCTCGTGCAGGCGGCGGATGACCCTGCTCTGGCCATCGCCGACGTCCAACTGCTTGGCGAGGAAGCCCGCGACCAACTCGATGCCTGGCGTGGAGTCGAGGTGAAGCTGGCCGATGGATCGGTGGATGAAAGATTCCGTCGCATCGCCGCCGGCCATGCGGAACGTCCGGCCCTGACCTGCTCGTCGGGTTCGTGGACCTACGCCGAACTCGATGCCCGCGTCGAGGCCGTCGCCGCTTCCTTGGCCGAAGCCGGCATCGGCGAGGGTGACCGGGTCGCGGTGGTGCTTCCAAAAGGACCGGAGGCCATCGCCGCGATGCTCGGGACGCTGCGGGCCGGCGCCTGCTACGTGCCGATCGACCCCAAGGATCCCGAGCAGCGCCAGCGGGAGATTATTTCGGACTCCTCGGCGAAGGGGGCATTCTCCGGGAAGCCGATCGAGGGCGTTCGTTTCCTGGATCCCGCCGGCATCCCGGGGGCCGCGGCTCCGAAGGTCGAAGGTTCACCCGACGATCCGGCCTACGTGATGTACACCTCGGGCTCGACCGGAAAGCCGAAGGGCGTGGTCGTGCCGCAACGCGGCATCCTGCGGCTCGTCGAGAATGGCGGCCCGATCCGCTTCGGCGCGGACGAGGTGTTCTTCCATGCCTCGAATCCCGCCTTCGACGCCTCGACCTTCGAGATCTTCGGGCCGCTGCTTCACGGCGGCCGCCTGGTGGTGCTCGACGAGAGTGAAACCTCGCTCGAGGGCATCGGGCGCAAGGTCGAGAGCGAGGGCGTGACCACCCTGTGGCTGACCGCCGGGCTGTTCGAACTGATGGTCGAGGAGGGTCTCGACCGGCTGAAGGGCCTGCGACAACTGTTGGCGGGAGGCGACGTGCTTTCTCCCGACCACGTCCGTCGCGCCATGGAGGCGCTGCCCGACACGGCGCTCATCAACGGCTACGGACCGACCGAGAACACCACCTTCACGACCTGCCACCGGGTGACTCTCGAGGACCTTGAAAAGGGCTCGATCCCGATCGGGCGACCGATCCCGGGGACGACCGTCCGGATCGTCGATGCGAACGGCACGGACGTCCCGGTCGGCATGCCCGGCGAGCTGCTCTGCGGCGGCGCCGGCCTGGCGCTCGGCTACCTCGGCCGCGACGATCTCACCGCCGAACGCTTCGTTGCGACCGACGCCGGCGCGATGTACCGCACCGGTGACCGCTGCCGCTGGGCCGCGGATGGAACCATCGAGTTCCTCGGGCGGATCGATCACCAGGTGAAGCTGCGCGGCTTCCGCGTCGAGCTCGGCGAGATCGAGTCGGTGCTCGGCAGCCACCCCTCGGTGGCCCGCTGCAAGGTGGCGGTGCGCGGCGAGGGCGCCGGCGGCAAACGACTGCTGGCGTGGGCCTGCGGCAATGACGGTTTCGACGCGTCCGCCGTGACGGCGTGGCTCGCCGGACGACTGCCCGCCTTCATGGTCCCCGATCACCTGATCGAGGTCGATGAAATGCCGCTCAACGCGAACGGCAAGGTCGTGGTGAGCCAGCTTCCCGAGCCCGATCATCAGGGCGCGGAGGTCCCGGGCCATCGCGCTCCGGACGGTGGGATCGAAACCCGGCTCGCTTCGATCTGGAGCGATCTGCTCGGGATCGAGCGTCCCGGCCGCGACGACGATTTCTTCAACCTCGGCGGCAACTCGCTCGCCGGTTTGCGCATGTTCGCGCGCATCCAGAAGGAGTTCGGCGTTTCGCTGCCGCTGGCGACCCTGCTCAAGGCCCGGACGATCCGCCTGCTTTCCGTCGCCATCGAGGGCACGGATGAAAAGGTCAAGCTCGGGTCCGCCGGTCAACTGGCCACCGTTCAGTCCAAGGGTGCTCTGCCACCCCTGTGTGCGATCCACGGCGGCGACGGCGGCATCCTCTTCTACCGTCAGCTCGCCGAGCGGCTGCCGACGGACCGTCCCTTCCTCGCCATCGAGTCTCCCGAGCTTGGCCGCGACGAGCGGATCGAGGTCGGCGCGATCGAGGACACCGCCGCGCGCTACGTCGAGATCCTGCGCACGGGTCGCCCCCACGGGCCCTACCTGCTCGCCGGATACTCCTATGGCGGCGTCGTGGCGTTTGAAATGGCCCGCCAACTGGTGGAAGCGGGCGAGGAGGTTCCGTTCCTGGCGCTCTTCGACACGGTCAACCCGGGCATCGAGCTGCGACCCTACGCGCTGAGCGAGCGGGTGTCGGTTTACTGGAACGCCCAGTCGTCGTCGCCGCTCGGCGAGCGCATCCTGCGGCTCGCGTCGCGCTTCAAGGACGGCGTTGAAACCCACTTCCGCGTGAAGGTCGAGTCGGCCGACGCGAAAGGCGAGGCCGCCGCCGCGCACACCGAGCGCCGCGCGGTCCAGCTCCGCGAGGCGCACGAGGCCGCGATGGATGCCTACCGGCCGCAGCGTTTCCGCGGCACCCTGCATCTCTTCCGTGCCTCGGCCGTGAACGACAAGTTCGAGGTCCCCGATGACTACGGCTGGTCCGACCATGTCGACGAGCTGCGGATCGTCGAGGTTCCCGGAGAGCACCTCACGCTTTTCGAGGACGGAAACGTCGGCCCGCTCGCCGAGGACGTGGCCGATGCGCTGAAACGCGCGGTCGGTTCCCCTTCCGGCAAACTTCACCACCCGTGATCCCGTAATCCTTCCCCCTTGTGATCCGCTGATTTTCAGATCATTCTGACAAGCCCCATGCCCCCCGTACGGCCAGCCGAGATTCTACGGCAGGCACTGCTTGTGTTCCCGATCCTGATCGGGGCGCCGGCCGTGTCCGGGCAGGATCTTGTCCCGCAGGAGGTGGAGTATGTCCCCCTCGAGCAGTTGTCGCTCGAGACCGAGGGCGACGCCCGCGTCGAGGACCGGATCGGTGGAGTCGAATGGGTCCCGGCACGGGATGAGATGTCCGAACCCGCCGAGAGCGGTTGGGATCTCGGCCTGGCGCTGGAGATCGCCTACGACGACAACATCTTCCTCAGCTCCGCCGCACCCGAGTCGGACCTGGTCATCTCCGTGAGCCCCGAGGTCGGCTTCACCACGGGGCGGGACGACGGCGAGGCGGCCTACCTCAAGGTGGCCTACCGGCCGAGCCTGGTGATCTATGTCGAGAACGGCGACGAGACCCGCATCGACCAGCGCTTCGCCCTCGAAGGCGCGGTGAACGGGAAGCGCACCGGTCTGCGCTTCGCCGGAAACGTCGACCGCCTCGGCGGTGCGACGCCCGAAGTCGGCGCCCAGATCGACCGCACCGCGTATGCCGCTGAACTGCGGGCCGCGTGGCGTCCGAGCGAGAAGCTGGCCGTTGAGATCGCGGGCGGGATCGACGGCACGGATTACGACGACGGACGTTTCTCCGATTCCGAGCAGGCCTACATCGAGACGGCTTTGCGCTACGCCTACTCACCGAAGACCGAAGTGGTGCTCGCGGTCACGGGCGGCACCGTCGAAGTGGACGGGGCGATGGACCAGGACTTCCAGCGCGCCACCGCCCGCCTGATCTGGGCGCCGAGGGAGAAAATCTCCTTCGACCTCGAGGCGGGCTTCGAACATCGCGACTACGGCGTGGGTTCGGACACCTTCCCGGTGTTCGACGGCAAGGTCGTGTGGACGCCCCGCGAGGGCACCGAGTTGTTCGTCATCGGCTACCTGCGGGAGGAAAGCTCCGCGATTTTCCCGGGCGAGAACATCGAGATCGCCGGTGCCGGCGCCGGGATCGCCCAGAGGTTCGGCGAGGGCTGGACCGCCCGCCTCGAGGCCGGCTACGAGTCCGCGAAATACAAGCGCGTTTCCGCCGTAGGAGCCGGTGGCCGCGATGACGGGATCTTCTACATCCGTCCGAGCGTCGAGTATCAGGTCAACGACCGCTTCCGCATGGGTGCCTTCTACCGCTACGAGAGCAACGACTCGAACCAGGCCGGATTCGGCTACGACGTGAACCGCTTCGGCGTGGATGCCGAACTCGATTTCTGATCGCCATGAACTTCCTTCACTACCTCATCCTGCTCCTCGCCGGGACCTTCGTCCTGCCGGTCGCGGCCCAGGACGAGCGCGCATCCGGCACCATCGGCAGTCGCGACAGCGTGTCGATCCAGGTCTTCCGCGAGGACGACCTGGCGACCCGCGGCCAGCTTTCGCCCGCCGGGACGATCAACATGCCGCTCATCGGGGCGGTGCGTCTCGCCGGCCTCACGACCGACCAGGCGGCGACGCTCATCGAGGGCAAGCTGCGCGACGGCTACCTCGTCCGCCCGGAAGTATCGGTGGCGATCACCGCCCGGGTGCGCAAGTCGGTGACGGTGCTCGGCGAGGTCCAGAAGCCCGGCGTCTTCCGCCTCGATCCCAACCGCCAGCTCACGCTCGTCGAGGCGCTCGGCATGGCCGGCGGCATGACGCGCATCGCCAACGAGAAGAAGATCACCCTGAAACGCCGCGGTCAGGCGCAGCCGCTGCGCATCGACCTGCGGAACATCACCTCCGGGCAGGCGAAGGACGTGCCGCTCCTCGACGGCGACATCGTCACCGTTCCCGAAAGCCTGTTCTGATCCGCCCCCCCTTGCCATGAAGTCTCCCATCCTCCCCTGGGAAAAACGCCGCGACACGGCGTTGAGCACCGACGTGTCGCCGGTGGCCACCGATCCGACCTTCTACATGCCGAAGGTCGAGATGTCCCGCTTCGCCAGCATGCTGCTGCGGCGCGGATGGATCGTGATCGTGGCCGGCCTGCTCGCCGCGCTGGCGGCGTGGTGGGTGCTCGGGCGGATGCCGAAGATCTATCAGGCGACCGGCTCGGTTTACATCAGCACCGAAACCCCGCAGGTCTTCGACGTGCGCCCCGTTTCCTCCGAACAGGCGCGGGACCTCGAACAGATGCTCTCGGTCGAGCGCGGCATGGCCTCGTCGAGCGTGCTGCTGCGCGTGATCGACCGCGAAGGGCTGATGGATGATCCGGAGTTCGCCGGACGGGATCTGAGCCGGCAGGCGGTGCTCGGGATTCTCGCCAACCGCGTGCACGTCGGGCTGAGCCGCGGCACGCGGGTGATCGAGATCGCCGTCGAGGACACCGATCCGGAGCGGGCGGCGCGACTGGTCGAGGCGATCAAGTCGGAGTACGAAACGTGGTCGGAGGAAGGGCGCGAAAGGCTGATCGAGCAGGCGAGCGCCGGCCTGGCCCGCGAGGAGGAACGACTGCGCATGCGCATGGAAGCCTCCGAGGCGGCCCTGCAGGATTTCCGCGAGGAGCATCCGGTGCCCGGGCTTTCGGTCACCGGCGGATCGAGCCAGGAAACCCTCGACATTCTCAATTCACGCCTGACCCAGGCCAAGGCCGAGCGGCTGCGGCTCGAGGCCGAACGCGAGGCCTTCGCCCGTTTCGACCCGGCGGACCCCGACGCGCTGGCCGGATTGAGCGAAGGCGGCCACAGCGCCGAGGTGCTGGCGCTGGTGCGCGACCTGCGCGACAGCGAGCTGGCATTCGACAAGGTGAAGGAACGCTACCTCTACAAGCACCCGACCTACAAGGAGGCCGCGCAGGCGGTCGAAGGCGCGAAGAAGAATCTGGCCCAGGCCGTGGGCATGGCCGGCGAGGCGATCGAGAAGAGCTACAAGGTCGCCGTCGAGAACGAGGCGAAACTCGAAGCCGAGGTCGCGCTGGCCAGCGGCGAGGCGGTCGGCGTCGAGGGTTTGCGCGCGGAGTTCGCGAAGCTTTCCCGGGACGCCGCGGCCGACCGCGAACTGCATGCCTCGGTCGCGCGCCGGCTCCGCGAAACGGCGATGGTCGGATCGGTGTCGTCGTCGTTCCTGAGCTGGCAGGAGCAGCCGCTCGCCCCCGAGCAACCCCACCGGCCCCGGCGCATGCTCCTCACCCCCGTGGCGGGATTCGGCGGAATGTTCCTGGGTGCCCTGCTGATGATCGGACTCGAACTCGGCGACCGCCGGGTGCGCGATGCGGCGACCGTCACGCGGGCCACCGGGGTGCCGTTGCTGGCGCGCCTGCCGGACGAGGCGGCGGGCGACGGCATGGTCATGCTTTCGTCTCCGCACTCGGCCGCCGCGGAAGCCTTCCGCCGCCTGCGGGCGGTGCTCATTCCCAGCTCCCATGCCCAGGGCATGCGCACCGTGCTGTTCGCCAGCGCCAGGGAAGGGGAGGGCACGTCGTTCTGTGCGGTGAACCACGCCGTCTCGCTGGCGGTGCAGGGATACCGCACGCTGCTGGTCGATGCCGACCTGCGCAAGCCGGGCCTGAGCCGCGAGCACCTCAAGGAGCCGGGTGGCGACCTCGGGCTCGGTGCCTACCTCGCCGGCGAGTCCACGCCGGCCGAGGCCTGCGTGCGGACCCCGGTCGAGCGCCTGTTCCTGATGTCGTCGGGCGCCATGCGCAGCGATGCGTCGGAACTGCTTTCCGGCACCCGTTTCCCCGCGCTCCTCGAGGAGGCGCAGCGCTGGTTCGACCGCGTGGTGATCGACGTGCCATCGGTGCTTTCCAGCAGCGACGCGCAGGTCGTCGCACGCTATGCGGATCACACCTGCCTGATCGTCGGAGAAGGTGGGAGCGACCGCCGCGAACTCAAGCAGAGCGCCGACCTGCTCCGGGCCGGCGGCGCGAATCTCGTCGGATTCGTCTGGAACGAGCATCCCGCCCACGCCAACGGCGGTCCCAGCCTGCCGGTGGCACGATACAAGCTTTCCGACACCAGCGCTTCCGCGATCGCGGACGCCCGCAACCTCGAACCCCATGATTGACATCCCACGCGAATTCTTCGAATAATCTCGCGTTTTGCTCCCCCGGCGAAACGTTTCCGCGGGTCACCCACCCGCGCTGTCTCACCCCCCATCCCCCCGAACATGAAAACAGCCATTCCCACGCGGGATGACGCTTCCTCGGCGTCATTTTCCCCGGTCGAAGCACCGGCCGCTCCAGCCTATTCCCTCCGCCACCGGCATCGCGCCTGGGTCGCGCACCAGAAGCTCATCGCACTCAGCTTCCTGGGAGACGCCGCGGTCGTGCTCTTCGCGATGCTCGCCGCCTACCTGGTGCGTTTCGAGACGCACCTTGCCACATTCGGTGTCGTCGACGAGGCGATCGACCTGAGCAGCTACCTCGGTCACGTCGTTCTCGGCGCGGCCTTGTTGCTCTTCCTGCTGGCGAATTTCCGCGCCCACGACCCGCGCCATTTCCTCGCGATCCGGCGGACGCTCCAGCTCGTCGCCAAGTCCTGCGCGATCTGGTTCGCCGTCTTCCTCGGTCTCACGCTCACCCTCAAGCTCGAGCCGGCGATCAGCCGCGCCTACTGCGTGCTGGCCGCCGGCCTGTCCTTCGCCGGCCTGGGCCTGTGGCGCTGGTTCCTCTACTGCGTGATGCGGCGCGAGCCGATCGCCTCGACCCTGCGGCAGAAGGTCGTCTTCGTCGGTTGGAACAGCGAATGCGAGCGCTCGGTTTGCGGCTTTTCCGAAGGACGCGCGCACCGCTACGAGGTTTCGGGCGTGATCCTGCCGGAGAAGATGGACTCGGCTTTCGAAATGCCCGGGTCCATCCCGATTCTCGGCACCGTCGGCGAGGCGCGCGACATCATCCGCGAGAGCGGCGCCGACATCGTCATGGCGGTCGACTCGGCCCTCGGCCGCGACGCGATGCTCGAGCTGGCCGAAACCTGCGGCAAGGAGTTCGTCGATTTCAAGCTGGTGCCGAGCTGCTTCCAGATCCTGCTGTCCGGGCTGCAGTTCGAGAGCGTCCACGGGATGCCGGTGCTCGGGGTCGGCAAGCTGCCGCTGCACCACGCCTTCAACAACGTCCTCAAACGCACCGTCGACATCGTCGGTGCCGTCATCGGACTGGTGGTCTTCGCTCCGGTTATGGCGTTGTTCTCGGCGCTCGTCTATCTCGAGTCCCCGGGCGCGGTGATCTACCGCCAGCGTCGCATCGGCCTGAACGGCCGGCCGTTCGACATCTTCAAGATCCGCAGCATGAAGCCCGACGCCGAGGCCGACGGCGCGCCGGGCTGGACGGTTCAGGACGATCCGCGCCGGCTCAAGGTCGGCGCCTTCATGCGCAAGTGGAACATCGACGAGCTGCCGCAGTTCTGGAACGTGCTGACCGGCGAGATGAGCCTCGTCGGTCCCCGTCCGGAGCGTCCGGAACTGATCGAGGGCTTCAAGGAGCAGATCCGCTGGTACAACGTCCGCCACAACGTGAAGCCGGGCCTCACCGGATGGGCGCAGATCCACGGCTTCCGTGGCGACACCTGCCTCAAGGAGCGCGTCAAGTTCGACCTCGACTACATCGAGAACTGGAACCCGTTCCTCGACTTCCAGATCATGCTGCTGACCTTCTTCAAGCGGAAGGGCGCCTGCTGATCGGCCCGCATCCGGTCTGTCCTCCGGGAAAAAGATGGCTACCATCGCCGCCGTGGAGACCGCCGAGCGGGAACAACAGGTCACCCGCCGCGATCGGTCGATCCGGCTGGCGGTGGTCACGTCGTTTCTCTCGAAGGCGGGCACCGGGCTGCTCCAGCTCCTCGCCATTCCCATCGCCGTGCGGGTGATGGGACGGGCGGAGTTCGGCATCTACACCAGCATCAGCCTCGCGCTCTCGACCGTCGCGCTGCTCGAGGTCGGCATCGGCCCGGCGCTCGCCCACGGCCTGTCCGAGGCCGGGGCCAGGGGCGACGCCCTGCGCCGCCGGGTGCTGGCCTCGACCTCCTTTTTCCTCATGCTCGGGCTGGCCGCACTGGTTGCGGTGCTGCTTGCCGTCTTGTTGCTCACGGTTCCGATCCCGACCCTCTTCGGCGACGACTTCGCGGGGCGCGAGTCGGTCATGCGCCCGGCGCTGTGGGTCGGTCTCGGCGTGTTCACCTCGCTCTTCGTGCTGGGGCTCGGCGGCCGCGTGGGCGAGGGCGTGCTGGAGGTCGCGGGCACCGACCTCTGGGGCGGCGCCGGCAAATAACTCGCGGCCGCCGCGGTCGGATGCGGCATCTGGTTCTTCCCGCAGGTCTGGTATCTCGTCGTCGCGATCAACGGATCGGTCGTCGCCGCCAAGCTGGCCAACACCGCCGCGCTGTGGAGGAAGCATCCGGACTTGATCCCGCGCCCGGAGTTTTTCCGGGTATCGACCGCGCGCCATCTCTTCGGCGACGGACTCGCCTTCGCCAGCGCCATGCTGCTCACCGGCGTGGTCGAGTACAACTTCTGCGGCTGGCTCGTCGGCCGGATCGGCGGGCCCGACCAGGTCGCACTCTACGGCCCGCTCATCGCGCTCACCGTCATGCAGCTCGGCTTCGTGATGATGGTCAGCACCCCCACCTGGCCGGCGGTGGCCGACGCCCTGGCCCGCGGCGACCGCGAGTGGGCCCACCGTGCGTCGCGCAAGCTCTACCTCTATGGCTGTTGTTTCGCCCTCGCCTCCGCCACGGGCATGATCCTCGTCGGACCGTGGGGCTTCCGCATCTGGCTCGGCGAGGAATTCGCCGGCGTCGGCCGCGGCGTGCTGGGTGCCTACGCGTTCTACTTCGTCGCCCACGTCTGGCGGCACCTGAACCACATGCTCATGATCGGCACCGGCCAGGTCGCCCGGCTCGCCCGCGTTCAGTTCGTGGAAACCCCGCTCCTCGCCGTCGCCGCCGCCCTCGCCCTGTGGTCGGGAGGCATGGGCGCCATGCTCATCGCCATGGGCGCGACGATCTTCCTCGTCACCGGCTGGATGCTGCCGATCCACGTGTGGAAACGGCTGCGGAGCGAGACCGTCTAACGTCGCTCGCGTTCGTAGCCCTTGAGGTAGCCGCGGGCGAAGTCCTCGGCTTCGCCGCCGGTGTATTCGGCGGAGTAGCGGGTCGGGGTGCAGGAAAGGCCGGCGGCGCGGTCGGCGCCGCCCTTTTCAAGACCGAGCCGGTAGCCGCGAAGCTCGCCGCGGGAACCGGTGAGGCCGCCGCATTGGCAGAGCAGCAGGACGGCGGCAAGGGGGAGGAAGAAAACCTTCACGGTGGAGATCCTAGCGGAGGAGACGCCGGAGTCGATCCAGCAAGTTGCCGTAGGGCGGCGCCTGGAAGAAGGGGTCGGGCCACTGGGGCCGCCGGGTGACGGGACGGCTGAAGGTGAAGGTGTCGAACCCGTGCCGTCCGCGGTAGCGACCGTGTCCGCTGGGGCCGACCCCGCCGAAGGGCAGGGCGTGGTTGACGCCTTGTTTCAGGACGTCGTTGACGCAGACCGAGCCGGAGCGGAAACGCCGGATCAGGTCATCCGCGAAGCCGCGACGGTTGGTGAAGACGTAGAGGGCGAGCGGGGCGGGCAGGCTGCGGAGGCGTTCGATGAATTCGTTCCGGTCCCGGTAGGCGACAACGGGCAGCAAAGGCCCGAAGACCTCTTCCTTCATCGCCGAGTGATCCCAGTCGGCTCGCAGCCAGCGGGGCGCGAGGCGCAACGACCCGGGATCGTCCCCGCCGAAGGTGTGGACATCGCCTGTCGAGAGGGCGAGCACCCGGTCGTAGTGCCGGCGGTTCGGCAGCCGGGCGAGGTCGGGGCGGGGGTGTTGATAGGCCTGCTCGAGGAAGGCGTCGAGATGCCGGGTGAATTCCTCGAGCCGGCCCTCCGGCACGGCGACGAAATCCGGGGCCATGCAGGTCTGTCCGGCGTTGAGGAACCTGCCGACGGCGATCCTTTCCGCGGCGAGTTTCAGGTCGCCGGTCTCATCGATCACCGCCGGCGATTTTCCGCCGAGTTCGAGGACCGAGGGGGCCAGATGGCGGGCCGCGGCGGCGGCGACCTTGCGACCGACGCTCTCGCCGCCGGTGAAGAAGAAGAAGTCCCAGGGCTGGTCGAGCAGCGCGGCGCCGACCCCGGCATCGCCCTGCACGACGGTCACGTGGGCGGGATCGCAGGCTTGCACGACGATTTCCGCGAGCAGCGCGGAGCTTGCGGGGCTCAGTTCCGAGGGCTTGACGGTGACGCAGTTGCCGGCGGCGACCGCGGCGACCGCGGGGCTGAGCGCGAGCTGGAGGGGGTAGTTCCACGGGGCCATCACCAGCGCCGTGCCGAAGGGCTCGCGGTGGATGCGGCTGGAGGCGGGAAGGAAATAGAAGGGGTGCCCGGCCCGGCGGGGCCTGGCCCAACGGGGGAGCTTGCGGATGGCCAGCCGCAGGTCGTCGCGGATGAAATGGTACTCGCTGAGCCACGCTTCCAGCGCGGGCTTTCCCAGATCGGCCTCCAGCGCGTCGAGGATGTCCTTTTCCCGCGACTCCCAGGCGGCCAGCAGGGACCGGAGCGCGTCGCGACGATGCTCGACCGGACGCGTGGCTCCGGATGCGAAGAATTCCTCTTGTTGTCGCCGGATCCCGGAAACCTCCGCATCTCCTGCCTTGCGTTCCTCGCGCATGCGCCGAATCTAGCACGTCGGCGGGCGGGATCACGCCCTAGCCGCTGGAAATCTCACGAGCATGGACAAGGGAAACATCCTGGTGATCGGAGCGGGGCTCGGCGGTTTGTCGGCGGCGATCTCGTTGCGGGCGGAAGGGTATCGGGTCGAGATCCTCGAGAAGAACGACCGGGTGGGCGGCAAGCTGAACGTGAGCGAGATCGACGGCTTCACCTTCGACCTCGGCCCCTCGATCTTCACGCTGCCGCAGATCTTCGAGGATCTTTTCAAGCGCGCCGGGAAGCGGATGAGCGACTACGTCGAACTCCAACCGGTCACGCCCCACTGGCGGAATTTCTTCGAGGACGGGCTCGTGCTCGACCTGCTGGAGAAGCCGGAGGACATGCGGCGGGAACTCGGGAAGCTCGAGGGTGACGCGGCTGCGCACTGGGACGACTTCCAGCGCTTCCTTGAGTATGGCCGGCGCCAGTACCGGATGGTCGAACACGGATACTTCGCCAAGGGCCTCGACACGACCTGGGAGATGATCCGGCACTACGGGTTCTTCGGGCTTTTCCGGGGGATGGACTGGAAGCACAGCATGTCCGAGTCAGTCGCCCGCCATTTCCGCAGCCAGCACCTGCGGTGGATCTTCGAGTATTTCATCAAGTATGTCGGCTCCTCGGCGAAGGACGCGCCGGGTTACATGAACATGATGTCGCTGATCCAGTTCGATCACGGCCTGTGGTACGTGAAGGGCGGCATGTATGAACTGGCCCGCGGCCTGGAAAAGCTGGCGGCGGATCTGGAGATTCCGATCCGCCTCGACACCCGTGTCCGCGAGATCACCAGGAACGGGCGCCGCGTCGATGGCGTGGTGCTCGACGACGGCACCCGGCTTTCCGCCGGTCACGTGGTTTGCAACATGGAGGTGATTCCCGCCTACAAGCATCTGCTCAAGGAGGACGCGCGGTTCATGAAGAAGCTCGAGCGCTTCGCGCCCGCGTGCTCGGGGCTGGTGCTGCATCTCGGCACCGACCGCATCTACCCGCAGCTCGCGCACCACAATTTCTTCTATTCGAAAGACCAGTCGAAGCACTTCGACACCGTGTTCCGGAAAGGGAAGCTGCCGGAGGATCCGACGATCTATCTGGTCGCTCCGACGCGTACCGATCCGACCAAGGCGCCGGAGGGTTGTGACAACATCAAGGTGCTTCCGCACATCCCGCCGATCGATCCGGAGCATCCGCTATCGGAGGCGGACTACGAGGCCTATGCCGAGCGGGTGCTCGAGAAGCTCGAGCGGATGGGCCTGACCGACCTGCGCAAGCACGCGGTGGTGCGTGACATGCTCACCCCGGTGGACATCGAGCGGATGTATCTTTCCAACCGCGGGTCGATCTACGGGGTGGTCAGCGACTGGAAGCTGAACAAGGCGTTCAAGGCGCCCAAGCAGAGTTCGAAGTATGAGAACCTGTTCTTCACCGGCGGCAGCGTGAATCCGGGTGGCGGCATGCCGATGGCGGTGCTTTGCGGGCAGAAGGTCTGCGACCGCCTGGTCGCCAGCGATCGGGGGTGATGTCCGCCGCCGTCGCGATCGTGGCCTGGACGGGTGCGTTGCTGGCGCTGGCGGCGGGGCGGTTGTTTCTGGGCCGCGCCCGGGGGCTGCCGCCGGTCGGCGAGGGCGTGGTGCCGCGCGTTTCGGTGATCATTCCGGCGCGGAACGAGGAACGGAACCTGCGCAAGCTCCTGCCGGCCCTCGTGGCGCAGACCGTGCCGCCGCACGAGATCATCGTGGTGGACGACCAGTCGGATGACGACACGGCGTCGGTCGCGCGGGCGTCGGGTGCCCGGGTGATCGAGGGGAGGTCCCTGCCCGAGGGATGGTTCGGCAAACCCTGGGCCTGCCAGCAGGGGGCGGACGCGGCCGAGGGGGAGTGGCTGTGGTTCCTCGATGCCGACGTCGAGCCGCAACCCGAGGCACTCGCCCGACTTGGCGTGCTGATGGCGCCACGGGTGGCGATCTCCGTGTGTCCGTGGCATCGCATCGAGGGGGTCTACGAGAACCTGTCCGCGTTCTTCAACCTGCTGATGGTCGGAGGCATCGGTGCCTCGACGTGGCGCGGCGACGACGCCCCGGGCATCGGTCTGTTTGGTCAGTCGATGCTCATCCCACGCGATGTCTATGACGAGGTGGGTGGCCACGGCGCGGTGCGTCGCACGGTGCTGGAGAACTTTCACCTGTCGAAGCCGCTCGAGGAACTGGGCGTTCGCCGGATCTGCCGCATCGGTCGTGGCGCGATCTCGATGCGAATGTTTCCGGAGGGATATCGGCAGCTCTTGGAGAGTTGGGTGAAAGGCTTCGCCTCCGGGGCGGGCCTGACCCCGAAGCCGGTGCTGGTGTTGTCGTCGATCTGGATCACCGGCCTGATGATGCTGACCGTCGCCGTCGCGCTGCTGCCGCTGGCGAAGGGACTGGCCGCTTGGGCTGTTGGGCTGGCCTACGTTGCGGGGGCGCTGGGCCTGATGACGGACCTCCGTCGCATCGGCGGCTTTTCCTGGTGGAGCGCCCTGGCCTTTCCGATCCCTTTGCTGTTCTATCAGGTTGTCTTTGTGATGGCGGTGCGTCGCCGGCGTTCCGGCCGGATGACCCAATGGAAGGGGCGCGATGTGGATTGAGCTTTCGAACGTCTGGGTGGCGGTGCTGAACGTGGCGGGGATCCCCGCGGCGCACTTCGGGCTGTCGTGGCTGTTCACCCGGATGCCGGCGTCGTGGTTCCGGCCCGCGGCGTTCCCGTTCGCGCGGTGGCCCGGCGAGTCGGCGGGGACCTATGATCGCTGGTTCCGGGTGAAGCGATGGAAGCATCTGCTGCCGGACGCGGCGGGATGGTTCGGGGGGTTTCCCAAGGCCGGCCTGCGGTCCCGCGATGCCGCCTATCTTGAGCAATTTCGCATCGAGACCTGCCGTGGCGAGGCGGCGCACTGGGCGCAGTGGCTGGTCATCAGCGGATTCATCATCTGGACACCATGGCCGTGGGCGCTGGTGCTGCCGGTTTACGCGATCCTGATGAACCTCCCCTGCATCCTGCTCCAGCGGCAGAACCGGCTGCGGCTCGGCAGACTGCTTGTTGCCGACCCCTGACGCCGGTGATCACGGGTGTCCGAATACTCTGCCCTCCGGGGAGCTAGTCAGCCAATTGGCTTCGACGGCGGCGCAGCAGGCTGGAAACGGTAGCCGCAGCGGATAGAAGCAGCGCGGAAGCTTCGGGGATGGTCTCGACGGATGTGAGGTTGAACTGCGTGAACTCCTGCGAAAACGCATAGAAGCCGAATCTGCCTTGCGGAAGTGATGAGGGTGCGCCCGGTAGATCCGTGGCATCGACATCGAACTGCAGCACATCGTTCACATAGAAAAGGATGTTCGTCGGGGTGTAATCGACGCGGAAGGTGTAGGTCGTATTGTCCGCCCAGCCCGTCGAACCCAGAGTTGCGCCCCGGGCGATCTCGGCAACGGTGCCCGTGTGACCCCACAGGTCGGAGAATGCATCGGCAGGGCGCCCGGTGACGACGCTGAGGGCAAGCCCTCTGGGGCCATTGACCGGAGACGGGCCCGGCCCGGCCTGCGTGGCCTGTTTCCAATCGATGAGGATGTACTGGGAGGTGCCCGGCGTTGAGAGGGAGCCGGGCGTGTAACCGAGGACAAGGCCGATGAAGTCGTCGTCGGTGGAGGTGTTGACCGTCATCGTCCCCTCGTAGGAGTTGTTGAGAGAGTTCCCGGGGGAGAAGAGAATCGTGGGGTCGGAGTTCGCCAGCTGCAGGGCGGTATCCGAGGCGATGGACCAGGCGCCAGGGTTGCTGGGGTTGTAGTTGTCCGCGGCGAAACCGGCCAGGCTCACCGCTGCGGTCGCCTTCTGCGCGAGCAGGGGGAAAAATGCCGATGCCAGTATCGCGCAGGCGGGAAAAATCGATTTCATCGTGGGTCCATCTATGCGGTCCGTTAGGTGCCGTCAAGAGGCATTCAGGCACGCTCCCAGACCTGCATTTCACGGGCACCGCGCAGGTTGGCATCCGCAGGTTTTCCTCCTCGGGACCACCGAGCGATACCAGGCAAACCGTAGACCGAGCGCAAAAAGAAGGGGCGGATTATGCATTGAACTTTCAAACCAATGGGGGGCGGTGCTGCACGGGAATCCTCGCCGCCCACTTCGGGCTGTTGTGGTTGTTCGCCCGGACGCCGTCGTCGTGGTTCCCGTTTGGGGCGTTGGCCGGGGAAGAGTCGATGGGACCTATCCGGAACGCGTGAACGAAAAACCCGCGGCACCACAGAGGCACCGCGGGTTGTTTTCGGATTTTTTGAGTCGAGGTCAGAGCCCGAACTCGTCCGGGTTCTTCGAGATGATGAAGGCGGTGACCTCGAAAATCTCCTCGGGCTTCAGCATCTGGCCCCAGGCCTGCATCTTCGCGCCGTTGTGTCCGGCGGAGTCGGCCGGAGTACCGTCGTTGATGAGCTTGAAGAGATCAAGCGGCTGGCTGCCGTATTTCCACTCTCCGTCGACGAGCGAAAGCCCCGGCAACGGGATCTTCTGGTCGCCGACCGCGAGGGTGGACGTGAGGTCGGCGGCGTGGCAGGCGACGCAGTGGGTGGTGTAGATCGCCTCGCCTGCGGCGACCTTTGCGGGGCTCTTCGCCCAGTCGTTGACGAGTTGCTCGTTGGAGATGCTTCCGAGCGCGTCGGCGAGGGCGGCCTCCTTCTGCTCCTGCAGTGCGGACATCTTCGAGACGATCTTCTCGGAGTCGGTCCGGTAGGCATCGGTGTGATAATAGATCACCCAGTAGATGAGGAACCAGGCGATGGCGAAGTAGAAGGTGAAGAGCCACCAGTTCGGAAGCTTCTGGTCGAATTCCTGGATGCCGTCGTACTCGTGCTCGCGCAGGATGACTTCGCCTTTCTCCTTCGCGAAGGCGCCGCGTTTCACTTCGGTTTCGGATGCTTCGTCGGACATGGGATTTATCGGTCTGAATCGTTGAGGGGCAGGGTGGCGAGGCGTTCGCGCTCGGATTTCCCGAGCCGCAGGGCCCGGATGGTGGTGACCACAAAAACCCCGAACATGAGGGCGAAGGCGATCATCGGCACGATGGTCGTCCAGTCCTCGTGGACCACGCGTTTGAACATTTCGGACATGGGACCTTCGGTTGGAAATTAGGTGATTGGAGATTGGGTGATCGGGGACGATGGGCGTTGCGCGCCGCTCTCCTCTACTTATTCGTTGTTGGCAGTCGAATCATCGTTGCCGGTGATCTCGGTGCGATAGGAATCCGGGTCGAGCGGTTGGCCTTCCGCCGGGCCTTTCTTCTCCTGGATGCGGTAGGTGCCGAGCTTCTGCATGTAGGCGATGAGGGCGACGACCTGCCGGTCGGCGAGGTATTTGGCGAACTCCTCCTGATCCATCTCCAGCCCCGCGGGCTGGAGCACCTTGGCGGCGGCGAGGTTGTTGGCGATCTCCAGCGACTGCATCCGCGCCTTGTCGATGATCTCGTGCTGGTTCATCGCGGGGTATGGCACGCCGAGCTTGCGCTGGACGGCGATCTTCTTCGGCAGCGCCTTGATGTCGGTCTCCTGCTCGAAGAGCCACGGGTAGGCCGGCATGTTGGAGCCCTCGGAGGTCTGGCGCGGGTTCATGAAGTGGTTGTAGTGCCAGACGTTGTCGCGCACGCCGGTGCGCATGAACTTCGAACCCTCGACGATCTCGCCACCCTCGCGGGCGAGGTCGGGACCGGTGCGCTTCGAACCCCACTGGAACGGGTGGTCGAAGAGCGACTCGCCGAGGTGCGAGAAGTCGTCCTCCTTGCCGGCGCGGCTGTAGCGCATCACGTCGGGCATGAGCATCCGGATCATCTGCGAGTGGCAGTTGTAGCAGCCTTCGGAGACGTAGATGTCACGGCCGGCGAGTTCGAGCGGCGTGTAGAGTTCCTGCAGGCGGCCCTCGACGTTCTCCTCGCGGTTGACGATGAGCGACGGGATGATCTGCACCGCACCGCCGATGGCGACGGCGATGAAGACGAGCAGGGTGAAGGGCAGGTAGTTGTGGAGGAGCCGCTCGTGCCAGTCGATCCACTTCGCGCCCCGCGTGCGGAAGCCGTGGATCGCCTTGATGGCGAGCAGGATGGTCACGACGAGCGCGGCCACGTTGGCATAGGGCGGCAGGAAGAACCACAGGCACAGGGTGAAGCAGCCGAGGATGCAGTAGGCGACCGGATCGTTGATGAGCGTTTCGCGCAGCTTCATCGAGTCGTGCGATCTCACCGGCACGGCGACCTCCACGGTGTCGTCGTGGGGCTGCCCGGAGCGGGCGGTCTTCCACAGGTTGATGGCGCACAGCACGAAGCCGAGGAGGAAAAGCGTGCCGCCGAACGAGCGGAGGATGTACTGCGGCTGGATGGCCTTGAGCGTTTCGACGAAGTCGTATTTGAGCGTTGTTCCTCCTTCGGCGACTTCGCCGAGCATCAACCCCTGCATGACGCCGGCGGTCCACATCGCGGCGACGTAGAGGAGGATGCCGACCAGCCCGATCCAGAAGTGCATGTTGGCCATGGCGACCGACCAGAGCTTGGTTTTCCACAGCCGCGGAGCCAGCCAGTAGAACATCCCGGCGGCCATGAAGCCGTTCCAGCCGAGGGCGCCGGAGTGGACGTGGCCGATGGTCCAGTCGGTGTAGTGCGAGAGCTGATTGACGGCGCGGATCGAGAGCAGGGGCCCCTCGAAGGTGGCCATGCCGTAGAAGGTCACGCCGGCGGCGAAGAACTTGATCACCGGATCGGTGCGCAGCTTGTTCCACGCCCCGCGCAGGGTGAGCAGGCCGTTGAGCATGCCGCCCCAGGAAGGCGCCCAGAGCATCAGCGAGAAGAGCATCCCCAGCATCTGCAGCCAGCGGGGCAGCGAGGTGTTCAGCAGGTGGTGGGGGCCGGCCCAGATGTAGATGAAGACCAGCGACCAGAAGTGGATGATGGAAAGGCGGTAGCTGTAGACGGGACGGTTCGCCGCCTTCGGCAGGAAGTAGTACATGATCCCGAGGATCGGGGTCGTGGGGAAGCAGGCGACGGCGGTGTCGCCATGCCACCAGCGGACCAGCCCGGCCTGCCGGCGGCCGAAAACCGGGTAGGAAGGGGGGAAGGAGGTCGGCAGCGAGAGGTGGTTGACGATGTAGAGCATCGCCACGGTGACGATGGTCGCGATGTAGAACCAGAGCGCGACGTAGAGGCTGGACTCGTTGCGTTTCGCCAGGGTCCAGAAGAAGTTCACCGCGAAGACGACCCAGATCAGGGCGACGGCGATGTTGATGGGCCAGATGAGTTCGGCGTATTCCTTGCCGCGGGTGAGTCCGGCGGGGAGGCTGACGGCGGCGGCGACGATGATGAGCTGCCAGCCCCACATGTGGATCTTCGACAGCAGGTCGGAGGCGGTCCGGGCCTTGCACAGCCGCTGGGTGGAGTAGTAGATGCCGGCGAACATCATGTTGCCCACGAAGGCGAAGATGACCGCGTTGGTGTGCAGCGGGCGCAGGCGGCCGAAGGTGAGGTAGGAGATGCCGTCGGCCTGGACCGCGCCGAAGGTGAGTGTCTCGAGGAACTTGCCGTTCATCTGCCACCACGAGAGCTGGGTGGCGCAGATGACGCCGACGAGCATGCCGACCAGTCCCCAGAGGACGGAGAAGAACATGAACTGCCGAACGGTCTTGTCGTCGTACTGGATGGTCGCGGTTTGCGTGGCGGGTGTGCTCATGGAAGAGGGTCTCTTGGAGTCAGAGGTTGGCTTGATCCTGGTCGTCGTCGTTGAAGGGAAGCAGGGAGTCGCGCTCGGGCGAGGAGTGCCGGGAACGCCGGAGTTCGCCCACGAAGCAGAAGATGAAAATCCCCGCGAGGCAGGAGCTGACGAGGATGGTGAGGGCGATGACGTTCATCGGAGTTCGCGGAAGGAAGCGGATCGCTCCCATGGCGTCCCCGCGTTCCTTGCCTTGGATTGCGCGGATCTTGTGGGCGGTCTTGCGGGTTCCCTCCTGATCCTCATGCCGCGCAGGAGGTGGCCACCCACTCGAGGTAGGAGTCGGCGATGAGGGAGGCGAGGCAGTGGAGGCGGAAACAGTCGGGATTGAGAATGAGGTGGAACTGCTCGATGTCGGCGACGGGCCTGCCGATGGCGGCGCGGAATCCACGGGGATCCTTGGCCAGGGTGCGGGTCGCTTCCGGGTGGTTGACGACGAAGCGTCCGCGACGGGCGAAGGCCGTCAGGACGCGCCGGACGCCACAGGTGCTTGTCGGGTCGAAGGGCGGGGTGGTTTCGTCGATCCCGAGCAGGCGCCGGTGCTCCTTGCTCGCGGAAACGAGAGCGACCAGTTCGGCATCGAGGTGAATCCAACCGGCGTCACCGGCGTCGTCGAATTCGTTCAGCAGCGCGACGACCTTCTCCGCGCAGCCTTTGATCGGGGTCGCACCGGTGTCGACCAGGACGTAGGGAGAGCCCGAATGACCAGCGTTGATCAGCCAGGGATGGAGTGAGTCGAGTGGACGGTAGTGCATGGCAGGATGCCTCGCACTCTTCACGATCATCGCTTCCCCGTGCTCCGCGAACCCTCGTCAACTCTCCGCGAATTCTCGCGAATTCGAAGGGTCGCCCCGGCTGACCCGGTTGCGTCCGGCTCACGGCGCCAACCACTGCCTGCGGGTGCCGTACACCTCCATGCACCGATCCGTAAAAAAAGTACACCGGAGCATCGGCCGACCTCGGAAAATCCACCCCCGACCCTCGAAAAATTCCAAAAAAGCACCTCGGAAAGCACGGAAAACTTCAAAGAATCTCCCTCAAGGACACCCGAATACACTTCATAAACTGCTGATTATGAATGGTTTTTGGAGAAAACTAAGAAACCTTCAATTTCTCTTGCGCATTTGGGTGTACTTTGGTGTAGTTCAAGGCACGTCAGCGCACTGACGTTCTGTGATGTCCGCCGAAGGCAAAGTTTACGAGAGTCACTACGACTACAAGATGGACCCGAAGTATCGGGTTTCCATCCCGGTGGCTTTCCGTCCCGACGGGGACGAGCCGGTGCGGCTCCAGGTGTCGAAGGAGCACGAGGAGCAGGTCATCAAGATCTTCAGTGTCGCGGCCTTCGAGGACAAGTTCCGCCAGATCGCCGAGTCGAACCTGACGCCGGCGAAGAAGACCAAGCTGGCGGGCGCGCTGCGGATGACCTCGAAGGAGGCGACCATCAGCAGCCAGGGCAAGCTGAGCGTGCCCAAGGACTGGGCCGAGGACATCGGCCTCAAGGCGGACGGGCCGGTCAAGGTCGCCGGTCGCGACAGCTACTACATCCTCTGCTCGGAGGACACCTTCCGGCGCATCGTGGAGGCCGACATGAACATCGACGACGACGAGCTCGGCGTCCTCTGAACCAAGAAGATTTCACCCAAACGAACGACAACATGCTGTTCGCCCTTCCAACCCCGGCATCCGGATCCACGCATCCGGTGGCACCCACCGCCGCGATCGCGCCGGTGTCGGGGTTGGGCGTATTTTTCATGCGGTCCGGAGCCATCGGGACAGTGCTCCGCGCCGCGTATCAGACGGTTGTCCGCCCCGGTTTCCATGGCTGGTTTGCGGGGCGGCGACCGTTGGCTTTCCAGGCTGAGCGGAGGGAGCAAATCGGGACAGCGCTCCTTTCGCCGATCAACCCGCGTCCCCGTGCCGGTTTCCATGGCTGGTTTACGGCACGGGGCGCGGCAATCGATTTCAACAACGGACCCCACGCGCCAATCGGGACAGCGGCGCGCGGGGGACATCAGACGACCGCGCGCTCCGGTTTCCATGGCTGGTTTGCGGGGCGGCGACCGGGGCTTTCCCAGGCTGAGCGGAGGGAGCAAATCGGGACAGCGCTCCTTTCGCCGATCAACCCGCGTCCCCGTGCCGGTTTCCATGGCTGGTTTACGGCACGGGGCGCGGCAATCGATTTCAACAACGGACCCCACGCGCCAATCGGGACAGCGGCGCGCGGGGGACATCAGACGACCGCGCGCTCCGGTTTCCATGGCTGGTTTGCGGAGCCTCGGTCGGGGCTTTCAGATGGCGGAGGCTACCATGTCTCCGTGCTGCCGGAGGAAACCTGCGAGTGGATGGCGGCCGGACCGGGTCGCTTCATCGTCGATGCCACCCTCGGCGGCGGCGGACACAGCGAGCGTTTCCTGGATGCCGGCGCGACGGTGCTGGGAATCGACCGCGACCCCGAGGCGCTGGCGCACGCCCGCGAACGGCTGGCGCGGTTCGGCGACCGCTTCCGCACCTGGCAGGGCAACTTCGCCGACTATTTCCGAGACAACCCCGGGGTCCAGGGGGGAGAGCGGGCCGACGGCCTGCTCCTGGACCTCGGGGTCTCGTCTCGCCAGCTCGATGCGCCCGAGCGGGGATTCTCGTTTCAGAAGGACGGCCCGCTCGACATGCGCATGGGACCGTCCGTCGAACTGACCGCCGCCACCGTCGTGAACGAGTGGCCCGAGAACGAACTCGTCCGCATCCTGCGCGAATACGGCGAGGAGCCCCAGGCGCGGCGGATCGTCTCGGTCATCGTCGAGCGACGCCACGAGCGCCCTTTCGAGACGACGCTCGAACTCGCCGGCTGCATCGAGGAGCGGATCGGCCGCCGCGGGCGCACCCATCCGGCGACGCGGACTTTCCAGGCGATCCGGATCGCGGTGAATGACGAGCTGGGCTCGCTGGAGCGGGCGCTCGAACGCTCCGTCGATCTGCTGAAGCCGGGCGGACGGCTGCTGGTGATCACCTTCCACAGCCTGGAGGACCGGATGGTCAAACAGTTCATGCAGGACCGGTCGCGTCCATGGATCGACCGGCCCGAGTGGCCCGAGCCACGCCCCAACCCCCGCTGGGCATTCCGACTTCCACAGCGCAAGGCGATCGCACCGAGCGACGCAGAGATCCGAGTCAACCCGCGGGCCCGCAGCGCAAAGCTGCGGGTCGCCGAGCTTCTGGACCCCGACACTCCCCGACCATGAACCGCCGACGTTCCTCCGAACCGAGATCCCACACCGCCGCCTTCGTCGCACTGATCCTGATGGTCGTCGTCGGCACCGTCGGCGGTGCCCTGCACGCGATTTACCGCAACGGCCAGATCAAGACCGAGCGCGAGATCGCCAAGACGCGCGAGCGCATCGAGGAACACCGGTTGGACATCCAGATGATCGAAATCGGCAAGGAGCGCGCGCTCGACCTCTACTAGATCCGCGCGGTGCTTGAGCTTTACGACTCGGCCCTCACGGCCGTCGGCCACGGCGTGGTCGAGAAAGTCCATCCGCTCCCCGGACCGGAAGATCCGCCGGTTGCCCTCCGGCCTTGATTCATGTCGTCCCGCGCGTTTCAGCTCCGCTGTCTGCTGCTGTGCTCGGTCCTGGTGGCCGGGCTCAGTTTGCTTTCGGTGCGGCTGATCCAGATCCAGATCTGGGACCGGAAAAAGTATGCCGAACGTGCGCGGGCGGCCTACGACCGCAGCGAGATCCTGCCCGGATTTCGCGGCAAGATCGTCGATCGCCACGACGAGGTGCTGGCCAAGAGCATCGGACTCAGCACGGTGATGGTCGATGCCAAGCTGCTCGACGATCCGGTGGTCGTGGTGAAGGCGCTGGCCTACGAAAGGGCGGCGTCGGAGGCGGATTGGGACGGGCTCGACGAGACGGGCCGCCAGCGCAAGCTGAAGGCCTATCGCAGCATGATCCTCGAGGAGGAGCCGCCGGAGGTCATCGTGGCGAAGCATCTCGCCCGGGTCATCGAGATCCTGTCGCGGCCGCTCGGCCTGCGTAAGGACGAGTTGCAGAGGCGGATCGAGCAACCGAAGACGAAAGGACGTTTGTACTATCCGATCGTCAAGGACCTGGCCGAGGACGACGCCGACCGACTGCGGACGCTCATCGCCGAGAACCACCTGAAGGGATTCCGTTTCGAGAACTCGATCCGCCGCTGGTACACCTCGCCGGAGCTGGCCACCCACGTCATCGGCTACACCGGCGAGGAGGAGGTCGAGGGGCCGCAGGGCAAGCCGGTTTACCGCCAGGTCGGCAAGTTCGGGGTCGAGGCGGCGATGGAGGAATACCTGCGCGGCCGGGACGGCCTGTGGGATCACCTGAACATCCCGATGCCGGGAGAGGAAGGCAGCATGATCCCGCCGGTGCACGGATTGAACGTCCGCCTGACGCTCGACATGGGCGCGCAGGCGATCGTCGAGGAGGAACTGGACGCCGCCCTCAAGGAATTCGTGAGCAAGCGCGGCTGCGTGGTGGTGCTCGATCCCAGGAACGGCGAGCTGCTGGCGATGGCCAGCCGTCCGCACTTCAACCTCAACCTGAAGGAGGGCCTGGACGAGGGGGCGATGAACTACGCGCTCCAGGGAATCTACGAGCCAGGTAGTACTTTCAAGATCGTCGGCGTGGCCGGCGCGCTCAACGAAGGGCTGGTCTCGCCGCGGACCATGGTCTTCTGCCACAACGGCCTCTACGTCGAGGGCAAGCTCCGGATTCCCGACCACCATCCCTACGGCATGCTGTCGGTGGCCGACGTGCTCAAGAAGTCGAGCAATCCCGGCGCCTTCAAGGTCGCCCGGCAGCTCGGGGTCGACCGCTTCTACCGCTACGCGCGGGACTTCGGCTTCGGCAGCGAGACGGGCATCCTCCTCAGCGGCGAGTCGTCGGGGATCGTGCGCAATACCGGCAACCTGATCGACTTCAGCCGGGCATCGTATGGCTACGCGCTCAACGTGACCCCGCTGCAGGTCGCGGCCGGCTACGGGGTGATCGCCAACGGCGGCGAGTGGATCCGCCCGCGGGTCGTCCGCTCGATCGTCGCCAGCGACGGGACCGTGATCGAGCGCTTCAAGCCCGAGGTCGAGCGTCGCGTGTTGAAGGAGAGCGTCGCGAAGGACTTGCGCGAGGCGCTGACGACCGTGACCGAGGAAGGCGGCACCGCCACCCGGGCGGCGGTCGAGGGCTTCAAGGTGGCGGGCAAGACCGGCACCGCGGTGCGCATCAAGGACGGCCACTACCAGCAGGGGCACTACACCGTTTCCTTCGTCGGGATGATGCCCGCCGAGGACCCCGCGTTCGTCTGCCTGGTCGTGGTCGACGACCCGCTGACCGAGGAGGTGAGCCGCTATGGCGGCACGATCGCGGCTCCTGTCTTCTCGAAGATCGCCGGTCGCCTGGCGACCCACCTGAACCTGATCCCCACCGAACCGATCGAGGAGGAAGGGGAGGAAACCCCGCTGGCGGGAACCCGGGAGCCATGAAGCTGCGCGACCTCATCCCCCGCCTGCGGCGACCCTTGGTCGACGGCGACCTCGACGTCGAGGTGGCGTCGATCACGGCCGATTCCCGCTCGATCGGGCCGGGATCGATTTTCGTCGCGATCCGCGGCGGCAGCACCGACGGACGCCGCTTCATCCGTCCGGCCGTCGAGGCCGGGGCGGTGGCGGTGATCGCCGACTCGGGACGCGAGACCGGCGACCCGACCGAAGTGCCCTGGATCCAGGTGGCCGATACCCGGGCGGCGCTTTCCGCGCTCGCGGCGGCTGTCGAGGGGGACCCGTCCCGGGACCTCAAGTTGGTCGGCGTGACCGGGACCAACGGCAAGACCACCACCGTCTTCCTCTGCCATCATGTGATGAAGTCGGAGTGGCATCGCGCCGGACTGCTGGGAACCGTGCGCATCGACGACGGCGAGCAACGGGTCGAGGCGAGCCACACCACGCCCGACGCGGTGGCGTTGCAGGGCATCGTCCGCCGCATGCTCGACAACGGCTGCCGCGGAGCGGCGCTGGAGGTTTCCTCGCACGGCATCGACCAGAAGCGGGTGGCCGATCTCGCCTTCGACGCGCTTGTTTTCACCAATCTGACGCAGGACCATCTCGACTATCACGGGACCATGGAGGCCTACGCCGCGGCGAAATTCTCGTGGTTCGAGGCGACCGCCGCCGACCCCCGCGGCAAGAAGCCCGTGGCGGTGGTCAACGGCGACGATCCGAAGGGTGCCGAGCTGGCCGAAAAACTCGAAGGGAGAATGCCGGTGACCCGCTTCGGCTTCGGCCTCCACAACGACCTGCGGGCGATCGATTTCCGCCAGTCCGCCCGCGGGCTCGAGTTCAAGCTCGCGGCGAAGGGGCGCAGCTACCTGGTGCGGACCCCGTTGATCGGCCGCTTCAACGTGCTCAACGTGCTCGCCACGCTCGGCGCGGCCCGTGCGGTCGGCATTCCGCTGCGCTCGGCGATCGCCGCGCTGGCCGACGCCCCGCAGGTTCCGGGACGGATGGAGAACTGCGGGACGCGCGACCGGGTCACGGTGTTCGTCGACTACGCCCATACGCCCGACGCGCTGGAGCACGCCTGCCGCACGCTCAAGGAACTCGAACCGCGACGACTGCTCACCGTCTTCGGCTGCGGCGGCGACCGCGACCGCGGCAAGCGCCCGCTGATGGCCAGGGCGGCGGCGCGTCACAGCGACGCCTGCATCATCACTTCGGACAATCCCCGCAGCGAGGACCCCGAGGCGATCATCCGTGAGATCGAAGCGGGCATGGGGAACGCGCGCCATCGCAGCGTGACCGACCGCGCCGAGGCGATCCGCATCGCGATCCACGCCGCCGGTCCGGGCGACATCGTGCTGATCGCCGGCAAGGGTCACGAGACCTACCAGCAGTTCGCCGACCGGACGATCAACTTCGACGACCGCAACCAGGCCCGCATCGCCCTCGAGGAGCGGCCCGCCTCGGAAAGGGGGAACCGGTCATGAAGCCGCTCGACGCCGGAACCCTGGCGGAGGCCACGGGTGGCGAACTGGTGGCCGGGGACGGCGCCATCGAGGCCGGCCGGGTTTCGACGGACACCCGCGCGATCGGCCGCGGCGATCTTTTCGTGGCCCTTCGCGGCGAGCGTTTCGATGGCAACGACTTCGCCGCGCAGGCGGCGGAGGCCGGGGCCACGGTCCTGATGGTCGAGCGCTGGGAGGGCGAGGCTCCGGTCGGCGTGGCGGTGGTGCGGGTCACCGACGGCCTGCTGGCGCTGCAACGGCTCGCCCACTGGCACCGCAGCCGCCTCGACCTGCCGGTGATCGGCATCACCGGCTCGAACGGCAAGACCAGCACCAAGGATTTCGCCAGGGCCGTGCTTTCCCGCCGCGGCCCGGTGCTCGCGACCAAGGGCAACCTCAACAACCACATCGGAGTGCCGCTGACGGTGCTGTCGATCGACGACACCCACACCGCGGCGGTGGTCGAGATGGGGATGAACCATCCGGGTGAGATCGCGCCGCTGTGCGAGATCGCGATCCCCCGGTTCGGCATCATCACCAACATCGGCACCGCCCACATCGAGAACCTCGGCAGCCGCGAGGGGATCGCCGAGGAGAAGGGGGCGCTGGCCCGCGCCCTGCCCGAGGACGGGGTGCTCTTCGTGCCCGCGGGGTGCGACTTCTTCAACTACTTCAAGTCCCGTACCAAGGCCCGCGTGGTGCCGGTCGGAAACGGGCGCGGTCTGGTCCGCGCCGAGGATCTCCACCAGGCCGATGGACGCACGCGCTTCAGCCTCGTGATCGAGGACCGGGCCGCCGCCGAGGTGGACCTGCCGGTGGTCGGACGCCACATGGTCAAGAACGCCCTGCTCGCCGCGGGATGCGGCTGGGTGCTGGGTATGGACCCCGAAGAGATCGCCGCCGGTCTTTCCGCCGCCGAGCTGACCGGCGGGCGGTTGCGCCAGTACTCGTCCGGCGGCGTGATCGTCTTCGACGACACCTACAACGCGAATCCCGAGTCGATGGCCGCGGCAATCGAGACGCTTGCCGAAACGCCGCTGCCCAACGGCGGACGCCGCTACGCGGTGCTCGGCCCGATGGGCGAGCTGGGAACGCACGGCCCGGATGCCCACCGCCGCGTCGGACGGATCGCGGCCGAGGCCGGCGTGATCGTGATCGCCGTCGGCGAGGCCGCCGCCGGGATCGCCGAAGGTGCCGGCGGCGCGGACCTGATCACCGATCCCGCGGAAGCGGCCGCCGAGATCTCGCGTCGCGCGATGCCCGGCGATGCCGTCCTTTTCAAGGCGAGCCGCAGCGCCGCGATGGAGAAAGTCATGAACCAAGCCCTTCCCCCCCGAGACTGATGCTCTACTGGATCTACGAATGGTGGCGCGAGGCCTTCGACGCGGAAAAGACCGCGGGAGTCGAAGGCTGGGCCCACGCGATGAGCTTCTTCAACCTGCTCAAGTACATCACCTTCCGCGCGGCGTTCGCCTGCCTGCTGGCATTCCTGCTCAGCGTGGTCGCCGGGCCGCGGGTGATCCGGCGACTCATCTCGCTCAAGGTCGGCCAGCCGATCCGCACCGCCGAGGAGGTCCACAAGCTCGCCGAGCTGCACGGCGGAAAGGTGGGCACGCCGACGATGGGCGGGGTGCTCATCCTCGGGTCGGTGCTCGTCGCGACCCTGATCTGCGCGCGTCCGTTCAATCCCTTCGTCGCCGTCTGCGCCTGCACCATGGGAGCGCTCGGGTTGCTCGGCTTCTGCGACGACTACGCGAAGGTGAAGCGCAAGAACTCCGACGGCATCAGCGCCCGCGGCAAGCTGTTCTGGCAGCTCGTGATCGCGGTGGTTGCCGCGTGCTTCATCTATTTCAAGCGCGAGATCTCCGGCATCGGCGTCACCGAGGAAATGGTGGCGCAACTCGGCTACCGGCCCGGCTTCCAGTTCGGGGCCTTGACGATGAGCATCAGCGAGATCTCGTTCCCGCTGCTCAAGGTGCCGCTGCTCGATCTCCATTGGCTGATCATCCCCTTCTTCGCGGCGATCGTCATCGGATGCTCGTACGCGGTGACCCTCACCGACGGCCTCGACGGTCTCGCCACCGGTTGCACGATCACCGTTTCCCTGGCCTACGGGATCCTCGCCTACCTGGCCGGCCACCTGTTCATGGCCACCGATTACCTGACGATTCCCTACAACCGCTTCGTCGGCGAGTTGGCGGTCTTCCTGCTCGCGCTGGCCGGGGCGGGCTTCGGCTTCCTGTGGTTCAACTGCCACCCGGCCAAGGTCTTCATGGGCGACACCGGCTCGCTGGCCATCGGCGGCGCGCTCGGCACCGCGGCGATCTGCGTGAAACAGGAGCTGCTGCTGGTGATCATCGGCGGCGTCTTCGTCATGGAGGCGCTCTCGGTGATGCTCCAGGTCGGCAGCTTCAAGCTCCGCCGCAAGCGCATCTTCGCGATGGCGCCCATTCACCACCATTTCGAACTCCGCGGCTGGCACGAGAGCCAGGTGATCATCCGCTTCTGGATCGTCTCGATCATGCTCGCGCTGTTCGGCCTCGCCCTTCTCAAGATCGTCTGATGACCCTCTCCGGAAAACGCGTGAACATCCTCGGTGCCGGCTCCAGCGGCCGGGCCGCGGCGGCGCTCGCCCTGCGCGAGGGCGCCGAGGTGCATGTCTACGACGGTCGGGAGAAGATCGACGCGGCGATCGAGGGCGCCACCCTGCATGCCGGGATCACGCCAGACTCCGCGGCGGCCTGCGACCTGCTGGTGGTGAGTCCCGGCGTGCCGACTTACGGCGAGCTGGTGGCGGCATTCTCACGCGAGGCGGGCGAGACGGTCGGCGAGATCGAGCTGGCCAGCCGCTACTATGAAGGTCGTATCATTGCCATCACCGGGACCAACGGCAAGACGACCACCACCGAGCTGGTCGAGCGGGTGATGAGCGCCTCGGGCTTCGCCACCGCGGCCTGCGGAAACTACGGCACGCCGGTCTGCGAGGTCGTGATGCGCGATCCGGTGCCGCAGGTGCTCGCGCTGGAGGCCAGCTCGTTCCAGCTCGAGACGATCGCCGGCTTCCGTCCGGACGTGGCGGTATGGCTGAATTTCTCGCCCGACCACATGGACCGCTACGAGTCGGTCGGGCAGTACCGCGCCGCCAAGCTGCGGATCTTCGAGAACCAGCGGGCCGACGACACCGCGGTCGTGCGCCACGGCGAGGAACTGCCGCAGCTTGCCGCGTCGGTGGTGACCTTCTCCACCGAACGCCCGGAGGCCGAGTGGTTCTCCGACGGTCGGCGGCTCATGCATCGCGGCGAGCTTTTCCTCGACCTCCACGAAGGCTCGCACCTGCGCGGCCTGCACAACGCCGAGAACGCGATGGCCGCCATCGCCGCCGGCCTGGCCGCCGGTGCCGACCGCGGCTCGATCTCCCGCGCCTTCGACGGCTACGCGCCGCCGCGCCACCGCTGCGAACTGGTGCGCACGCTGGACGGCGTCGAATGGCTCAACGACTCCAAGGCGACCAACCTTCACGCGCTCGAAAGCGCCCTCCGATCCCAGGACCGCCCGGTGGTCCTGATCGCCGGAGGCAAGGAAAAGGGACTCGACTACACGCCCTTGCTCCCGCTGCTGCGCGAGCGGGTCAGGTCGGTCGTCACCTTCGGCCAGATCGGCCCGGCGTTGGCCGGCACCCTCGGGTCGGCGGTGCCCGCCGAATGCGTGGCCACCCTCGCCGAAGCCGTGCCGCTCGCCCGCGGCCACGCCGTCCGCGGCGGCACCGTTCTTTTCTCGCCCGGCACCTCGTCCTTCGACCAGTTCGACGGCTACGAGGAACGCGGCGCCACCTTTTGCCAACTCGTAAAGGAACTTCGCTGAAACACCCGACCACCATGAGAAACCAACGCCTGACCGTGAAACGCCGTCCCGCCCGCAAAGGGGGGCTGACCACGCTCTTCGTGAATGTCGCGAGGAAGAAGAAGCGCCATCGCGCCGCCACCACCGCCTCCGCCGCGGACTTCGAAGGAGACGTGCCGAACCTCGGCGTCGCCCGCGCCCTGATCGTCATCCTCGCCATCCACGTGGTGGCGATCGCCGGCATCTTCTTCCACAGCCATTGGCTGGAAGGAGACGAGTCCGCCAACATGGAAACCGCCACCCCGACGCCGGACCGCGCCGCCGCCGCACCGGCCGCCGAGGAGTCCGACCTGCCGAAGATCCGCTCCGGTGACTCGCTCTACACCGTCGGCACCGGCGATACCTATGAAGGGATCGCCTCCCGGTTCGGCATCGATGAGACCGAACTGCGCTCGGCCAACGACAACATCCCGCTGCGCCAGGGCCGCTACCTGCGCATCCCACCGAGGACCATCACCGCCGTGGAGCCTCCGGAAATCGCCGAGCTGCGGAACGGCGGGCAGCCGGTCCATGTCGAGCCGGCACCCGAGGTCCGTGCGGATCCCGTCGTCCCGCCCGCCGCGGGCCTGGTGGTGACCGACGCCGCCCGCCAGGCCGACGCCCGCCAGTCCGGCCGCGAGATTCCCGCCGCCGCCGGCTCGTCCGGAGACTACAAGGTCCAGCCCGGCGACACCTTCTGGGCGATCGCGCAGAAGCACGGCACCTCGGTCGACAAGCTCATGTCCCTCAACGGCATCGACAATCCGCGCCACCTCCGGGTCGGCATGGACCTGAAGCTTCCGGAGTAAAGAAGTTCCAAGTAAGAAAGTCCAAGTTCCAAGCGCTTCGCACGCCTCACGCCATGCCCCGTTACCTGAACCTCGCCCTCTGCGCCGCCGTCGCGACGCTGGTGGCGCTCGGGCTGGTGATGCTGGCGAGCACCAGCGCGTGGGTGCAGGGCGCGGAGGAACCTTACTACTTCTTCGCGCGCCAGAGTTGGATGGCGGTTGCAGGGGTGATCGGGGCGTTCTTTCTCGCGACGCTGAATCCCGACCACCTGCGGCGGATCTGGCCGTGGCTGCTGCTGGGCGGATGCCTGCTGTTGGCCCTCTGCTACGTGCCCGGCGTGGCGGCCGACATCAACGGCGAACGGCGCTGGATCCACTTTCCGGTGGTCAACCGCTTCCAGCCCTCCGAGGTGGCCAAGGCGCTGACGATGATCGGCCTCGCCGGCTGGTTCGCCCGCTGGCAGACGGAGATCCCGACCTTTTGGAAGGGCTTCGTCGTGCCCGGCATCCTGCTGGGTATTCCGTTCCTGCTGATCCTTTTCGAAACCGACATGGGCACCGCCGTCGGCCTGGGCGCCGCCGGATTCGCGGTGCTTTTCACGGCGGGCGTGCGGCTTGTCTTCCTGGTCCCGACGCTGCTGGCCGGCGCCACGGGCTTTTACTTTCTCGTCCGGTCCAACGAGAACCGCTGGAGCCGTATCGAGGCCTGGATGAACCTCGAGGATCCCTACCACCAGATGCACAAGGGCCTGCAGCAGTGGCGGGCGCTGCTCGCCTTCGGCAACGGCGGCGTCAAGGGCCAGGGACTCGGCAACGGCTTCGAGAAGTTCGGGCACATGCCGTACGCGCACACCGACTTCATCTTTCCGAACATCGGCGAGGAACTCGGACTTTTCGGCACGCTGGCCACGGTGCTGTGCTACGTGGTGATCGCCGTCGCCGGGGCGGGGATCGCCATTCACGCCTCGAACGTCTTCAATCGCTGCCTCGCGATCGGACTCACCGCCGTGATCGTGGTGCCGGCGATGGTCAACATCGCCGTGACCACCGCCGTGCTGCCCAACACCGGCCTGCCGCTGCCCTTCGTCAGCTACGGCGGCACCAACCTCGTGTTCACGCTCGCCTCGGTCGGCCTGCTGTGCGGCATCCACCGCCGCTCTCGCCTCGACCAGCGTCCCGAGCCCGGCCTCACCGCCCGCAAGACCTACGAGGTGCGGCTCTGAGTCGTGTCAGGTTCACGGACGCGAGGGGTTGTTGACCACGTATCTTTGGAAGATCGGGGATCTATATTTTGAGAAAGGTCATCCAGGCCTTCCAGTGGCACGACCGTCCCGGTCGTGGATGCGAAACGCGCGACCATTCTTCCGGCGGGGAATGGCTCTCAGCGGTTGGTCGATCCGGAGGCCCATGGGCACGCTGAAGTTGTGCCTTGTCCGACTTTGCTCGACCGGCGCGGGACCTCCTGAAGGAGGAACTACCTACTCCTATGGCGGACCTTTTCAGTGCTCGATCGCAGGGGATTCGGCGAGGACGGGAAATTTGGTGAGCAACTCCTTGTGGAAAGGAATCTCGCCGTTGTTTGGCTGGCTCGGTCCGGTGCTGGTGCGACCGCGCTCGATGAGCGCGACGAGTTCCCCGATCAACTCGTCGACCTTGTCGGGATGTTCGCTTTCCAGGTTCTTCGTTTCTCCGGGATCGTCGGCGAGGTTGAAAAGCTGGACGCGAGGCAGCTTCTTGTCGTTCCAGGCCTGCTTCGGCTTGGGCTCGGACCATCCTCCCGATCCGGGGCAGAGACACAGTTTCCACGGGCCCTTGCGAATGGCGAAGGAGCCGTTGATGGAATGGTGAACGGTCGCCGGGCGCGGGTCCTGCGCCTCACCGGTCAGGGTCGGAAGGAAGGAAACCGAATCCGGAGCGGCGGTTTCACCGAGGGGCTGGTCGAGTGCGGCGGCGACGGTGGCGAAGATGTCCGTCTGGCAGATCGTGCGGTCGCTGACCGCTCCGGCAGCCACCTTGCCGGGCCAGCGGACGAGGAATGGAACGCGGTGGCCGCCCTCGTAGATGTCCGCCTTGTGGCCGCGGAGCTTGCCGTTCGGGAAGTGTCCCTTGGCCTCGAGCTTGGGGATGCCGGCGGCCGGCGAGCAGCCGTTGTCGGTGGTGAAGACGATCAGCGTGTCTTCGGCGAGCTGGCGGTCGTCAAGCTCGGCCAGCACTTCGCCGACGACCCAGTCGGTCTCCATCAGGAAATCGCCGTAGGGGCCGAGGTCGGATCTACCCTTGAAGGCCTCCGACGGCGCGATGGGGGTGTGGGGCGAGGTGAGGGGCAGGTAGAGGAAGAACGGCTTCTCCATCTCATTCGCCCGACCGATGAACGCCCGGGCCTCGCGCGCGAAGTCACCGAGGCACTGCGCGGCCTCCATGCCCTTGACCGCCGGGCCCCAGCGTCCGGGATGGAGTGCGTTGGAAATGGTCGGCTGCTCGATCACCTCGTCGTCGCGCAGATAGACGTAGGGCGCCATGTCGAGCGAGGCGGGGAAAAGGAAGTCCTCGCTGAAACCGAGCGCGGTCGGGCCGTTGGCCACGGGCTTGCCGAAGTCGATGTCCCAGCCGACGCCCCTGGTCGGACCCTCGGCGGCTTGCGCCTTCTCATCGAGCTTCGCCCAGCCGAGACCGAGGTGCCATTTGCCGATGACCGACGACTGGTATCCGTGCTTTCCGAGAAATGCGGCGATGGTTGTTTCCCCGTTCCGGATCAAGGCCTCGCTGGGACCCCAGAGCACGCCGTTCTTGAGAGGCGAGCGCCAGTTGTAGCGGCCGGTGACCAGCGCGTAGCGCGTCGGCGTGCAGACCGAGGAGGCACTGTGGGCGTCGGTGAAACGCATGCCTTCCTTCGCAAGGCGGTCGAGGTGGGGGGTGGATGCCTTGCCGCCGTTGTGGGAGACGTCGCCGACGCCCATGTCGTCGGCGAGGATCACGACGACGTTCGGCGTCGCGGCGGCGAGCGAAGAGGCGACGGTGGCCAGGAAAAGCAAGCAACGGAGCATGTCGGCCTTCAACGGTGCCGGCCGGGCCGAGCTATCAACTTCGTGTGGTAGCGTCAGGGTGCTGCGGTGTCCTTGGCCGGTCGCTCGACGCGCACGTCCGCCGTGCCGACGAGATCCTTCAACCGCGAACGCAGGGTGCTGTCGACGAGGTCGAGAGCGCCGCTCTTGGTCGCCTCCATGCGCATCTGCTGGCGCAGTTCCCGCAGCAACGTGGCCCGGTCGGCGGCGGTGACACCATTCCACCATCCGTCCTTTTCGCTGAGCACCTCGAAGTCGATCAGTTCGACGCCGAGGATGGCGGGCTCGGGAAAGCGGGCGACCGGCACGCCGTCCTCGACCTGCAGCGACACGCCCGGCTCGAGCCGGTAGCCGGCGGTCACCCGGTAGTCGCCGCGGATGATCAGCTTCTTGGTGCCGGCGGAAAGGTATTTCAGGATGAACGCCTCGTTCTCGTAGCTGCGGGTTGCGGACATCCGGAGTTCCAGCAGGGAAAGCTCGCTGATCTCGTTGCGCGAGACCACCTCGGCCCGGCCCTCCACGATCCGCGTGTCGGAATTCGTCAGCGCGCCGAGCACCTTGTCGAGGCCGCGTTCAAGCCCGGAGGTGGTGCCGCCGACCGCCTTGTTGATGCTGCGGAGACCGAAGAAGGCGAGCAGCACGACCGCGGCCAGCAGGGCGAGCCAGCGGACGGTTTTCCAGATCTCGGGGTGATGCGACATGCGTTCAGGAATGGGTGCGCCGCGGAAGGCTGGCGTACGCGGGGATGCCGGTCACGAAACTAACAACCATGGCCATCAGCAGCATGCGGATGCAGACGAGAAGGAGTTGAGCCCCGAATCCCGCGATCAGTCCGACGATCAGCCCGCAGAATCCGATCAGCACGGCAAAGATCAACAAGACCACGGTCGGGGTGAGCAGCATCGAGACGAACACCCCGCCGCGGAACGCGCCATCGGTCGAGCGGGGGTCGTCGCGGTCGCGGGACGAAAGCGCGGTGACGAGGATGCCCAGAACAAGGCAGGCCACGCCCGCCCAGGACGTCGGCCAGCCGAGCGGGAGCGAGCCGCCGACAAACAGGACCATTCCCGCGACCAGCAACAGCCAGGCGAGCCTGAAGGGAGCGGACATGCCGCGCAGGAGTTGGCGGGTCTTGGAGAACACGCTGGGGGAGACTACGACGGAAACGCCCGGATCCTGAGTAGAAACTGCCGACCGGATTGGAGGAGTGGCGGGGTTGCATTCCGGAGGTCGAGCGCCTAGCGGTTGCGGCGTGTGGGAAGCGATCAGTGAATGGGGCGGATGGTACGGGCTCAGCGTCGGCGGCGCGTGGGTCGTCACCGTCAGTCTGGTCGTGATCGGCTTCGCCGGATGTTTCATTCCGGTCATTCCCGGGCACCTGATGATCTTCCTCGCCGCCGTGTCCCACCGGCTGACCCTCGGGTGGCTGCTTGAGCGGGACTCGGGGGCGGAATGGTGGACCTTTGTGGTGCTGGGCCTGTTGCTGGCGATCGGCCAGGCCTTCGACTTCTTCAGCGGGGCGGCGGGCGCGAAGTGGTTCGGGGGCACGAAATGGGGCGCCGCCGGGGCCATTGTCGGCGGCATCGCCGGCATGTTCTTCATGCCTTTCGGACTGCTCGTGGGGCCATTGGTGGGCGCCTATGCCTTCGAGGCGATCTTTGCGAAGCAGGAAACGAAGCCCGCGGTGATCTCCGGCGTCGGCTCGGCGGTGGGGACGCTCGCCAACCTCGTGGTGAAGGTGATCATCGGCGTGATCATGATCGCGTGGCTGTTCATCGACATCTGGTGGGTCGGCTGAGGCTTGGAGGCGGGGCGCCCCCGTCCCGCGGAGGTGAGGCTGCTGGCGGGGTGCCGTTTGGTTGCCAGGGTGGGGTCCGCCGTGACGGTCGCAGCGCGGGGGCGCGCTGCCTCCAATGGCGGGCGAGCAACTTCGCTCCCCGGAACTTGGCACTTGGAACTCTGAACTTCCGGAGCGAAGCTCCCGCGCCGCTCCCCGGGCGATCGCTGTCGGCTTCTTCGGAATCCGGCAGAGGAAAGTCCGGACACCACAGGGCAGCGTGCCTCGTGAAAACGGGGGACGGGTCTCCGCGAGGAGCCCGGACGGAAAGTGCAGCAGAAAACAAACCGCCCAGCCCCACTTTTGCGATGAAGACCTTCATCGCAAAAGTGGGGCTGGGTAAGGGTGAAAAGGTGGGGTAAGAGCCCACCGCGCCGGAGGCAACGACGGTGGCACGGCAAACCCCGCGCGGTGCAAGACAGAACAGGGGAAGGGTCGCCCGCCCGTCGAATCCCCGGGTATTAGTCGCATAGAGAAATGATCGTCGAACCCCGCAAAGGCGGGGGGAACAGAATCCGGCTTACAGGGGAGCGGCCGCTCTTTTCCTTCAGCGCTTCAGGCGCCCGTCGATCTGCTCGCGCAACTCCGCGACCACCTCGGGCTTTTCTCCGGCGATGTTCTTGGTCTCGCCCTCCGCGGACCGGTGATCGTAGAGTTCGGCGGTGCCGTCGCGGTGGATGATCAGGCGGTGGTCGTCGGTGCGGATGGTGGTGGCGCGGTTGTGGTAGGCGATGGCCGTGCCGCCGGTCCTGCCGGGGTCCTTCATCAGCGGGACGAGGCTTTCGCCGTCGAGAAATCCGGGCCCCTCGAGTCCGGCGAGTTCGCAGAGCGTGGGATAGACGTCGAGGGTTTCGACGATGGCCGAGGGGGCGGCCCCGGGATTCTTCATTCCGGGCGCGCGGATGATGAGCGGCGACCGGAGCGATTCCTCGAAAAGCGTGTGCTTGCCCCACACCGCGTGCTCGCCGAGGTGCCAGCCGTGGTCGCCCCACAGGACGACGAGCGTGTCGTCTTCGAGGACGAGGGTTTCGAGCCGGTCGAGCAATCGACCGACCTGGGCGTCGGCGTAGCTCACGCAGGCGGCGTAGTGGCGGCGCACCTCGGTGGCGAAGTCGCCGTCCTTGCGCGGATCCTTTCCCCAGCGCTTGTATTTCATGAACTCGCCGGAGCCGTGCCAGGTGGTCTTGCCCGCGGGCTTGTCGGGGTGGGGGATGGGCGGCAGGTCGATGCCTTCGTAGAGATCGAGGTACTTCTTCGGCGCGCCGAAGGGGAGGTGCGGACGGATGATGCCGACGGCGAGGAAGAAGGGCTTGCCGGACTGCTTCAAATGCTCGAGCTGACCCAATGCGGTCTCGGTGGTGAGGCCGTCCGGGTAGATGTCGTCGGTGCCCGGCTCGGCCTGATAGACGGCCATGTCGCCGGCCCGGTTCCGGATTTCGCCGTGGGCGAGCCCGTGCATGACGCCGCGCGGATGCTTCCATGCTCCCGTCGGTTGGAGATGGCGGCTCCAGGCCCCGGGCATCTCGGGTTTCGACGGCTCATCCCAGTCCGGTCCGCCGCGGCCGCCGGGATGGTGGCTGACCTTGCCGATCGAGACGGTGACGTAGCCCTGATCGCGGAAGAATCGTGGCAGGGAGGGCTGCGCGGGCGGCTCCTTGAGGCGATTCGCCCGAGCGAAGAGTGCGCCGTTTCCGCCGTTGTTCCGGTCGTAGGTGCCGGTGAGCAGGGTGTAGCGCGAGGCTCCGCAGGTGGGTGCCTGGACGTAGTGGTTTCGGAAAAGCACACCCTCGTCCGCCAGTCGGTCGATGTTCGGTGATCTGATGTAATCGACTCCGTAACAGCCGAGCTCGGGCCGGAGGTCGTCGACGCAGATCAGCAGGACGTTGGGCCGGTCGGCGGCCAGGGCGGGCAGGCCGATCAGGGACATGACGGCGGCAAGGAGACGAAGCGGCATGGGCGAGCATACTCGCGCGGAGTGGCGTCTTTTTCGCCCCAGTTGGATCGACAGCGAACGCGGCCGGGTCTATGCACGCGCGATGCTGCGTCCGGCTGTCGTGATCCTTTTGCTGGCCACCGCCGTGATGGCGGTGCCGCTGCGTGTGGCGACCTTCAACATCGAGACCCATCGCAACGAGGACGGCTGGCCCGACTACGCGCTCGATGCGCCGGGCACGGTCGACTTCGACAGCGTCGCCGCGATCCTCGCCCGCATCGATGCCGACGTGGTGGCGCTGCAGGAGGTCCACACCTCGGACATCAACGAGGGCGACCTCGACGCGCTCGGGACCTTGCTCGGTTTGCCCTACCGGTTCGAGGGGAGCAACTCGGGGAACTTCGACACCAGCCTGAGGGTCGCGTTCCTGTCGCGCTACCCTTTCGTTTCCACCACCTCGATCTTGTCTCCGCCCGGAGCGAAGGAGATCTCGCGTCACAGCCCCGCGGTGGTCGTGGACGTGCCGGGTACGGACAATGATCCGCTGCTGATCTCGGCGCATCTCAAGTCGGGGACGCTGACGAGGGACCGCTTCCGCCGGGCGATCGAGATGCGGCGGCTGGCGGCGCACTTGTCCACGTCGGGGTTCGGTGCGTCGGACAACTTCATCATCCTCGGCGACTTCAATCCCTCGGGGATCGACCGCAGCTTCGACGAGCTGCCGTCCGGGTTGCCGGGAAGCTACGTGCTCGGAAGCGACGTCGGCTTCCCGGTCAGCTACTCGACGAACATGCTGTCGTACTTCGGCAGCCCGATGCCGACCTTGCTCGATCCGCGTCAGCTCGACGGCGACGACGCGACCTACGACTTCGGCCAGACGCTCGACCTGATCATGGTGTCGCCCGGGCTGGCCGGACGCCCCCACGCGACGGAGATCTACAACTCGGTGCTGGATGTCTCGAATGGCGATGGCCTGCCGAAATCCGGATCGCCGCTGGCGGCCGGCACCAGTGCCGACGCGTCGGACCACTTCGCGGTCTTCGGGGATTTCCAGCTCGATCAGGACCCCTTCAACCTCGCGCTCGCCGCCTCCGCCGCGAGCATTTCGGAGGGCGGCCCGGACGGAAGCCTGACACTGACCGTCACGCTCGCCGAACCCGCCGCGGATGCGGTGACGGTGATGTTTTCCTCGGACGACACGGCGGCGGTGCCGGTGGATGCGAGCGTTTCGATCCCGATGGGCGGAACGACGTCCTCCACCGCGGTTTCGACTTCACGGAACTTCCTCTTCGACGGGACGCGCACGGTCACCTTCACCGCGACGGCAACCGGCTATGCCCCGGCCGAGGTCGAGGTGCAGTTGCTCGACGCTGACGCCGGTTACGCCATTTCCCAACCCGGCGGGGTGATCGTCGAGCACTTCGATGGCTTCGGCGGCGCACACGATCCCGCGCCGTGGTCGGGCGGCGGCGTGCCGTGGCTGGGGGCCGACGACGGAAGTTCGGCGTCTCCGGGTGCGAGAGCCTACGGCGCGGGGGGCGAGGATGCCGTCGGGTTTGTCAGCGATGGCTCGGGCATGGTCCTGGAAACGACCTGCACCAACGCCACCGCGGTGCCCCTGACCATCCTCGACGTGTCTTACGAGGCCGAGCAGTGGCGATCCTCCTTTGGTGGTGCCGCCGACCGGATCGAGGTCGAACTGGAGACCGGCGCGGGAGTCGTTCCGATCCCGCTGCTGACCTTCGAAGCCCGCACGGATCTTCCCGACGGACCCGTGGCGGGAGGCATGCCCACCCAGCGGTCCGCCCGGATCCAAGGCCTGTCGATTCCTCCGGGTGGGGATTTCATCCTTCGCTTCGAATTCGTTCCCGGACCCGATTCCGCTCCGCTGCCGGAGGATGTGTTCATCAACGAGTTCCACTATGACAACAACAGCACCGACGAGGGCGAATTCGTGGAGGTGGTCGTCGGTCCCGGGTTCGCCGGAGAGCTTTCCGCGGTCGAGCTGCACCTCTACAACGGGAGCAGCGGCACTCCGTATGGCGTGGTTCATGACCTGGCGGGCTTCGTCGGGGGTGAGCCCACCCTTTCCGGGCACCGGATCTTTTCAAAGGAGATCGAAGATATTCAGAACGGAGGCTCCGGTGAACCGGAGGGCTTTGCACTGGTGGTGGACGGAACGGTTGCGGAGTTCATCTCATACCGGGGGAGCTTCACCGCGCTCGGAGGTCCGGCTGTTGGCATGACCTCGGTGGATGTCGGCGTGTTTCAAGGATCAACCAGCACCCCGGTTGGAGAGCGGGCGCTGGGGCGGACCGGGAGTGGAACGAGTCCTTCGGATTTCACCTGGGTGCGCTTTGACTACGGCGTGCCGCACAGCCCGGGTTCACTGAACGCCAGCCAGACGATCTCGCTTCCGGGCGCGCCTTCACAAGGCCTGGCGATCAATGGCGTGAGCCTGGTCTTCGTCGAGGACACGGATGGCGACGGTCTCGCCGACGACGTCGATCCCGACGACGACAATGACGGATTGTCCGACGATGACGAACTCGCCTTCGGAACCGACCCGCTGGATGCGGCGTCGAGGTTTGCCCTTCGCGTGACGACCGGGGTTTGGGGTTCCGAACTGCGCTTTCCCGGAGCCGAGGGCGTGATCTACACCATCGAGTGGTGCGACGATCTCGCGAGCTGGGACCACTCGACGACGGTGGAGGGGCAGGAGGCGGAGCTGGTGTTTCCGCTGCCGTCCGGAGAGGAACGCGTGTTCGCCCGGGTGCGGGCCGGAGAGTAGCCTCAGGCGGTGTCGAGAAACACGTCCTCGTTCTTGAACGTGCCTCGCATCCGGCGGCGGTGGACGTGCTTGTCCTTGATGAGGAGCTGTTTTGATTTCTCCGGCTTGGAGAAACTGCCGGCGGTGCCCGGGCTTTCCTCCCAGCGGGTCAGCGCGAAGAGCCCCGCCCGGTTGACCTGGCAGTAGAGTTCGTGATCGAAGTCCTCCTTCTCATGCACCTTTCCGTCGTGGATGTGGACGGTGGGAAAGAAAAGCTTGTCGGGATGCCTGGTGGGAAAGGTGAAGGCCATCGGATGGGCCTCGTGCTCGCCCTTTCGCAGCTTGAAGACGGCGAAACCATAGTCGGAATAGACCGGGATCTGGTCCCATATGTCCTTGCGGATGCTGAAGCGCGGGTCGAGGCGGTCGAAGTCGGCGGCGGTGGGAACGAAGGAGGCTTCAAAGGCACCGACCTGCTCGACCTTCAGGGGCTCCGCATCGACCGCGTCCGTTGGCACGACGTTTCCACGACTGAGTGATTCTGGACGAGGGAATCCGCTGTCGAGATCCTCGAAGAACTCCTTGTAGCCCTCCAGATTGATGAACCTGAGCGCGTCCTCGCCGCTACCGGGCGGCACGGGGAGCGGCAGGATCATCGCCATGTCCTCCTTGGATCCGAAGTTCATCTGGTAAGCCAGCGCCTGGCGGGCCGGCTCCGACATCCGGGCGAAGATCCGGGTCGAATTGACGAAGAGGACGGGCTGGCTGAAGCAACACATGTACAGACCGTGCGCGAAGAGTCGTCGCTTTTCCAGCCGGAAGAGTGGGGGGACTTGGAGTGCGGTGGCTTGCCACCGCTTTTGGGCGACCTGGGAACGCTCCTTGCTCCTGGGTGCTTGGGGCGAGGCAAGAGAGCCTTCTGCGTCGGGCGGAGCTTTGGGGAAGAGCTGCGCTTCTTCGTAGCTCGAAAGCGGTGGCAAGCCACCGCACTCCATAAAAAAGACCGGGCAGCTCGCGCTGCCCGGTCTTGGGATTCGGTGTTCGGCGATTACATCATGCCGCCCATGCCGCCCATGCCGTGGTCGTGGCCATGGCCAGCCGGTTCTTCCTTCTCGGGAAGGTCGGTGACGACGCACTCGGTGGTGAGCAGGAGTCCGGCGATCGACGCGGCGTTCTGCAGGGCCGAGCGGGTGACCTTGGTCGGATCGACGACGCCCGAGGCGAGCAGGTCCTCGTAGGTGTCGGTGGCGACGTTGTAGCCTTCGGCACCGCTCTTCACGCGCTCGACGATGAGGGCGCCTTCGCGGCCGGCGTTTTCGGCGAGCTGGCGAAGCGGGGCTTCGACGGCCTTGGCCACGATGCCGGCACCGGTCAGTTCGTCACCGGTGAGGGTGAGTTCGCCGACCTGGGCCTGGGCGCGGATGAGCGCCGTGCCACCGCCGGGGACGATGCCTTCCTCGACCGCCGCGCGGGTGGCGTGCAGGGCGTCCTCGACGCGGGCCTTCTTCTCCTTCATCTCGGTCTCGGTGGCGGCACCGACGTTGATCACGGCCACGCCGCCGGCGAGCTTGGCGAGGCGCTCCTGGAGCTTCTCGCGGTCGTAGTCGCTGGTGGTGTCCTCGATCTGGCGGCGGATCTGGTTGACCCGGCCGGTGATGGCGTCGGAAGTGCCGGCGCCTTCCACGATCGTGGTGTCCTCCTTGGTGATGGTGATGCGCTTGGCTTCCCCCAGGTCCTCGAGGCCGACGGAGTCGAGCTTGATGCCGAGGTCCTCGGTGATGACCTTGCCGCCGGTGAGGATCGCGATGTCCTCGAGCATCGCCTTGCGACGGTCGCCGAAGCCGGGGGCCTTGACGGCCGCGATGTTGAGGATGCCGCGGAGCTTGTTGACCACCAGGGTCGCGAGCGCCTCGCCTTCCACGTCCTCGGCGATGACGAGGAGCGGGCGGGAGGTCTTCGCCACCTTCTCGAGGAGCGGAAGCATGTCCTTCAGGTTCGAGATCTTCTTCTCGTGGATGAGGATGTAGGCGTTCTCAAGGTTCGCCTCCATGCTCTCGGCATCGGTCACGAAGTAGGGCGAAAGGTAGCCCTTGTCGAACTGCATGCCTTCCACGACGTCGAGGGTGGTCTCGATACCCTTGGCTTCCTCCACGGTGATGGTGCCGTCCTTGCCGACCTTGTCCATCGCCTCGGCGATGATGTTGCCGATCTCGGTGTCCCAGTTGGCGGACACGGTGGCGACCTGGGCGATCTCCTTGGCGTCGGAAACCTCCTTCGAGATCTCCGCCAGCTTGGCGACGATCGCTTCGGTGGCCTTCAGAATGCCGCGCTGGAGGCTGATCGGGTTGGCGCCGGCGGTCACGTTGCGGAGGCCCTCCTTGTAGATGGCTTCCGCGAGGACCGTGGCGGTGGTGGTGCCGTCACCGGCGATGTCCGAGGTCTTGCTCGAAACTTCGCGGATGAGCTGGGCGCCCATGTTTTCATACGGGTCCTCGAGCTCGATCTCCTTGGCGACCGAGACACCGTCCTTGGTGATGGTCGGGGAACCGAACTTCTTGTCGAGGATCACGTTGCGGCCCGCCGGACCGAGGGTGGCCTTGACGGCCTTGGCGAGCTTTTCCACGCCGCGCAGGAGGGCCTGCCGGGCTCTTTCGTCGAATTGCAGTTGTTTGGCCATGACTATGTTTGAGTGATTGGTTGATTAGGTGATTAAGTGATTAGGGAAACTGGCTCGGGAGCGAAGCGAGGAAGAATCCTCAATCTCCAATATCCCAATTTCCAATATCCCTGACGCGGAGCGTCAGCTGATGATGCCCAGGATGTCGGATTCGGAGAGGATGAGCATGTCGACTCCGTCGAGTTTCACGTCGGTGCCGCCGTACTTGGAGATGAGCACCTTGTCGCCCACCTTCACGGTGAACTCGATGGTGTTTCCGTTGTCGTCCTTGCCGCCGGTCCCGAGGGCGACGACTTCGGCTTCCTGGGGCTTCTCCTTGGCGGTGTCGGGAAGAACGATGCCTCCGGCGGAGACTTCTTCGGCATCAAGCCGCTTCACGAGCACACGCGATCCGATCGGTTGGATGTTGGCCATGTTGTTTGTGTTGTTGGTTTGTTGTTGGTGGTTGAAAAACCGATCCGCACCTGCGGACCGGAGAGGGGTTACTTTTCCGCGAGGGCTTCGAGCCAGAGGTCGAGTTCGCGGTCGAGATGGGTGGTGAGAAAATCGAGCCAGGCGGCGAAGTCGCCGGCGTCGGCCTGCTCCAGCGCATTGTAGTAGTCGGCGCGCAGGTCGGGGGAGATCGAGACGGGTGGATAGCCGGCGGCGATGAGCACGAAGTTCATTGCCAGCCGCGCGGCGCGGCCATTGCCGTCGTGGAAGGGATGGATGGCCGCGATGCCGTGGTGGAGTTTCGCGGCACGCTCGACCGGGTCGGAAACGCCCACAGCCCCGGCGAAGAGCTGCTCCATCAGGTCGGGCACCTTGACGGGGTTCGGCGGCACGTGGTTGGAGCCGGCGATGCGCACCGCGGAGTCGCGGTAGCGACCGGCACCGCGGTCGTCGATGCCGCCGAGGATGATGCCGTGGAGGTCGAACAGGTCGCGCTCGGTGAAGGTGGCGTCGGGACCGGCGAGTTGCTTCAGACGATCCCAGGCCTTGCTCAGGTTGACGGCTTCGAGGTGGTCCTTGAGCGGCTTACCCGAGACGGTGACGCCTTTCGAAAGCACCAGTTCCGTTTCGCGCAGCGTGAGCGAGTTGCCCTCGATCGAGTTCGACTCGTAGATCATCCGCACCTCCCACGCCTCCGCCACGCTGCGCACCGCTTCCGGAGAAAGCGGCCGCAGCTCGGTGAGGCGTGAGTGTTTGGAGGTGAGGGTCATGATGTCTCCTCGGTGTCTAGACCTTGTTCTCAAGGGTCTCTCTCATGAGCTCTTCTCCCAGAGTCAATCCACTTGGCTGCATTACCTTGAGATCTACAAGCGTTAGACTCCGGCTCTTGACACGCTTGATGAGCATTGCTAGGGCTTTTGAAAATGTGTTTTCGTCGGTGTTGAATCGCTTGGGATTCAAATCAAGTCCGAGATATCGTAATACCCCCCAAGGGACCCCACTGGTGCGTCGGGGTTTTGGGATCCGACGTGCCAATCGCGCATTTGACTCGAATGTTGACTCATTGAGTCCGGTTAACCTTCGTAGTTCCTTGCTCGCGACCCTTGCAACACCCCTCGAACCGTTTTGCTCTACGATTTCGTTTAAGAAGTCGCCGAGCGCAAAGTTCATCTCTACTGTCTCTTGTTCATGCGCCGACAGTCGCTCGATCAGGGCATTTAGAGCCCTCCGCGTGTCTGTATTTAGAGGCATAAGCGAGTCAATTTTACTTGTTTGCCGGGGCATTTACATCAGTCCTTATCGACGACTTCCGCATCGACGACCTTGCCCTTGGCGGGCTTGGGTTCGCCGCTGTCGCCTTCGGGGGTCGAGGCTTCGGACTCGGGCATCGGCCCCGTGCCGCCGGCGGCCTGCTGGGCGGCCTGGGCGGCGTTGTAAAGTTCCGTCAGGGCCTCCTCCAGCGTGCTGGTCGCCGTCTTGATCTTGTCGAGGTCGTCGCTCTTCAGCGCGTCCTTGACCGCATCGACCTTGGCCTGGATGCCGGACTTGAGTTCTTCCGGCGCGCCCTCGGGCAGTTCGGCGAGCTGCTTCTCGACCTGGAAGACCAGGTGCTCGGCCTTGTTCTTGGTATCGACGGCCTCGACGCGCTTCTTGTCCTCGTCGGCATGGGCCTCGGCGTCCTTCTTGGCCTTCTCGATTTCCTCATCGGAAAGACCGGACGAGCCCTGGATGGAGATCTTCTGCTCCTTGCCGGACTGCTTGTCCTTGGCCGAGACGTGGAGGATGCCGTTGGCGTCGATGTCGAAGGTGACCTCGATCTGCGGCTCGCCGCGACGGGCGGCGGCGATGCCGTCGAGGCGGAAGTTTCCGAGCAGCTTGTTGTCGCTGAACATCGGGCGCTCGCCCTGGCAGATGCGGATGTCGACGGCCGGCTGGTTGTCCGAGGCGGTCGAGAAGATCTGCGACTTCTTCGCCGGAATGGTCGTGTTGCGCTCGATCATCGGCGTGGCGCGCGAGCCCTCGGTTTCGATGGAAAGCGTGAGCGGGGTCACGTCGAGCAGGAGCACGTCCTTGACGTCGCCCTGGAGCACGCCGCCCTGGATCGAGGCGCCGATGGCGACGACCTCGTCGGGGTTCACGCCGCGGTGCGGCTCCTTGCCGGCCAGGCCCTTGGCGGTCTCGATGACCTTTGGCATGCGGGTCATGCCGCCGACGAGCACGAGTTCGTCGATCTCGGAGGTGCTGATGCCGGCTTCCTTGATGCAGTCGGTGACCGGCTTCTTGGTGCGCTCGAAGAGACTGTCGGTGAGCTGTTCGAGCTTCGAGCGGCTGAGCGAGAGCTGGATGTGCTTCGGGCCGGTCTGATCGGCGGTGATGAAGGGCAGGTTGATGTCGTAGGACTGCGAGGAGGAGAGGGCGATCTTCGCCTTCTCGGCTTCCTCCTTGATGCGCTGGAGCGCGTCGGGCTGGCCCTTGAGGTCGATGCCCTGGTCCTTCTTGAACTCCTCGACGATCCACGAGATGAGCGCGTTGTCCCAGTCGTCGCCGCCGAGCTGCGTGTCGCCGTCGGTGGCCATCACCTCGAAGACGCCGTCGCCGATCTCCAGCACGGAGATGTCGAAGGTGCCGCCGCCAAGGTCGTAGACGGCGATTTTCTCGTCGGACTTCTTGTCGAGTCCGTAGGCGAGGGCCGCGGCGGTGGGCTCGTTGATGATGCGCTTGACCTCCAAGCCGGCGATTTCACCGGCGGCCTTGGTCGCGTTGCGCTGCGAGTCGTTGAAGTAGGCCGGGACGGTGATGACCGCGGCGGTGATCGTTTCGCCGAGCTTGGCTTCGGCGTCGGCCTTGAGTTTGCCGAGGACCATGGCGGAGATCTCCTGGGGCGAGTAGACCTTCTTCTCGCCGCCGACCTCGACCTCGATGTGGGCGTCGCCATTGGAGGCCTCGACGATCTTGTAGGGCATCGCCTTGTCGGCTTCGGAAAGCTCCGAGAACTTGCGGCCGATCAGGCGCTTGGCGGAGAAAATCGTGTTCTGCGGGTTGGTGACGGCCTGGCGCTTGGCGGCCTGGCCGACGAGGCGTTCGCCGGACTTGGTGAACGCGACGACCGAGGGCGTCGTGCGGGCGCCCTCGGAGTTTTCGAGCACCACCGGCTCGCCGCCTTCCATGACGGCCCTGGAGGAATCGGTGGTGACGAGGTCGATACCGAGAATCTTGGACATTGGTTCAGAGTGGGATTGGAGTTTCGAGAGTCCCGCCCGGGTGTGGGCGCGTGTTGATGGATTCTCCCTCGCAGGGGTCGTGCCAGCGGGCGCTTCATCGACACAAGACATTGGACATCAGTGAAATAACAAATCGAGGCGATGTCCGAAGCGTGCCGACCCCATCGGGATCCGGGACAGCCTGTCGCACTTGGGAAGGCCAGGGTGACGCGGTGGGCGTTTCCGCCCCATGGCGCGTCTTCGACTTGGCGCCGTCGGGAATCAGCGCCTTCGGGGCCCCTTCAATCTTGGTTCGGATTCCCGAATGGAGACGCCCCGTCGGGGCTTTCCAAAAGTATTGCCAAGCGATGGGGGGATTCCTAGGGTGCGCGCCCTCCCGGCGGAGCAGCCGGGAGATGCAGGGCAGGTGCCAGAGTGGTCGAATGGGCTCGCCTGGAAAGCGAGTGTGCTCGCAAGAGTACCGAGGGTTCGAATCCCTCCCTGTCCGCCATGACCCGCCCCCAGTCCGCTGCCTACGCGTCGACAGCCTTGGAATTTTGGGACCCCGGAGAGACCCCGGAGAACATAGGCCAGCAGCACCCGTGATCAGCACGCCAGTGGCATGTTTGGCGGTGTGGAGCCTGGCTTTGAGGAGCGGAGCATTTCGAGCCGGGGTCCGGAGGGACTTCGCTTCTACTGTTTCCGACGTAGCAGGAAAGGCTTGTGCTCGTTTTCTAGGACCGACCCTCTTCAAGACCAAGCCCGGACGACCCCATCCCGACGAACTCAAGATCACCCTCACCGGAAACCACATTCCCGACACCATGCGGCGCGCCGCAGAGTGGAGCGCGGAAAGACACGGACTTCGAAGGCCGAAGGAGCAAACCGGACCCTTCCGGCCAAATCTACCATGAATGCCGTAGCAATTGCGAAATGCGCGGACCGACCCCATCCAACGATCCCTGCCCCTGCGGCAGCGGCCGGAAGTTCAAAAAGTGCTGCGGACCGTAACCCTCAAGGCTCCGTGAACACCGTAGCAATTGCGAAATGCAAGGACCGACCCCAAGGACACCACACGAGAAGCTTCGATCCGAAACTTGGCATGGAAACCGGTTGGCACGCCCAATGCGGTTGGCTGCAACTATTCCCATTCATAAGACCTTACTCAGTCGCTTGCTGGTAAGCCTTGCTCACCTCTTCCAAGAAAACCCGGGCTTCGACCCGTGAACGAAACACCTTGTCCTTCACGAGCACAGCACCACGTTCATTCATCATCAACACCCAAGCATCGGGGGCCGCAGACACCTTCACCCAGCCTTCTTTCGCCTTGGTGACTTCATCAGCCTCCTGAGAGACTCGAAGGTAGTAAACGTGCTCGCCATCGGTAATCTTCCAGGTCCCCGCATTCCCAAGTATCGACGAGTCACCGAGTTGCCTCTTTGACAAATTTCCTTTGTAATCCAACTCGTAGTCAAGGTCTACACCCCTGCTCAGTAGCGTCAAATGGAATCGATCGAGAAAGAAGAGATCACAGACACCCGGATTCATCATCAACAGAAAAAATAATAATACTAAGTATTTCATGTCAGATCCTAAAAGAAGGGTGATCCATCCAACTCCTCAAGAACGCCAATAGATCCTCCTGAAGAAAATCCATCGTCACTTAACCAAAAATAGTCGAGTGAATAGACTGAGAGATAAGGAATCTCCATCTGTGATCTAATGGCATCAGGATTCGGAATCACACGATTATTGATGAGATCACCGGTCTTAGGATCCCTATTCATTCCCGGGTCAGCCAAGAATGAATCAGGTCGAACCAAAGCGACCGTGCCCTCTCTTTCCTCGGTAAACGAACAGAGCTCTGAAACATCCCATCCCAAGGCTTCAATAAACCCAATAGGAAGGGAATGCACATCATCGTAATAAAAGCCACCGGGAAATGTCTCAAACAGGTCAATCTTTGCGTAGCTTCCAGAAGCCTCGTCACCCCATCTAGTTGTCAGCGACCATTCAAATTCAATAAGATTCACCAAGACTCTTGACTCATAGTGATCTGGAACGATGTGCGACAAAATCACACTGTAGCCAAATTCACCATCGAACCCAGTCCATCTTCCCGAACCAGGAACCCGACCCTGACGTCCAGGGTGATACACCGTCTCTGAATCAAGTCCACCCGTATGATCATATTCCAGATTCCCAAGCAGATCGATGGCATTCACTCCATCATTCCCCACGAACCCATACAGGTTCAACCCTCCCTCTTCCTCAATCGGATCCCTGGATGGCCAAAGAGGGACCTGATGGAGGGGTGGCGGAGCGGTGGCGGAGCGGCGTTGCGGACGGTGGCTGGTGCCGGTCGGCTGTGGTGCGGGTGGTGCAGGCCGTGGTATCGTAGTCGTAGTCCGGCGGTTTCGTCGGGGCCGGTGATGGAAGCCGGACGTAAGGGTGGGTCGGCGGCGGCGGCGATCGCCACGGGTGATGCCGAGGGACAGCACGAGGGCGCAAAGTGCTGATGGTTGCGGGGATTCCGGCAGCGCGCGGACCGCACGAATCAGGGAGGAGTCACGGTCGTCGTAGACGTAGGCGGCGACATGCCGAACCGAGATCCGGGGCGCGGGGCGGGTCCGGGGTAAGGGGAGATCGATGGGTTCCGCCGTCGCATAAGAGGCATGCAAGGTGCCGGGAGAGGGGGATCGGGCCGGAGTGGTGGTGGCGTGACCGAGACCCCAGGCAGCTACTGCGAGCAGCAGGCAGCGGAGGAGCAAGGGGCTGATGGACGAGAAATCGAGCATTCGGAGAAAGATAGCGGCCGCCGGGGCGGGGAGGAAGTTTGAAAACAGGTAGCGTTCGGAGCGCGTCCGGGGCTTGCCAGTGGCGGGGGCGGACTCTTTGCTCGGGGAGCGTTGAGCGAGGAGCAGCAAGGGGTGAGCTGGAAGCAGCGGTTCGGAGTCTACGGGGACCTGCCGACGCGGTTCCTGATGCGTGGGTTGAAGAGCGGGCCGTGGTTCGTGGAGCCGGTGCTGGTGGCGATGTGGACGGCGCTGGTTTTCCTCGTCGCCGGCGAGCAGCGGCGGGCGGTGGCGGGCAATCTCCGGGCGCTCTTTCCGAGCTGGTCGGGGCCGCGCGCCTGGGTCGGCGCCTACCGGGTGTTCTGGAATTTCGCGGCGACCTACGTCGATGCCCTGCGCTGCGAGACGGGGACGGGCGACGTGGACTGGGTGATCGAGGGGATCGACGCTTTCGACCGTCTCGCGGCGACGTCCGACGGGTGCCTGATCCTGACCGCGCACATGGGAAACTATGACATGGCGGCGCCGCTGTTCTCCTCGAAGTTCGGCCGCACGATCTATGCGGTGAGGGCGCCGGAGCGGGATCCGGAGCTGCAGAGGATCCGCGAGGCGGAGCTGCGCGGGCAGGAGCGCCGGAATCCGCTCTTCCGCACGCTCTACAACGACGGGGGCGAGATGCTCGGCGTGGAGTTGGCGCGGCTGCTGCGGGAGGGAAAGGTGGTGGCGGTGCAGGGCGACCGGGTGGTGTTCGAGGTGTCGCCGATGCAGGTCGATGTCGGCGAAGGGCTGATGATGAAGTTGCCGCGGGGACCCTTGATCGTGGCGCGGGTGTCGGGGGTCGCGGTGTTTCCGCTCTTCATCCTGCGGGACGGGTGGCGGCGCTACCGGGTGAGGGTTTTCCCGCCGCTGGAGCTGCCGGCGCGGACGCGGGGTCGCGGGGAGGATCCGGGGGTCAGGGTCTGGGCGGATGCCATTCTCGAGGTGGTGAAACCGCACTGGGCGCAATGGTTCGTGTTCGAGCCGGTCTTCCGTCGGGTGAAAGGAGGCGGGGCATGAAGCGCGAGACCGTGCGCCTGCGTGACAACCGGGCGGTCACGCCGCTGTTCCGGGCCTTCGGCGGCAGGCTGGTCGAGCCGGAGGGCGATGCGGTCCGGTTGGCGGGGTGCCGGGCGATGCACCGCTTCGAGTGGCGGCTGCTTTCGGTGCTGGTCCCGGTGGTGCTGGGCGTGGCGATCTTCGACGGGTTGTGGCGGGTCGGCGGGCCGTGGCTGGCCGGGTTGGTCGTTCTGCCCGGATTGTTTCTCGCGCTGCATGTGCTGTCGTTCGGCTTCGGGCGTCGTTCGCCGGGCGCGGCCTTCTGGTGCTGGGCGGTGGTGCTGGGCGGATGGTCGTGGTGGGCGGCGGGACCCGGCCTTGCGGGTGCGACCGCGTGGGTGTGGCTGGGGTTTCTCGGTCTCCAGGGCATCGGGCTGCTGGCGCTCGGCTGGCACCGGGTGATGGGCTTGGAGGGCCGGGGCGGGACGCTCGCCAGAACGGTCCTGGCGGTCGCGCTGCACCTGGTGATGGGGCTGGCCTGGTGGCGGCTCGGGTGGCCGTGGGGCGTGGCCTGCGGGGCCGGCATCTCGGCCTTGTGGTGCTGGGGAACCCTGCTTCCGGACTCGGGGCTCTACGGCCGGGTCGCGACGAAGGTCCGGGGAAAGGGTGTGCTGATCACCCTCGACGACGGACCGCATCCCGACGACACGCCGGCGATCCTCGACCTGCTGGACCGCCACGGCGTGAAGGCGGTGTTCTTCCTGATCGGGGACAAAGTACGAGAGTTCCCGGAGTTGGTGCGGGAGATCGCGGCGCGCGGTCATGAACTCGGCAATCACACGATGTCCCACCCGCAGGCCGTCATGTGGTGCCTGGGTCCCGGTCGGACGCGGCGCGAGATCACCGGATGCCAGCGGGCGATCGAGGAGGTCGCCGGCGTGACGCCGCGCTGGTTCCGGGCGCCGGTCGGCCACAGCAACTACTTCACCCACCCGGTGACCGACGAGCTCGGGATGGAGGTGGTGGCGTGGTCGCGGCGGGCCTTCGACACGGTGGAGACCGACGTCGGGCGCATGACGGCCCGGCTGACCGAGGGTGCCGGAGACGGGGACATCCTGCTCCTGCACCAGGGAGCACCGGTGAGCGTGGAGCTGCTCGGGCGGGTGCTCGAACGGCTTTCGGCCTCAGGCCTTCTCCAGCACGATGAGGTGGTTGTTGAAGGGGGTGCCGCCCCACAGCGGTGAGACGCGCACCCCGCCGTGGGGTTCGAGGGCGCTGCGGAAATCCCCGGCGGTCGGGTAGTGGATGGGTGCCGCCTTCATCCACAGCGTCGCCTTGGCGAGGATGTCGCCGGCGACGGTGGCCTTGAAGCGCCACGAGTCGTCGCGCAGCCCGGAGCGGATGACGAGCTTGCCGCCCGGTGCCACGCGTTCGGCGGCGAGGGTCAGGAGGGCGTGGATTTCCTCCGGCGTGAAGAACTGGAGGATGTCGAGAATGGTGACGTTGCCGGAGTGATCCGGGAGTCCCTGGCGGGCGTCGTGGAAGGCGAAGCTGAGTCCCCGGATCCCCCGCTCGGCGGCGAGACGTTCGGCTTCGGCGATCTTGCGCCGGTCGTAGTCGAGCGAGTGGACCGGGACTTCGAGGCCGTGTTCGCGCAGGTAGAAGGCGAGCACGCCAAGGCCGCAGCCGAGGTCGAGCAGCGGCAGCGGGCTGTCGCGCAGCTCGTCGAGCACGGCCTGATAGAGCGGGTCGGAGCGCAGCTTGGCGGCGACGTACTGGCGGTCCCAAACCTGCCGGATGTGTTGGTGGACGCGGTTCATGCCGGCGGCGGGGAATGGGGCGGGCTGAGGTGCAGGAGGGGATTTCCGCCGCGGAGCACGAGCCACGGCAGGCGGCCGACGAAGCCGAAGAAGAGGCGGATGTGCATCCAGGTGAGCAGCGTGTTGTCGCGCAGGTAGCGGAACTGCGAAACGCCGCCCTCCTCCTCGGTGAGGTAGCGGACCGGCGTCGGCAGGTTGACGATCGGCACGCCCTTCCACGCCAACCGCACGGCGACCTCGGGATCGAAGTCGAAGCGGCGGGCGAACTTCGTTTCCTCGAGGACCTCGATCAGCGGGCCGATCGGGTAGAGGCGCATGCCGAAGAGCGAGTCGTCGATGCCCCATCCGAGCGTTTCGAGGTTGGCCCAGAAGTTGGAGACCTTGCGTCCGTTCACGCGGAGCGCCGGCGCCGAGGCGTCGAAGACGGGGCGACCGAAGACGGCGGCCTCGGGATGCCGGCGGAGGATTTCCACGAAGCCCGGCACGGCGGTGGCGGGATGCTGGCCGTCGGCATCCATGCACAGGGCGTGGGTGAAGCCCTCCTCGCGGGCGAGCCGCAGGCCGTGGAGCACGGCGGCGCCCTTGCCGCGGTTTTCGGCAAAGCGGTGGACCACGAGATCGCCGTCGAGGCCCCCGAGGCAGGCGTCCGAACCGTCGGTCGAGCCGTCGATCACCACGCGGACCGGGAGCGAGGTGCCGAGGGCGGCCTCGACCGTCTGCCGGAGGATGGGGCCGGTGTTGTAGCTGGGTATCAGCAGGGTGGCGCGCGGGTCCGGCATGGGCGGGGCTTTTATGGGCGGCGGTGGCGGCGGGCAAGCACCGAGCCGGACTTGCGGTGAGGGCGGGGGGCTGTCAGCGTGGCGGCGCGATGCGCGCGCGATTGAGCAAGGAGTTCACCTTCGAGGCGGCCCACACGCTGCCGACGCTGCCGGAGGACCACAAGTGCCGGCAGATGCACGGCCACACCTTCCGGCTGAAGATCACCGTCGAGGGCGAGGTCGATGAGAAGATCGGCTGGGTGTATGACCACAAGCGGATCTCCGATGCGATGAAGCCGCTGCTCGACCGGCTCGATCATTCCTACCTGAACGACATCGAGGGGCTGGAAAGTCCGACCATCGAGCGGTTGGCGGGGTGGTTCTGGCGCCGGCTCGAGGACGACCTGCCCGGTCTCGCCGAGATCGAGGTGTACGAGACACCCATTTCGAGCTGCGTCTTCCGAGGCGAATTCTAGGCGGGAAAGCCCGTCGTTACTCTTCCGTTTCGCCGCCTTCCCGGGTGCGACGTTGCTGCTCGAGCAGTGGGCCGAGGTTGCCCATGCCCTCCATGACCTGCTTGAACCCGCCGGTCATTTGTCGGGTCGAGCGGATCGCCTCGTCGGCATCCTCGAGAGACATCACCGGCATCTGGGTGATGTCGGTCCGGTTCGGTGTCTCGTTGCCTTGTTCCTCACCCTCTTCCGGGGTCCGGGCGGCCTGCAGCGCGGCGGCCTGCTCCGGGGCGAGAAGGGCTTCGAAACCGGCCCGGAAGACCTCGTCCTCCATCGGCTGGCCGCCGCGGAAATTGCTGCGGTCGAGCGGGTTGATGATGTCTCCCAGCGCGTCGGCGTTGGCCCGCTGGAGCGTGGCGTAGTCCTCCTCGCTGAGCTCGTCGCGCGAGCGGGCGTCGCCGGCCAGCAGCAGGCGCATCAGCGGCACGGGATTCTCGCGCAGGGTCCCGACGGATGCCTTGGCCTGCTCGAGTTCGCGTTTGCGGAAATCGGCGAGCAGGGCCTCGGCTTGTTCCTGCTGTTCGTCGGTCAGCTCGATCTCGGTGCCGCGGAGCAGGCGGCGGACCTCCCGGTCGCCCCGGTTCCACTCGGAGGAGGAGCCGTTGAACATCATCTCGCCCATCGTGATCACGTCGTCGAGCAGGCCGACGACGTTTTCCGAAACGTTGCGGGCGAGCTTGGTGCGGGCGTCGCCGTATTGTTCGACCAGGTCGCTGTCGCCGGTTTCCCGTTCGGTGCGCGGCGAGGCCTTGGCCGTGCTTTCATCATGGAAGGCCCGGTCGCCTTCCTCGACGCGATCACGGGCGGGCGGGGCCGATCCGCCGGAGGCGGTTTCGGAGTCCTTGGTGCCGGGTTTCAGGACGATGGCGAGGATGCCGGCGCCGAGCAGGAGCACGGCGGCGATGATGAGGATGCTGCGTTTCATGAGCGAAAGGTATACGCGAACGGATGACCGGAGATTGCGCGGGTGGGTGGCGACGCCCTCGAAGACCGGAAATCGCCGGGTCATTCCGACACCCGACTGATGCGCATTCTTCTGCTGCTGTCCATGGCTTTCGCTCGCGGGTCAGGCCGCCGGCCAATGGGAAATAGTTTCCGACCGCGACTTGAAATCCGGTGGAGTTGGCGTTGGTTGCCATGTTAGGAGAAAGAGACCATGGACAAGATATTTGATGACAAACGGGCCGCCGACCTGCTGTCGCGGGTGCGCGAGGATCTTTCGAGCCTGAGGGATGACGTGAAACGCCTGGCGCAGCACGCGGGAAGGCACACGCTGCCGGACGCGCTGCGCAGCGGGCGCGACTACGCCCGGGACGGCATCGACCGGGCCGGGCGCGTGGCGCGCGAGCATCCTGCCGGCGTCTCGCTCGGCGGGGCGCTGCTGCTCGGTGCCGTCGCGGCCGGCGTGTGGTGGCTGATCAAGAGCGACTGCTGCCGGTCGGACGGGGCGGATGAGGAATGAAGAGCACCCCGGAAGGACCTCACCCCGGCCCGAATTCAGCGATCTGACAAGCGGCGGTTGGTCGTCGGTCCGTCTCTCATGGCCGGATCGTGCGATCCGGATCGGCGGACCGCCAGTGGGAAGGAGTTGCTTGTCACGGGATCTCATCGGCTCCAGACTCATCCTATGACGAACACCTTCACGGCAGTTGCGAAACGGGACGGCGATTGGTGGGTGGGGTGGGTGGAGGAAGTTCCCGGGGTGAATGCCCAGGAGCGGACGAGGGAGGAGCTGGTGGAGGCGCTGACCGAAGCATTGTCGGATATTTTGGAATTGAATCGGGAGCAGTCCCGGCAGGCGATCCAGGGGGACTTTGAGGAGATCTTGATCCCCGCGTGAAACGCAAGGCACTGATCAAGCACCTTTCAAAATACGGGTGCCAGTTGCTGAGGGAAGGTGGGCGTCACTCGATCTGGTGGAAGCCCTCCGACGGCCGCAAGACCGCCGTTCCCCGACACGCCGAAATACGGGATATCCTTGTCGGGAAGATCTGCAAGGATCTCGACATCGAGAATCCGTGACATGCCACCACCGGGTGCTCAGCGGTTGGTGCCCGCGCGTCAACCATCGACCAGAGTCGAGGCAATTGTCCTGGCAGCTTCCAGGAAATCCGGATGACGCGGTTCCCAGCCGGTCGCCCGGAGCTTGTCGTTGCACACCTGTTTGTGGGTCCAGCCGCGCTTGCGGTTGAGGTCCCGGGGAGCCGTCGGCGGGATCGGCCGAGCGAAAAGTCCGGCGAGGGCCTTGAAGGTGTCGAGTTGGCTGCGCGGGGTGGAGTCGGCGAGGTTGTAGATGCCGCTCGGCAGCGGGGCGGTGGCGGCGTGGAGGATGGCACTCGCCGCGTCGTCGCGGTGGATCTGGTTGAGAAAGCGCCGTCCGTCCTCCTCGATCACCGACTCGCCGGCGAGGAACTTCTTCAGGATCACGCTACGGTGCGGACCGTAGATGCCGGCGAGGCGGAACACGATGCCGTCTTGGTCGAGGACCAGGTCTTCGGTCTCGCGCAGGATCCGTCCGGTTTCGCGGTCGGGTTCGGCCGGGCTTTCCTCGGTGACCACCGAGCCGTCGGTCTGGGCATAGACCGAGGTGGAGGAGGTGAAGAGCAGGGGGATCCCGGGAAAGGCGGCGATGAGGTGATGGCAGCCGTCGAGGTAAACGGCGCGGTAGGCCTCGGGGCCGCCACGTCCGGACGAGGCGCAGTGGACGATGAAGTCGGGTCGATCGACGGAGGCGGCGAGGTGGCGGATGCTTTCCCGGGAGGCGAGGTCGGCGGCATGCTCCCGGAACGGCTCGCGGCGGGCCGCCGCTGCCACGGCCTGCCCCGAGCCGGGGCAGCCACCTTCGCGTGAGACGGCGGTGACGGTCCAGCCGGCGGCGAGGAAGTCACGCGAGACGGCCTGTCCGAGGTAGCCGTGGCCGCAGAGGAGTAGGTGGCTGGGGCTCAAATGAAAGGATCTTCTTCAGGAGTTGATGCCTTCCAGACGCTCCCTAGGTTCTTGACGTTGTTGAGGTTGCCGTGATTTTTCGGAATTAGATTCCAGACAGGTCTGCCAATCGAATGATCAAATTTTGGTGCTGAATCAAAGTCTGGATCCCATGTGAGGATAGCGATAGTCCATGGACCTGAGATACTGGGAATTGTTGGGTCGAGAAATCTGACAACTGCCTCAACTCGTTTTTTGACCGGTTTCTGCTTTTCAAGGACGAAAAGGCCCCACTTCAAGGTCTTCGGGTAAATCGCCCGATCCTCATAGGTGAGCATTTCTTCAAAGTCCAAGGTATCAAATTCACAGCACATGCCGATCTGTGCCGTAAGACAACCGGCTCTGATCCCGAGCAGGATGCATTCTTCATCGTTCTCAGGGCGTTTCATTAAGAAGGATCTTGGTTAGACTCTTAACCTAGTGATTTATTACTACAGTGCCCACTTGGCAAGAGTAGGGTGGATTGGCCGCCTGCCGGAATGAAGTTTTAGAAGCCTGGATCGAGGCGCGTTCCCAAAGTTCAGTCGGGGATTTCGTTGAGGGTGTACCAGCCGGTCGGATGGACAAGCGTTTTGCCGTCGGCGGATTTCACGCCGGGGCAGTCGAGTTGGTGGACGTGGCCGCGGACCAGGCCGTCGACGGTGAGGCGCACGGACCGGCCGTCGTCGGCGACTTCGGCGGCGGTGACCTTCGGGAAGGATTCATCGACCTCGGGGGATCCGTATTTCGACTGGTAGATGTAGGTCCACGCGCGCATCCCGTAGCTCGCCGGGTCGCCCGCCGCGGCGGGATCGACGGGATGGGTGAAGGTGAGCTCGAAGCCGTCCGGACGGGCCGACATGGTGTGGATCTCGAACCCTGTTTCGCCGTCCCAGCGGACGCGCTCGAAGGTGAAGGGCTTCGACCCGCGCGAGGCCCAGCCGCGATTGGTGCCGCCGACGAAGAGGGTGCCGGAATCGCTGAGGCGCATGGGCACGATGCCTGCCTCGAAGCCTTCGATGAAATGGAAGACCGCGCCCTGATAGAGCCCGTTGACCTTTTCGAGACAGACGCGCTGGACCTGGGAGTGGGTCTGCTCGCCGACGAGCACCTGGCCGGCGAAGGGTCCGAATCTGCCGCCGGTGTGGTCGGTGATGACGGCGGTGGGCGACTGGCCGACCTTGCCGTGCGGGAGCACGACCGCCGGCGGAATGAATTCGGGATAGCGTTCGCGCTCGGTGAGAATGCGTGAGCCGTCCTGGGGCTCGGGCGGGGCGGGGAGTCCGGCGAGTTCGTGGTACTTGTTGCCGGTCGGATTTCCCTGGAAGGATCCCGGCCTGAGCCACTTGAGCGACGACGATCCGTTCCACGGCCCCTGGTTGTCGGTGTAGAAGCAGTCGCCCGCGGCGTTGAAACCGATGCCTCCTGGTGAGCGGATGCCGGAACATGTGGGGATCATCCCGCCCTCGGGTGTGACGCGCATGCACCAGCCACGCCAGTTGGACCGCGCCGCGCCGGAGCCGGTGAGGCAGAGGACGACCCAGATGTCGCCCTCGGCGTCCGGAGTGCTGCCGAAGGCATACTCGTGGTAGTCGCCGTTGATCCCCCAGTCGTCGCAGATGGTCTCGAAAACGTCCGCCAGGCCGTCGGCGTCGGTGTCCTCGATCCGCGTCACTTCCGGGCGCTGGGTCAGCCACAGCGAATCGTGTTTCCAGAACATGCCGAAGGGTTCGTGGAGGTGTTCGGCGAACCGGTGCCACGTCACCTTCGAGAGATCATTGCCGTAGGCACCCTCGCAGATCCAGAGGTCGCCGCGACGGGTGGTGACGGCGATCTTTTTCCCGGGCATCAGCGCGATCGAGCCGATCTCCATGACCTCGCCGGGAGGGAGGGGGATTTCCTCGCGGATGTAGCCGGCGTGGAGTGGGGCGGCGGCGAGGACGAGGAGGCCGATGAGCAGGGACGGTGGGCGCATGGTGATGGCTTGGGAAAGTTTCATCGCCAGGTGTAGGTGAGGGTGGCGGAATCCCCGGGAGGGATGGTGAGGAGGAGCTTGTTGCCGTCGCTCCCGGCATGGCCTCCGGCGATCCGGAGATCAACAACGCTGGCGAGCCGCCAGCCGTCGGCGGTGGACTCGATCGGCAGGTTCTCGGCGATGACGACGGATGCCGCCTCGGTGCCGGTGTGGCCGAGCTTGCGCACCAGCGAGGATCCGCTGGCGCGGTAGGAGTCCTCGATGGCCCCGCCCGGCAGGGTGACCATGAAAGTCGGATTGCCGGCCGGATCGAGCTTGTAGCCCCGGAAGCGCGCCTCTCCGGGCAGGGCGGGCGAGCCGGTGAGCTTGATCACCTGATCGCCGGCCGGCTGCTGGGCGCCCTGGCCGCGGCCGTTCCAGTGACGCCCGGCATCCATGAAGCTGCCGGTCCAGAGCAGCTCCGGCGCGAGGTGGTCGGCGCTGTAGGCGAAATTGACCGCGCCGGGCAGGCCGATGCCGATCGCGCGCGGCGTGGTGCCGGCGATGAAGTTGCGGTAGATCGCGGCGCGGTCGGGCGTCGGTTCGACCGGGATCGGAGGTGGTCCGGACCGCTGCGGCGTCGTGCCGGCGCGGCTTTCCGACAGGTAACGCCACGGTTCCTTGCCGCCGCTGCGCCAGGCGAGGGAGATGTCCTCCATGCCGGTGGCCTCGAAATACTCGATGCGGATCGGGTGCGCGCCCGCCGCCAGTCGGAGGCGGCCCTCCTTCGCGCGTCCGGCCGACGCCGGGCCGAGGCCATCGACCTTGAGCACTTCCTTGTCGTCGATGACCACGCGGCCGCCGTCGTCGCAGACGAGGCGGAACTGGTACATGCCGTCCTTTTCGGCGACGAAATCGCCCTTCCAGACCAGCCCGAAGTGGTCCTTGCGGTCGGCGTCGGCGAGGCTGATCAGGCCGTCGTGCTCCTCCTCGATGTTCCTTGCCTCCAACTTTTCGAAGTCGGGCAGGCTCTTCCAACTGCCATGGTAGATGCTCGAGGTCAGGTTGCGCAGCGCGCTCTCCTCTCGGGGCAGCGGGTGCAGCTTGAGAAGCTCGTCGGCGGTCCACGGCGTGGTGCGCTTTTCCAGGGACTTGCGGATGGCGGCGACACCGGCGGGGAGCACTTCCTCACCCCGGTTGCCCCAGGACGAGCGGACGTGGGTGAGGATGGCGGCGATGTGGTCGTCGCTCAGGGCGTCGCCCTGCGGCGGCATCATGAGGTTGAACTCTCGGCCGCGGACCTCCACGGGTCCCTGCAGGCCCTTGAGCACGATCTTGATGGCGCGGTCCGGATCACCCTGGAGCCATTCGCTTTTCGCCAAGGGTGGGAACTGTCCGCCGGTGGCACCCTCGCCGTCGGGGGCGTGGCAGGCCGAGCAGTAGGTCTGGTAGAGCGGGCCGCCGTCGTCGGCCGCGAGCGGTCCGATGGCGAGCAGGGTGGCCGGGATGAGGCGCAGGCGCATGGGCACCGACTACGCGCGCGGTCCACCGATCCTTGCCGCAGGTTCCCTATCCGGCGGGGCGGTGCTCGCGGTAGTGGTCGGCGAGCCCGGCCGCCACGGCGTCGGCGTATTCGCGGAAAATGGAGGGCCGCTTTTTGCCATCGACCTCGCGCAGGCCCTCGTAGTCGCCGGCCTGGATGCGGGGGTAGTCGAGGGTGGAGTTCATGACGTAGGGCTCGAGGAAGACGACGGGGCGCTCGTAGAGCCGGTTGGCGAGGAGGTTGCGCGCCCAGACGTAGGGGTCGTTGTCGATGTTGAGCGCCCGTCTCGAATTGGGCTCGTAGAGGTAGGGCGGCAGGCGGGTGTCCCGCACGAAGCGGGCGGCGACGGCCCCGGCGAGGGTGGCTTCCTCGGAATGCACGCCTTCGACGATCTTCCTCACCACGTGGTGGCGCTGGTCGGCGAGGGCGATTTCCGCGTCGGTGTAGGCGCCATTGACGAGGAGGTGGAAATGATGGCGGGGCACCAGGGTCGGGTTTTCGGGATCGCCCCAGGCCTCGGCATTGAAATGCAGGCAGAGGACGAGGTCGGGCTTGAGCGTTTCGTTCACCATGCGGGCCCGCGCCCGGATTTCCGCGGTGCGGTAGAACAGCCGCTCGGCGAGCTGCTGGGGCGAATCGGGCTCGATCTCGCGGGCGGTGTCCATCAGCGACTCCGGCCGGTAGGCGGTCACCGGTTCGGTATCGTTGCGCACGAGCGAAACGCTGGCGCCGAGGGACTCGAGACGCGGCCGCAGCAGGCGCGCCACGCGCAGGGTCATGTCGCCCTCCTGCACCGGGGCGTCGTCGCCGATCTGGAACCAGCGTTCCTCGATGCGGGCCCAGCGGCCGCCGATGTGGCCGGGATCGATCGCGATCCGCACGCCCTCGAGCGGGAGGTCCGGGGGCGCGGGCGCCATCTCCGAGGCGGCGCGCCATTCCCGCGGCGCGGGACGCTCCGGCGCCTCGTCGGCGAAGCGCAGCCGGAAGCGCCCGTCGTCGATCCCGGTCTCGATCAGCACGTCCTTTTCCCCGACGTGAAACCACTCGCGCCATGCCGCGGAGACGGTGAACACGGATTCGAGCTGACGGAGGAAGTCCTCGCGGGTGATGGTGTCCTGCCAGGCCTCGAGTTCGTCCCATTCCGGCGGGTCGGCGAGATCCGAGAGCGCGGGATGATCGCCGAGCGGCTGTTCGATGGGTACCTCCGGCGGCCCGGCCGGCGGGGTGCCGCGCCGGAGAAACTGCCACCACGCGAGCCCGCCGGCAATCGCGAGGACCAGCACAAGGGGAACGAGCGAACGGGCGGTCTTCATCGGGAATTTGCTTGGCGGGCGGGTCGTGCGGGGCTCCGATGACCAAGCGAAGCGGCATGGATCCCTTGCGAATTCTTTTTCTCGGAGATGTGGTCGGTGAACCCGGGCGCAGCGCGGTTATCGATCAACTGCCGCAACTGCGCAAGGAGCTGTCCCTGGATTTCATCGTGGTGAACGGCGAGAACGCCGCCGGCGGGCGCGGGATCACGCCGAAGATCTCGATCGACCTGCTGCGCGCGGGGGCCGCGGTGATCACCACCGGCGACCATGTCTGGGACCAGCAGGAGATCGTCGATTACTTCCCGACCGAACCGCGGCTGCTGCGCCCGATCAACTATCCCGACGACACACCCGGGGCCGGATCGGTGGTGCTTGAGACGCCGAAGGGCGAGGTTGCGGTGATCCACGCACAGGGCAGGACATTCATCCAGCCCCCGCTGGAAAACCCCTTCCTATCGGTCGATCGGGAGGTCGAGCGCCTGCACGAGCGCGGGGTGAGGATGATCCTGCTTGATTTCCACGCCGAGACGACCAGCGAAAAGATCGCCATGGCGCATGCGCTGGACGGCAAGGCCTCGGTGGTGGTCGGCACCCACACCCACGTCCAGACCGCCGACGAGCGGATCCTGCCGGGCGGCACCGGCGCGCTGACCGATGCCGGAATGTGCGGCCCGGAGCACTCGGTGCTGGGGCGGGCGGTCGACTCGGTGGTCTGGCGGTTCCGGAGTTCCATGCCGACCCGGTTTCCCATCGCCAAGGGTCCGGTGCGCTTGTGCGGGTTGGTCGCCGACCTCGATCCGGAGACCGGCCGGTGTTTGGAAATCGAGCGATTTTCGCGGCGGATCGAATCGACGGAGGAGGGCGACTGAGGGCCTGCCCGCGAAGGGGTCGGAAGAGGGTGCCAAGGCACGCCGGAAGCCCCGAAAATCAAGGCTCCGGGACAAAATCCCCTTTTCTTATATTTCTTTTGACAGGGTGGTCGCCTTTGATAAGAGTCCGCCCGCTTTTCCCGGGGGGCCTCACTCGGAAATTCGCTGTCGGCAGGTTGTTCGGAGCGGGTCGATGAGGGGTCCGCCGGGTTTCGCATCAAAGCCGACAAGCTTGTGTAGCTCAGGGGTAGAGCACACCCTTGGTAAGGGTGAGGTCGTGGGTTCAAGTCCCACCAGCAGCTCCAGCGGTAACAGCAAAGATCAGCAGTCAAACAAACCACCACCATGTCCAAAGAAGCATTCGAGCGCAACAAGCCCCACGTCAACGTCGGGACCATCGGTCACGTCGACCACGGCAAGACCACCCTCACCGCCGCCATCACCAGCACCCTTGCCGAAACCGGCGGTGCGATCGCCAAGGCTTACGATGAAATCGACGGCGCTCCCGAAGAGAAGGAGCGCGGCATCACGATCTCGACCGCCCACGTCGAGTACGAAACCGCGAACCGCCACTACGCGCACGTCGATTGCCCCGGTCACGCCGACTACGTGAAGAACATGATCACCGGTGCCGCCCAGATGGACGGCGCGATCCTCGTGGTCAGTGCTGCCGACGGTCCAATGCCACAGACCCGTGAGCACATTCTGCTCGCCCGTCAGGTGGGTGTGCCGGCGCTGGTCGTGTTCCTCAACAAGGTCGACATGGTCGATGACGAGGAACTCCTCGAACTCGTCGAGATGGAGGTCCGCGACCTGCTTTCCACCTACGAATTCCCGGGCGACGAGATTCCGATCGTCAAGGGTTCCGCCCTCAAGGCGCTCGAAGGCGACGCCGACCACAAGGCCAACATCCTCAAGCTGATGGAGGCCGTGGATTCCTACATCCCCGAGCCCGAGCGCCCGATCGACCAGCCCTTCCTGATGCCGGTCGAGGACGTGTTCTCGATCGAAGGTCGCGGCACCGTCTGCACCGGCCGTGTCGAGCGTGGCATCGTCAAGAAGATGGAGGAAGTCGAGATCATCGGCATCCGCGACACCCAGAAGACGACCGTCACCGACATCGAAATGTTCCGCAAGCTCCTCGACGAGGGTCGCGCGGGTGACAACGTCGGCCTGCTCATCCGCGGTCTCAAGAAGACCGACGTCGAGCGCGGCCAGGTGATCGCCAAGCCCGGTTCGGTGACTCCGCACAAGAAGTTCACCGCCGAGATCTACGTCCTGTCGAAGGACGAAGGTGGCCGCCACACCCCGTTCTTCTCGAACTACCGCCCGCAGTTCTACTTCCGCACGACCGACGTGACCGGCTCGATCAAGCTCCCCGACGGTGTGGAGATGGTCATGCCCGGTGACAACGTCAGCCTCGAAGTCGAGCTGATCACCCCGATCGCGATGGAGAAGACGATGCGCTTCGCCATCCGCGAAGGCGGCCGCACCGTGGGTGCCGGCCGGGTCGCCGAAATCCTTGACTAGTCAAGCTTCGGGCGCTCATCTTGCCGGTCCGCCGGCAAGCGGCCCATTTCCGGGGCACCTTGGGAAATCTCCCGGGGTGCCCCGCCATCGCCTCAACCAGGGGAAAAAACGGCAGTAGCTCAATTGGTAGAGCATCGGTCTCCAAAACCGAGGGTTGCGGGTTCGAGTCCCTCCTGCCGTGCCACCCTTCACCATCCACACTCTCCACCAGCCTCAAGAATCCATGTTCGCGAAAGTCTCCCGCTTCATCGGCGAGGTCAAGGGTGAGCTCCGCAAGGCCAACTGGCCCTGGGAGTCCGACCCGAAGATCAAGGGTTTCCGCAAATACAAGGAACTCGTCGATTCCACCGTCGTGGTGCTGATCGCCACCGTGCTCCTCGCCGGATTCGTGGCGCTGTGGGACATCGTTCACGCCCAGGTCATCTTCTTCCTCACCAAGCTCGGCCGCTGAGCATCCGATCCGCCGTCATGCCCGTCATCCCGCCACCCGAAAAACAGTGGTACGTCGTCCACGTTCTCTCCGGCCAGGAGCAGAAGGTGCGCAACCGCATTCTCCGCGAGGCGGAGGCCGAGGAACTCGGGGACTGCATCTTCGAGGTGCTCGTCCCGATGGAAATGGTTTCCGAGATCCGGGCCGGCAAGAAGACCGAGACCAAGAAGAAGTTCTTCCCCGGCTACATCATCGTGAACATGAACCTCCTCACCGAGGACAACCAGCTCGTCGAGAAGACCTGGTACTTCATCAAGGAGATGGAGGGGGTGATCGGTTTCGCCGGCACCAAGGACCGCCCGATCCCGATGCGCCAGCGCGAGGTGGACGCCATGCTTTCCCAGATCAAGGAACGCGAGGAAAGCGCCCGTCCGGCGATCAGCTTCGAGGTCGGCGACACCGTCAAGGTGGCCGACGGCCCCTTCCAGAGCCAGAACGGCGTGGTCGAGGAGATCGACCCCGAGAAGGGCAAGCTGCGCGTCTCTGTCACCATCTTCGGACGCGCCACGCCGGTCGAACTCGAATACTGGCAGGTCGAGCGCGACTGACCGCCTTTCAGCATTTCAGATTTTCAGCATTCCAGAGTTTCAGCTTTCAAACCACTAGATCCATGGCCAAGGAAATCACCAACGTCATCAAGCTCCAGATCCCGGCTGGAGGTGCCAATCCGTCCCCGCCCGTCGGTCCCGCCCTCGGTCAGGCCGGCGTGAACATCATGGGCTTCTGCAAGGAGTTCAACGCCGCCACCCAGGCCCAGCAGGGCGACGTTCTTCCCTGCGTCATCACCGTCTTCAAGGACAAGAGCTTCACCTTCATCACCAAGAAGCCGCCGGCGGCGAACCTGCTGAAGAAGGCCGCCGGGATCGCCTCGGGCTCCGGCGAGCCGAACCGCAAGAAGATCGGCAAGATCTCCAAGGCCAAGCTGATGGAGGTCGTCGAAACCAAGATGCCAGACCTCAACACCGACGACCCGGAAGCGGCCGCCCGCATCCTCGCCGGCACAGCCCGCCAGATGGGCCTCGAGATCGAAGGCATGTGAATCTTTCCAGGGTCCGGCACCTCCGGACCACCCGAAAACCGCAGGAGGGTCTCCCCGGAGGTCCGCTCGCACTGCAACCCCAACCAGAAATGGCCAAACACCGCAGCAAACGCTACCAGCAAGCCGCCGCCCTCGTGGAGGCTGGCAAGACCTTCGGTCTGGAGGAGGCTGTCGGCACCGTGAAGAAGTTCCCGGCGCCGAAGTTCGACCCGACCGTCACCGTTTCCTTCCACCTCGGCGTGGACCCGCGCAAGAGCGACCAGATGGTCCGCGGCTCGGTCTCCCTGCCGCACGGCACCGGCAAGAACGTCCGTGTCGCCGTCTTCGCCGCCGGCGCCGCCGCCGATGCCGCGAAGTCGGCCGGCGCCGAACACGTCGGCTTCGAGGACCTGATCAAGAAGGTCCAGGAGGGCTTCACCGATTTCGACGTCGCCATCGCCACTCCGGAGGCGATGACCGAGGTCCGCAAGATCGCCCGGGTGCTCGGCCCCCGCGGCCTGATGCCGAACCCGAAGACCGGCACCGTGACCGACGACACCGCCAAGGCGGTCAACGAGGTCAAGGCCGGCCGGATCGACTACAAGCTCGACAAGAACGGCAACATCGCCGGAGCCGTCGGCCGCGCGTCCTTCGACGAGAAGGCGCTCGTCGAGAACGCCCGTGCGTTCATCGAAAGCGTGGTCAAGGCCAAGCCCGCCTCGGCCAAGGGCAACTTCATCCGCAGCGTCACCGTCGCCGCCGCCATGTGCCCCGGCGTGCCGCTCGAAGCCTCGCTCTACGCCACCAACTAAACCGCCATCACCATGAATCCCGACAAGAAGATCATCATCGACGAACTGCTCGAGCGGGTGAACGCCTCGCCCTTCGTGCTGGTGGTGGAATACACCGGCATGACCGTGCCCCAGTTCTCCGAACTGCGCACCCGGCTGTCCGCCGCCGGCGCCGAGTGCCACGTCGCCAAGAACACCTACATGAAGAAGGCCTTCGCCGAGGCCGGGCTGCCGGACACCGGCGACGCGCTCGTCGGCCAGACCGCCTTCGTGACCGGTGAGTCCGACGTCGCCGCCGCCGCCAAGGTGCTCAAGTCCTTCGAGAAGGAATTCCAGAAGCCGGCGATCAAGCTCGGCGTGCTCGACGGGGACATCCTCGACGAGGCCCAGGTCAAGGCGATCGCCGACCTGCCCTCGCGCGAGGTCCTGCTGGCGACCCTGCTCGCCACCATCAACGCCCCGGCTTCCCAACTGGTTCGCACCATCAACGAACCCGCGTCGTCGCTGGCCCGGGTCATTCAGGCGAAATTCAAAACCGAAGACTGAACAATCTGAACGGACGGTGTCGCCTCTCCGGGCGGTGCCCGAACTCACAATGGTTCCTCGTCGGCTCCACGGCCGCGGAGCTGAAATGACCGGAGGCCTCCGGTCGCGACGATACCGAACAGGAGAAAAACAATGGCTGATATTGCTGCAATTGCTGAAGAACTCGGAAAGCTCACCGTGCTGGAAGCTGCCGAACTCGTGAAGAAACTGGACATCAGCTTCGAAAGGCTGAGCCAGGTGATCCAGGGGGCGATGGGCTGGG